>Ga0209373_10003372_pt1 | contig 14844 bp, 15 predicted proteins | sample Higcelweek5metaG_FD_187173 | JGI IMG/M metagenome (GOLD analysis project Ga0209373, IMG submission 187173) | Freshwater pond sediment microbial communities from the University of Edinburgh, under environmental carbon perturbations - High... | ecosystem: Environmental > Aquatic > Freshwater >...
CCGTGCCGAGATAGAGGCGTTCATTGATAAGGTTAAGAAGACCGACCGGATTGCCCGTACTGCAGATGATCTGGAAAAGGAAGGGGTCTTTACCGGCTCCTACTGTATCAACCCGGCTACCGGCTGTAAGATGCCGATCTATCTGGCCAACTTTGTATTGGTGGAATACGGCACCGGCGCGGTTATGGCAGTGCCGACCCATGACCAGCGTGACTTTGAGTTTGCCAAAAAGTATGAGCTGCCTTTGGTGGTGGTGATCCAGCCGGAAGGGGAACAGCTTGATCCGGCCACCATGACCGTCGCCTTTACTGAAGTTGGTGTCATGACCAACTCAGGTCAGTTTGACGGGCAGAAAAGTGATAGTGCCAAAGAGTCAATTGCGGCCTGGTTGGAACAACAGGGCAAGGGCAAGAAAACCGTCAACTTCCGCTTGCGGGATTGGGGTGTATCCCGTCAAAGATACTGGGGATCTCCGATTCCAATCATCTATTGCGACTGCTGTGGCGCGGTACCGGTTCCTGACAAGGATCTGCCGGTGGTGCTACCCCATGATGTGCAGTTTACCGGTGAAGGGGGATCACCGCTGGCAACCCTGGAGAGTTTCTACAAGGTTGACTGTCCGCTGTGCGGCAAACCGGCCCGCCGTGAAACCGACACCATGGATACCTTTGTTGAGTCATCCTGGTATTTTCTGCGTTACTGCTGCCCGGATTTTGAAGGGGGCATGCTGGACAAGGCCCGCGCCCAGTACTGGATGTCGGTTGACCAGTATATTGGCGGTATTGAACATGCCGTGTTGCACCTGCTCTATGCCCGCTTCTTTACCAAGGTGATGCGGGATCTTGGCTATGTGGATGTGGATGAGCCGTTTACCAACCTGTTGACCCAGGGGATGGTGATCAAGGACGGCGCCAAGATGAGCAAGTCCAAGGGTAACGTGGTGGACCCCGATGCCCTGATCAAACGCTATGGCGCGGATACGGCCCGTCTGTTCTCCCTGTTTGCGGCCCCGCCGGAAAAGGATCTGGACTGGAACGAGCAGGGGGTTGATGGCTGTTACCGTTTCCTGAACCGGGTCTGGAAACTGGTGCATGAACACCTTGAAACAGTGCGTAATGCTGCACCCCCTGTTACTGCAACCCTGACAGATGAAGAACGCACGCTGCGCAGGGCGGTCCATAAGACCCTCAAAAAAGTGACTGAAGATATTGACGAACGGTTCCACTTCAATACGGCCATCGCTGCCGTAATGGAGCTGATGAATACTCTTCAAGGCGCTCGGCTCTCAACTCCCCAGGCCGCAGCGGTGATGAAAGAGTCGCTTGAGCTGGTGGTGACCATGCTGGCTCCCTTTGTGCCGCACCTGTCGGAAGAATTATGGCAGCTGATCGGTCATTCGTCCCCTCTGTCAGCTACTCCGTGGCCTGCCTGGGATGCTGAAGCTGTGGTGGATGAGGAACTGCTGATTGTGGTGCAGGTAAACGGCAAGCTGCGTTCAAAACTCTCGGTACCGGCTGGAATCGATGAAGAGGCTGTCAAGAACCTGGCTTTGGCAGATGACAAGGTCAAGGTCTTTACGGACGGTATGCAGATCCGCAAGGTGATCTATGTGCCCGGTAAACTGGTGAATATCGTTGTCGGCTAAAGTCGGGTCATATCGGCTCAGTATCTTGCTGCTGATGCTTGTTCTTTTGCTGGCTGGCTGCGGTTATCGCTTTACTGCTGATAACGGCAGCAGGCTGACTGCCGGACAAACGGTCTGGGTGCCGTATCTCAAGAACGCAACGGTCTATGCCAATGCATCAGTTGAGCTTAAACGGGCTCTCTTTGAACAGTTTGCCGAGCAGCGTAACATCTTGCCCGCTGCTACGCCTGAACAGGGGGATTTGATTCTTGAAGGTGCTCTGATCGGCTACAGCACCAACGTCGTCAGTTATTCTGCTGCTGATACAGCCATGCAATACCGACTGACCATTACCGCGGATATTACCGTGCGTCGGCGTGGAGATGCCAAAGATGCCAAACCGTTCTGGAAAGGAACCCTGTCCGCCTGGCAGGATTATCCTGTTTCAGCTACGGTTGAACTGCAACGCAGCAGTGAGAATGCAGCCCTGGCTGTAGCCAGCCGTAAGCTGGCACAGCAACTTATCTGGCAGATGGAGCAGAGCTATTAGGGCAGGCTGTTTCACGGTACACTTATTCCAATTTGCAATCAAGATGACCTGTAATCTGTAGGGGCGAACGGCTGTTCGCCCAATCGTGTCGGGCAGCATCCGACACCAAAACAGTTGTTTTAAGTCATCTTGATTGCAAAGGCGAATTACCATTACATGACAGATCGTTCAGGTCGTTGTCAGGAGAGATACGATGCAGGTAAGGTTACTTGCTTTATTATTACTGGTCGCGGCCATTACGTCTCCTCCTGCGTATGGGAGTGAACTGGACGATTTGAAGTCTGAAGTGCGCCGTTTGCTGCAGCGTATTGAGCAGCTTGAGGAGCGCCAGAGGCTGCAGGCCGCCAAGCCGCTGGAAGTCGCAAAACCGGTGGAAGTGGTAAAACCGGTGGAAGTCGCAAAGGTGGCACTGGTTACTGCTGGTTCTATGCCCGGCTCTATTTTGATACCGGGTACGGACACCTCAGTCAAGCTGTACGGCAATGTACGTGTGGATGCCACCTATGACACGGCGGGCCGTAATAATGATATTCGCAACAATGACTGGGCTTCTGCTGTCTTTGCCCAGCCGTTGGACAGTAATAGTGCGAACCTCCAGCGTAAGGACCAGTTTTATGGAACTGCCCGTGCCAGTCGTCTTGGTTTGGTCAGCAGTACCCCCACGCCATTGGGAGAACTGGAAATAAAACTAGAAGCTGATTTTAATGCACCAAATGATTATATGGGTGAACTCGGCTCCAATGGCGTCATGTTCCGTTTGCGTCATGCTTACGGACGTCTGGGCAATCTGCTGGTGGGACAGACCTGGTCCAATTTCATTGATCTCCGCTCATACCCGGAAACCGTTGACTTCAATCCCTCTGGTGATGTGACTCTTATCCGCCAGGCGCAACTGCGCTATACCATTCCACTGGGCGGCACAGCATTGGCGTTGTCTGTAGAAAATCCTGAAAGCCTTTCAACCCTTCCGCCGTTGCAAACTCTTTCCAATGACGGTCATAACGATTTTAACCGTATGCCGGATTTTACAGCCAACTGGAGCTGGAACAGTGAGCATGCACATCTCTCGCTCCGTGCCGCAACTATGGAATATCGCAACGATCATCACAGTAAGCGCGGGTATGCTCTGGGGGTGAGCGGAAGCAGCAAAGTAGGGCCGGGCCTCCTCGTGGCAGGTGTGCAGGGGGGCGAAGGTGTTGGCAGGTATATGTTCAATGCCGTTTTGCAGGGAGCCACCGAGACCGGAACCGAGTCCGGGCTTCAGCTCTGGAAGGCTGTCGGCACGCATCTGGGCTATACCATGCCCTGGACTTCCACCCTGCGTTCCAACTTTATACTGAGTCGTACCGTTTTTGCCAATAATGCAACGGCAGATGCCTACCAGCGAGGAATCTGGTCCGGCAAGGTTGACGAGTTTGTGCCGAACAAGCGAGTAGACCAGGCATTTGTCAACCTGTTCTGGAATGCTACAAAAAATATTGAAGTCGGCCTTGAATATGCCTGGGGGCAACGACTTACCTTCAGTAATGAACGTGGGACCCAGCAGCGGATCAATGCCATGATTCAGTACAACCTGCCATAGTAGTACGGTATCTCTGTATTTGTCAGTGACAGCGCCCTTAGAGGAGGTAGACCCATGAGAAGTTATTATTCCGGCGTCGGAAGATCTATGGCTGTTGCCAGCATGGCGTTATCCCTACTGCTGGCGGTGGGTACCGGGAGATCAGATGCCGGTATGGTTCGCGTTGGCGTGACCCAAATCGCTTCCCACGCCGCTCTGGATGCTGACCAAAAGGGGTTTGAAGCTGCCCTGGCAAGCGCCGGATTCAAGGAGGGGGTCTCCATTGTCTATGATCGTCAAAATGCCCAGGGTGATCCGGCAAAGGCCGATGCCATTGCTCGCAAGTTTGTCAGCAACAAGGTTGATTTGATTCATGGTATCGCTACCCCCACCACCCAGGCAGTGGTAAAGAGTACGACGAAAATACCGATTGTTTTTTCTTCCATTACTGATCCGGTAAGTGCTGGTATTGTTCCAAAGAATAGTGCGCCAGGTAAGAAAACCGGTACCAATGTTACCGGAGTCAGCGATTTATGGCCCGTGGCACTGCAGATGGAGACCTATGCCAAGTTTGTTCCCAAGGCAAAAAAATGGGGAACCATCTATAACCCTGCCGAAACGAACTCGGTCATGCATATCAAGGCGATGCGGGATGTTACGAAAAAGCTGGGACTGGAACTGGTGGAGGTAACCATCTCAAACAGCCGGGAGGTGTCCCAGGCAGCAGCTTCGCTGGTAGGTAAGGTGCAGGCCATAACCATTACCTCCGACAATACAACGGTTACCGATCTGGAGGCGATTGTAGCGGTCTGTAACAAGCATAAAATAGCACTTTTTGCCGGGGATGTGGACAGCGTGTCGCGAGGGGCGGTCGCTGCCTATGGTCTGGATTATTTTCTGGTAGGCTATTCAGCCGGTAAAAAGGCGGCCTTGGTACTGAAAGGGGTGAAACCAGGGGATATTCCATGGGGACCGGTGGAAAAGTTCAGCCTGGTCATCAACGAGAAAGCGGCCAAGGCGCAGGGAGTGACCATTACGCCTGCCATGCTGAAGAAAGCAGATAAGGTGCTACGGTAAACAGCCGCACAAGAAACAGGCAGGTTTGTCCATGGGTTTTCTGAATAGCGTCAAAGCCTTGTATATGGCTGTCGGGATATTGTTCCTGACCATTGCCCTTGGCTCATACGTTGATATAAAAAACGAAGAGATGCATACCCGGCACCTTGAGATTACCACCGGCCTTGAGCGGATGGTGCGCCTGAATCAGGAGCTGACCAACATACTCCAGATAGCCGCCCTGGAACAGAATACTCTGCGTACTGCCAGCTACACCACCCTGAACAATGAACTTGAAACTACCATCCAGTCCGTGGTCTCTCTTACAGGAAGTCAAAATCTTTCACAGGAAATCTCTGCCTTAAGTGCTGGACGTGAGAAGCTGCACCTCATTGAAGAACAGGCAATGAGACTGATGCGGGAAGACCATTGGAACAGGGCCCGTGATCTCTTGTCGGATAATACCTATGTTTTTGCCAGAAAGACCTATGAAATAGACAGTGAGACCGCCGTCGGTGCAGTATCCGGCGAACTGGCTGCCACGGCGCAACGTTTCGGAAGGATTAGAACCGCCTCGCTCTCCATGCGTCTGGGAGCGTTGGCGCTCCTGGTTTGGGTGGGACTCATGTTTTCCCGGAAAACCCGTGCCGACCTGGCTGAACAAATACGTTTGCGGGAAGAACTTGCGCTGGCGAATGAAGTATTGGAGGAGCGGGTGCAGGAACGGACCCTTGAGCTTACCAGGGCCAATACCCAGCTTGAAGAATCCCAGGCCAGGATCATGGAAAGTCTGTGGTATGCCCGTGTTATCCAAGCCTCTATTTTGCCTGACTCCCGGCAGCTGGACCAGGTTTTTTCTGCATGGTGCGTCCTTTACCGCCCGTGCGATATTGTGGGTGGGGACCTCTACTGGGTGCGCAGATCAGCAAACGGTCAGCTGTTGGTGGCGGTACTTGATTGTACCGGGCATGGCGTACCGGGTGCCTTTATGACCATGACGGTGAACTCGGTACTGAACCATCTTGTTGACACCCTTTGTAGCGATGATCCCGGACGGATTTTGCAGGAGCTCAACCGGCTGCTTCAAGATACACTGCGATTACGGCAGGATGGAGAAAGTCAGGTGGATGCCGGACTTGATATAGGTCTCTGCTGTATTGATGCTGACCGCCGCAGCGTTGCCTTTGCCGGTGCCGGTCTCTCTCTCTATCTGTCGGAGAATGGGCAGATCAGAGAAATCAAGGGAGATCGGCAGCGGGTTGGCTACAGCGGCAATGATCGTCTGTTTGTCTATCAAAACCATCACATAATTCTTGACAGTATGACGTTCTATATGACAACCGACGGCTATCTTGATGAAGGTGGCGGACCTAAAGGATACGGATTTGGTACGGCCCGTTTCCGGGAATTGCTGATACAGCAGCATGGGCTTGAGTTGCAACGTCAGCAAGAGAACCTTGAGCGGGAGCTGGATGCTTGGCGTGGCAGCAGAAAACAGCGTGATGATATTACCGTGTTGGTCTTCCGTTTGTAACCCAGGAGAGGAGTTGCCATGGATCTGTACAACCTGAGAAAGCAGTTTGATGAGTCTGGCATGATGATGTGCTTTAACGGTCCTTTTTCACACAGTATCATTGAGGAGATCGGCACCGCCCTGCGTAATCACCTGGCAGCGGAGAACATAGCAAAGGCTTCGGTACTGGATGTTTTTGCCGTTTATATTGAGCTTGCTCAAAATGTTCGTAATTATCTCACGTTACGAGAACTTGGGCAAGGTGATGCCGCTGCTTCAATCATTACGATTGCACGCTGGAATGATGGTTATGCCGTTTCTTCCGGCAACATGGTCTTGCAAGGGGATGCAGCACCGTTGTGCGCCAGGATCAAAGAAATTAACAACATGACACCTGAAGAACTTAAACGTAGTTATAAGGAACAGATGCGCAGAGAGGTGCCGCCCGGCGCCTTGGGGGCCGGACTGGGGTTACTTGATATTGCCCGGCATTCCTCTGCACCCATGATCTGTTCTGTACGCACTATAGATGAAATCTATACCTTTTTTAGTCTTACCGCTTTTGTATAGCAATGGAGAACATTATGGAACAGCTTGAGATTCCTCAGACGGCTACAACGCCGCTGATCAGTTTTGATGAAGCGTTAACTACCTTACATATCTCCGGTGAATCGTATCCAGAGAATTCGTTTGCCTTTTATGCGCCGGTACTGGCTTGGTTAAAACAGCAGCTGCTGGATAGCAAGCCGCTGATTATTGAGATCGCTATTACCTACATGAATAGCAGCAGTACCAAATGTATGCTTGACCTGCTTGATATACTTGATGATGCCTATACACGGAGCGTTGACGTCTCGATTGTCTGGTATTACGACCCGGAAAATCCACGCTCTTTTGAGCTGGCCGAGGAGTTCTGTGAAGAGGTAAGCTTTCCCTTTACGATAACGGCACGTAATCCATGACTAAGAAAAAGAAAAATATGCAGACAGAACAGTCTGATCCGGCTCTGCAACGCTCGGCACAGATCCTGGCCAATCCACCTGAAGACAGGACTGAGCTGCTTGCAGAGTATTTTGTGCTATCTGAGAGCTTTAACAAGCTCCATCACCAGCTGTATAAAACCATAGCAATCAGTGATTCGTATCAACAGCAACTAAAAGAGCTGTCACGAAAACTGGAACAGACTGACATCAAGCTGCGTCAGCTGAGTGAAGTGGCGCTACCGATCTGCATGTACTGTCACAAGGTACGTACTGATGATGACTACTGGCAGCGGCTGGAAACCTATTTCAGCAAGCATGTCGATATCATGTTCAGCCACGGCATCTGCCCGGATTGTGTAAAGACAACCTACAGCAAGCTGGAGGAGAGGGGGCAAGCTTCAGTTGTGGCCCCGCAATTTCAGAGTGATCGGCAAAAAACAGTTGTGCCGGAAGACGAACCGCTGCAAGAGATGAATCTGCTTTTGCAACGTGTTTCCAATGCCGGTGATCCGTTAACGCCTGAGCTTGAAAAAATAATCGGTCGCTATGCCAAGTTGTTAAGACGCTTCCATAAGATTGTTACCATTAGTGATTCCTACCAGTTTCAGTTGCAAGATCTGAACATGCGACTGGAGCTGATGGTGCGGACTGATATCCTTACCGGGCTTGCCAACCGTTTGGAGATGCTCAATCAACTTGAGATCGAGCAGAAGCGTTCGGAGCGCCATAAAAAAACATTCTCCTTGATTCTGGGGGACCTGGATTTCTTTAAACAGGTAAATGACACCTACGGACATCTGGCTGGTGATCGGGTACTGCGTCAGGTGGCTGCTCAATTGAGGGATAGTCTGCGCACAGAAGATGTCTGTGCCCGTTGGGGCGGTGAAGAGTTTATGATTCTTCTGCCTGAAACCTCGCTTCAACAGGCCGTGATTGTGGCAGAAAAGTTGGCTGCAGCGGTGCGGGAAAAAGAGATAACGTGGGAGCAGCACGTTATACGTTTAAGTATGAGTTTTGGTGTGGGGGAGTTTCAGGCAGGTAGCAGTATTGATGCATTTACCCAACGGGTTGATAATGCACTCTATGCTGCAAAGAATGCAGGTCGTAACCGGGTTGAAATTGCCGAATTACAACAGGAGCAGGGTTGACCGATGACTGAACAGGAACTTGAGAAACTGATTAAAACCGGCAACTTTTTGCCGGTTTATTTTTTCTATGGTGATGAACCGTTTCTGGTGGAGCGGGCAGGGCGTCGGGTGATGGAGCAGGCAGTTGATCCGACCATGAAAGACTTCAACCTGAACATCTATTACGGAGCCGACTGCAAAGGGACAGAAATCCTCGATACGAGTCAGACTCTGCCGATGTTTAGCGAACGTCGGGTGGTGGTGGTCAGGCAGGCCGACAAGCTGCCTGCTGCAACGCAGGAAGGGCTAGTGCCCTATCTGGCCAATCCCTGTTCAGAAACCTGTCTGATCTTTCTGGCGGCCAAGCCGGACCTTCGTCGCAAATTTTTTATGGAATTAAAGAAACAGCCTGGAACCCTGGAATTTAAAAAGCTGTACGACAACAAACTGGGGCCGTTTATCGCTGCAGAAGCGCAGATCCAGGGCAAGAGAATTGATGGCGCCGGGGCAGAGATGCTGGCCTTCATGGTGGGAAATAACCTGCAGGAGCTGGTTTCCCAGATTGAAAAAGCAGCCTTGTATATCGGCAACCGTCCAACCATCGGGGTGGAGGATGTCAAGGCGATTGTCAGTCAGAGCAAGACCTTTACCGCCTTTGAACTGGCCCGTTTTATGGGGGAGAAAAATCTGCCCAAGGCGTTGTCCACCCTGCAATCCATGCTGCAGAATGGCGAAGAGTCGGTTATGATCCTTGGTGCGCTAGCCAGTCATTTCCGCAGGATCTGGCGAATCAGGGAGCTGCTGGACCAGAAGATGCCCCCTGCTGATATCGGTAAGCAGCTCAAGATTCATCAGTTTTTTCTGGGTGAGCAGATAACCCAGGCAAAGAAGTATCCAGTGTCCGAGCTAAAATCCCTGTTTGAGCGATTGTACCGTGGAGATGTGGGGGTTAAAACCGGCTCTTCATCGGCAACAGTGCTGCAAGGGCTGGTGTATGATGCCTGTAATGGAATGGTATGATGAGTCGAGGAGACAAGTGAACAGGAAGTAACAGAAAGGGCCTCTACCGGATAGTAGAGGCCCTTGTGATTGTCTGCTCGTGGATGTACTAACCCAGTGTATTTACCAGTTTGGTCAGGCGGGATACACTACGGGAGGCGTTTGATTTGTGGATGACCCCTTTGGTAGCGGTCTTGTCAATAACCGGAATTGCCACTTGAAGTGCAGCTACGGCAGCTTCTTTATCCTTTTTTTCAACCGCTTCACGAACACGCTTGATGTAGGTCTTGAGGGTTGACTTCTGATGACGGTTACGGGCATTGCGCTTTTCATTCTGCTTGATACGCTTGATTGCCGATTTATGATGAGCCACGTGCTACCTCCGAATGTTGTACAGCACTCAAATGCTGATAATATGATTAATTGAAGCGAAATTTTTAGCATGCCCCCCCATTACTGTCAAGGGGAAAGTATAAAACTCTTATTCGCTTATCCGTACCTTGCGTCCCTCAACATGCAGTCGTCCTTCGCAGAAGAGTCGGACCGCCTCTACGTAGGTGCGATGCTCTTCGCATGAATACGCTGGGTCAGTGTATCGATGGTGTCTCCGTCGAGGATCGGTACGACAGCCTGCAGGATGATTGGTCCGGTATCCGTACCTTTATCAACAAAGTGTACGGTGCAGCCGGTGTAGCGTGCGCCGTAATCAAAGGCCTGTTGCTGTGCATCAAGTCCTGGGAAGGACGGCAGTAATGCCGGGTGGATATTCATGATGGCATTGGGGAAGGCATCAATCATAACCGGTGAAAGCAGGCGCATAAACCCGGCCAGAATTACCAGTTGAACACCCTGCTGCTGTAGCAGTTCCACCAAAGCGGAATCATATGCCTGGCGGTTGGCATAGGCTTTGTGATCAAGCACAAAAGTGGTAATTGCATGTTTTTTTGCCCGTTCAAGGGCAAAGGCGTCGGCCTTGTTGCTGATCAGGCAGGCTATACGGGCGTTTTTGATCCGTCCTGACTCAATGGCGTCTACTATGGCCTGAAAATTTGATCCGTTGCCGGAAACCAGCACTGCAATGGAGACAGGTGCCGCCGCCATCAGGAAAGCACCACATGGTCGGTTTGATTTTTCGTCATCGCCTTAACTTCACCAATCATCCAGGCTTGTTCTCCCAGGCCGTTCAGACGGGAAAGGATATCGTCCACATCATTTTTTGCAACTGCCAGTACCATGCCTATTCCCATGTTGAAAGTTCGGTACATTTCGGCTTGTTCAACATTCCCGGCTTCCTGCAGGATGGAGAAAACAGGAGGCATGGTCCATGAGCCGAGTTTTATGTTGGCAGCGCAACCTTTGGGCAGAACGCGGGGGACGTTTTCCAGTAAGCCGCCACCGGTAATATGGGCAATTCCATTAATTCGGAAGTCTTTAAGCAGGTTTAATACTGAGCGGACATAAATCCGGGTGGGAGTCAGCAGTTCATCGGCAACAGTAGCGTCGGTGCCGGGTAACGGGCTATCAATGGAGAGCCCCAACAGATCAAAGATAATCCGTCGTGCCAGAGAGTAGCCGTTGCTGTGCAGTCCGCTGGAGCCGATCCCGATCAGTTTGTTACCAACGGTAATGGATGAGCCGTCTATGATCTGGTCCTTTTCCACTACGCCAACCGTAAAACCGGCAATGTCGTATTCGCCATCGGCATAGAAACCTGGCATTTCAGCAGTTTCTCCGCCTATCAGGGCGCAGCCTGCCTGGCGGCAGCCTTCGGCTATGCCTGCCACAATCTGGGCGGCCTTGTCCGGGTCAAGCTTGCCAGTGGCCAGGTAATCCAGAAAGAAAAGTGGTTCTGCCCCCTGTACCACAATATCGTTAACACACATGGCCACCAGATCGATCCCGACACTGTCATGGCGGTCAGCCAGAAAAGCCAGCTTCAGTTTGGTGCCAACGCCATCGGTACCTGAAACCAATACCGGATTTTTGTATTTTGCAGTGTTCAGGGAGAACAGTCCACCAAAACCGCCAATTTCTGTCATAACCTCAGGTCGAAAGGTCGATTTGACTAACGGCTTGATCTTTTGGACAAAGCTGTTACCAGCTTCAATATCAACACCGGCCTCTTTGTAGGTTGCGCGTGCTTTGGTCACGGGTCGCTGCTCCTTGTCTGACAGGCAAGATTCATTTAGTAGGTAATATAAACGATAAGCTCTTTCTTCTAGCCAATCACCGTGAAAAAGTCAATCAACTGTGCGTGGATATCACCTGTAATGGTACTTTAGACTTGACAAATCAGGCAGTTTTGCCCTTATTCTAAGGTATTATGTTTCTATGCGCCAATTACTGTCATGGACGTATGTTATTTCAGATTCCACTTGGAATTCTGCTCTTCTCTACACTTTTCTTTCCAGCCTCATCTCTGGCAGACATCTACCGTTATGAAGATGAGGAAGGGGTTGTGCATTTTACCGATGCTCCTACGGACAAAAAATTTAAGATTTTTCTTCGGGATCTTCGCAAAGATCGTCAACTGAGAACCCGTTTCAGGATTGCGGCTGGTAATCCGCAGGAGTTTGAACATCTGATAGCGAAAGCCTCTGCCAAATACGGGGTGAGTGCATCCCTTATCAGGGCGGTTATACAAGCTGAATCAGGTTACAACCCCCATGCGGTTTCCCGTGCCGGTGCCGGTGGACTGATGCAGTTAATGCCGGGCACGGCAAAACATCTGAAGGTTGCTGATCGCTTTGATCCAAGCCAGAACGTGGATGGCGGAGTACGCTACCTGAAGTTTCTGCTTGATACCTTCAAGGGGGATGTTACTCTAGCCTTGGCAGCCTATAACGCCGGACTTTCAAAGGTCGCTAAATACGGCGGCATTCCACCCTATGAAGAGACCCGGACCTATGTCAGTAGGGTCCTGTCATACATGAGATAATCCAATGCCCCAGTATCATCCCATTCTTAACCCGCCCAATATCCTGACCATGTTCAGGATCGCCTGTATTCCTTTAATGATTGTGCTACTGTTTTCTTCTACACGAGAGTCGTGTTTCTGGGCAACTGCAGTCTTTGCCATAGCCACTGCAACCGATTGGGTAGATGGCCATCTGGCCCGCAGGATGGGGATTGAGACGGTGTTTGGCAAGTTTCTTGATCCTATCGCTGACAAGCTGATTGTGACTGCTGCGCTGATCATGATCCTGCCGTTTAATCGTGTACCGGCCTGGACGGTTTTTGTCATATTGGGGCGGGAAATTGTGATCACAGGTCTGCGCAGCATCGCTTCCAGCGAAGGGATTGTTATTCAGGCCTCTGATCTGGGCAAGTACAAGACCATCTTTCAGGTAACTGCCATTATTGGCCTGCTGCTGCACTACGACTACCACTGGTTTTTCGGAGTTAACCATCCGTTACTGATCGTTAACATGCACAATGCCGGTATGTTCTTTTACTGGATAGCCTTTGTCCTGACGGTCTGGTCGGGGGTCGATTATCTGGTAAAGTTTATTAAGGTTATCGCCCGTTGATGGTGACTTTTTCCACCGTCTCCATCACTGAATTAGCCAGTCGTTTCAAGCTTGATCCAACTCCGCTGGAACAGGTTGCCGCTGTTTATCCCAGTCGTATCAGCCGCTATTATGCCGGTTTAATCAGAGCCCCGTTTGACCCGATCTGGAAACAATCTGTTCCATCCCTGGAAGAACTTTCCGATACGGTGCAGCTTCCCGATCCTCTTGATGAAGAGCGTCTGAGTCCGGTACCGGGGCTGATCCATCGTTACCCGGATCGGGCGGTTCTGCTGGTGTCGAACAGATGTGCCACTTACTGCAGATTTTGCATGCGCAAGCGGCAGGTGGGCTGTTCTGAAGGCGCAACTGATCTGCCTGCTGCACTGGACTATATTGCTGCCACGCCACAACTGCGTGATGTCATTCTCTCCGGTGGTGACCCATTACTGCTGTCGGATACTCAACTGCATGATATTCTGTCACGGTTGCGTAAGATTCCCCACCTTGACATTATCAGGATCGGCAGTCGGATGCCGGTTACTGAGCCATCCCGCATTACCCCGCAGCTCTGCCGTATGCTTGCAGAGCACCATCCGCTCTATCTTAATACGCACTTTAATCATCCCCTGGAATTGACCCCACAAGCTGCCCAGGCCTGCCAGCTTCTGGCTGATGCAGGAATCAACCTTGGTAACCAGACCGTGTTGCTGAAGGGAATTAATGACGACAGTATGGTGTTGAGGGAGTTGATGACCGGCCTGTTACGATTACGGGTGCGGCCCTACTATTTGCACCAGATGGATCTGGTACGGGGCACTGCCCACTTTCGTACCCCATTGGATAAAGGCAGGCAACTGATCAGTGCTCTCAGGGGAACTGTTTCCGGCATGGCTATCCCGTATTTTGTGGTTGATCTGCCTGGTGGCAAAGGCAAAGTGCCGCTGCTTCCTGACAACCTGCAAAGAGTAGGGGCAGATTGGCTGGTGCAAACCTCGGCAGGTGAGAAGGTCAGATATTCCGACTAAGACGATTTCAATGAAACTGTTTGCGCATCTCCAGCACATTTCCCCCTTCAACCGGATAATAGGTAACCAAATCCATCAGAGAACGCATGATAAATAACCCGCGTCCATGATCCTCAAGTTCATTGTCGGTATCCTGAGGGCTATCTGATACGCTGTTCAGATCAAAGCCTTTGCCATGGTCAAAGACCCGCAATATCAGCTCATTATCTGTAATTGAAATTCTGATTTCAACCTCTTCATCGGGGTTATCGGCATTTGCGTGACGTATGGCATTAACCAGCGCCTCGGTCAATACCACATTGATCTGGTCTGCCAGGGTATCGCGGTCACCGGTATGCTTCTGCAGTTGTGCAGCCAACTCTTCGCTTAACCGTCCGATCAGGCTCAGGTAGCGGGTCTGGTTGGGCACTTTGATCTGCAGCTCGATCTGGTTGTTTTTCATTGCTGCTCTCCCAGCTAGTGCATCGGTTGATACCTGCATGGAGCTGCGCACTCCATGCCCCCAAGAATTGGGCGAACTGCAGTTCGCCCAATCAGTCTGGGTGTCTACCGGTGCAGAAACGAATCAAAATGCCTCTATCGCTTCATCGACGGTGGGGTAGATGTCAAAAACCCGCTGTAGCCTGGTCAGCTCAAACATCGATTTTACCTGATTCTGGAGGCTGGATAGTTTTAATCCTGCCTGGCGGGATGAAGCGTTTTTAAAGCCTGACACCAGGGCTCCCAACCCGGAGCTGTCGATAAAGCGAACCTCTTTCAAGTCCACTACTATTCTGGTTTTTCCCTCCTCAAACAGTCTGGCCAGCTCTTGTTTCAGATGATCAGAGTTATGGGCATCCAACCGTTCTTCCTTAACAACCATCAGCACAACGTTTCCATTCTCTTCAATCTTTA
>Ga0209373_10003373_pt1 | contig 14839 bp, 9 predicted proteins | sample Higcelweek5metaG_FD_187173 | JGI IMG/M metagenome (GOLD analysis project Ga0209373, IMG submission 187173) | Freshwater pond sediment microbial communities from the University of Edinburgh, under environmental carbon perturbations - High... | ecosystem: Environmental > Aquatic > Freshwater >...
CCGATAAACCTACTATTATTGCCCTTACCAATCACTCCTATTTCAACCTGAAAGGTGCTGGCAACGGTACTATCAAAAATCATGTCATGCAGCTGAATGCTGATTTTTATACGGTGCTCGATGATTCCTTTGCGCTGTCGGGCGAAATAAGCAAAGTTGAAGGTACTCCGTTCGATTTCCGTGAACCTACAGTTGTAGGTGACCGTATCGACGACGAAGTTTTTGTTCCCGGTTGGGGAATTGATAACAATTGGTGTATTCGCCGTGCTCAGGCCGGAGATTGTGTGTTAGCCGGAACGGTTTACGAACCCGAAAGTGGTCGTAAGATGGAAGTTTTTACCACTCAGCCTGGTGTGCAGGTTTACACCGGTAACTGGATTGATAAAGTAACCGGTAAAGAAGGCAAAATTTACGACCGTCAGGATGCCATTTGTCTCGAAACGCAGAGCATTCCTAACTCAGCCAACATTCCTTTCTTCCCAAGTCCGGTACTTCGTCCCGGGCAGAAATACGACGAATGGTGCGTTTATAAATTCTCGGCCGAGTAAATAAGCCGTAAATAACATTGTAAAAACCCTGAAAATCAATTTTGATTTTCAGGGTTTTTACAATGTTTTTATCCAAAGCTTTAATTGATAGTGATTTCATCTACAAACAAAAATCCTTTAGAACCTTTGCCGCTATGCCAGTCGGGAAGAAATTGCTCCGAGCCGATCATTACTTTTACATAACGTGCTTCCACGGGACTGAAGCTAAGCTTATGTGCAATAACGCCATTAGCATCGTCTTTTTTCATTGGTGGATAATTCTCCATGGCAACCCGTTTGTATGTTACACCATCGACCGAGGTTTCGATACTGAGACTCCGGGCATCGAATACCCATGCTCCTTTATCCACACAAACTGAAATGGCTACTTCTTGAATCGTTGTACTTTTTTCCAAATCGATCAGCGCATTCATGTCGTTGCCATACACCGCAATCCATCTGCCTGTTTTATAGTTTTTATTGCCATGTAACCCATCCACCAAAGTAGCAATGCCATTGAACATATATTTTTCGTTCAGAGGCTGTAGCGCCTTTATTGGCTTTAGTGTGGCCTTGCTAAACCAGATTTCATCCTTAAGCATTCTGCTTGCTTCCTGCTTTCTGAAAACCACTGCCCGAAGCTGAACATTTTGTTTGATTTTTAAAATATCAGAATAAACAGCCGACGCAGGAGTGGGTTCGCTGCCATCAAGTGTAAAATGAATAGGCGCTTTATCCAATGTTAATAGTTTCACATCAACGGTACCATTTTTAGTATTTGAACTGAAATCGGCCGAAACATCAAATAAATGACGCGCATAGTTATAATTGTACAGATTATAAATTTCTACCAAGTTCGGAATACGTTTCAGAAAATCAGAATAGTTTTTCTGTTCTGGTTTCGACCATTGCACTTCGCAAAGTGCTGCCAGGCGTGGCAATATCATGTATTGTACATGTTTAAACGTAGCGATGTATTCAGTCCAGACATTGGCCTGAGCACCAAGTATGTGTTTCTGTTCTTCGTTGGTAAGCGAAGCGGGGAGCGGATCCCATTCGTATACTTTTCTGACCGAACTGTATCCACCAATGGCATAAGGCTCCAATTCAGTTTCGATACTTTGATAATGATCAAAATATAAGTGCGAATTCGGTGTCATTACCACATCGTGATGAAGTTTTGCTGCTTCAATTCCACCTTCCATGCTTCGCCACGACATTACGGTTGCATTGGGAGCAAGACCGCCTTCCAAAATTTCATCCCAACCAATAATACTTCTTCCTTTATCGTTGAGTAATTTTTCGGCATAAGCCATAAAATAGCTCTGCAAACGTTCTTCGGCTGTATGATGCTCATCGGTTACCAAGCCGAGCGATTTGATGCGAGCCTGACATTTAGGGCATTTTTTCCAGCTTATTTTAGGGCATTCGTCGCCACCGATATGAATGTATTTTGAAGGAAAAACATCAATGATTTCGGTAAGTACATCTTCAATAAATTTCAAAGTCTTGTCGTTCCCAACACATAACACATCTTCCGAAATTCCCCAAATACGCCAAACCTGATAAGGGCCGCCGGTGCAGCCTAATTCCGGGTAGGCTTCTAATGCGCCCAACATATGTCCCGGCATGTCAATTTCGGGGATTATATTGATGTACCTGTCGGCTGCATAAGCCACTATTTCGCGGCACTCATCCTGAGTATAAAATCCTCCGTATGGAGTTCCGTCATAAACCCCTGTGTTTCTACCTATCACAGTTTCAGCTCTTTTCGAACCAATTTCAGTGAGTAGTGGATATTTTTTTATTTCAATTCTCCATCCCTGATCATCTGTTAAATGCCAGTGAAAGGTGTTTACATTGTGCAATGCCAAAATGTCGATGTATGTTTTTACTTCGTCGACAGAGAAAAAGTGACGTGCAACATCAAGGTGCATTCCTCTGTATGGGAAACGGGGAGCATCGTTTACCGTGGCTGCCGGAAATTCCACTGTTGTTGATTTTTCTGTCGGAATTGATTTTCGTAAGGTTTGAATGCCGTAAAAAATTCCGTTTTCGGTGGAGGCTGAAACGATAATTTGTTGAGGATTTACTACAATACGATAAGCTTCGGGATCAGCCGATTCTAAATCTAAACGAAGTGCAATAGATTTTTTTGTTTTACTGTCGGTGGTTGTGTTAATTTCAATGCCACACTGATCTTTGATGTATTGACTCAGAAAGTTAGCATTTTTCTGCATTTTTTCATTGCCGGCAGGATATACTATTTTTACATTTCCATCGAGGATGAAATGTTTATTTTTCTGAACGATTATTTCATTTGGGAGTGGAATTACGTGATAGTTGGCAACCGATTTTTTTGTTGCACCCGAAGTAAAGATAATACTTAGGCACAATAAGCCCATAAGCTGAAGAAATGTTTTTTGCATAATAATTTTAATTCAAGGTGTTTTTTTTTATTCCTGTACTCTTTGTACCGAGTTTATTTCTTTGATTCTCATTAAATTTTTACAAAGAATATTAATGTCTTCGGTATCGTGAACGTAGATATAAAACCGTCCGATAAAAATACCGGCATTGGTTTCAATGTTAATTTTATTTATATTGCCACCGTATTTTTCCGAAATAACTTTCAGAATTTCTATCATTACACCTTTTTTATCTATTCCTTTAATTTCGAGAATTTCGATGAATGATAAAGCTTTATGTGTACTCCACTGTGCTGAAACGAGTCTTTCGCCGAAATTAGATTTTAATTTTGCGGTAGTGGGACACTGTCGTTTATGGATGATAACAATTTCGGAATCGTCGACATAGCCTAACACATCATCTCCCGGAATAGGATGGCAACAGTCGGCTAGTTTGTAGGTGATTCCGGCATTTTCTTCCGAAAGAATAAATGTTTTTTTGCGGTCTACTTTGTTGGCCGGAACAAGATCCATAGCTGGCGCTTTGTTGGCTTTATTGTCGGATGAGCCTCCGAACGGCATTTTGAGATATTTGATAAATAAATTTTGCGATTTGGTTTTGAATATCACTTTGCTGATATCTTCCAGATTGAGCAATCCTTTTCCTGCTTGCAGATACAATGAGTTCTTCTGGCTGAATTTGTAATGATTCATGATGCGAACCATCACTTCGTTTTCAGGACTTAGATTGATTTCGGCAAGCGCTTCTTCAATTTTCTTCTGACCGCTAATAACAAGTATTTTTTCTTCTTTTTTAAAATGCGCTCGTAGTTTAGCTTTGGCGCGGGCGGTGGTGACATATTCGAGCCATTCGGGTTGTGGGCTTTGTTTTTTTGCAGTCAGAATTTCAACCTGATCGCCTGAATTTAGCTTATAGCTGAGCGGAACAAGCTTGTGATTTACTTTTGCGCCGATACATCGCATCCCAAGGTCGGAGTGGAGTGCAAATGCAAAATCAAGCGCTGTCGATCCCGATGCCAGGGTTCTGATTTCACCTTTAGGTGTGAAAACAAAAATTTCGGATGCAAAAAGGTTTAGTTTGAAAGTATCCATAAAATCGATGGCATTCGATTCAGGATTTTCGAGCAATTCCTTGATAGTTTTCATCCATTTGTCGAGCTCCGACGATTCGTCGGATTCGCCTGTTTTATATTTCCAGTGCGCAGCCAGCCCTTTTTCGGCGATATCATTCATGCGTTCACTGCGGATTTGTATCTCTACCCAACGACCGAAAGGCCCCATAACCGTTACGTGAAGTGCTTCGTAGCCATTTGCTTTGGGATTGCTCACCCAGTCGCGGATGCGTTCAGGGTGCGGTTTGTAAATTTCAGTAAGTGATGAATAAAGCATCCAACACTGGTCTTTTTCGCTCATCCCTGGTTTTGGTTTAAAAACAATGCGTAGCGCCAGTATGTCGTAAACCTCTTCGAACGGGATATTCCTTGTCGACATTTTGTTCCAGATAGAATAAACCGACTTAATTCTTTCTTTCAGGAAAAATTCGTAGCCCATCTCGCCCATTTTTCGTCGGATAGGACCTGAAAACTCTTTGAAAAATTCGTTGCGGGCTTCTTCGTCGACAGCAAGTTTCTTTTCTATCAGAAAGTAAGTTTCGGGGTGTTCGTATTTGAAGCAGAGATTTTCGAGTTCGGTTTTAATGCGGAAAAGCCCGAGGCGGTGGGCGAGAGGAGCGTAGATATAATTTGTTTCGCCGGTGATTTTGTATTGTTTTGCGGGAGGCATTGAGCCCAATGTTCGCATGTTATGAAGTCTGTCGGCTATTTTTATTAAAATAACACGGATATCTTCGGACATAGTAAGAAGCAGCTTTCGGAAATTCTCCGCTTGCTCCGATGCAATTTCGTTAAACACACCACCCGATATTTTTGTGAGTCCATCAACAATGTGCGCAATTTTCGGTCCGAAGAGGTTTTCGATGTCTTCAACAGTGTAATCGGTATCTTCAACTACATCGTGCAAAAGTGCCGAACAGATGGAAGTTGAACCTAGCCCTATTTCGCGTACAGCAATACGAGCCACTGCCAGCGGATGCATGATGTAAGGTTCACCCGAGCGTCGCTTAATCCCCTTGTGAGCAACATTTGCAAAGTTGAAAGCTTTGGTTATCAGCTCAATCTTTTGTTTGTGATTGGTGTGCTTATAATCTTCAATCAAAGCATCAAACTCGTTTTGAATCTGTTCCTCTTCTGTCAACTCCTGAAGTTTTACTTTTTCTGGCATATTGTTTATTTTCTCTTTTGCAAAAATAGTAATTAATTTCAATCTCGCTTCAGACCAAAGGATTTAATCGTGAATTTATATTCCTTTTTCTCGAATCGTATTTTTTCAACAATTCCAGTTTCAATAGGCTGAAGGCATGATATTTCAATAAAAGTGTTTTCTGAAAAAACGAACAGCACTATGATAATGTTTTTTTAAGTTGGTTTTATTTAATTCATTGTATACAATTTCGAAGGTCAATTTTTTATACAAGCTCTTTTTGTATCTTTGCATAATTATTTTTTAAATCTACCGATACGTCAACTTAATTTATAAAATGCTATCGCTCAACGACGAATATCATCTTTATCTGAAACTTGAAAAAGCTTTATCGGATAATAGCATTGAAGCTTATGAACGCGATTTATTAAAATTGGAGACTTATTTGGCGGATCTTCATGTAAAAGCTGAGGATGCAAGTAACGAAATTTTACGTGATTTTATCATCGAAATTGCCAGTTTGGGCATTCATCCCCGTTCGCAAGCCCGCGTGTTGTCGAGCATTCGTTCGTTTTATCATTTTCTGATTTATAAAAACAAGAGGGATGATGACCCTACTGAGTTACTTGAAAGTCCGAAAACAGGGCTGCGATTGCCCGAAGTTTTATCGGTGAAGGAGATTGACCGAATTATTGAAGCCATAGATTTATCCAAAGCCGAAGGACAAAGAAACAAAGCCATCATCGAAACGCTTTATGGCTCCGGTTTACGGGTGTCTGAGCTTATAAATCTCGAATTATCAAAAGTTTACTTTGCTGAAGGATATATGTTGGTAGAAGGAAAGGGAAGTAAACAAAGGCTTGTTCCCCTTTCGCCACAATCCATCCGGCAAATAGAATTATGGAAAGTGGATCGGAATTTGCTAAGAGTAAAGAAAGGAAGTGAAGATGTACTTTTTTTGAACCGACGCGGTGGTAAACTCACAAGGGCAATGATTTTTACGATTGTTAAGGAGTTAGCAGCCATGGCCGGTATTCGTAAAAATGTGAGTCCGCACACTTTTCGTCATTCTTTTGCAACGCATCTATTGGAAAATGGAGCAAACTTGCGAGCCATTCAACAACTTCTGGGTCACGAATCCATCACTACAACCGAACTTTATACACATATTGATGTTCATTTTCTGCGCGAGACCATTCTGGAATTTCACCCGCTGAATAAACATTCAAAATAATTATTTTATCTGTTTTTTACACGTTTTTTCAAATTAAATAAATGAATTTCAAACGAACAACATGTTTTTTGTTGGGCTTACTTTTGATAGTAGCCACTGAGTTATTAAATGCACAGGAAACACTGGCTGTAGGTCAGGTGCTGAATGCGCTTGACAAAAGTCCCATACCGGATGTAAATATTTTCTTTAAAAATACCGATATTGGCGTCAAATCGAACGAAGAAGGATATTTTATGGTGCGCACGCAGGGAAAAGAAACAACTGTTGTTTTTTCGTGTGTAGGTTACCGCCGGAAAGAAATGAAACTTAAACCGGGGCAAAGTGTGGGTGTTCAGGTTGAATTGCAGGAGGAAAACAACCAGCTTGAGGAAGTTTTTGTAGTGCCGGGCTCCAATCCGGCCATGGATCTTATGAGAAGAGTCCGCCTGCAAAAAAAGGTGAACGATGTGACAAGAAATCCTTCTTTTTCATCCAAACGAAGCGAGCAAAATCTTGTTTTACTCGGCAAAATCAATCAACGTTCGGTGAACAAGCGTATTTTCGAACAGTTATCAAAAGGTGCCGTTTCTCAGGTCGATTCCAGCTTGACCTTACCTTTGTACATGGCCGAAAATCGTTATATTTTATCTTCAGGGGCAAAAAAAGAGGAGACAAAGAATATCTTTTCATCCACTGCGGATACCGAAAAAATAATTTTGAAGTTGATAGGCGAAATTGATACAGATCAGAATTTTTATGATAATGCTGTAAGTATTTTTGGCAAAAGTTTTATAAGTCCTTTGTCGAACTCCGGAAATGTCTACTATAACTACTATCTGGTCGATAGTACTTTTTTGAATGAAAGGAAGATATATCAACTTCATTTCCGTTCGAAGAACAATAAAAATTTAGCTTTCAACGGCTCAATGCAAATAGATTCCTCCACCTTGGCTTTGGTTTCTATCAGCGCCGAATTGCCATCGCAGGCCAATCTTAATTTCATTAACAACCTACAACTTCATCAGCAATTTAAGTTTCAGCCCGACAATACCTGGACTTTCGATATCGGTAACACTGCGCTGGACTTAATGTACGAGTTGCTGGCCGACAGCCTGCATCCGAAACCGAGAATTTTTCTGAACAGAAGCATTACTGCTGTCGACAATCATCTGATCTCTTCGCCTTCGGGAAACTTTGCAAAAAGTAATTATTCTGTAGATTCATTGGATAAGAAAATGAATACCCTGAATGAAACTCCGATAATAAAAGTTGCTAAGTGGCTGGCCGATATCATTATCACAGGTTACATTCCGGTCGGGAAAGTAGATGTAGGAAAAATTCAGAATCTGGCGCGCTATACCGACATTGAAGGGTTTCGCTTGACATTGCCTGTTTATACCAACGAACGTTTGTGGAAAAATATCCGTTTGGGTGGTTACGCTGGTTATGGTTTTAAAAACAATACAGTTAAATATTCTGGCTTAGCTCAAGTAAAATTGCCAGGCAATCAACGACGAATTTTAGGAGCTGTCTATACAAACGATTACAGGAGCGAGAACTATGATTATAATGATTTTCTTATTCGTGAGAATCCACTCAATTCGGGCGACGAAGACATTGCCGGAACTATCTTCGGACTGCGTTCAGCAGATAATATGAGTGAGCGGCAGGAAGTAACAGTTTCTTTTTCGAACGACTGGAGTTCGGATATTGAAAGTAATCTATTCTTTCGTTCCAATACTTACGGAGCCGGCGAAATGTTACCATTCGCTTCGAATACTGTAAGTTATGATAGAATGAAACAGCAATCGTTTACTTTGCTCACTCGTTTCTCGTTTGGCGAAAGAGTTTACGACGACCATTTTCAGCGTATTTACAGTAACAATAACAAACCGGTTTTTTATGCTTTGCTCGAAGGCGGTCGCTATGAGGTGGCCGAAAAAAATGGAAATTATGCTAAATTATCGGGGCAAATAAGGCAGTTGGTCAATTTTAATATAGGATACTGGGAATATATGCTAGAAGGAGGAGCTATTTTCGGCGAATTACCTTATCAGTTGCTTAAAATGCCTTCCGGAAACATTACCAACGGTTATAGCAGGTTCAATTTTGCACTCATGAATGTAATGGAATTCAGGGCCGACCGATATGCAATCTGGCACAACGAAGTTTCGCTCAACGGTATTCTGTTCAATCAGATACCACTTATAAAACATCTGAATTTACGCGAACTGATGAGCCTTAAGATGTACTACGGTAGCATGAATACCACACATAATAATGTACTTGATATTCCTGATTATATTCATACCACCAATAAGCCTTATGTGGAAGTGGGAGCAGGGTTCAGCAATTTACTCCGATTTATCACACTGCAATCTTTCTGGCGGCTCACCGAAACCGAAAGACCCGGAACAACCAAATGGGGACTGAAAGGAAGTATCAGAATAAGTTTATAAGTTATTCCTGATATATTTTTCAGGCTTTTTATTTAAAATTTTAATAAGATATTCTATCTTTGTACGAATAATCAGCAACATACATAAAAATGGAAACAACAGATTTGAAAGTAAGTATTATCGGTGCCGGAAATATGGGTGGAGCTATTGCCCGTGGTCTATCCAAAGGAACTACTGTTCAGGCAAGTAACATTCGGGTAAGTGATATTTCTGCTGATCATCTTCAGGCGCTTCAAACATTTGCACCTGAAATTTCGATCAGTAGAACCAATGCCGAAATTATAAAAGATGCCGACATTATTATCCTTGCAGTTAAGCCCTGGCTTGTGGAAACGGTGGCAAAAGAAATTGAACACAAAATTGATTACAAAAAACAAATCATTGTATCGATTGCTGCTGGTGTCGATTTCGAAAAATTATCGGAACTATTTGATACCGAAGCATCCATTTTTAGAGTAATACCAAATACAGCGATAGATATACTCGAAAGTGTGACAACAATTGCAGCGCAAAAAGCAACAAAGGAGCAACAGGACCTTGTTCTTACGCTGTTTGCCGAAATGGGAAAAGCATTTCTTGTGCCTGAATCCCAATTAAATGCATTTATGTCGCTCTCGTCGTGTGGTATTGCTTATGCCTTTCGTTATATCCGTGCGGCTATGGAGGGAGGCGTCGAAATGGGCATTTATCCCGCTGTTGCAAAAGAAGTAATTATTCAAACCCTCCGGGGAGCCATTGGTTTGCTCGAAGCGAATGATACTCATCCGGAAGTAGAAATTGATAAAGTCACAACTCCGGGTGGCATCACTATTAAAGGATTGAACGAAATGGAAGCAAATGGCTTCAGCAATGCTGTGATTAAAGGATTGAAAGCTTCTCATTTAAAATAAGTTTTTCGCTTTTATCGAAACGATTTTACAAAGTATGCTATGAACACACAAATCAAACAAATTGCCGAACGATTGCGCGGCTTGCGTGATGCGCTTGATTTAACAATTACTCAGGCGGCCGAAAAGTGCAATATCCCCGAAGCTGAATATGCACGTTACGAATCCGGGACTTCTGATATCCCGTTGAGCTTTATCTGCCAGATTGCTCAGACCTTCGATGTAGAAACTACGGCGCTAATTTCTGGGGTCGATCCACATTCGCTCACTTATTTCGTCACACGTAAGGGCACCGGCACCAGTGTGGAGCGAACAAAAGCCTATAAATATCTTGCGCTAGCTTCGGGTTTCCGAAATGCAAAAGCTGAACCTTTCGAAGTAACTGTAGAACCCAATGACCAGCCAATTCATTTGAATACGCATCCCGATCAGGAATTTAATCTGGTACTCGAAGGCAGTCTACAATTACAAATTGCGGGCAATGATATTATCCTGAACGAAGGTGACAGCATTTACTTCGACGCATCTAAACCTCATGGAATGAAAGCTCTGAGCAACAAAAATGTAAAGTTTTTAGCCATCATTATTTAAAAATTCTGCTGTATTAACTATTTAATTAATAAGAAATTATAACAATTTTGGGAATCACATACAAAATGTGTTTTTCGGTAAAGAGAATGAAATGTTAGAAAAATACCTGAAACAAACCAATTTTTCAGACTTTGATGACTTCAAAGCCAACTACAAATTAATTGTTCCCGATAATTTTAATTTTGGATACGACATTGTTGATGCCTGGGCCGAGAAGGAACCGAATAAACGTGCTTTGCTCTGGACGAACGATCAGGGTGAATGCCGTGAGTTTACTTTCGGAGAAATGAAACAATACACTGACCAAACGGCGGCCTATTTTCAAAGCCTCGGCATTGGGAAAGGTGACATTGTAATGGCAATTTTGAAACGCAGGTTCGAATTTTGGTTCACCATTGTGGCTTTGCATAAAATTGGCGCCATTATTATTCCGGCAACGCATTTACTTACCAAAAAAGACCTGATATACCGCAATAATGCTGCTGATATAAAGGCGATTATTGCTGTTGGGGATGACACTATCATTCAGCACATCAATGACGCTTTGCCCGAATCGCCTACAGTTAAGACACTTATTTCTGTTGGACCGGTAGTGCCTGCCGGTTGGCTTGATTTTCATGAAGGAATTAAAAATGCAGCTCCATTTTCTAAAATCGATAAAGTAAATAACAACGACGATCCGTTGATTATAAGTTTTACTTCAGGCACAACAGGCAATCCGAAAATGGTATTGCTCGATTGTGTTTATCCACTGGCACATATCGTTACGGCTAAATATTGGCACAATTTGCACGAAGATAGTTTGCACCTTACAATTGCCGATACAGGTTGGCTGAAAGCCGTCTGGGGAAAACTATACGGACAATGGATAGTGGGCGCTTGCGTTTTTGTTTACGATCACGAAAAGTTTACACCGGCAACTATGCTCGAAATGATACAGAAATACCGCATCACTTCACTTTGTGCGCCTCCCACGATTTTCAGGTTCCTGATTCGGGAAAATATTCAAGCCTACGATTTATCATCGCTTGAATATTGCACTATTGCGGGCGAAGCTTTGAATCCGGCGGTTTATGATCAGTTTTTGAATCTTACAGGCATAAAATTACGTGAGGGTTACGGACAAAGTGAAACTACTCTGAGTGTGCTTACGCCTCCCTGGATTGAACCAAAACCCGGATCGATGGGTTTACCCAATCCGCATTACGATGTCGATTTACTTACTTCCGATGGACGCTCGGCAGAGGCAGGTGAGCAGGGGCAAATTGTCATCCGTACCGATCGTCATTATCCTGAAGGACTTTTCAAAGGTTATTATCGCAATGCCCAGCTGACGTATGAAGCATGGCATGATAATATCTACTATACAGGCGATGTGGCGTGGCGCGACGAAGATGGCTATTTTTGGTTTGTAGGTCGTGCCGACGATGTAATTAAGAGTTCCGGGTATCGAATTGGTCCTTTTGAGGTGGAAAGTGCGCTGATGACTCATCCGGCGGTGGTAGAGTGTGCCATTACCGGCGTTCCCGACGAAATTCGTGGTCAGTTGGTGAAAGCAACTGTTATTTTATCCAAGGAGTATAAACTCAAAGCCGGCGAATCATTGGTAAAAGAATTACAGGAACATGTGAAATCGGTTACTGCTCCCTATAAATATCCCCGCATCATCGAATTTGTTGACGAATTGCCCAAAACGATTAGTGGTAAAATTCGCAGAACAGAAATCAGGGAAAGAGATAATAAATAAAAGACTTCTTAGTCGTATTATTCAAAGAGAGTGCCACTTGTAGCACTCTCTTTTTTGTTTTTCCCGGAAATATATCGATTAGTTGAATTGATTTTTATTCATTGATTTTTATTTCATTTTCAATAGCGAAATAATTTTCAGCAAAAAAATGTTTTAGAATCTGGTCTTCCCGCCGTTCTGGTAAGTGTCTTGAATAATAAACTCTCACTTGCTGTGGCTTTTTTGCTTTTGGGGCAATATTATTTTTACATTAAAATATTTTTTTTAATAAAAACATAGTCTACCAAATTTACTTTACTATTAAGCAGGCTATGTCTCATTTTTTTACTCAGGTTTATTGCTCACTGTCTTTTCTTTAAAAACCTTTCCGTTTTTCTCCATTGTTTTAAATTTTCTTTTTTCATTAGATTCATCACTTAAAAAATATCTTTGCCTTCTATAAATCATATCTTTAAAGATATTAAGATCAGGTGATATGTCGAGATTTTCATCTAATGTTAATTCATTAAATGTTTTCCGAGGATCTACTAATTTCAGAGTATTATTTTCATTTAAAAATATATTTCGTGACATTATGAATAGATTAGAATTTTTTCTAATAGAATCAACTTTTTCATTTTTCAAATTTTTTTCAACAATATTGTTTGAGAATTTTAAATTGTTGATTTTCTTGGCTGAATGAAATCCATATGTTATTACATATTTTTTGTTATTACTTTTATTAGTCACCCCGATTTCACAATAAAAGTACCAGAATCTACGATCAGGATACTTTTTATATTTTTCAGCCAGACTACCTTTACTCAACAAATCATCATACATTTTTTGTATATCCGAATAGGAAAGTGCAAAATCTTTTGAAATATAATTTATTGCTTTATCAAGAGAATCTTTAAAAAAAAACAAATTATAGTTAACGCAATGAGCCTGATACCATTTGGGAATATAACTAGTATCAGTTAATGCATAATATTCTAATTCAATTGGTTTGGAGAAATATATTACTTTATCAATGGATATATTGCTTACTGAATCGATTGATATTCCTTTTTTTACTAAGTTGGAACTTGATTGATTTTGAGCATCATTTGTAAAGAAAATTGTCGTAATGATTCCTATCAGTATAGTTACTTTAAATTTGCCATTCATGTTTCCTAATTATTAATTGTTATTATAAAGTGTTATATCATTTAAATGAGGTAAGTATTCGGTTGGAATGCTTTCGGAATATTCTAAAACTTCATCTTCACAAGTTACTCCTGCAATACTGACACCAACAGACAATGAACCTTTAATTACGTCAACTTCTAATTTGGGTTTCATAATTAACTGATTGTTGACAAAAACTATATCACCTGTTATAGTAACTTTGTTAATAGAGGCTTCGCCTCTTCCATACACATTACAGAATTCAGGACCCCATGATGCTGAAACACCGAATCCTGCATTTCCTGCCGAAGCGCTTATACTTCCACTTATTGAATTTGGATTTGCTATTGATGGGTCGTAAGTCCCATGAATACTTGCGGAACCTGAAATCTCACCAAAACGGCCTGTAATCCAAATTTTTATTCCAGTAGCTCCAATTGGAATTTTTGGCGAATTAATAGGTAAAAAAGTATACGAAATAGTACCTTCCAAGTCTAAATCTAAATAAATCCCTATAGAAGTACCATTTGCGTATTTATCTACATTTTTTATAATCCCAGTTCCTTCTAATTTAAATTCACTTTTACTGACTGGAAAAAATGGGGTATTCGTCAATGCATTTTTAATAGCACTCAATTTGCTTTCCATCAAAGTAATTTCAGTACTTAAATCATTTTCGTAACCTGGCACAATATCTACATTACCAGATACTGTTTTACAGTTATTTAAAGTTACATCAACACTTCCAGAAGTAGGAAAATTAGCTAACCTTGTTAATCCACTACCAGAACCTTCTGACCAAATTACAGATGAAACTCCTGATACATTTTGAACAGAAAAACTAGCATATCGACCAGCCCCATTTGAAACCATCTTTAAATGCGTATTGCCAGTTACATACCTACTATTATTATTAGTATCTATTACTATCATATAAGCATTTTCAACCCCAGAACAGTCATCACAGTTTTTTCCAGTAGTTCCACCAACACATTTTTTACAATCAGGATCATAATAAGCAGTTCCGCCTACTACTCCAGCACAATCTTTTGGCACAGAGTATGGATAGTCATAGTCATAATCATAATCAGGGTCAGGGTCAGGATCATCTGTTTCAGTTTGATTGTTGTCAGAGCCTGTATTGTTGTTAGTATTTGGTGTCACAACCCATTCATCAATATCTCCTTCCAAATTACCATTACTATCATAGCCACCCGATGTTCCTTCCCAATCTGAGTTGTCTGCAATATTATCCCAATAAGCATCAATATCTTCATCATTAACTTCATTTTCAGAATAATCAATATTGTTTTCGTCACACCAAGCAGCCCAATCATCAATATTATCTGGATAAGTTGCATAACTGGATACGCTTGAAAACAGCAACAATATCAACAATATGTATATTTTATTTATGTTTTTCATATTCATTCTACAATTATGTTATTTTCTATTGTTGTCCGATAAAAGTTTCGATATAAAATAAAAAAAGGAGCCAATTTTTTCAAATCAGCTCCAAAGTTGTATATTTGAAGTTACCACACCAAAAATATATAACATGAGCAAAGATAAACATTT
>Ga0209373_10003374_pt1 | contig 14837 bp, 15 predicted proteins | sample Higcelweek5metaG_FD_187173 | JGI IMG/M metagenome (GOLD analysis project Ga0209373, IMG submission 187173) | Freshwater pond sediment microbial communities from the University of Edinburgh, under environmental carbon perturbations - High... | ecosystem: Environmental > Aquatic > Freshwater >...
GTTGGCGCCCTTATATAGTTTTAAAAAGGCTGCAGAAAGAAGATGCTCGCCGGTATGCTGCTGCATCAGGTCAAACCTTCTTGAAAAATCAATGGTGCATGCAGCTTCATCGGAATCGGGATCTTTTGGCAGCTGGTTATATATTATCCCATCTTTCTCGAAAACATCAATGACAGGCTGTCCGTTGATCCATCCCAAATCACAGGGCTGCCCGCCGCCTGTGGGATAAAATGGCGAATTATCAAGAACAACAAGTATCTTGTCATCCTTTTTCAGCACATCCGTTATTTTGCTTGAAATTTCCTTTTGATATTGGTCTTCATAAAACATCTTTTTGCTCAAAGAATCATCCCCCTGGTTAGTCTGTTTTTCTACAAATGTATTTTTTTATATTGAAGCGCTTCAATGATATCTGAAAGGACAATATTTTCCCTGCAGCTCAAATCTGCTATGGTTCTTGAAACCTTAAGTATCCTTGAATATGATCTTGCGCTCATTTCATAACGATCATAGACCTTCTCCAGCAGATCGGCTGCCTTTGAATCCGGCTTGCAATATTTTTTGATAAGGTACGGGCTCATTTGTGAATTCAGTGAGATTCCGTAACCGATGAACCTTTTTTTCTGGATCATCCTGGCTGCGTTTACACGATCACCTATTTCTTTGGAGCCCTCCCCTTTTTTATTGCGTCTGATATCATTATACGGTACAGAATTGACATATGCAAACATGTCAATCCTATCGGTCAAAGGGCCCGAAAGCCTTGACATGTAGCTCCTGCGTTCATAATCAGTGCAGATGCATTCCCGGCTGCTTCCGTAAAAGCCGCATTGGCAAGGATTCATTGCGCCAACTAGCATTATGTCTGCAGGATAAATCACAGTGCCTGAGGACCTTGAAATCGATATTTTTCTTTCCTCCAGAGGCTGCCTCAGAATGTCAAGGATGCTTCTTTTAAATTCAAGCATTTCATCCAGGAAAAGCACGCCATGGTGGGCAAGGGAAATTTCACCGGGCATCAGATTATTTCCGCCGCCGACAAGGGACACCGCAGACGCCGTGTGATGGGGAGCCCTGAAGGGCCTTTCCCTGATCAATCCCTGAAAACTGCCGATACGCCCTGAGACACTGTAGATTTTAGTGACATCCAAAGATTCCTCATAGGTGAGGGGAGGCAAAATTGATGGCATTCTTTCGGCAAGCATTGTTTTTCCTGAACCGGGAGGGCCTGACAAAATAAGATTGTGTCCGCCGGCAGAGGCAACTTCGATTGCCCTCTTGGAGCTTTCCTGTCCGATAATTTCATTATAATCCATGGTATCTACGGAGTCCTCAAAATTGTAGCCTGAACATATGTAAGGATTGGAATCCCTACGCTTTATAAAGTTTACGACCTGGCGCAAGTTGTTGAAGGCAAATATTTTTGCATCTTTGACAAAGGAACACTCCAAAGCGTTGTGCTCCGGAACCATAAAACTGTCTATACCGTGCTTCATACCTTCAATTGTAATCGGGAGTGCCCCGGATATCCTGTTTAAGTCTCCGGACAAGGACAGCTCACCTATAAGAAGGTATTTATGAAAATCTTTAAAAACCAGCTGCCCTGATGCCGCAAGTATGGCGATTGCGATGGGAAGGTCAAATTGGGTCCCTGCTTTCCTTAAGTCAGCCGGCGCAAGGTTCACAATTATCCTGCATATGGGGAATTCAAACCCGGAGTTCAATATTGCAGACCTCACCCTTTCTTTAGATTCCTTCACTGAAGTATCTGCAAGCCCGACTATGTTGAAGCAGGGCAAGGCCCTGACAAGATCAGCTTCAACGGTTATCAGTTTCCCTTCTATTCCGCTGAAGGCTGCAGTAATTATTTTCGTTGACATAAAACCACCTCTTCATATTAATGATTGACAGTTTTATGTTTATTATTCTCCATAGGTGGATTATTACCATTTACAAAGCTATCCAATCTTGTTAAAATGGATTTAATTTAGAATTCTGCCTGCAGACTTGAAAGGGGTAAATTTATGAGTTCCGTCAACAAGAATATCGGCGATTTAGGTGAAGAGATTTCTGAAAGGTTTTTGATAGAATCAGGATACATCATTTTGGACAGGAATTTCAGATGTAAATTTGGAGAAATCGATATAATCGCAAAGGACGGGGAATATATAAGCTTTGTAGAGGTAAAGACAAGGTGCGGCAACCTCTTCGGCAATCCCTGCGAAGCTGTTGACTATTCAAAACAGCAGAAGATAAGCAAGGTTGCACAGCTATATATCATGAAGAAAAAGTTGTTTAAATTTTATTACAGGTTTGATGTTATTGAAGTTATAATGAATAAAGCTGATGACAAATATTCAATAAAATTGATTAAAAATGCTTTTGAGACATAAGAAAAACGGCAGTTCTGCCGTTTTATTTTTTATAAATGATTCATTATACCGCTTAAAAAGCTTTTTCTATGTATCTTTGTGACGCCGCATCTTATTATTGCGTCCACATGCTCCTTTGTGCCATAGCCGGAATTGCTCACGAATCCATATTCCGGATAAAGAAAGCTGTAATCTTTCATCAGATTATCCCTGTAAACCTTGGCGACAATGGATGCACAGGCTATGCTTGCGCTTTTGGAATCACCTTTTATGGCAAATTCATTTCTTATACCTATCCCTTTTATGGGATAGCCATCGGATATAACCAACTGGGGTTTCAATGACAAATTCACAGCGGCATTCTTAAGCACCTCATTATTGCACCAGGATATTCCTTTTTCATCAATATCATCATTTGACAATTCGTGGATATTATAGCACAAGGCTTTGTTTTTTATGATTTCCGCCAGCTCCTCCCTGACATGGGGTGAAAGCTTCTTGGAATCCTTGATGCCAAGGATGATATCCCTGCTTTTGACGGCATTTTCGTCAAGGACAACAGCTGCGGCTACGATAGGGCCTGCCAAAGGTCCCCTCCCTACTTCGTCAACCCCTGCTATGATGCCATAATTGCCGTAGGATCTGTCGAACCTGTATAGGCCCAGTACCCTTATTATCTCTGCATCGTATCTGCTCATATGTTTCAAAAGCAATTCAGCAGAGTTTTTTACATTAGTACGGTTATCGGTTTGCAGAGAGGAAATCAGGGTATTCAATTCATCTGTACGGATACCGCGATAACTTAGTTTGATTACATCAACGCAGTCCTTGATTTCCCTATAGCCCATCCCTTTATGGTGTTTAAGGCGTTCAGCCGCAACTGTTATTTCATCCATGCGTTATTCCTCCACAGGCTCTGTTTCAGGCTTTTCAAGGGACAAAGGACCTAATTTGCCGCCTCTTAGTTCGTCAAGCATCAGGACTGCCAACCGGTTATAGTCCATTCTTCCTCCGGATATCACGGCGCCTCTTTTTTTGCCTATCATATCAAGGTTTTCAACTGGATCTTCGCTTAGATTATCCAGCTTGTATCTGGCCATAAGCCTTTCAGGATAGTTTTTTGCAAGTAAATCGACAAGCTTAATCGACAGCTCTTCGATGTCCATGATTTCGTCCTTTATTGCACCGGTAAATGCAAGATTCAGCTGTGTCTCGTCACTTTCAAGTTTGGGCCACAAAATCCCCGGAGTATCCATCAGGTCTATTCCAGACTTGGTCTTGATCCACTGCCTGCTTCTTGTTACGCCTGGCTTGTCTCCTGTTTTTGCGGTTGCATTTTTCGCCATCTTATTTATGAAAGATGATTTTCCTACATTGGGAATGCCTATAACCATAACCCTGTCAACAATGTTCACTATGCCCTTGGCGCTTTTTCTGCCGTGCTTTTCTGCAAGCAGCTCATTCAGCATTGGCTTGATGCTTTTAAGGCCAGCACCGGTAATGCTGTTGCAGGCAAGAGCCTTTACGTTGGATTTTGTAAGATGCTTTATCCACGTATCGGTTATCCTGCTTTCCGCCAGGTCCGCTTTGTTGAGGAGTATGATCCTTGGCTTTAAGCCGCACAAATCGTCCACCTCAGGATTAGAGCTTGATCTCGGTATTCTTGCATCCCTTATTTCGATGACCGCATCGACCTGGTTTAAATTTTCTTTTATTTCTCTTCTGGTTTTTGCCATATGGCCTGGAAACCAATTAATAGCCATTATTTCTAATTTCCTTTCATATTTGGAATAAGCAATGTGTTCAGCAAACCAAAATCACTGAATGGGTAAAGCCTGAGCGCAGCTTTTCCAACCACCATGGACCGTTTCACAAAGCCAACATCGGAATAACGGCTGTCCCTGCTGTTGTTCCTGTTGTCACCCATGACAAAGATTGCACCATCAGGCACTGTTACTTTGCTGTAATCAGACATGGTAACCTCTAACAGATAGTTCTCTTTTTTTGCTTCTCCATTAATATAGAGCGTATTGTCCTTTACCTCAACCGTATTACCTTCAACAGCAACAACCCTCTTAATGAATTTTTCTTCAGGGTTTGCCGGATATTTAATTACAACAATATCCCCAGGCAAAGGCTGCCTGAAATAGTAGGTAACCTTTTCCACTATAAGCCGGTCCTTGTCATTCAGTGTTGGATTCATTGAAAAGCCATCTACGCTTACGGTTTCAAAAACAAAGGTTATCAGGAGAAGTGCAGCAATCGCTGCGATAGCTATAGACTTTAAAATGTCAATAATATCCTTTATCATTCATAACACCCCCCTGTATGAAAAAAGGGACTATATAAGCCCCGTTTTTTTACCCAAGTATTTCTTTAACTTTAGCTGCTTTTCCAACTCTGTCTCTCAAATAGAATAGCTTAGCTCTTCTAACTTTACCTCTTCTAACAACCTCAATTTTATCGATTACAGGTGAATTTACAGGGAAAGTTCTTTCAACACCAACATTGTAAGCAACTCTTCTTACTGTAAAGGTTTCTCTTAAGCCTCCGTTTTGTCTCTTCAATACGATACCTTCGAAAACCTGTATTCTTTCTCTTGTTCCTTCTTTGATTTTTACATGAACCTTAACGGTATCACCTACGTTAAAAGGTACAAGATCGGTTCTTATCTGTTCAGCTTCTATGGACTTTATTATATCAAGCATTGTGCATTCCCTCCTTAAGATTAAATTAACGTTCATGCCCGGTCATTCAGACAGAGGAACGCTCGTACTAGCACAAAATACATTCTAACATAAATGGTCTGCTATTTCAATAGATATTTTATTTACAGGAACATCTGCCTGCGGCAGATGGGCTTAAACTTCAATATTTTTCAGCAATTCCATATCTTCTTTGCTCAGTTCCAGCTTCTCAAAAAGGTCAGGCCTTTTCTCCCTTGTTATAGACAGGGATTTTCCACGCCTCCATTTGCGGACATTTTCGTGGTGTCCCGAAACAAGGACTTCCGGTACCGGATCTCCTTCATAGACCGCAGGGCGGGTATATTGAGGGTATTCAAGGACACCGTTGTAGAAAGACTCCTCCGTGAAGCTTTCAGAACTTGAAAGCACGCCGGGGACAAGACGCAGGATGCTGTCGACAATTGGAATGCAGGCCATTTCACCCCCGGTCAGCACAAAGTCGCCAAGGGATATTTCCATGTCTATATGTTTGTATATCCTTTCGTCAATTCCTTCATAATGGCCACAGAGAAAAATGAGCTCTGTTTCAAGGGAAAGCTCCTTGGCCATCTCCTGGTTGAAGGTTTTCCCTCTTGGACCTAAATATATAACTTTTCCCTTATTCTCCTCTTTGACCTTCCTTATACAGTCGGCCACAGGCTGTGCCGCCATGACCATCCCGGCGCCTCCGCCATAGGGGTAGTCATCCACTTTTCTGTGTTTATCCTTTGTATAATCCCTTATATCGAAAGTATTGACGTTTAATATATCATTATCTTTTGCCCTTCCGATAATGCTGTGATTGAAGACATCAAACATTTCCGGGAAGAGAGTCAGTATATCTATTCTCACTGCCATAATTCCACCGGCTTTATAGTAATTTTGCTGCTGCTAAGGTCGACTTCAAGCACGATATCCTTCAAAGCGGGAATAAGCAACTCGTTTCCTTCTTTGATCCAGTAAACATCATTGCTCCCGGTTTTGATCACATCAGCTATGACCCCAAGGTTTTTCCCATTGGTGTCGTACACAGCGCAGCCTATAAGATCGGCAATAAAGAAGCTTCCCTCAGGCAGCGTTACTGCATCTTCCCTTTTGACTTCAATATATTTCTCCATGAATTTCCGGGCTTCTTCTATGCTGTCTATGCCTTCAATCTTTAATATCACCTTGTCAGCCTGGAGCTTGCACCAAACCACTTTTTTTTCGGTGCCATCAATAAATACGTGCTCCAGTTTTCTGAACCGCCTGATATCGTCGGTTAAAGGATAGACCTTAAGCTCTCCGTGTAATCCATGGACATTAATAATCTGGCCTACAGCAATAAACTGTTTCATAACAATTTACTCTCCTCAATAAAATTTTGTTTTGCTTAAAAAAAAGAGTCAGGATGCGCCTGACTCTTAAATTATCTCTACAACAACTCTTTTGTTTTCTTTTATAGCTGCTGCTTTGACAACGGTACGGATAGCCTTGGCAATCCTGCCCTGCTTTCCGATTACCTTTCCCATGTCTTCCGGTGCAACTTTAAGTTCAATTATTACGGATTGTTCTCCATGAATTTCATTAACCTGAACCATGGCTGGGTTATCAACTAATGACTTAGCGATTGTTTCAACTAATTCTTTCACTTAATACACCCCTAGCTTCTTATTTTGAAAGCTTTTCATTAATTCCAGCTTTCACAAATAACTTCTTAACTATATCAGTAGGTTGAGCACCATCATTAACCCATTTAACCGCTTTCTCTTCATCAATTTTTATTAATGCCGGTTCTGTTAATGGATTGTAGTAACCAATTTCATCAATAAATCTTCCATCTCTTGGAGATCTTGAATCTGCAACGATTACTCTGTAAAAAGGAGCTTTCTTAGCACCCATTCTTTTTAATCTTATTTTAACTGCCATTGTTTCACCTCCTTAAAAAATTTCATGTTATATATTATTAAAACGGTAGTTTATCAAACATACCTTTTTTATAACCCTTTTGCATCCCTTTCATTTGCTTCATCATCTTCTTCATGGCTTCAAAGTCCTTCAGCAGCTTGTTTATCTGCTGGATATTGGTGCCGGAACCTGTTGCAATCCTTTTTTTCCTTGATGGTGACGAGCTTACAAGTGCCGGGTTCCGCCTTTCTCTAAATGTCATTGAATGTATTATAGCTTCTACCTTAATGAGCTCCTTTTCGCTCTGATCCATATCTATATTCTGGAGATCCTTGCTGTTTGCCCCCGGTATCATTTCTATCAGTTTGTTTAAGGGGCCCATCTTTCTCATTTGCTGCATTGAAGAAAGGAAATCCTCCAGGTTGAATTCCTGGCTCATCATTCTTTCCCCGAGTTTCTTTGCTTCTTCCTGGTCAATGTTTTGCTGAGCTTTTTCAATAAAGGAAAGAACATCTCCCATGCCAAGAATCCTTGAAGCCATCCTTTCAGGATGGAATACCTCCAGGTCGCTCATCTTTTCACCAATACCGGCGAATTTGACAGGCTTTCCTGTTATGGCTTTTATGGATAATGCAGCTCCGCCCCTTGTGTCGCCATCAAGCTTTGTGAGTATTATGCCTGTTATATCAAGTTGATTGTTAAAGCTTTCAGCTACATTTACAGCATCCTGTCCTGTCATTGAATCAACAACCAAAAGAATTTCGCTTGGCTTGACAGCTTCTTTAACATCTTTGAGCTCATTCATAAGTTCTTCATCTATATGAAGACGGCCTGCCGTATCTATGATTACAACGTTAAGGCCGTTATTTCTGGCATATTCAAGGGCCCCCTTCGATATATCAACAGGGTTAACTTTGTCCCCCATTGAGAATACAGGGACATCTATCTGCTTACCAACAACCTGGAGCTGTTTGATTGCCGCAGGTCTGTAAACATCACAGGCTGTAAGCAATGGTTTTTTGTTCTTTTTTCTGAGCTGCAGGGCGAGCTTGCCGCACATTGTCGTTTTACCTGCGCCCTGAAGTCCTACAAGCATTATTACAGTCATTCCGCCAGAGGAATATTCAATGCCGCTTTCACTGCTTCCCATTAGGGAAGTGAGTTCTTCATTTACAATTTTTATAACCTGTTGTCCCGGAGTCAGGCTGTTCAACACTTCAGATCCAGAACATTTTTCGCTGACGGATTTGACGAAATCCTTGACAACTTTATAATTAACGTCAGCCTCAAGCAGTGCAAGCTTAACTTCGCGCATAGCATCCTTGATGTCTTTTTCTGTTAATTTGCCTTTGCCCTTGAGCTTCTTAAGAGTTTCCTGAAGCTTGGATGCCAAACTTTCAAAAGCCATTTTGCCCCTCCTGTTACAATTTATTAACTACAAATGTTTTTATCTTAACCATATCTTTCTTGTTTAAGTCATTTGCAGGCATGATGTCCAGCATGCGGATCAACTCATTCTTGTTGCTTTCCCTGATATTTTCCTTCTCCATCAGATTGAGTTTCGATTCATATTCCATAAGCTGTTTATGGCACCTTTTTATTATATCGAAGACTGCCTGCCTGCTAATGCCCATATTCTCGGCGATTTCTGCAAGTGACAGGTCATTGTTATAGTACAAGTCCACAATATCCCTCTGCTTATCCGTTAGAAGCACACCATAGAGGTCTAAAAGTATTGACATATTTATTCTATCTTCCATAGCTAACTCCTGTTATATGCAAAGTGATATCCAACGTAGTTTATATTATCAAAATTAAGAAAAGATGTCAAGTAGTTTTACTTAACACCTTTGATATTTAAAACAATGCTTCCGCGAAGGCTTCAGGGTCAAATTCCTGAAGGTCGTCAATACCTTCGCCTACTCCTATAAGGCAAACAGGAATGCCAAGCTGGTGTTTAATTGATATGATTATTCCTCCCTTTGCTGTTCCGTCAAGTTTCGTCAGTACAATGCCGTCAATTTTGCAGACCTCCATAAACTGCTTTGCCTGTTCAACTGCATTCTGACCTGTTGTCGAATCAAGGACAAGAAGTGTTTTTCTTGCTGCATTGCTGAATTCCCTGTCGATTATCCTGTTGATTTTTTCAAGCTCGTTCATCAGGTTTTTTTTGTTGTGGAGCCTGCCTGCAGTATCGCATATAAGTACATCAGTTTTTCTTGCTTTGGCAGCCTGAATCGAATCAAAGACAACAGCTGCAGGATCGGAGCCTTCCTGATGTTTAATGATGTCGACTTCCGCCCTTTTGCTCCATATTTCAAGCTGATCTATTGCCGCAGCCCTGAAAGTGTCTGCGGCTGCCAGCAGCACCTTGTAGTTTCTTGCTTTCAGCTGTGCTGAAATCTTACCAATGGAGGTTGTCTTTCCAACACCGTTTACTCCAATAACAAGGATAACCTCAGGAACTGTTTTTGGGTTTATGCTGCCTTTTTCATTTCCGAGTATGTCAAGTATGACCTCTTTAAGGCAAGTTTTCAGGAGGGCAGGATCCTTTACTTTTTCCTCCTTCACCTTAACCTTCAGCCTGTCGATGATCTCAAGGGTCGTATTCACTCCTATATCTGCTGTGATGAGTATTTCCTCAATTTCTTCATAAAGGTCTTCGTCTATATACAATGCTCCTGATAAAACGGAAGAAATCCTGTCCGTGAAATTACCTTTGGTTTTTGTCAATCCTGTTTTAAGCTTATCAAAAAAACTGCCCAACATGCTTTATCTCTCCTATCTCATATGTGACTATTTGCTGAAGTCCACAGACACAACCTTGGATACACCTTTCTCCTCCATGGTTATGCCGTAAAGGGCATCGCTCACTTCCATGGTTCCTTTTCTGTGCGTGATCACTACGAATTGGGTGCCCTTGGAGAACCTTTTTAAGAAATCCGCATATCTCTTTACATTTGCATCGTCCAGGGATGCTTCGATTTCATCCAGGATGCAGAATGGGGTCGGTTTCATTTTCAGTATTGCAAAGAGCAAGGCAATGGCAGAGAGCCCTTTTTCACCTCCTGAAAGGAGGTTTATGTTCTGCAACTTTTTGCCAGGGGGTTGAACTTCGATTTCAATGTTGCCGTTCAGCTCATCGCCGTCAGCCAGTATAAGGTCAGCTCTTCCGCCGGAAAACAGTTCACAGAATGTTTCATTAAAAAGCTTTCGGATAGTTGTGAAATGCTCCCTGAAAACAAGTCTCATCCTGCCTAACATTTCCTCTATGAGCTTTTCCAGCTCTTCCTTGGAGCTGTTTAAATCATTCCTCTGAATGGTCATGAAGGTTATTTTTTCTTTAACATCCTTATATTCCTCTATTGCGCCAAGATTTACAACGCCAAGCCGGGAGATTTCACCCTTGATATCTGATACATTCTCTTTATACTCGACCATATTTTTGATTTCCGATTTAAAGGACAGTGTTTCTGCATAGGTCAAGTTCAACTCTTCGTTAAGCTTGCCCAGGTGTATTTCCTTTTCTGTTTCATGTTTCCCCTTCAGGATGTCAAGCCTGTGTATTTCAGTTTCCTTTTTGGATATTTCAGAAAAGAGGGCCTCGGTGTCCTCTGAAATCGATTTGATCTCATTTTTAAGCCTGATCCTTGTAACATTAAGGTCTTCCATCACTGACTGGAGCAAATTTATTGAAGCTGTTTTTTCCAGGAGCAATGCATTGTTTCCCTCAATCTTTTTTCTGCATTCCGAAATAGCCTTTTCCGAGAATTCGTTTTCCATAACAATTGCTGATTTCCTTGATGTATAGTCATCGATTTCTTCAGTGATCCTGCTTATATTGGCGTTGAGGCTGCTGATAGCTTCGTCTGCTTTCACCTTTTTTATCCTGTATTCAAGCATGGCTTCATTTTGTGATTTGACATAATCATTTTTGTCCTTCAATTCGATTTCGATGGACGAAATCTCTTCATTGCCGGTATCATTGATACTTGAAATGCCGACAAGCTCCCTTTTTAATTTCTCAAGCTCCTCTTCATTTCCGGATATTTCCGCATTTATGCTTTCAATCTCGATATTTGACAAGGAAAGCCTTTCATTGAGCCTTGCGATATTCTCGCCAATAGCCTTGATTTTTTCAGCCAGTTTTGTTATCTCAATTTTTCTGCTCAGTATATTATCCTTCAACATGTTGTTGTTTTCGTTTATGTTTCTGCTCTCCTGCCTGTAATTCTCCTGCTCATCGTTCAGCTTGCGGATCGCCTCCATATTTTCCTTCAGGCTGAGGTTCAATTCTTCAATTTCCCTTTTTCTGCCTATAACGCTGGTGCCTTTATGGTATATGCTTCCGCCGGTAAGTGAACCGCTCGGGTTTACAACATCACCGGTGAGGGTGACTATTTTGTAGGTATAACCGGTTTCTGCCGCGATTTTCAAAGCTGTATCCATATCAGTGCATATAAGCGTCCTTCCCAACAGGAAGCTGACAGCATTTTCATATACAGGATCATATTTGATGAGGCTGCTGGCCACTCCGATAAAGCCACTTATTTGAGACAAACCTTCAAGATTGCTTGCTTTTTTTGGCTTGATTATTGAAAGCGGAAGAAATGTCGCTCTTCCGATATTGTTGGTTTTAAGGTAACGGATCAGCATTTTTGCTGTATCAGCATCTTTGGTTATAACATCTGAAATGCTGCCGCCAAGGGCAATGTCTATTGCAACCTCATGCTCTCTGGATACTTCTATTACATCCCCAATAAGGAAGCAGCTGTTCTTATTCACAGGAACCTTCAGGTCTTCCATATCCTGCATAAGAACTTTAACGGCTTTGTTATAGCCTTCGTGCTTTTTTTCCATGTTGATAAGCATGGTTCTGTTTGCTTCCATTTTATTCTGGCTAATATTTAATTTTTTTAACCTGTTATCATTTTCCAGAATAAGGCCGTTTAACCGGTTCGTTTTTTCCGCGTTTGAAGCTATCTGGCTTTCCAGATACGCAATTTCCAAAATATTTTTTTCTCTGCCTGACTCAAACCCTTTTTTTGATTCAACATCTGATGCTATGGAACTATTGAGCTTTTCATTGGACAGGTTCATATTCTCGATTTTTGATTTTTGGTTGATTATTTTATTTTCCAGAAGGGCTATGCCATTTTTTGAATCTGAAATTCTCTGCAGCAATTCTATGTTTTTGTCCCTCAGTGCCTTCTGGACAATTGATTTTGCAGCAATTTCATTTTCTGTGTCTGAAAGGATTTTTTCAATCCTTTCAATTTCGCCATTCAGCATGTCACGTTCATTTAACTTTGATTCCAGTCCGGTGGAAAATCCAGACTTCGATTTTGAGGCATTATCCAGTTTAATGTCTATGCTTTCAAGCTCAGAAGTGTTTTTTTCGATCTGCATGTTCAGGCTTGACCGTCTTTCCATCAAAATTTCTTTCTCTGACTCGAGTTTTTGGCACCATGCTTTCAGGTCGTAAATCTCCCTGTTTTTCCCCTCCTGAGAGCTCTCCAATTTTTCAAGCTCGTCATAAAGAGAATTCTTCTTATTGCTGCCGTCATTATCTGAATCCTTAAGTAGGGATAATTCCTGATTAAGCGATTCCAGTTTTGCGGAAATGTTATTGATGTTTTTGTCGCAGTTGTCTATTGACGTCACAAGAAGGTTGATCTCATACGCCTTCAATTTTTCTGAAAGCTCTATGAAAATGCCGGCTTTTTTTGAATCTTCTTCAAGAGGTCCAATCCTCTCGATATATGTATCCAGAATATCATTGATCCTGATAAGGTTTTGATTGGTATTGTTCAATTTTTTTTCGGCTTCTTCTTTACGGGACCTGAATTTAACTATCCCGGCTGCTTCCTCTAAAAGTCCGCGTTTGTCGTCCTGCTTTCCGCTTAGGATAGCTTCAATTTTACCCTGGCCTATTATCGAATAGCCCTCACGTCCAATACCTGTGTCCATGAACAGTTCCTGTATATCCTTAAGCCTACAGCGGGTGTTGTTAATAAAGTAGTCGCTTTCGCCGGACCTGTATAAGCGCCTTGAAATAGTAACATCCGAATAATCCAGAGGGAGTATGAGGCCGTTATTATCCAACACTAATGAAACCTGTGAGAGACCGACAGGTTTTCTGAATTGCGTACCGGCAAAAATGACATCTTCCATTTTGCCGCCCCTCAAAGTCTTTATACTTTGCTCTCCAAGGACCCATCTCACAGCGTCTGATACGTTGCTCTTACCGCTACCGTTGGGTCCGACTATTGAGGTTATGCCTTCCTTGAATAATATTTCCGTTTTATCCGCAAAGGATTTGAAGCCCTTAATTTCAATAGATTTTAAAAACACTTACGATACACTCCTTATCTGCCGAAGATCATCGGCAACAGGCCTATTAAAAAAATCACCACAACAAAGCCAATAATGACTCTCATCATGATTACTCTTCTGGTATTTTTCATATATCTTCACCCCTTAATATGTTATATTGACTAATGCTGGTTAAATCTTGTATTTATTGCGTAAATAGCCTGGCAATGTTATTGTTTTACTGCCCTTTTCCGTTTCCAGGACCATCTCGCCTCTGTTTAAGATATCCGTTGTGGTCACTTTGATGCATTTAATGTTAAGCTGAATCTTAAGTTCATTAAAATATTCTTTCCTGTTTGCATATAACTTGGAGATGTCCTTGCTGTTCAAACTTATTGTCAGTTTTTCTGCCCATGTATCTTCCAGGGTATCCCTGATTGCATCGCAAAGAAGGCCGCCTTCCACTAGTTCCCTGAATGCAGGATGAAACGGGCCTGCTATGACATCTTTACCGACATTTATTTCCTCTGTCGGCTGAAGTCCAACCCTAATTACATTAATACCCTCTGATATCATAATACCATAAATTATCTTTGAAATATCAACAGCTTCTTTCAGGGTGTATGGTTTGTATACCCCTTGGTTGTACATTCTCTCCATCTCAGTATCCCTGATGATCAACGCAGGATATATCCTGCAGATATCAGGTTTGAGACTGACAACTTCTTTAGCTGTTTCAATATCCTTTTGGAAATCATCTCCGGGAAGGCCCAGCATTATCTGATGCCCCAGTATGAACCCGTATTTTTTTATGAGCGTTGAGGCTTTCTCCGCCTGGAGCGCGGTATGCCCTCTACCTGATTTTAAAAGGACTTCCTCATCCATGGATTGGATGCCAAGCTCTATTATGTCCACGGAATAGTCCTTCAGGTTCTTAAGGACCTGGTCGTCAATATAATCTGGCCTTGTAGAAAGATGTATATATTTGACCAGCTTTTTGTCTTTATATTCTTTTGCTACGGCTAAAAGCTCTTTCTGCTTATTCAGGTTTATTGCGGTGAAGGTTCCGCCGTAAAAGGATATTTCCACGGTGGAGCCTTCAGTCTTTATAGTTTTAAGATAGCTTTCAATGATTTCCCTGGCATATGCTGCGTCAACAGTATGGTCTTCTCCCGTTATGGAATCCTGATTGCAGAAAACGCAGTCATGGGGGCATCCTTCGTGGGGAACGAAAATTGGAATGATATAATGTGACTTACTCATTCTGATACCGTTCCTCCAATCTTTCAAGAGCCTCCTGCGCAGCGGACTGTTCTGCTTCCTTTTTGCTGTATCCGGTGCCGTAGCCTATAGGTTCTGAATCAATCACGACTCTGCAAAAGAATTTTCTTCTGTGCGCTGGCCCTTCATGCTTCAGCATTTCATAATGGATATCCACTTCCCCGCTTTTTTGAAGCCTTTCTTGCAGCTTTGTCTTAAAGTCAATGACTATTTCATTTCTGGCCGCTTTGATCATTGTCTCTTCAAAATTCCTCAG
>Ga0209373_10003376_pt1 | contig 14830 bp, 20 predicted proteins | sample Higcelweek5metaG_FD_187173 | JGI IMG/M metagenome (GOLD analysis project Ga0209373, IMG submission 187173) | Freshwater pond sediment microbial communities from the University of Edinburgh, under environmental carbon perturbations - High... | ecosystem: Environmental > Aquatic > Freshwater >...
TTCTTCCAGAAAATCAAACACTTCCGCCGGATCGCAACCCGCTACGACCAGACCCCCAGGGCGTTCTTGTCCATACTCTGCCTCGTCAGCGCATTCATCTGGACAAAATGAATGTCAACACACCCTAGTTCGCCACCAGAGCCGCGTATTGGGTGGCGGTTTTCAGCGCTTCGATCAGGCGGTCGCGCGGCACCGGTTTCGGCAAAAACTGAATGTATGGACCGAGATGCAGGGTGGACATGCGTTCATCCCAATGGCCGGACAACACGATCGGCATAATGTTGGGATGGTCCTCATACATTCGCAGGATCAATTGCTCGCCATCCATGACCGGCATGGCGATATCGGTCACCACCACCCCCACATCGTTAGCGACCATCACGTCCAACGCCTCGGCGCCGTTGCTGGCGAACATCAGTTTCCACTGGTCATATCCACTCAGCAGGCGGCGCAGACCGTTCAACAGATTGGGATCGTCATCGACCAGCAGCACGCCGATGGGATTCATGGTCCGCCTCCTGTCCTTTCCCTCAGCAAACAGAATAACGCCACGGCACCCCCTGCCCCATCCCCATCCGGGGACAGGCGGGCATCGACGGACGGGTGGGGGTTTGCTACTTTCACATCTCCCGCCGGACACCCAGGATTCCGCCCCGTGAGCATCTATCTGCCCATCGCAGGCCTGTCGGTCGATGTCTATGCCCTGCTGGTGCTGGGCGGCGGCGTCGGCTTTCTGTCGGGGCTGTTCGGGGTGGGCGGCGGTTTTCTGCTGACGCCGCTCTTGATGTTCATGGGCATCCCCCCGGCGGTGGCGGTGGCCACCGGCGCCAATCAGGTGGTCGGCGCCTCGGTTTCCGGCCTGATCGCCCATTGGCGCCGCAACAACGTGGATTTCCGCATGGGGGCGGTGCTGCTGGTCGGCGGTCTGGCGGGCTCGACCTTCGGCGTGGTGCTGTTCGGCTGGCTGAAGAATTTGGGCCAGATCGATCTGGTGATCGCCCTTAGCTACGTTGTGTTCCTGGGCGTCATCGGCCTGACCATGGGCTACGAATCGGCGCTGACCCTGATCCGGCGCGGCCGCGCGGCGGTGACGGCGCGCAAGCGCCATCGCCACCCCTGGCCCACCTTGCCGCTCAAGATGCGCTTTCCCCGCTCGGGCCTGTACATCAGCGTGCTGATGCCGCTTAGCGTCGGCATGTTCGGCGGCGTGCTGTCAGCGATCATGGGCGTGGGCGGTGGCTTCGTCATGGTGCCGCTGATGATCTATGTGCTGGAGATGCCGACCTCGGTGGTGGTCGGCACCTCGCTGTTCCAGATCCTGTTCGTCACCGCCAACGTCACCTTCCTGCAGGCGGTGCACACCCAGACCGTGGACGCGGTGCTGATGGTCACCCTGCTGGTGGGCGGCGTCATCGGCGCCCAGATCGGCGCCCGCTTCGGCGCGAAACTGCGCGGCGAGCAATTGCGCCTGATGCTGGCCCTGGTGGTGCTGGCGGTATGCGTCCGGCTGGGCCTGACCCTGGTGCTGACGCCCGACGATCTGTTCAGCATCGACGCCGCCCTGGGCGGTTAAAGCGGGCGGTAGGTCTCGCCGCCGACCGCCTTCCAACCGAAGATGCCGCCTTCCAGACGGAAGATTTCCCCCTGATAGCCCAAGGCGACGGCCCGTTCGGCGGCGGTGCCGCAGCGCACGCCCGAGCGGCAGTGGAACACCAGCCGCTTACCCTCGGGCACCGGCGGCAATTGGGCGGGATCGAACGCCGACAGCGGCAGATTGACGGCGCCGGGAATGGCCTCGGCCAAAAATTCGCTGACCTCGCGCACGTCCACCATCACCACTTCGCCCGCCGCGACCCATTGCTTGACGTCATAGGCAGGCACGATATGCACGCGATCAAACATCCGAGACCCCATTCCACTTAATTTCAGACATCCCTAATTTAGCCTTGCCGCTCATCATTTCAAGGGGCGACAAATCTGTAATGCATCCTATTCGCAAACAGCAAATCCTGTCCACTACGCCCTTAGAACCCGTGACGAACAGGCGATGCCATGGCATCCTCTTCCACTAACAATCACAATGATTGGGGGACGGAAAGCATGGCCGTTACTTTCGCCGAAGCCACCGAATCCTATTTCGCCTGGATGGCCACACGCTTCCCCCCCGACAAACGCGGCCTGAACCACCGGCACAAGGCCTTGTCCGCCGATCCCTTCGCGTTTTTACGCGGCACGTTCTATTGGTGGCTGGTGCGCTGGGACGAAGCACTGCCCGAATCTGTGCGCAATGCCCCATCGATCCTTGCGGTGGGCGACCTGCATCTGGAAAATTTCGGCACCTGGCGCGACCGCGAGGGACGGCTGGTGTGGGGCATCAACGATTTCGACGAGGCCCACCCCTTCCCCGTCACCATGGATCTGGTGCGGCTGGCGACTTCGATCCTGCTGGCCATCGATGAGGGACACCTGAAGCTGGACGGGCGGCTGGCCTGCGCCACCCTGCTGGAAGGCTATAACGCCAACCTGGGCAAGCCGACCGGACGCCCGGTGATCCTGGAGGGCGACGCGGCGTGGCTGCTGCCCGCCGCCAGCCTGCACTGGTCGGAAACGGCGCGCTATTGGCGCAAGGAATTCGGCGGTCTGAGCGCGGCGCGGGACATGGAGGATTTGCGCGAACTGCTGGCCGAACGCATGCCTGAGGGCGTGCCCATCGAGGAATTCCTGGACCGCTGGAACGCGGGCAAGGGCTCGTTGGGCCGTCCGCGCGCCGTGGCGCTGGGCGAATGGCGCGGCGGCCCGGTCGCGCGCGAGGGCAAGCGGGCGCTGCCCTCGTCCGGGGCATGGCGGGCGGGCGAACCGGCCACCGGCCACGCCACCATGGAATACAGCATGATCATGGCCGCCGCCTTCCGGGTGCCCGATCCCTGCCTGTACCTGAATGCCGATTGGGTGGTGCGCCGCCTGAGCCCGGAAAGCCACAAGATCGCCGTGGACCAGCTGCACGGTCATGTTCAGGCCGAGGCGCTGGTGCGCTGGATGGGGTGGGATGTGGCCAACATCCATCGCGGTCAGGCCGGGCGCCACGATCTGGAAGACTGGCTGGCCGCGCTGCCCCTGGGCTGGCTGCACGATTCGGCGGAAACCATGGCCCGCATCATCACCGCCGACTGGAAGGCCTATCGCTGACCAATAAAAAAGGCCCGCCGGGGTTTCCCCGGCGGGCCTTTTCAAACTGAAAATCTCAGTACGCGCGCTCGATGCAGAAGTCGATGACGTCGATCATCGCCTGCTTGATCGGGCTGTCGGGGAAGAGGCCCAGGGCGTCGCGCGCCACTTCGCCGTAATGGCGGGCACGGGCCACGGTGTCGGCCAGCGAGCCGTGCTTCTCCATCAGGGCGATGGCGTGCTCCAGGTCGCCATCCTGCTGTTCCAGGCGTTCGACAGTGCGGCGCCAGAACTCGCGGTCCTCGTCATCGCCACGGCGGAACGCCAGAATGATCGGCAGGGTGATCTTGCCTTCGCGGAAATCATCGCCGACAGTCTTGCCCAGCACCGCCTGCTTGGCCGAATAATCCAACATGTCGTCGATCAGCTGGAAGGCGATGCCCAGGTTCAGGCCATAGGAATCCAGTGCGTCTTCTTCGACCTTGGGACGGTCGGCCACCACCGCGCCGATGCGGCAGGCGGCGGCGAACAGCGCGGCGGTCTTGGAGCGGATGACTTCCAGATAGGCGTCTTCGCTGGTTTCGGTGTCATTGGCGGTGACCAGCTGCAACACCTCGCCCTCGGCGATCACCGAGGAGGCGCGCGACAGGATGGCCAGGACCGACAGCGAACCGTCCTCGACCATCAGTTCGAACGAACGCGAGAACAGGAAATCGCCCACCAGCACGCTGGGCTTGTTGCCGAACAGCGCGTTGGCCGAGGCCTGGCCGCGCCGCAGGTCGGATTCATCGACCACGTCGTCGTGCAACAGGGTGGCGGTGTGAATGAATTCGACGCAGGCCGCCAACTTGACGTGACGGTCGCCGGTGTGCCCGGCCAGACGGGCCGAGGCCAGGGTCAGCACCGGACGCAGACGCTTGCCGCCCGCCGCGATGATATGACCGGCCAGTTGCGGGATCAGCGCCACCGGGCTGTGCATGCGATCGACGATCTGGCGATTAACCTTCTCCAGGTCGTCCTTGACCAGAGATACCAGGGTATCGAAGCTCTTTGCCTTCTTGCCCCGCTCTTCTTCAAGACTGACCACGATCGCCACGATATGACACTCCCTCAAGCGCGGAATGATGACCCCCGTCCGCGCGCACGAACATAGTGTTGCCAACGAAAGTCGGTCAAGCTTACATCGCGCCGCCCGACAGTTTCCCGGAGACCTCATGTCCGATTCCCCGACTTCCGCCACCACCGAGGACCATTTCCTGGGGGGCAGGCTGGTCATCCGCCAGCCGCGCGACGGCTATCGCGCCGGGTCGGACCCCATGTTCCTGGCCGCCGCATTGCCCGGCCGTGACGGCCAGACGGTGCTGGACCTGGGCTGCGGTGTCGGCACCGCCTCGCTGTGCCTGCTGGCGCGGCTGGCGGGTATCCAGGCGGTGGGGCTGGAACTTCAGCCGGAACTGGCCGCGCTGGCCCGTGCCAATGCCGACGCCAACGGTCTGGGCGACCGGCTGCGGGTGGAACAGGGCGACATCACCGCGCCGCCGCCCGGCGTGCCCTATCACGCTTTCGACCACGTCATCACCAATCCGCCGTGGTACGAGCCCGGCACCATCCGCCCGCCCGCCGCCACCAGCAAGGCCATCGGCCATATGGAAGAGGTGTCGCTGGCGGAATGGCTGAAACAGGCGGTGCGCTTCCTCAAGCCCAAGGGGCGGCTGTTCGTGGTGCACCGCGCCGACCGGCTGGGCGACATCCTGGCCGGGTTGAACCCGTTGCGGGTCGGCGAAATCCGCGTCTTCCCGCTGTGGCCCAAGGCGGGCAAGGCCGCCACCCGCGTGGTGGTGGCGGCCCGCAAGGATGCCAAGACGCCGTTGGAGGTGCTGCCCGGCCTGATGCTGCACCACGACGACGGTACCTATACCGACACCGCCGATTCCATCCTGCGCGACGGAGTTGGGTTGTTTTAGGTTTCGGCCACCGCCGCCGGACGCTCGGCGGGAAAGCCCAGCACCACGGCGACCATGGCCAAAGCCGCCCCGGCCAAGGTGACGAACAAGGCGGTGAAACCGCCATCGGCATGCAGGGTGCCGACCAGCGGAATGGCGACCGCGCTGGCGCCGAACGACACCAGATAGCGCAGGGCGTAGACCCGCGAGCGCCAGGAATCGGCGATGTAGCGGCCGACCATGGCTTCGTTGACCGGAATCTGGCCGAACACCGCGAACAGCGCCGCCGTGGCAACCACCGCCATGCTCCAGCCCCAGGCATAGGCGGCGGCCAGCAGCAGCGGCGGCTGCACCACCGCCACCGCGAACAGCACGCGGCGCAGGCTGTAGCGGTCGATCAGCGGCCCGGTGATCAACTGCGCCACCGCCGCCAGGGCATAGATGGCCGACACCACGCCACCGATGCCCGCCGCCGAATCCGCCAGTTGCGGCAGGCGTTCCTGGATGATCTTGGGCATGGACACCACGGCGGCGTTGAAGATCAGGCTGCCGACGGCGGTCGAGGCCATCAGCACCACGAACAGCCGCACCATATCGCCGCGCCCGCCCATGACATGGCGGGCCGGGGCGGCGGTGGCCGGGCCGGGATCGCGGACCATGATTGCGTAGGCGATGCCCGCCGCCACCGAGACCACGCCCGGCACTACGAAAGCGGCGCGCCAGCCCCACACCTGCATCAGACCGCCCGCCAGCACCGCCGCCGCCGCCAGTCCCATGTTGCCCCACAGACCGTTGACACCGAGCGTGCGGCCCATGCCCTGGCCGTGCGCCACCAGCATGGCGTTGCCGACCGGGTGATAGATGGAGCCGAACACCCCCATCACCGTCAGCCCCACCGCCAGCGACACCGGGCCGTCGGCCAGGGCGCAGGCCATGGTGGCAAGGCCGGTGCCCACCAGGAACACCACCATCATGCGGTGACGGCTCCAGCGGTCGCCCAGCCATCCGGCGGGCAGCGCCCCGGCGCCGAAGGCGATGAAGCCGCCCAGCGACAGCGCCAGAACCTCGCCGTAGCTCAGCCCGAATTGCGCGGTCAGGGCCAGCGCCACCGTGGGGAAAATCAGCATGACCAGATGGTCGATGGCATGGCCGATATTCAGGAACAGGACCAGTCGTCGTCGGCTGGCGGACATGGCTTTCTTCTCCATGGCTTGGGTTTGTTGGTATTGCCATGGTAAGAACGGAACCATATGGCCGTCGCACGTGGTTAGGACATGCAATGTCGCAATTCTGACATTCTCGACCGCATCGACGCGGCGGTGCTGCCGGTCTTCGCCTGCGCGGTGGATTACACCGACGGCACCTTGGTCGCCCGCCACGCCCACCGCCGCGCGCAATTGATCCATACCGTGTCCGGCGCCATGACCATCTGCACCGAACAGGGCAGTTGGGTAGTGCCGCCGACCCGCGCCGTGTGGGTGCCCGCCGGGATCGAGCATTGGATCACCATGGCGGGCGAGGTCCGCATGCGCAGCCTGTTCATCACCCCGGCGCGGGCGGCGGAGTTGCCCCGGCAATGCGCGGTGGTGGCGGTGTCAGCGCTGCTGCGCGAGCTGATCCTGGCGGCGCTGGCGGTGGACCAGCACACGCCGACGCAACGCGACCGCCTGTTGCTGGAACTGGCGGTCGAAGAAATCCGGGTGCTGGAGGTACAGCCGCTGCACCTGCCCATGCCGTCCGAACCGCGCATCGCCCGCATCTGCCATGCCCTGCTAGCCGACCCCGCCGACAAACGGCCGCTGGCGGAATGGGCGGCGTGGGCGGGATTGTCCGAACGCACGGCGGCGCGGGCCTTCATCGCCGCCTGCGGCATGAGCTTCGGCCGCTGGCGCCAGCAGGTGCGGCTGATCGCCGCCCTGGCCCGGCTGGCGCGCGGCGAACCGGTGCTGAACGTCGCCCTGGATTTGGGCTATGACAGCCCCAGCGCCTTTTCCGCCATGTTCCGCAAGGCGTTGGGGCGCACGCCCTCGGCCTATTTCGGGTGACTTGCGAAAATGGCAGGACGCGTTATGTCTGAGGCATGGCTATTCCCTTGCTCAGCGGCGCCGTCGCGCGCCTGATCTCGCCGCCGCCCATGGTCACCGTGGTGCGGCTGTCCGGCATCATCGCCGCCTCGGGCGGCATGGGGCGCAGCGCCCTCAACCTTGCCAGCCAGGCAGGTGCGCTCAAGGCGGCGTTCGCCCCAAAACGCCTGGCGGCGGTGGCGCTGTCCATCAACTCGCCGGGCGGCTCGCCGGTGCAAAGCGCGCTGATCGCCAAGCGCATCCGCGACCACGCCGCCGAGCGCAAGGTGCCGGTCATCGCTTTCGTCGAGGACGTGGCGGCATCGGGCGGCTATTGGCTGGCGGCGGCGGCGGACGAGATTTACGCCGATCCGGCCTCGATCGTCGGCTCCATCGGCGTGGTATCGGCGGGGTTCGGCTTCGCCCAGGCGCTGGAGCGGCTGGGCATCGAGCGGCGCGTGCACACCCAGGGCGAGCGCAAGCGCATGCTGGACCCGTTCCTGCCCGAACGGCCCGAGGACGTGGCGCGGCTGGAGGCGTTGCAGGCCGACATCCATGCCGGGTTCAAGGATTGGGTGCGCCTGCGCCGCGACGGCAAATTGCAAGCACCCGAGGACAGCCTGTTCAACGGCGACGTCTGGACCGGGCGGCAGGCGGCGGAACTGGGGCTGGTGGACGGCCTGGGCGATCTGCGCGGCACCTTGCGCGCCCGCTTCGGCGACAAGGTGCGGCTGCGCCCGGTGGGCGGCAGGCGGACGCCGTGGATGCGGCTGCTGGGGCCGCGCGGCCACTGGTCCGACGACCTGATCACCGCGTTCGAGGACCGCGCCGCCTGGGCCAGATGGGGACTTTAACCCACCCTTGACCGGCCCCGGACGGCGGTCCACACTTTATCCATGTTCGCCAAATTTCTGCTGACCGTCGCGGTCGTCGCCCTCATCTGGTTCGGCTTCAAATATCTGCAACGGGTCACCGAACTGCGTGACCGCGCGGCGCGGCGCCCGCCCGCCCCCGCCGGAAGCCCGAAATTCGAGCCGGTGGACGACGGCGAAAGCGTGCAGGACCTGATCAAATGCCCGCACTGCCATACCTGGCGGTCGTCCAAGCTGAAATCCTGCGGACGGGGCGAGTGTCCCTACTGACCGGGAGGACCATCATGTCCATCCGTTACGCCATCCCGCTGCTTGCCGCGCTGCTGTTGACCGGCTGCACCTTGCCGCCGCCCGACCAACCGGCCACACCCAACCGCATGGGCCGTTTCCTGGGGTTGGTCGCCAATTGCGGCTGCGCGGGCATCGACGGCGACCGCATGCTGGCGCAATACGGCCGCGCCGTCGCCGGACGCTACAGCGAAGCCGAGATCAAGGCCATGCACGGCTATGTGGATTTGGGCACCGCCGAACGCTTCGACAACCAGATGGAAATCTGCGCCGAAATCTGTTCGCAGACCTGCATGGTCAATTCCGTCGCCGCCCCGTTGGGCGGCCGCCTGGGCGGCGACGGGACGTCCTGCCTGGTCTCGGAGCGCGACCTGCACCTGACAGAGGGCTACAACGGCAGCGACAGGGCTGACTGATCCTTACCGCCACACCGGGTTGTAGCCGAAATCCGCCGGGAACATGGTCATGTACTGAACCAGACGCGGGCGGGTGCCGTGATTGGGGGTCGGACCATGCAGCAGGGCGTGGTGCCACAGGATCAAATCGCCAGCCTCGCCGCCCAATTGCACCAGCGGCACGGTCTGTGCCGCCAGTTCGTCCAGCTTGATCCCCTGGGGCTGCGCCGCCACCCATTGGTCGATGTAATGCTGCATGCCCGGCGCCAGCGCGAGGGCTCCCTGCTCCGGCGGCGTGTCGGTCAGGTACAGGATGCCCTGGATTCCGAACGGCACCGGCGGTGACAGGCTGACATCCCAATGCATGCCGGGGCCGGGAAACGGCAGATCAGGCCGTTCGGGCGCATTGAAGCCGATCCGGTCACAGGTCATCCACAGATCGGAATGCCCCCACAATTGCGCCAGGGCCTTGTGAATGCGGCGCGAGCGGCGGTTGGCATCCAGCACCGGGTGGCGGAACTTCTGCACGAACACGCATTGCTGTTGCGGTCCCCTCCCCCAGGTGGCGGGATTGTCGGGATCCATGCCCTGCGCCTGCCAGATGGCGTCGGCGGTGGCGGCGCAAGCTTCGGGCGGGATGGCATTGCTCAGCCGCAACCACCCATCGCGGTTCCAATGCGCCAGATCATCGTCCGACAGCACCGGGGCCATGGCATCGATCTCGGCCAGATAGCGGCGCACCGCTTCGGGCGGTTCCTGGCCCAACAGGGCGGCGTTGATGCGCTCGACGCGCAACGGGTCGATAGCCCCAGAATTCTGTTCCAGAATCCACGCCTCGAATTCCGCGAAGCTGGGGCCTTTGCGATAGACGAACTGAACGGTCGGCTCCAGCCCGACTTCCAGACCACTGCACAGGACATGGGTGGCCCGCCACGCCTGAACCGTTTCGTCCTGGGGCACCGGTATGGTGTTCATCCAGTGGGACCACAGGCGCTTCAGATAGACGACACCCAGCGAACCCACATCCCCGATGGCGGCGATGGGCGTAGCAGCAACACTGGTCATGGCACTCCCCTTTCCCGGAATATGCCGACACTGTGCCTGCTCGTACAAAAATCTCAATAAGGTTGTTTAAGTTCTTTTGTAAAACCCGAATTAGGTGTTTCAGTCCACCAGCGCCCAGTCACCCCGCCGAATTTCCACCATGTGGAAGGACGACAGCCCCAGGCCCAGATGGTCCTCGGCGCTCATGGTGAACACGCCGCCGGTGCCGACCAGCCCGCGCGTCGCCTCGATGGCGTCGCGCACCGCCGCGCGGTCCAGGGTTCCGGCGCGGCGCAGGGCATCCAGCACGATAGCGTAGGCATCATAGGCATGACCGGCGAAATGGGTGACCTCCTGCTTCCAGCGCGCTTCGTAATCCGCCTTGAAGGCCAGGGCCACCGGCTTTTGCGGGTCGCCGGACGGCAATTGCGCGGCCACCGTCAGGGCCATGGCAGGCAGGCGCATGCCGTCGGCGGCACCGCCCACCAGCCGCAGGAACTCCTTCGACGCCACACCGTGCGACTGATAGACCGGCAGGGTCAGGCCAAGCTGGCGGATGTTGCGGGTCACCACCGCCGGTCCCTGGCCGGTGCCGAACACGAACAGCGCGTCCACGTCCGAGCGGCCGCGCACCTTGGTCAGTTGCGGGGTGACGTCGGGGTCCTTGGGGCCGTAGGTTTCGTCCACCACCACCTGAATGCCCCAGGCGGGGGCCAGGGCCAGCACCTGATCGCGACCCGACTTGCCGAAGCCCACGTTCTCGGACAGCAGGGCCAACCGGGTCAGGCCACGCCGCTTGAGGTCGGCCAGCACCTTTTCCGCGCCCATGCGGTCGGTGTGCGGCACCTTGAAGGTCCATTTGCGCACCGGCTCGACGATGCCGACGCCGCCCCCCATGGAGACATAGGGGATGGCCGCCTTGTCCACCAGCGGCAGCACCGCCATGCTGGTGGGGGTACCCGAACCGCCAATGATCAAATCCACCCGGTCGTTGTCGATCAGCCGTTTGACCACGCTGATGGCCCGTTCCGGTTCGGACGCGTCGTCATAGCCGATCAGGCGGATATGACGCCCCAGCACGCCGCCCTGGGCGTTGGTGCGCTCAACCAGCATTTCCAGGGCCTTGCGTTCGGGATCGCCCATGAAGGCGTAGGTCCCGGTGGACGACCAAAAGGCCCCCAGCCGCACTTCCGCGGCCGCGCGCGCCCGGGGCGCCGCCGCCAGCGAAGCCAGCAACGACAGAAACAGACGGCGTGACAACATGGCGGCTCTCCGGCGGATGGGCATGCCGGGGTTATGGCATGAACCACCATGGGCGAAAACACCAACCGAAGGAGAAGGTCAGCCCGGCAGGCCCAGCATCAGCATGGGCAGCGCCACGATCCCGGCGCCGATCATGGCGGCGGCCATATCCAAGGCCACGGCCCGGATGGCGCGCGGCACGGCCAGCCGGGCGACACGACGGGGGATACGGGCGATGTTGGCGGCCTGGGGCATGATAACAACCAGGAGTTTGTCATTTACAGAATAAATGATACCCCTGCCCTTCGGCCAGTATCAATAGGGCTATGACCCTATATTCTCGACAGGCTGCCTACTACTTGTATTCATCTTTGGCAGGATGCGACGCGGTGTGTCTTCCTGTGTCGAAGCCTCCCGCCACACCACCTTCACCAACCCCATCAAACCCAGGCCGATAGCGATGCCCAAGGCAGGCATCAGCATGCTCAAATCCTGTTGGATAATCAGGGAAACCACCACGGCATAAGCCACGACCGCCACCATCAGCAGGGCTTGCCGCCCCTTGGCGATAGCGACAGCCAGCAGGATCGCGGCGGCCAGCAGGCCGACGAATGAAGCATTCATACCTCCCTCCCTCGGGCCCCTGCGGCAATCGACGCCTTTTGGCGGTCCGGGACTTTTTCGTCCCGCGTTTCGCACCGCAAAAACCCGCAAAATATCTACATGTATTTTGACGCTTTTTACTTGCAGAATTTCAAGTCCGGTGAAGTCGATTATACGATAGGGTTACACCCCTCCGACCAAGCGCCCGGATGCATCACACCATAAGTTGTGATGCGCAACCATACGGTTAAAATGCGCGCATCCCGATGTGGGGATTCATCCGTGCGCATTATCCGTCCGCTCGTTTTGGTAAGCAGCGTCACCATGATGTTGGCCGCCTGCGCGACCGAAAGCTATTACACCTCGGACACCTTGCGGCGGAACAGCCGCGCCCCCCCCGCATCCTGGTGATGCCGCCCGACGTCGAGCTGTTCGAGCTGGATTCCACCGGCACCCTGAGCCTAAACCCTCTGTGGACGCGGAATGCCGACGGCAACGTGACTGCCGCCATCCGCCAGCATCTGGAGAAGATGCAGGCGCAAAAGCTTCATGCGACGGTCGGCACCATCATCAGGAACTACCAGTTCGACCAGACCAACCGCCTGCCGTCCAAGAACGGGCGTTTCGACTGGGGCATGGGGCCGGGCGCCGAGCCGTTGGCCCGCCATGCCGATTCCGCCCTGTTCCTGTGGGTACGCGACAGCTATTCCACCGACGACCGCAAGGCGCTTCAGATCGCGCTGGCCGGGGTCAATATCGGCGGCGGCATCCAACAGGGCCATGCCTCGCTGGTCGATCTCGGGAGCGGGCAGGTGGTGTGGTTCAACGCCCTGCGCCCGCGCCAGGAAGGCGACCTGCGCACCGCCGAGGACGCCCGGTCCTCGGTCGCCCTGCTTCTCGACAAATTGCCGAAGTGACCATGAAACGACGGACTTTCACCTTGGGAATGTGCGGCTGCGCCGCCGGGGCCCTGTCCGGCTGCGTCGCCGACGGCGAATTGCATGGCCCTGGGCTTCCGCCCCGGACTGGCCACCGACGAAGGCGCCCTGTGGATGGATGCCGACCGCGCCGAGCAGGAGCTGAAGCAATCCAGCAAGAGGGTGCGCGACAAGGCCATCAATACCCTGATCAGCGACATGGTGTGCCGCATGGGCGAGGGTTACTGCCCCGACCTGCGTCCCTATGTGGTGCGTCAGCCCACCTTCAACGCCTCGTGCTCGCCCAACGGCATGATCCAAGTCTATACCGGCCTGCTGCTGCGCTGTACCAGCGAGTCGCAGGTGGCGGCGGAGATCGGGCACGAGATCGGTCATTACCTGTCGCGCCATTCGGTCCTGCAAGCCCGCAACAACCGTCAGTGGCGGCCATGGGCATGGCCCAATCCCTCAATGAATTGCACAGCATTCTGTCGCACTATGCCCGGATGAGCTATTCCCGCGACCATGAACGCCAGAGCGACGAGATCGGTTTTGAGTTGATGGTCAGGGCCGACTACGACCCCAGGGCCTGCGCAGGAATGTGGAAGGGACTGGTCGAGGAAGAGTTCAGCTTTTTCGCCTCGCCCCATCCCGCCACCTCGGAACGCATCGAAACCCTGAGCGACTTGGCCAAGAAGGCGGCGGGCGCCCCGGCCGAGGCGTTCCGCTCGGTCGGCCTGATGCGCTGGCGCCGGGGCGAGAAGGACATGGCACGCGAATATTTCCGCCGCTATCTGGCGAAAAATCCCGAAGCGGGCGACCGCGAGATAATCCGCAACTACCTGGCGGGGGCATGATGAAGCGAGTTTTGGCCATCGGTCTGGCGGCGGCGCTGTCGGCCTGCACGTCCTATCAGATGGTTCCGGCGGGCGGGGTCGAATTCACGGGCAAGGACGAAGTGCGGCGCAAGGGCTTTGCCGTGGGCGCGGTGGTGGATTCCAAACTGACCTTGGTGCATTACTACGGGACGGAAATGTACCATTTCCAGAAGAACAGCGCCGATGCCGAACAGGTGGTCGCCGCCTTCCGGTTCAAAAACAAAGGATAAGTCCCTCCGCCATGCCGTCCCGCCGTTCCCTGCTTGCCGGTCTTGCCGGTGCCGCCACCCTGTCCGCCCTGCCCGCCCGCGCCCAGTTCAACCTGAACTCGCTGGTCAATTCGGCCGTTCAGGTGGTCGGCGCCTATACCGCGGGTGAAGGCGACGAGATCAAGATGGGTGAGAGCTTCTATCCGCAATACCTGCAAAAGTCGGGCGGCGCGGTGGACGACCGCAACACCCAGGAAGCGCTGCGCAAGTTCGCCCAACCGCTGTTCGCCGCCGCCGACCGCAAATCGCTGCCGTGGGATATCACCCTGGTGAACAACGCCCAGGTCAACGCCTGGGCGCTGCCGGGCGGCAAGATCGCGGTCAATTCGGAACTGGTGCGGCAATGCGCCCATCCCGACGAACTGGCCAGCGTCATCGCCCACGAGATCGGCCACGCCGACCACGGCCATTCCCTGGACCAGATCCGCAATCAGGCGGTGGTCACCTCGCTGGGCGGGTTGGGCAAGGAAGCGCTGTCGGGCTGGCTGGGCGGCGGCGCCCTGGGCGGAGAGGTGCTGACGGCGCTGGAAGCGCCGCTCTACACCATGATCCTGACCGGCTATTCCCGCGATCATGAATTCGAGGCCGATGCCCACATCCTGCGCATCTTCCAGCAGACCGGCAACGACCCGGCGCGGGCCGACGATTTCTTCCGCACCCTGATGCGGCTGTACCCGGAATCGGGCAGCGAAACCACCTCGCTGTTCTCGACCCACCCCGGCACCCGCGAACGCATCGCCCGCATCGAAGCGGCGGCGGCCAAGCAAAGCGCCACCCGCACCGCCTCGGCGGCCGGTTGGGACGTGCTGAAGGCGAAATACCCGACACAGAAAGCTTAGCTGGCTGCGGAAAAAGTCCGATTTGACATCTTCAGACCCTTTCCCGTCATGCGCGGGCTTGACCCGCGCATCCACGTCCATACGCCTATATCATTGTTTTCAATAATTTTATTGCGGGAACGCGTGGATGGCCGGGTCAAGCCCACGGCTGTCCGGTTTAAATTTTGTGGACTGAGTGCACGGTGTTGATTCTACTCGTTTCCAGACGTTTGCGGCGTCTCCTGGACACGAAATCGGAGTCAGCACCGTGCGGCACCACAATAGCGTTTTCCACGACCTGTTGAAGCGGGTTCCTTGGGATGAGTTTGAGCG
>Ga0209373_10003377_pt1 | contig 14828 bp, 16 predicted proteins | sample Higcelweek5metaG_FD_187173 | JGI IMG/M metagenome (GOLD analysis project Ga0209373, IMG submission 187173) | Freshwater pond sediment microbial communities from the University of Edinburgh, under environmental carbon perturbations - High... | ecosystem: Environmental > Aquatic > Freshwater >...
GTGCACATTGTTTGCGGTATTCTAATGTTGATGGCGCTACTCCGAATGAACTAGGTATTTTAATATGTGGCAAATTATGTAATGCCACTTTTATCAAGGCTTGATGATGAATACTGTGTTCTAAATTATAAATTAATTCTCTGAAATAATTGGTTTGTAAAAGTTCAATAGGACTAAAACAATTATGTGTTAACGAAAGAGGTTTATTAGGTTTGTCTAGTTCCAAAAGATATTTTTCAATAATAGCAATCGCTTCATTTTTATCGGTTTGAAGTAATATATCTCGTTTTCTGTCATCGTAATTGATTAATCCGTAGTCGTAGTTTTCAAATAAACAGCCAAATAACTCAATAATATGTCGCATGTGTTCTCCAATAGTAGCATTGCTTAACTCTGGATTTTTTTGTGTGAATTCATCGTTTGTAAGCTGACGAAGTAATTCGATATTTTCGGAAAGATTATCCTTTATACTTTGTATCAGCATAGTCTTACTTTGTTTCTGGAACAAATTTTATGGAAACAGAGTTCATGCAAAAGCGTTGACCGGTAGTTTCTTTTGGGCCATCATCAAAAATATGACCTAAATGACCATCACATTTTGCACACAATACTTCAGTTCTAACCATTCCGTAGCTCAAATCTTGAACATAGACAACCGAACCTTTAATCGCTTTGTCAAACGAAGGCCAACCACAATGTGAATCAAATTTGGTATCTGAGGTGAATAAATCATTTCCACAACCTGCACAAACGTATTTACCTTTTTCAAAATGATCCCAATATTCTCCCGTAAAGGCTCTTTCGGTTCCTTTGTTTCTTAAAACTTCATATTGCTCTGGAGTAAGCTCAGCTTTCCATTGCGCTTCGGTTTTTTTAGAATTTGAATTCATAGTTTTTGGTTCTTTGTTTTGTGATTGACAGGACTGAAATGTGATTACTAAAAGTAATAAAACTAAGTTCTTCATAGCTAACATTTTTTCAAATTTAAGTGTTATAATTCAAATAAAATGTTAACAATGTTACAAAGTATTTGAATTAGGTATTGATTTCTAAATCTTTAATATAGTCTTCATTTTCATAAAAGAAACGTTCAAAAGCATCCATTTTTTCGGCAAAGAAGTCAAAAACTTCAGTCCAAGTGGTTTTGTTATTAATGCTAATTCCTGTTTTTTCAACCCAAACACGACTAATTACTTTTCCATTTTCTAAATAAAAATTACGTTCAAAAATGGCATCCTCTAAATAATCTTCTAAAAGAATATTCTTTAATGACTCTACCTTTTCATAATATATTATACGTTTATTTTCGTCTTTTGGTTCTATATCTAATAAAACTTGTGCTTTTTTATTATCAACATAAAACTTAAAAGTAACATCTTTTATTTTTGTGTTGTATAACAACCATTTGCGAGGATATTCGGCAGCAAATGCAATCCAAAAATCCTTTTTTATTTGAAGAGCTTCTTCTTTACTAAACATACTATTTTTTAAAAATATTATTTTTCCTGTAAAAATTAATTATCTTTAAGTTTACAAAAACGGTTTCCCTATGCTTTTTACAGATTTTATTAAATTTATTCCAAAGATAGAAAAAGAAAAACTGCTTTCTACTGATGCCCACATAAAAATGGCACCACTTGAGCGTATTTCTTATTTAAAGGAAGAAAATTATATGGATAAAAATCCAAAGAAAGCTGCTGTTTTAATGCTTTTTTATCCTAAAAATGAAATTACACATTTGGCTTTAATTGTCCGAAATTCTTATCCAGGAGTGCATTCTTCTCAAATAGGATTTCCTGGCGGAAAAGTTGAAGAATACGATGCTAATTTAGAAGAGACGGCGCTGAGAGAAACCCATGAAGAAGTGGGTGTGCATCCTGATAAAGTAAAAATAATCAAAACATTTAGCGAAATTTATATTCCGCCAAGTAATTTTTTAGTTGCTCCTTTTATGGGAATTTCGCACGAAGAATTAACGTTTATTCCTGATTTAGATGAAGTTAAGCGTGTTTTGGAATTTTCAATTGTTGATTTTTTAGATGAAAAAAGTATCACTAAAGTAAAAATGTCAACTTCATATGCTACTGATATTGAAGTGCCTGCTTTTATGGTGGATAAATATGTTGTTTGGGGCGCTACTGCTATGATGATGAGTGAGTTAAAAGAAACTATTAAAAGCGTTTTGCGATAAACTACTTTATAGTCTCAATTTCAATTTGTGATTTTATCTTTTTTTTCTTTTTAAAATGACTGATTTTACTACATTTGCTTTCTTGTTTTGTTAATAAAGTAAAGTATTATGGGATTATTTAAGAGAAATCCTTTTGGACATATATTGTTTTTAAAAACGTGGTTAATTCGTATTGCAGGAATAATTACGCACCGTCGTTATAGAAGTTTTAACGAGTTACACATTGAAGGTTCAGAAATTATTAGAAGTTTGCCAGATACAAATGTGTTGTTTATTTCTAATCATCAAACCTATTTTGCTGATGTTGTAGCGATGTTTCATGTTTTTAATGCTAGTTTAAAAGGAAGAGAAAACAATATTAAAAACGTGCTTTATTTGTGGAATCCAAAACTAAACTTGTATTATGTAGCGGCTAAAGAGACCATGCAAGAAGGTTTGTTACCACGTATTTTAGCGTATGCTGGAGCAATTACTGTTGAACGAACTTGGAGAGCCAAAGGAAAAGACGTTACCGAAAAAAAAGAGGTTAACCCTAATGATACCGAAAACATAAAAATAGCTTTAGAAGATGGTTGGGTAATTACTTTTCCGCAAGGAACAACTCGTTCTTTTAAACCTGTTAGAAAAGGAACTGCTCATATTATTTTGCAACATAAACCTATTGTTGTTCCTATTGTAATTGATGGATTTCGACGTTCGTTTGACAGAAAAGGGCTGCGCATCAAAAAGAAAGGAATATTACAATCATTTGTCATTAAAGAGCCATTGAAAATTGATTATGAAAATGCAACAGTGGACGAAGTAGTTGAAATGATTGAATTTGCAATTGAACAGCATCCATCACTTTTAAAAGTAATTCCTGCTGAAGAATTGGATGAAAAAGCAAAATTAGACAGAGAAAGAATGTGGAAATATTAAAAATAAAAAAAGAGGCAATCGCCTCTTTTTTTATTTTACCGCTTCTACTTTAAATCCTTGTTTTCGCAATAGTTTAATTACACCTTCTTCTCCAGCTAAATGACCAGCACCAACACCAAAAAAGGTTGCTTTATTTTTCATGGTTTTAATCATAATTGGAATCCAGTTTTTATTTCTATTGTTCAATAAAACATCTTGGTTTTCAGAAGTAATTTTATTATCTGAATCATCCATCATTCTTAACATGCCTTCAATATCTTTTTCTTCATAAATCACCAACATTTTTTTGAATTCATCTTTTTCGTTAGATAAATCACCTTTCGCTGTTTTAAGTAATTCTTCTGCTTGTGTTTTGTATGGAATTGCATCAAAAACTTTCATTTGATCTTCCATTTTTTCTAAACCAAAAACTTCTTCTCCTTGCTCTTTGGTCACTTTCATTAATTCTGATTCAACTGATTGAAAGTCACAGTCTAATAGCTTTGGTAAAAGCATCGTACTGACCATGAAAGGTTTGAAAGTGTCAAACGTTTTGGCAGACATGTTCATGTTTTTTTTCAAGAAATCGTCTACAATTTTAAATTCCTCAGCAGTTAATAATGTTGATAGTTTAGTGCCATCATTCATTTTTATGTGCTTTAGCATTTGCATTTGCATCGATTTGTCGTCCATGTCTAATTCTAAAAACAATTGCTTGGTTTCATCTAATGCTTTTAATGTATTTTCATCTAATTTGGCATCGCAAGTAGCATGAATTGTTCCATATAAATACGATGGCTCTTGTAATTCATTACTCGAAATCCGCCAAAGTAAACTTTTCTCTAACTCTTGTGAATTCCCTAATAACGTAGTTAAAAGTCCAGCAATTAAAAATAAATGTTTCATTAAAAATCTATTTTTTGAAGTTCGTTATAGTTTTTTTGAAGTCTTCTCAATAAAATGCCATAAAGTAATCTATAAAATAACCAAAATAGTAAAAGTATAATTATTACGAAGAAAAATCCACCCAAAATAAAGAACAATTGGTATTTATCATACAAGTGATTAATATTTTTATCATACATAAATTGAGAATAAATAACAATAGCACTTGTGATTCCAACCAAAACAAGATTATACCAAACATAATACTTAACAATTTTTCTTGTGTTAATTATGTCTTGCATGAGTTTTTTTACAGAAGAAGAAGAGTTTATTGCCTTTAAATTTCTATAGAAGTAATAAATAAAAATAAGTAAAACTACAAAATTGAAAATAGTAACAAATTTTTCAAAATCATAAATATGATGTTCTTTCATTCTATTAGAATACTCATCATCTAAAAATATAGATAGGTCTAAAAGTCTTAAAAATAAAAACTCTAAAATACTAATAATCAAAATCCACTTCACAATTGATGATGATCTTTTGTGTAGCATTCCGTATATTTCTTTTTCTGTAACTTGGTCGAAAGCATTTTCGTTTTTCTTCCAATCTTTTTTTAATATTTCTAATTCATCCATGATTACGGATTTAATATTTTTTTTAATTTTCCTTTTACACGGTTCATTTTTACCCGTGCATTTACTTCACTAATACCTAATGTTTCAGATATTTCAGTGTAATCTTTGTCTTCTAAATACAAGAAAACGAGCGCTTTTTCAATATCATTTAATTCACTTATGGCGCTGTATAATAGTTTTAATTTTTCTTCTTCCTCAAAGTTATAATCGTCTTGTGTTACCTTATGAAAAGTGCTGTCAAACTCAATAGTATCAATGGTTCTTTTCTTTTTTCGGTAAAGTGTAATTGCAGTATTTAAGCCAACTCGGTATGCCCAAGTTGTAAATTTAGAATCTCCTCTAAAGTTTGGAAAAGCCTTCCATAATTGAATCGTAATTTCCTGAAACAAATCTTTGTGCGCGTCAGCATCAGTAGTATACAATCGACAAATTTTGTGGATTATATTCTGATTTTCTTTAAGTTGCTTTACGAAAAGTGCTTCCGATTCTGATTTCATATACAATAAGTAGTCGTTAGAACTAATTTGTTACAAGTTTACTATTTCAAATTTAAATAATCATTAACTATTTTGCGAAACATTCAATTCTTTTTCTTCTTATCTTTGACTTGATAAATTTACAATGATAAATGAATATTCCTCGTAGTAGTTTTCCTCGAATTGTCATCATAGGTGGTGGTTTTGCTGGAATATCTTTAGCGAAAAAACTTCGCAATAAGAAAGTACAAGTCGTTTTATTAGACAAACATAATTATCACAATTTTCAGCCTTTGATGTACCAAGTAGCAACGGGCGGTTTAGAACCCGATTCGATTGCGTACCCAATTCGAAAAATTGTTCAGGAATATAAAGATTTTTATTTCCGCTTGGCAGAAGTTCGTGAAATTGATGCTAAAAACAATACGATTTACGCCGATATTGGCGAATTAAAATTTGATTATTTAGTCATTGCTACCGGTTCAAAAACCAATTATTTTGGAAATAAAGAAATTGAGCGCAATAGCATGGCAATGAAAACGATTCCGCAATCGTTGAATATTCGTAGTTTAATTTTAGAGAATTTTGAACAAGCTTTGCTTACCAATGATATCGACGAACGTCATAGTTTGATGAATTTCGTTTTAGTTGGTGGTGGTCCAACAGGAGTTGAATTAGCCGGAGCTTTAGCCGAAATGAAAAAAGCGATTCTTCCAAAAGATTATCCCGATTTAGATGTTCGAAAAATGGAAATCAATCTCATTCAAAGTGGAGATAGAATTCTGAATACGATGAGCGAAAATGCCTCTGAAAAAGCGGAAAAGTTTCTGTTGGATTTAGGAGTTAGCGTATGGAAAGACGTTCGTGTAACTGGTTATGATGGAAAAACTGTTACAACCAATTCCGATTTGTCTTTCGATTCCGCAACTGTAATTTGGACAGCTGGTGTGCAAGGTGCTTTGCCTCATGGCTTAAAATCAGATAGTTTCATCAAAAATGTTGACAGAATTAAAGTCAACCAATTCAATCAAGTAGAAGGTTATGATAATCTTTTTGCTATTGGTGATATTGCTGTAATGATTTCAGAAGAATATCCACAAGGACATCCTATGATGGCACAACCTGCTATGCAACAAGGAAGATTATTAGCCGAAAATGTGATCCGATTATTAGATAAAAAAGAACTGAAACCGTTTGTTTACAAAGATAAAGGTTCGATGGCAACCATAGGAAGAAACAAAGCTGTTGTCGATCTACCAAATTACAAATTCAGCGGTGTTTTCGCTTGGTTTGTGTGGATGTTTGTGCATTTGTTTTCGTTAATTGGATTCAAAAATAAAGCTGTAGTATTCTTAAACTGGGTGTATAATTATATTCGTTTCGACCGAGAAGCAAGATTGATTATGCGTCCGTATAAAAAGAGAAAATTAGTAAGTTTTACGAGTGATGAAGTTTAATTTTAGTGATAAGTGAAAAGTAATTAGTGAATAGCTTTTTACTAATTACTTTTCACTTATCACTCCTTTATACCCAATCGCTAACCCCACAAACTTACTATATCCTTCCATGCCATCTTTTTGTTGGTTGGCTTTAAGGAAATTATCGTAGAAATATTCAAAAAAGGTATTGATTGGCGTTTGGTATTCCTTCCAAAAGATTTTATTTTCTTCAAAGTTTTTTAAAACACCTTTGTTGATTTTTTCCACAAAAGGTTTAGAACTTCCTTTTTTTATTATATCCAAATTATTTAGCGCATAACGTAACGCGAAACTATATGCCGAATATTGGAAATACAAATCGTCATTTTTAGCAGCGGTTACAAATCCGATGAAATTACATTCGCTTTCGCTTCCAATTCCTGTTTGATGCGCCATTTCGTGGCAAGTGGTTAAAGGTGAAGTGTATTTTGGTTTCAAATAATTCACTTGCGCTTCATTGGTAAACGGATTCAAATAACCTCCAAATCCCATATAACTCAACGGATAACTAAATAACGACGATTTAATACTTTTTACTTCGTAACGGAATTCTTGTAAATCACTTGGAATATTTTCATACCCTTTCAAAGCCAAATTATAAATTTCGTCATGCGAATACGGAATCACAACGGCAACCGAATCATTTTTTGTGATTTTTAACTGCAATTCGTTGGTTTTCAACAACATTTTTTCAATAAAAACTTTCAATTGGTCTACCGAATATTCTTTTTCAATCTTCAATTTTTCATGTAACGGAATGCGGTAGTAGTTCATTCCCCAAAGAATATGAAAGAAAAAATAAAACACCGAAACCCAACTCAATATTGCCAATCCGTTATTTTTCCATTCTTTAAAAAAGCCAATGCGGTGTTTCCAAATCCATCTCAATAAAAGTAAAATCAGTATGAAATAGATGACATCGCCAAACGAAAAAGGCAACCAACCTAATGCTTTTCTCGACAAGAAAGCTAGTTTTGGATAAAGACCTTTGCTGTACCAATTTTCTACAAAATCAGGAAACAAACCAATCGTTTTCACAACGATGATTTGGATTATTAAAAATAGGGGAAGGACAAATTTTCTTTTCACAGCGTATTTTAAAATGTAAATATAATCACAAATCAATTTGTAAAGAAATTAAACTTTGTAACTTTGTTGCTTAGACACTTAAAAACTACAAAAATATAATGAGTCAAGAAATTAGAAATCTGGAACCAAAGCCACTTTGGAACAAATTTGCCGATTTGAATGCTGTGCCACGTCCGTCTAAAAAAGAAGAGCGTGTGATTGAATTCATGAAGAACTTCGGAACCAGTTTAGGATTAGAAACGTTTGAAGACGAAATCAGAAACGTTATCATTCGCAAACCAGCAACGCCAGGAATGGAAAACCGCAAACCAATTGTTCTTCAAGGACATTTGGACATGGTACATCAAAAAAATAACGACACGAATTTTGATTTCGACACGCAAGGAATCGATATGTATGTGGATGGTGATTGGGTTCGTGCTCGCGGAACTACACTTGGTGCTGATAATGGGTTAGGAGTTGCGATGATTATGGCGATTTTAGAATCTACAGATATTAAACATCCTGCAATTGAGGCTTTGTTTACCATTGATGAAGAAACTGGAATGACAGGCGCTTTGAACTTAAAAGGTGGTGTGTTACAAGGTGAAATTTTATTGAATTTAGATACAGAAGAAGATGATGAAATCGATATCGGTTGTGCGGGTGGAATTGATGTAACCGCTACAAGAGATTACAACGAAGAAGAAACGCCAGAAGGTTCTGTGGGTTACACGATTACTGTGAAAGGTTTGCAAGGTGGTCACTCAGGAATGGATATTCATAAAGGATTAGGAAATGCAAACAAAATCATGAACCGTTTGTTATTTGACGGATTTGAGAATTTTGGATTGCAAATTGCCGAAATTTCAGGTGGAAGTTTGCGTAATGCAATTCCGAGAGAAAGTGTAGCGAAAGTAATTATTGCCGAAATGTATGACGAAGCGTTTGTTTTTGACATGCAAGAAGTAATTGGTGACATCAAAACCGAATTCAAAACGATGGAGCCAAATTTAACGATTGAGATTGTTAAAAATGATGCGATTCCAGCGAAAGTAATGGATTTAGGCGTACAAGAAGGATTACTAAGAGCGATTTATGCAGCACATAACGGCGTTTACAGAATGTCGGCTGATATGGAAGACTTAGTAGAAACTTCGAATAATATTGCAAGAGTAATTGTAAAAGACGGACAAATTTCGATTCAGAATTTAACGCGTTCATCGGTGGAAAGTTCTAAAATGGATTTAGCAAATAGCTTGCGTTCGGCTTATGAATTGTTTGGTTGCGAAGTAGAATTTGGAGGAAGTTACCCAGGTTGGACACCAAACGTAAACTCGGAAATTTTAGATGTATTGACTTCAATTTACGAGAAACAAAACGGTGATAAACCAAAAGTTGTTGCGTGTCATGCTGGATTAGAATGTGGTATTTTAGGAACGAATTATCCAAACATGGACATGATTTCTTTTGGACCAACGATTCACGGAGCACACAGCCCAGATGAAAGAGCATCGATTAAATCGTCTCAGAAATTTTGGAAGTTTGTTTTGGAAATTTTAGAGAATATTCCGGTTAAGAAATAAGAAGATAGAAAATAGAATAAAGAGAAAATCCCGAGTGATTGCTCGGGATTTTTTTGTGCTGGCGCGAGCATCTTGCTCGTGACTATTTTTATGCTTTGCTTTGTGTGCACGAGTGTGACGCTCGCACTAGCTGAACTAGCTTGGGTCAAGCGTCATAACGGAAATTATATGCAATTATATTTTTTTGCTATATGTTCGAATTTTTCAAAACAAATGTTGATTAATTCATCAAACATAAATATAAAATTATCTTTATCATCAAAAATCATTGCTGTTAATTCCATTTTAGAATCTCCAAAAACATTTAATTCATTTTTACTATAGGAAATGCCTGCAATAGCTCCGGGTTCAGAGTTTGAAGTGAAATTAATCATTTGCATAGCATGTTTAATTATTGGATTTTTGTCTGAACGATTACTTTTTTTTAATGGATATCCGTGTTTCTCTTGGTTTACAATATCGATAAGTATTTGAAGATGTAAAGAATTATTTATTTCATCTTCAATAATTTGTGGGTTAATATTTTTGCCTTTTAAGTGGTTTTTTAAATGATCTTTTAAACTTGAAAGATTATATAGAATGATGAATATTTTATTGATGATAGTCTCTTCATCATCATTACCTGCAATTATTGAAAAACTACTTTCGTTCTCATTTTGACTATAATTAACATAAACAGCTACTTCCTCATCAAATCTTCCATTAAGTGATGATATAGTTCTTTTTAATCTTGAAGAAAAATCGTTGTAATCCATTTGCTAAGTTTTGAGATGAAAATAATAGAAGTTATTTTCATCTCAAAAATAATAATAACTAATTCAAACCAAACGAATCACGAATTTAACTTATCAACAAAAAAGGCCCACTTTCGTGAACCTTTTCTTTATTTTTTAACTTCTTTATTCTTTTTATAGATCGGAATAAAATAACTTATCGTATAATTCAAACCAGCTCCAAATTTTCCGTCATAAGTACGATTAAATCCCGGAATGTATAAATTATCAAAGTTTTCAGGTCTTTTATTAGAAACCAAATAGTTCAATCGTAATGAGAAACCTAAATATAAATTATTGAATAGTTCAGCTTTTACACCACCAATAACTTCAATCCAACTCGCATTTAATCCGCTAAATTTTTCTCCAGAAGTTATAATTGTTTCACCATAATAATTGGTTGGGTCATAAATTTTATACGAATTACGCGTTTGGCTAAAACTACTCACACCATAACGCATTCCCACATAAATCATGTTTTCCATGTCTAACCAGTTTTCAAAAGAATTGTAGTCAAAACCAACTTTAAAATACGTTCCTTTTGTAGTAAAGTTTAATCGATCATCGTCAACTGTTTTTTCTTCGTTACCAATTTCTCCTGCAATATAATAACGTCTAGTTAAGCGATAATCAGCAACAACCTCTAATCCTTTATAATTGTCATCATAAAACGATTTTGTTAATCGATGTAAATCAACACCAACGCGTAAACCATAGCGTTCTGGATACACAACTTTGGTAGTGTCTTTTTTTTGTGCGTTTCCAATTATCGAAAAACACAGCAAAGCGATACTAAAAATAAATCTTAACATGTACTTCATTTTCGTTTTCGATATTAGGTTGAGAAACTACAATATTTTGAATCCAATTAGCTGAATCAGGTGATAGCACAATCGGAGTTGTTGGGTCTAATTGAAAAATAGTTTTGTAGCCACAAGCGCGTGAAATATATACATTACTCGTAGCATAATTGAATGTTATTGCATCTGGGTTATCATCAGAAGTATCTGTTGTGTCACCTCCATTTTCAATAAAATTCAAAGTTGTTGTAGTCGAGTTTGTTCGCAAAGGAACTTCAATTTTACTAATTCCAGTAAACGAAAAACGTGTATCAAAAGTAGGTTCGCCTACACCTAAATTGGTAACATTTTTTAATGTTGTTGTGTTTAAAGCATCATAAAATTCTATAACAACGAATGGCGTATTTGCATTTCCGTCGGCACAAATATCATCTTTTTCGCAGTTCCAAAACGAAACGGCTAAAAGCAAGGATAGGGTTATAAAAACTATTTTTTTCATATTTATCTTATTCTGTCAGACTGAGCTTGTCGAAGTCGTTTTGTAACATTTCGACAGGCTCAATGTGACAAGTATTATCTTTTTTCTAAAAGAACCACGTTTTCCACATGATGCGTTTGCGGAAACATATCCACAGGACGCACACGAACTACTTTGTATTTTTCGTCCATTAAAGCCAAATCACGTGCTTGCGTTGCCGAATTACAACTTACATAAACAATTTTTGGCACATCTGTTTTTAACAACATTTCTACCACATCTTTATGCATTCCATCTCTTGGCGGATCTGTAATAATAACGTCTGGTTGTCCGTGTTGGTTGATGAATTCGTCATTGAAAACGTTTTTCATATCACCTACATAAAACTCACAATTCGTAATGTTATTGCGTTCGGCATTGGCTTTTGCATCAATAATCGCTTCTGGAACAGCTTCAACACCAATAACTTTTTTCGCTTTTTTCGATACGAATTGCGCTATAGTTCCGGTTCCTGTATACAAATCGTAAACGGTTTCATTTCCTGTTAAACCTGCAAATTCTCTAGTAATTTTGTACAATTCATACGCTTGATCTGAATTGGTTTGATAGAACGATTTCGCATTAATACTAAAATGCAAGCCTTCCATTTCTTCCAAAATATAATCGCGACCTTTGAATAAAATAATGTCTTGGTCATATAACGTATCATTCAATTTCTGATTGATAACATATTGTAACGAAGTTATTTGTGGAAAACGCTCTGCCAAGAAATTCATCATCAATTCGATACCGTTTTTATCGTTTTCAAAGAACTGAATCAAAACCATAATTTCACCAGTTGAAGCGGTACGAATCATCAACGTACGCAACAAACCTTCCACTGCTCTTGCATTGAAGAACGTAAGATTATTTTCGTTAGCAAATCGTTTGATTTCGTTACGGATTTCATTCGACGGATCTTCTTGTAAATGACATTTTTCAATATCCAAAATCTTATCCCACATTCTTGGAATATGAAATCCTAATGCATTTTTATTATCAAATTCAGTTCCCGATTGAATTTCCGCATCGGTCATCCAACGCGCATTCGAGAAACCAAATTCCATTTTATTTCTGTAAAACAATTGCTTTTCTGAACCTAAAATTGGCTCGAATTCAGGTAATTCAATTTTACCAATTCGCTTTAAATTATTATAAACTTCCTGATTTTTATAGAACAATTGTTGGCTGTATTTCATGTTTTGCCATTTACAACCACCACAAGCCCCAAAATGCTCACAAACTGGTTCAATTCTATGCTCTGAAAATTCGTGGATTTTAATAGCTTTACCTTCGTAGTAGGCTTTTCTTTTCTTCATGGTTTGTACGTCTACCACATCGCCTGGTACTACATTTGGAAGAAATATTACTTTGCCATCAGGAGCTTTTGCTACCGATACACCTTTTGCACCTGCATCAAGGATTTTTACGTTTTCGAATACGATTTTGTCTGTTTTCTTTTTTCCCATGAGGCAAAAATAAGAATTGTTGGGTGGATTTGATAGGATTTTTTCATTTTCTATTATTTTTAAAATCAATTTGATAGAATCCAATGTTTTTAATCGTAAATTAGCTAAAATGTTTTTGAATTATGAGAAGCAATAAAACTTTTGTAAGTGCTATTTCAAATATTGAATTTCCTCTACAAGATCAGGTATTTGGAAAAACCATACGAAACTCTATTTTAAATCTAATTTTAGAAGATTATCCCGATTTTGATGTGAATGATTCCATTTCTGTACAAGAATTGAATGTGTATCGTGAAAAATATATTTCAAAATACTTGCAAACCGAAATTAGAGAACTTTCAAAATTAGAGAAAGATGTCATCAAATCATTAGGTGACGATACCTCATTTGTAGCCAAAATAGAAGACGAAGCAGATACTAGGAATTATGGTCAAATAATTGCTGATAAAGTGGCATCTTTTGGCGGAAGTTGGACTTTTATTATCTCTTTTTTTATTTTTATTACCATTTGGATTGGTTCCAATGTTATAATTTTCACAAACAAAGAATTTGACCCTTATCCGTTTATTTTATTGAATTTGATTTTGTCTTGTATAGCGGCATTACAAGCGCCTGTGATTATGATGAGTCAAAACCGTCAGGAAGAAAAAGATCGTGAACGTGCCAAGAAAGATTACATGATTAATTTGAAATCAGAACTTGAAATTAGAATGTTAGATGATAAAATTGATCATTTAGTAATGCATCAACAACAAGAGTTAATTGAGATTCAAAAGGTACAAATCGAAATGATGAACGATATTTTGAACCGAATTAAGTAGGAAATTCTATTTTTGTACCAAATTACACCAAATGAAAACCCATTTAGCCTTACTTCGCGGAATTAACGTTTCCGGTCACAACATGATAAAAATGGACGTTTTGAAATCGCTTTTAGAAAATGCTGGATTTCAAAATGTACGCACGTATATTCAATCGGGAAACGTTTTTGTGGATTCGGAAGAAGAACATGGTGCTAGTGTTGGGTTTAAAATCAAACAAGAAATCTTCAAAGAATTAGGATTGGAAGTTCCAGTTGTGGTTATTACTAAAGAAGATTTGGAGGCGTGTTTCAAAAACAATTCATATCTCAAAGAAAAAGATTGCGATACTAAGAAATTGTATGTAGCATTTTTGTCCAAAGAATTACAAGGAAGCGCCATTAATGATTTAAAAATAAGTCAATTCAAACCTGATGAAGCCACAATTGATAAAAGTCGAATTTACATCAAATATGCTGTTGGAGCTGGAAAAACTAGATTAGATCAAAAATATATTGAGAAAAAACTCAACCTTGTGGCGACAATTAGAAACTGGAATACGGTTTCGACGTTGTTAGAAATGTTTGCGTGATTAGCACGCGGATGAAACAGATTCGCAAAGCGAAACTCTGGTTTTAACAGATTTTCAGGATGTTTTTAGCCTGAATTTAGGAATCTTTTATGAACTTCTTTTTCATAATTTAAAACTTTCACTTTTTGCTTATATGACTTAAATGTTATAAAAAAAACTAAAGTTGCTAAGCGGAAACTTTGATAAACAGCGTGTTTCAAAACAGAATTTTTACAGATTATTGATTTTGAATTTGAACTTGCCCTTGATTTTTGTATTTTTGACAACTATTTGGTTGATTTCTCACCATTAAGAAGGAATTGCGATGTAACAATCAACAACAAAATTTTATGTCAGTTTTAGAAAAAATGAGTTCGGCTGAAGCTATTGCATTAGAAGACAAACACGGTGCACACAATTATCATCCACTACCAGTAGTTTTAAGTAGAGGAGAAGGAGTTTATGTATGGGATGTAGAAGGAAAAAAATATTACGATTTTCTTTCGGCTTATTCTGCGGTAAATCAAGGACATTGTCATCCAAAAATTGTTGGCGCTATGGTGCAACAGGCACAAACTTTAACGTTAACATCAAGAGCATTTTACAATGATAAATTAGGGGTTTACGAACAATTTGTAACGAACTATTTCGGATTTGATAAAGTATTACCAATGAATAC
>Ga0209373_10003378_pt1 | contig 14828 bp, 10 predicted proteins | sample Higcelweek5metaG_FD_187173 | JGI IMG/M metagenome (GOLD analysis project Ga0209373, IMG submission 187173) | Freshwater pond sediment microbial communities from the University of Edinburgh, under environmental carbon perturbations - High... | ecosystem: Environmental > Aquatic > Freshwater >...
TGGCCGTGCAGGCCGATGTCGAAGCGCACAACTACACGCATCTTCTTCAAACGCTTCATGCGTTTTGCACGGTAGATTTGTCGGCCTTCTATTTCGACATCCGCAAAGACAGCCTGTATTGCGACGCCGCCACTACGCTGCGACGCCGCGCGACGCGGACGGTTTTGGACCTTGTGTTCGAACATTTGGTGCGTTGGCTTGCGCCGATCCTTTGCTACACGGCGGAGGAAGCGTTCTTGGCTCGCCATCCGTCTGAAGATGGCAGTGTGCATCTTGAAGTCTTTTTGCGTACGCCGGAAGCGTGGACGAATGAGGTGCTTGGCCAAAAGTGGGAAGCCATTCGCGATTTACGCCGTGTTGTTACGGGCGCGATGGAAGTCGCGCGCGCGGAAAAGAAAATCGGCTCCAGCTTGCAAGCTGCGCCGGATGTCTATCTTGATGCGACGCAAAAAGCGCTTTTGGATGGCGTAGATTTTGCCGAAATCTGCATTGCCTCCGCTCTTCATTTGCACGAAGGCGCCGTACCAGACGGCGCGTTCACCTTACCTGACGTCGCGCACATCGGCGTGGTTGTTGCTTTAGCCGAAGGCCAAAAGTGCGAGCGGTGCTGGCAAGTTCGGCAAGACGTATCGGCGCAAGGTCTGTGCCCACGTTGTGCGCAAGCTATAGCCAAGGCGTGAACGCTATGCATTATCGCTTATTCAATATCGGGCTTTATCTCACAACCTTCACGGCGCTGATCGATCAGGTCAGCAAATGGTGGCTTGTGAACTATGTCTTGACCCCCATTCCCTTTTATCGCGTGAATGATTATTTCAATTTACGTTTAAACTGGAACAAGGGCATTACGTTTGGCCTGTTCAACGATTTCGCGCAGTATATGCCGTACATCTTGAGCACGGTCGCGTTTTTGATTCTGCTCTTGCTCGCCAACTGGCTGCGCCGCGCTGAAACGCTTTTAGCGGCGCTGGGGCTCGGCCTTGTCATGGGCGGCGCGGTGGGAAATGTCATCGACCGCCTGCATTATGGCTCGGTCGTCGATTTCCTTGACTTCCACTACGCCGATGCGCATTGGTACACGTTCAATCTTGCCGACAGCGCCATTGTTTGCGGCGTTACGCTTCTTCTACTTGAAAATTGGCTCTCAAAGCGTCAAAAAAGATAAGAGCTTACACGTCCGGAGGACTTATGACTTCACTTTCGCGCCTCACGCTTCTCGGTCTTGCCCTTGCTCTCGCTGGATGCAGCGACACAGCAGAAATACTGGGCCTTGGCCGCAATCCACCGGACGAGTTTGCTGTTGTTGAGCGCCCGCCGCTCTCGATGCCGCCCGAGTTTGCTTTGCGTCCGCCGCGCCCCGGTGCGCCGCGCCCACAAGAAGTTTCGATGGAAGATAAGGCACGGACAACGCTTCTCGGCGGCAGCGATTCTTCAAACGCCTCCTCGGCTTCATCTGTTGAACAGGAGCTTCTCGCTTCTGCTCATGCGGACAAGGCCGACCCCAGCATTCGCCAGACGATTGATCAGGAAGCCTCGCAAAAGGTTGTCGGCTCAGAGCATCTCGTGGAGCGGCTTTTGTGGTGGCATGACGAAGAAGGCGCTGCGGCAACTGTCGATTCCTTTGCAGAATCACAGCGGATCAAAGAAGCCAAAGCCAAGGGCGAGAATGTCAGCACCGGCGCGACGCCAATCATCGAAAAGAACAAGAGCAGCTGGCTGGGGCTTTAATGTGAATATCCGGGGCAGCCTTTTTCTTGCTGGTTTGTTAGCACTGACCACACAGGCGCAAGCCGCTGTCTTTCATCCGCAGACCTATATGCTGGCCAACGGGCTTCAGGTCGTGATCGTCCCCGGTGCCCTTGCGCCCGCCGTCACACAGATGGTTTGGTATAAAACGGGCAGCGCCGATGACCCCATGGGCCATTCGGGTCTGGCCCATTATCTTGAACACATGATGTTTAAGGGCACAGACTTAATGCCCCCCGGCGCCTTTAGCGCGACGATTGCCGCGCAAGGCGGGCAGGACAACGCCTTTACCGATTACGATGCGACGGCCTATTACGTTTCTGTGGCTGCCAGCCGCCTCCCGCTCGTCATGCAAATGGAAGCCGACCGCATGCGCCATTTACGCGTCGCGCCCGAGGAAGCTTTGCCTGAACGCGAGGTGGTGCTCAGCGAACGCCAACAGCGCACAGGCAATGATCCGCAAGGCCTGTTCCAAGAAAAACTGCGCGCCGCTTTATTCCCGAATCAACCGTACGGGCGGCCCGTGATCGGCTGGCAAAACGAGATTGAAGCGCTGACCCCCGATGATTTGCGTGCCTATTACCACACGCATTACGCGCCGAATAATGCGATCTTGGTGATCAGCGGCGATGTTGATCCTGCCACCACGTTGGCGCTGGCTGATGCAACCTTTGGGCGGCTTGAGCCTGAGAAAATGAAGCCCCGTGCGCCAGCCTCTCAGCTTGTGCGCCCCAGCCAACCGCGTCTTGAGATGAAAGACGCACGGATCACGCAACCGTTTGTGCTGCGCGAGATTGCGACCGCCTCTGCGATCACCGACCCACAAACCGCTACAGCGCTTGAAGTGCTGAGCGAAGTCTTGGCTGGCGGCGAGGTTGGCTTACTGTATCGCCATTTTGTTTTGGAAGAGCAAACCGCAAGCGCGGTTGAAGTGTCTTACGATTCCTCTTCACGCGGGCCTTCGATTTTCACGTTCGCTTTTACGCCAAGTTCAAAGGAAGACCTGCGCGGCCTGGAAGGGACATTCGATACCTACCTTCAAGGCTTGGCGCGCAAAGGCCTACCGCCCAGCGCTATTGCTGCCGCGCAGCAACGCTTAATCGACAGCGCCGTTTTTGCGCGCGATCGGTTGATGGCCCCAGCGCAAATTCTTGGGGGCGCGCTCGCCATCGGCCAAAGCGTGCAAGATGTCGAAGATTGGCCCGCCCACATTCGCGCTGTCACGCCTGCGCAAGTCAATAAAGCCTTCCGGGCTTTGCTGGCCTCACCCTATTACGTCTCAGGCCTGCTTGAGCCCGCCGCGCCGGAGGCCAAACATGAGTAAGCAGAGCCGTTTCCTGATCGCTCTTTTTTTCTGCCTTCTTGCGCCAACGCTCGCTTATGCCGCGCCGCCGATTGTTGAAGTCACAAGCCCCGGCGGGATTAAAGCTTGGCTTTTGCACACAGATCGCTTGCCGCTTATCAGTATGTCTTTCGCGTTTCGCGGTGGGGTCGAGCTTGATCCCGCAGACAAACAGGGGCTGGCAACGCTTGCGAGCGGGCTGTTGACCCAAGGCGCGGGGCCCTATGATGAGCAGGCCTTTCAAAACGAACTCGCTGAAAAATCAATTACGCTGGGCCTCTCCGCCTCACGCGATGCGCTTGTGGGTGAGGTCAAAACACTTGCCCGCACGCAAGATGAAGCCTTCCGCCTTTTAGCGCTGACCTTAACGCAACCACGTTTTGCACCGGACGTTTTGGAGCGGTTGCGCGATCAACACCTGACCGCTGCGCGCGTCAAATTGGGAGATCCCACATGGCAGGGACGTTATGCGCTGCTGCAAGATTTGTTTGGCGCTCATCCTTATGCCTATCGCTCACTTGGTTCGGCGCAGACGCTCAAAGCTATAACCCGCGATGATGTCGTGCATTTTGTCCAAGACCATTTGGCCAAAGATAATCTAGTTGTTGCGGTCGTTGGCGATATCACACCCGAAGCGTTGGCCTTGCAGCTTGATCGTGCCTTTGGCGCTTTGCCTGCCCATGCCGTTCTCGTTTCTGTGCCCGAAGCCACGCTTCCTGATGAGACACATAGCCTCAGCCTCGCGCGCGAGGGCACGCAAACGACGATCCTTTTTGCGCGCCCCATGATGAAGCGCCAAGATCCCGATTGGCACGCGGCCCTGATTGCGAATTATATTTTGGGCGGCGGCGGGTTTGCCTCGCGCCTCATGAACGAAGTGCGTGAGAAAAACGGCCTGACCTATGGCATTGGCACAGGCCTTACGCCAATGGATAAAGCTTCGCTTTTGATGGGCGAGCTGGCCACCGACAATGACAAGGCTGGCGAGGCGCTGGCTTTGACAAAACAGGTTTGGGGCGATCTTGTCACGCATGGCGCGAGCGATGCTGAAATGGCAGCAGCCAAAGCCTATCTTACCGGCTCGCAACCTTTGGCGCTGAGCTCAACGGATGCGGCGGCTACGTTGCTTTTGGGCATGCAGCTTGACGACTTACCCCGCGATTATCTGGCACACCGCGAAGCTTTGATCAACGCCGTCACTCGTGATGATGTTAACCGCGTCCTGCGCCGTTGGTTTGATCCCGCCACAACGCGGTTCGTTTTTGTCGGCAAGCCACAGAACGTTCACGCCGATGAGGAACGTCCTTTAACGAAAGAATAGCCCCATGAGCAAAGCCTCCGCCCTTCCTGCTTGGCAAGCCCTGCGTACGCAGACCAAACAAACAGCTTCAGTCAGCCTCGCGACGCTTTTCGATTCCGAATCTGACCGCCAGGCGCGGATGAGCCTGACACTCGACGGACTAGAGGTCGATTTTTCGCGCACCCATTTGACAGCCGAGACGGTGGCCCTGTTTCTTGAGCTTGCCAAAGCGCAAGAGCTTGAAGCATGGCGCGAGAAAATGTTTACGGGCGCCAAGATCAACACCAGCGAAAACCGCGCTGTGTTGCATACGGCGCTGCGCGCGCAAGACGATACGCCGCTCATGATCGATGGGCAGAATGTGATCCCGGCCCTCCGTGCGATGCAGGCCAAAGCCGCCGCCTTTGTCAGCGCGGTTCGTGATGGCAAGCATCTGGGCGCGACGGGACAAAAAATTACGGACATTGTGAATATCGGCATCGGCGGTTCCGATCTTGGCCCGCGCTTGGTGGCTGGGGCCCTTCAAAAGGCGGGCGCTGGCCCGCGCGTTCATTTTATCGCCAATGTCGATGCGGCGGAAAGCACGCTCACACTCGCGCCTCTGAACCCGGCCACGACTTTATTCGTCATCGTCTCCAAAACTTTTACGACGCAAGAAACGCTTTTGAACGCGCGGACGGCGCGCAGCTGGCTTATCGCCGCGCTCGGCGAAGCGGCCACGGCCAAACATTTTGTCGCCGTTTCCACCAACCGCGAAGCGGTGGAAGCGTTTGGCATTGACGCCACGAATATGTTTGAGATGTGGGATTGGGTCGGCGGACGCTATAGCGTGTGGTCTGCCGTTGGGTTGAGCGTCGCGCTGGCAATAGGATGGGAAGGCTTTTCAAGCTTCCTCGCTGGTGCCGCCGCCATGGATCAACATTTCCGCACCGCGCCCTTAGCACAGAACATGCCCGTGCTTATGGCGATGACGGGCCTGTTTTATCGTAATTTCAGAAACGCAGGCGCGATTGCCATTCTGCCTTACAGCGAACAGCTTCGGAATCTGCCACGCTTTTTGCAGCAGCTCGATATGGAGAGCAACGGCAAATCCGTCACGCGCGAAGGCGAGGCTGTCGATTACGCGACGGGGCCGATTATTTTTGGCGAATGCGGCAGCGTCGGCCAGCACAGCTTCCATCAATGGCTTCATCAGGGCACAGACGTTATCCCCGTTGATTTCATCGGCGTGCGCCATGACGCATGGCATAAACCGGAACACCATGCCGTTTTGCTCGCGCATATGAAGGCGCAAGCTGAAGCGCTCAAAAGCGGACGCGGCAACGCAGACCCCGCGCGGGCCAATCCGGGCAATAAACCATCGACCATGATTTGGCTCGACACGCTCGATCCCTACTCTCTTGGCCTGCTGCTTGCGCTTTATGAGCACAAAGTCTTTTGTCAGGGGATTTTGTGGGGGATCAATTCCTTTGACCAGTTCGGCGTCGAACTGGGCAAAAAATTAGCGAGCGAGATTCTGGAAAAACAGTAAGCCGCGCCGCTTAATGGCCGACGACTTGCGCGAGGCGAACGGTTTGATCTTCGCTCAAAGCTGGCTTTGGCCAATGCCCCTCGGCCAAATCACGTAAAGCCGTCGTGGGGCGGCCAAGGCGCACGCGGTAAGCCCAGTAATGCGGCAACACGCGCGCGATGTAGTTGCGCGTCTCACGCACCGGAATGCTTTCAAGGAACAAGAGCGGATCAACGCCCTCGCGGCCCCGTATCCAGCCCATGGTCTTGGTCGGGCCACTGTTATAGGCCGCCAAAAGCAGCATCAAATTGTTGCCAATCCCCGGCTGAGCCGCGAGATTTTGCACATATTTTTGACCCAACGCCATGTTGAATGACGGATCAATGAGCTTTTGATCTTCTGCCATGGCCGACAATTGCGAATCGGCGGCGAGCATGTAATTGGCCGTGGCGGGCATAATTTGCATCAGACCCCGCGCCCCGCGTGAGCTAATCGCAGCTGGATCAAACGAGGATTCATGACGCGCCAAAGCGAACAGCAAGGCCCGATCAACCACATAGCCGCCCGAAGGCTTCCACGGCAAAAGCGGATAGGCCACGGGATCAAAGCCCTCAACGGTTGACAGGCTGGCAACGCGAAGCGCCAAAGCAGGCATCGGCACATAATTGGCCAAGGCCAATAGGGCGCGTTGTTTGCTGCGGCTGCCGAGGGGGTTAAAGCGCTGCAACTCAGCCTCAGCTCTGGCAAATTGACCAACTTGGATGAGCGCCAAGGCGCGCCATCCCGAAGATTGCCCCGCAAGCAAGGTTTGGTATTGTGGGCCCCATTCAGGAGTCGATTCTTCGCTCAGCCCAATGCTGGGGCTTCGGCCCAAAAGCTGTGTGGCGAGCAACCCATAAAAGCTGCGCGGCGCTGAGGCGGCTTCATGCAGATGCTTAAGCCCCTCATCCGGGTTTCCAAGGTGATCTTCCGCACGGTAAGCCCAGAAGTGGGCTGCAGCCTTATTCGTCGCCGACAAGGCCGGATGATCGGCCAGACGAACAAAGGTGGAACGCGCCGTGCCGTAATCTTCTTGTTCCCAAGCCAGCAGACCTCTGATCCACAGCCCGAGCGGTTGATTCGCACCTGCGGCTGCGCTGGAGAGAGCCTCGGCCTGCTGCCGTTCGCCGGAACGGAAGAAAGCATCGGCAATCACAGCCTCAGCATCGGCGGCAAAGGTGCCAACCAGCTGATTGTCCTTTTGCGCCGCAAGCAGCACATCACGCGCACCGGACGGATCGCCCTTGCGCAGCGCTTTTTGAATTTTTTGAGCCCATTTCTTCGTCTCGGACAACGGCGCTGTGCTCGCGACCATCAATTCGGGAGAGAAATTAGCAGCGCTATCCCTATCATTGCCGCTGGCCCAAACGTCCAGAGTCTCAGGCACTGGCGGTTTTTTGGCACCGGCCTTAATCGCCTTGGCATAAAGAGCCGAAGCTTCCGGCTGTGCGGCAAAGACTTTGAGCCAATCAACCAACTGCTCCGCCGTGGCCCCCTGCCGCTCAAAACGGTCAGCCATAACGGAGCCCACAAGGCGCTTATCTGAAACGCGCAAAAGGAAACGGTCAGCTTTGGAAAGGTCACCTTCTTTTTGCGCTTCAAAGATCGCGCGATACAGCGCCGCGTCCCGCGCACCCAGCGCGCCCATGGCTTTGTTGAATCGCTTGGCTTCTTCTTCGGCGACGAGATCTTCTTTTGATGGCGCAGCAACAATCACCCGCGTCTTCTGAGAAGACGAAGTATAAGTCAGGTCTGTCTTAGTATTCGTGGCGAGGGTTATACTTATAATGGCAGCAAGAGCTAGTTGAGCACTCGCTGCGGCACCCCAGCCTATAGTCCTAGGCGTCATCATTTGAAGGCCGTACTACCGGCTTATTGCCCACGAGGCAAGCTGAAAGCATTCTCTTCTCAGAGAAAAATATTTACTCTTTGGAAATCAGCTAGTTAGCTTTTAACACTTCTTGCTTAATCAGCAGCATATCTTGCCACGCCAGCCGTTTGGCGGCGGGTTGGCGCAAGAGATAGGCTGGATGCAAGGTCGGCAGGCAACGAAAGCTTTCCGCGCTCGGCGTGCCGACATGTGGGGTGTAGCTTGTCCAACGCCCCCGCATCTTGGTGATGCCGTCGCGTGTACGCAATAAACTCTTGGCCGCAACCCCACCCAAAAGCACGAGCACCTTTGGTTTGATGAGCGCGATGTGGCGCTCGGCAAAAGGCAAGCACGCGGCAATCTCAGCATCGGTCGGCGAACGGTTGCCGGGCGGACGCCAAAAAAGGATGTTACTTATATAGACGGACTCCCGATCCATCCCGATGCCCGCGAGCATCTGATCCAAAAGCTGACCGCTGACCCCAACAAAGGGACGACCCTGCCGATCTTCGTCCTCGCCGGGAGCCTCGCCCACCAGCATCACGGGGGCCTCGGGGTTCCCATCGGCAAAAACGGTGTTCATAGCCGTCTGGCGCAGACCGCACCCATCGAAATGAGCCACGGCCTCCCGCAACTCCGCCAAAGAACCCGCGTTAACGATTGAGCTTGGGACAAAAGCTGACGGCGGGGTGATGGGTTGGCTGACGACCGGCGCTTCGGCAAAACCGGGGGCTGTATGGGTCTGGGACGCGGAAACAGCCTTTTGCACAGGCAACGGGGCAGCGCGATGCCCCACCCATTGGCTCAGTCCCGCCGTTTCGGCCAAAGCCTCATCGGCCCCCGCCTCCACCTGCCAGGCAAGGTCGGCCAAAAGGTGTTCTGCCAAAAGAGGCTCTGTTTGCGTCATAGCTCTCTTTGTCGCGCGGTTTCCTTAAGATGGCAAGGTTCATTCCGCAAAGGCTCGAGAACAAAAAGGTTTGTATAGCGAGCGGTTGTCCTAAAACGCAAAGACGGCGGTGGCGCACGCTCGGCCTGCGCTTGAGGCGGGTCAGGAAAATAGTTCTGAAACGAAAAAAACAGCTGATTTTTGGTGATCCCCGATACCTCGACGGGGGCGAGCCAAAAGCAGTCAAACGTTTCCCATGCCGCCATGGCAATAGGGACCTTATGAATTTGCCCGGCGCCAAGATTCTCGAAACGCGTCAAACCGAAGACGGGCGCCTCTTTTTGAAACTGCTCTTCCGGTGAAAGGGGCGCGTCGTGCGGCTCGGCCGGATCTGATCGCCACACCGGATGCAACGCATGGGATGCCAAACCAAAGCCTTCGGAAAACGCATAAGGAAACCTAGCGAAAGAGACATCCACCGATTGAAAAGAAAGCGCGGTCGTGTTGATCACATAAAGGAAAAGCCCCAAGGCCTTTTCATCCTCGGGTTCGAGCGCTGCGGAAGGGAAGGCCTCCCACTCTAATTTGAAACGCAGATCCGTTGGAAAAATGGTTTGTGTTTTTTGCCGTCTCATATCAATTCATCCCCGCCGTGAGACTTTTGATTTCCAGCGGGAACAAATCTGGCCGTTTTGGATTAAAGCGAAGCGCGACGCGTGAATGCACAAGCGCTGGCGCTTCTTGCTCGCCATCTTTAATAAAAACAAACGATTCTCTTGGTATTTCTTCGCCGGAAGCCAGTTTCCCTTCAATAAACGTGGGGGCCATCCAATAATAACGATGATCATCCCCCGTCCCCTGCATCGTATAAAGAAGGGCGTCCATTTCCTCGCCGGGACTCAAAAAATCAAACGCGGCACCCATCGGAAGGTAATTTACGACGCGTGTCGTTCCACCCAATATATCCTTGCTCACAAAAGCGTTCCGCCCGTCTGCCGTATAAGGATGGCCAAAAGACCAAGGCAGTCGCGAGACGCCAATGGTCAACTTTTCAATAAGGTGTCTCGAATTATTTTTGACCATCACAAAAAGCGTTGAAGAGTTCTGAACCAGACCCGGACTATAGGTGATGACCGATGGCTCCCAACGGAGATCAAAAGACAAAGTTTTTTTATCGAAAACAGTCATGCGATATCGCCTTTGTTTAAACTGATATCAAAACGATACCTAAAAACAAAGGGTGAGCGAAAGGGAAAACTATCGTTAACGGCACAATGTTCCGCTAACGCAGCAGCTCTCGCTTTCCCCGCTATCGCTATTCTTGCTCTACCAATCGCAAGTCGCCGCCACATAACCGATCATTGCCGCGCCGCCAGCACCAGCTTGGCCGCCCATATAGCCTGTTGAAAGCGTCGGGACACCACCAATGCCATTGCCGCTGTTGAGCGAGCCTTTTGCGATGGCTGTTGTTGAGCACTGTCCATAGTAGCAGCCCCCCAACCCTCCGTTTGCGCCGCTGCTGCCGCCAGAGCCACCGGTCGTGCTGGAACCAGAGCCGCCACCGCCACCACCAAAGCCACCGCCGCCACCGCCAGTCGCAAACCACCCCGTGCCGCCACCACCGCCAGTCACGCCGCTACCGCCATAACCGCCGCCGCCGTTGGAGGCCGTGCCTGCATTCCCGCCAGCAAGATAACTGCCCGCTATACCAGCCGCCGTTCCAGCTCCCGCCGTTCCTCCCGTCGCTGAACCACCGCCACCACCAGCCGTGCAGCTCCCGCCGCTCCCGCCGCCACCGCCGTAATAGCCGGAACCGCCGCCGCCGCCGCCACCACCACTTTGGCCGCCATCCCAACGATAACCGACGCCGCCGCCGCCGCCGACATAGACCGTAACAACCTGTCCCGCACTCGCGCTAAAGCTTCCGGTTGTCGTGCTTCCATCTGTGGCGGCTCCGCTGACGCATCCGCCGTTACCACCTGCCGCTACGCCTTTTGCCGTACTATCCAGAACGACAGCCGATGAACCACCGCCCCCACCGCCTCCTGAAGACGAAATACCCGTGCCGCCACCGCCGCCGATGAGGGTGTAGGTGATGGTCATGTTAATCGGCAGCGTTTTTGTAAAGCTGGCATAAACCGTTTTTGAGCATTGGACGGTCGTTATGTCTTTTGTGACGGTAGCGGTTGTGGCGATGCCGGGATTGCCATAAGTATCCGTGGACGTCACACTGATGGTCAGCGTGCCATCATTCAGTCCGCTGACATCCTTTGAGACAGACGCAGACGTTCCACTGAATGTGCCGTTGCCCGTAAGCGCTGTGCCGCCGCCGGAACTACTGATCGTGTAATTATAAGTATTGCCGTTTGTGCCGCCGGAGATCGTGAAGCCCGCCGCGCTGGCGTTCACCGCGTTAACGGGATTTGTCGTCCAGACCACGCTATAGCCGGTGGGGGCCGTTACATCTTTTGTGACGGTATCGGTTGTCGCTGTACCGGTGTTGGTATAGGAGTCCGTGACTGTCACACTGACCGTCAACGTGCCATCGCCTAACCCGCTTACGTCTTTGGAGACAGAGGCAGACGTTCCACTGAAGGTGCCGCTGCCCGTAAGTGTTGTCCCGCCGCCGGAGCTGCTGATCGTGTAGGTATAAGTATCGCCGTTTGTGCCGCCGGAAAGGATGAAGCCTGCCGCGCTCACATTCGCCGCGTTTATGGGATCTGTGCTCCACGCCACGCTATAGCCCGTGGGTGCGCTCGCATCTTTCGTGACGGTTGCCGTTGTGGCCGCGCCCGTATTGCCATAAGTGTCCGTGGCGGTAACGCTTACAGTCAAGGTGCCATCGCCTAGCCCGCTTACGTTTCGAGAGAGAACGGCGGAAGTGCCGCTGAACGTTCCGTTGCCGGTGAGCGCTGTGCCGCCGCCAGAGCTGCTGATCGTGTAGGCATAGCTATTGCCGCTTATGCCGCCGGAGATCGTGAAGCCCGCTGCACTCACGTTTGCCATACTAACCGGATTTGTTGTCCAGATCACATTATAGCCAACGGGAGCCGTCGTTTCTTTGGTGACCGTCTTGGTTATTGTGGCGCCGGTATTGCCGTTCGCATCCGTGACGGTAACGCCAACCGTTACTGTGCCGTCACTCAAGCCGCTTATATCCTCGCTGACGATCGCACTTGAACCGCTCAGGCTTCCGTTGCCCGTAACGGAAGCGCCGCCGCCAGAACTGCTGATGGTGTAACTATAGGTATCGCCGCTTGTGCCGCCAGAGATCGTGAAGCTCGCCGCACTAGCATTTGTCGCATTCACCGGATCTGTGGCCCAGACCAAGCTATACCCAGTCGGAACGGAGACATCCTTAGCGACGGTCTTTGTTGTGGCCGCACCGGTGTTGCCGTTGGTATCCGTGACAGTAACGCTGACCATCAACGTGCCGTCATTCAGCCCACTGACGTCTGCGACAACGTGAGCCGGGCTATGAAAAGTCCCACTGCCTGTGACCGCCGTGCCGCCACCGGAGCTGGTGATCATGTAATCATACGCATCGCCGGTCGCGCCGCCGGAGATTGTAAAGGCGGCTGTGCCGGTATTTGCCGTATTAACGGGATCCGTCGTCCAAGCTACGCTGTAGCCAGTCGGCGCGGTTGCGTCTTTGGTGACGCTTGCGGTTATAGCTGTGCCGGTATTCCCGTTGGTATCCGTAACGGTGACGCTGACCGTGACGGTGCCATCAGTCAAGCCGCTGACATCTTGCGCGATGGCCGCAGACGTGCCGCTGAAGGTGCCGTTGCCCGTGACAGCCGTGCCGCCGCCCGAGCTGGTGATCGTATAGGTATAAGCGTTGCCCGACGCGCCGCCGGAAAGAGTGAAGCCCGCCGCAGCTTCGTTTGACATATTTATCGGGCTGACGTCCCAAGCCACGCTATAGCCTGTCGGTGCCGTTGCATCCTTGGCGACGGCACTGGTTATGGCGGAACCCGTATTGCCATGCGGATCCGTGACGGTGACGGTGACTGTCAACGTGCCGTCATTCAAACCACTAACGTCCGCTGTAACGTGAGCCGGGCTATGAAAGACGCCAGTGCCTGTGACAGCTGTGCCGCCGCCCGAGCTGGTGATCGTATAAGCATAGGCATCGCCTGTCGCGCCGCCGAGAATTGTAAAGCTTACGGCGGTTACGTTGCTGGCGGTCACGGCACTTGTTCCCCACGTCACGGTGTAGCCGCTGGGGATACTTGTTGCTTTGGTCACGGTATCGGTGACGGCCTCGCCACTTTCTCCCCCTTTGCTCGTTAAGGTCAGGCTGATTGTCAAGGTGCCGTCGCTTAAGCTACTGACATCTTCGCTGATGGTTGCACTTGCGCTGCTCATTGCGCCGCTGCCCATGAGATCTGTGCCGCCACCAGAACTGCTGATGGTGTAACTATAGGTATCGCCTTTGGCGCCGCCCGAAATTGCAAAAGTCGCGGCGCTAGCATTTGTTGCATTGACCGGGTCAGTCGTCCAGGCCACGCCATAGCCGGTTGGTGGCCCCGCGGGGGCAGCGGTTTTCAAACGCTGTTGAACGCGGATCGTATTGGTGCGCGAGACTTTATCGAAGGCGCGCTCTTTCACGCTCGCTAAACTATTGCGCGCGGCGAGCGGCGCTAAAAGCGCGCCAGTTCTATCCAGTTGAAACATGAGCCGCAACAGGGCGGTTGCCTCAATTGCTTCATGGCTTTCCTTATTAAGGCCAATGCCTGTGCGCATAAAACCGAACGGCGTCCATTCGACGCGCGTTTGAACCCCATGCGCCGTTTGCGTATCAGCCGAGCCATCCCATTCGTATCCTTTCAGAAAGAGCGTCCATGATGGTAGCCTTCTCATCTGTCCCCGCAGCTCGATATCCGAACCCGCAACGGCTTTTTCTTCGTAAAGCGAATTGATGCTTCGCCAAGTTGTGAGCGGTATGTAGCGGTTGATGGAAGCGCCCCATAAACTTGTTTGGGCGTCGCCCCCAAGGCTCATTCTCGAATGACCGTAGGTTGCTTCGTGATCAATGAAGGCATTCGCGCCGAGAAGAAGGCTGTCATTGGCCAAAAGCCGTCGCCAAGCAAGACCGGCATTTACGGCGTCTCTGATTTCCTCTCCGGCGAAATCGTCAGCCTTCGTTCCCGTTACGCGACTTCTATTCCACGAAAACTGCCCAAAAATATGGTTCTTTTGTGCTTTATCCTGCCAGAACGGCAAAACGCTCAGGATCTCCCATGATGGGCGATTGCCTTCCCACCCATTTTCCACCTCAAGACGCGAGAGAAAGGGAAGCCCTGTCTTCCGCGCGGCCTGCGTTCCTTTTTGTACAATGGCGCTGAGCCCCCCTGACCGCAAGGTCTGGGTCATTTGTGTGCTCGCTTCCGCTTGTGTTCGCGAAGCCAAGGTCGTGCAGGCACCGGATTGCAAAAGAGCCCCGAGTTGTCCTGCGCCCCCTATTTGATCCATGATTGCGCCGTAAAGCGCCGCGCACCCTTGTTGGGGCGTGCCTACCTGCTTTTCATGAGAAGAAAGGGGGGCGCTTTTGGGCGTTTCTGGAGCCACGTGCTCAATCTGTCTCTCCCGAAAAAACGTCAGCCAATCAATGCCATCTTCAGACGATGCCGCGTAGACTTGTCCTTCAAAGCAGATTGCTCCAAGGACAAGCAGGATGACAGCAAGCAATCGTTTGATGTGTGGGCTCATCTTTCTCGATCAGTCAAGAGACGGTAAAGGCTTTAATGTGGAACGGGTTTTAAACAACAACGGGCATACAAACAGCAGTTCATTTTTTCAACAGCCTTCCTGTTTCAAGGAAAAAAGCGTTGGAGCCCCCTTACCAAGGGCAAAGCTTACCTACGCAGCACTTTTACGCAAGAGTCATTTTCAGCGGTTACAGGTGCAATGGCGGGGACTCTTCTGGGGCCTTTGTGTGACGTGATGCAGCCTTGATTCCCAAAACCAACGATGAGAGACGCGCCTATCGTTCACGGCCTATGGTTCCGCAAACGCAGCGGCTCACGCCGCCCAAATCAGGGTGAATAGCTACGGCAACGAACGCATTCTCGCGCATCATCGCGGCTACGGCTTCAGCTTGGCCAAGGCCAACCTCGAAAAGCACCAACC
>Ga0209373_10003379_pt1 | contig 14827 bp, 6 predicted proteins | sample Higcelweek5metaG_FD_187173 | JGI IMG/M metagenome (GOLD analysis project Ga0209373, IMG submission 187173) | Freshwater pond sediment microbial communities from the University of Edinburgh, under environmental carbon perturbations - High... | ecosystem: Environmental > Aquatic > Freshwater >...
ACATACATATAATATCCGCCGGTACCCAAATCAACCTGTGGCAAATCAATTCTCATTTGTTTGTTTTTAAGATCCCTTGCTTTATTTACCGCCAAAACACATTGACCATTTTCTGCTGTGATAGAATTAACAACCGTGTTTTTAGTAGCCCCTTCTATGTCAGAGATGAAATCAAAGCGAATGTCAGGAGTAGGTGTTGTGTCTGTAGCACCAACATTTATTGTAAATGTTGATAATAAAAGCAAAACCGTCATAACCAAAGAAGTAATATTAGTAAACTTTTTCATAATAATTACCATTCCTTTCTTATTTTAGGATTCTCTAATAACTGATCTTTTCTCGTTAAGTTCTCGTATTGTAGCATCACTCCTTTTTAAAATCTAATACCTGCAAATGTCGCAATATTCCTTCTCATGCACAAGAATTTCAAACTCCCTCATCCTTTAACTGCGCCGACATTGATTCCTCCCATAATTCGCTTTTGAAATAATGCAAAAATCACTATCTGCGGAAACATAGCAAATATGAGCGCAAGCATTTGATAATCCATAGAAAATGTGGAACTTTTTAATTTATATACTTGCACTCCCAAAACCGTCTTATCCGGCTCTGTAATTAGCAGATATGGCCAGAAAAATTCCCCCATTGCTCCATTAAAGGTAAACAATCCGACTACCCAAAATATTGGCATGGAAAGCGGCACCATTATTTTAAAGAAAATTTTTAAATTTGGAGCACCATCTATTCTTGCAGCCTCTACAATTGCATTTGATACACCGTCAAAAAAATTTTTAAAAAGTATCATATTAAATATGTTAGTTGCCGCCATCAACCACATTGGCCAAAAGGATTCAAGCATATTTATGTGTAAATAGGGAAAATTCTTGAATATCATATAAAGAGGAACTGTTCTTCCTGTTGCAGGCATAAGTGTTAGGGTAAACAGCACAGCAAAAAAAATCTTGTAACCTATCGGCTTTACCTTTGACAATACATAACCCGCCAAGCCGCCTACTATAATTGTAAATACTATATCACCTGCAGCCATAACAAAGGTACTTACATAGTATTTGTAGAAATTCATTGCATTCCACACTTCTGCTATCTTGCCAAAGTTGATTTTCTTCGGAAAAAATCCGGCTGACAAGTCGTACATTTCATTTGCATCCTTGAAGCCTGATAGAATAATCCAAACAACAGGGAATACACAAATCAAAAGTCCACCTACCAAAAGAATTGTAAAGATTGACCAATATAGAATTTTATATTTGGTTTGTTGCATATCGGTTGATGTCAAAGCACCTTTATCCATTTTGTATTTCATATATTGTTCCCTCCTTACATATTATTCTCTTCAATTTTTTTATTTAGCTTGAAATACATGAATGTTACCACGCACAATATCAAGAACATAATAACACCAAGTGCCATCGAAAGCTGAGGTTTCATCTGTACAAACGCATACTTGTATGTTTGTAAGCCCAATGACATTGACGCATTATTGGGACCGCCGTCTGTCATTTGAAGCGGTTGCTCCATTACACTAAACACAGCAAGTATTTGTCTTACTAAGAACAAAAGAGAGATTCCTGAAATATGTGGAAATGCGACAGCCCTTATTCTCCTGAAAAAACCTGCGCCATCAATAATTGCGGCCTCGTAAAGCTCGCGGCTAACTCCCTGCAGCGCCGCAAAGTAATAAAGTGTGGTTGCTCCTGCACCGTGCCACGTCATCGACAATACAATAAATGGTATTACCCATTGTGGGTCTTGAAGCCATACATATGGCTCCAACCCAAATTTCATAAGAACTGCATTAAAAAGTCCGGTCGCATCAGGATAATACATAAAGTACCAAAGCATAATGGTTGCGACACCCGGAAGCGCAGCCGGAAAATATGTAATCACTTTAAAACCGCTTCTGAAATGAACCATTTCATTTATCGCAATTGCAAGTACTATTGGAACAAAATAACCAATAACAATTGACCAAAATGTATACATAAATGTATTCAACAATAGTTTTAGAAACATTGTATCCTTGACAACTCTAATATAGTTATCAATTCCTGCAAAACCTACCACCTTAAAACCTTTCATTTCTGAAAAAGAATAGATTATACTCATGATCTGTGTCCTAACAACTAAGAAATACACACAAAACAATGCAGGAAAAATAAGCAGCCATCCGGGCAAATTTCTTATTATTATATTTCCTAATCTTATTGACTTATTCTTCCCCATTTTCATCAAACAATCTCCTTTAAATTTAGTTTTCGTAATCCAAAAAGTTTCTCTGGAAGTCAGCCGCAGCATTTTTAATGAGCGTCTTACAATCAGCATCCTTATTGGACAATACTTCTTGAATACAAGCGTCAAGCAATCCATAAAGTTCTTGTGCGCAAATTTCAACCTCTGTGTGTACATCAATCTTATTTTCATTAAATAACTTGATATGGTTGTAGTTTACATTACAAAGCTCTTTGCTCATTTGGCTGGTATAACTGAACACCTCTGACTTGTCGTTCCAAATGTTAGAGTCGATGATTCCAACAATTTCACCTCTGCCAAGTGTTAATTCCGTATTTTCTTTATATGTCTTTTTATATGTATCTGACAAATTTGGTGTAACATTTTCAGTTTCTAACCATTTAAAGCCCGCATCAATTTCAGCTTCTGTTGCAGTAGGTGCAAATGCAACATAGCTGCCACCCATCAATGTCACATGTTTCTTAGGCCCTGCAGGAATATAAGAAAAACCAAGACTGTCTTTGTTGGTTCCATAATTTTGAACCATTAAACTAATTTGGCTCGGACTTGTAAAGCCCATACCTGCCAATCCACTACCAATGGACTTGTTTATTTCATTAGTGTCAACAAGTGCATTAGCAGGCAGCACATTATATTTCCATTTTAAGTCCTTAATATATTGAAGTGCCGCTAAGCAATCTTCCGTATCAAAAGCAGCCTTCCACTTACCTTGTTCTTTTTTTACAAACTCTACACCATAATTCCAACCAAGCATAGTGAAGTACCAACCACCCTGATTATTGGTTGTGGGGAATATAAATCCTGCTTTTCCTGTCTTATCTGTAATAGTTTTCGCAGCTTCTACAAGTTCGTCCATTGTCTTCGGAGCCTTTGGAGTGCCGTCATCTTCCATAAGTCCTGCTTGTTTATACAAATCAAGATTCAATGCCAATCCTAATGTATAGCATGATTTTGGAACAAAATACACTGAGCCGTCTCTCTCTATCAAGTTTAACATGAAATCAGATATTTTATCATAATAACCATATTTTTTTATTGCATGCATTATATCCGCTGAATATTCACCATCAATGATCTTCCTCGCTTCAGTGAAATGGGTGTAGTAAAGGTCAGGTAAAGTACCGCCCTCAGCCTTAGCAAGGAATGTCTGTAAATCATATTTCCATTCATCAGGTTCAATGATCATACCCGGATTATTTTTCTCAAAGTCTGCTTTTCGTGTTTTGTAAATCTCATACCCCTTTGGATTTGCCTCCGCATTTGGCCAGTTGCTGACCGAAAGTTTTACCGTTCCGTCACCCTTATCGCCACAACCTGCCATGACGCCCACAAGCATCATCAATGCCAAAATTAAACTTGTTACTTTAGCTATTTTTTTCATTTTTTTACTCCATTTCGCAAAACATATAGTTTATTTAATTAATATATCACACTTGGAGAAATCGTTACTTCCACCAATCCTTATATGGGCCCATTGTATTATCGCCAAGTATGTTAATATTTTTAATGTTATTTACGTCATACTCACAGCCGGCTATATTTACTCCATAATTCACATTGTTCTTGTAGTCTAAAGTAACTCCGTCAACAAGAGAAATGGTACTGTTCTTAATAGTTATAGGCATATTCTTAAGTCCATTTTCGCCATGATTTATAATTTTATTGTTTATCATATACAAATCATTTACATCGGCTACACTGATAACTGTACCAACTCTTGACGTTTCCAGTGTATTGCCCTCTATCAATATGCCGTCAACCGCAGCTGTAGCATCAATTGATGCACCATAACTCTTTACCTCAATCGGGTCACTTGTTGGGACACCGTTACCGTCGCAATAATAATTGTTATTTCTTATAGTAAATGCTGATGGGAAAGGTCCCTCATTTGTTTTGGTTTCGTTTTCTGCAGCAACCATTGAACCATTCATATTTTCAGAATAATTGTTTTCAAAAACGCAGTTTGGTGAACGGTTTACCCATGCCCACCTCTTACCATTTTTTAGCACATTATTTCTCACAACAGTACCGCTAAATGCTGCACTTACATTGTAAGAAATTGTAGCCGTTTCACCGCTTTCCAGCTCAGATGAAGCCTTGATGCCTTCTATATCACGGTCAAGTTTTATTTCTGCTGTTTCTGAATTTAATGCTGTAGTAACATATTCAACTTCTTCTACAAAAGCCCTTCCCAATATTACTTTTTTGACAGTATCAAACACGATAACCTCGTCACCTTGAACATAGCAAGCGTTATTCTGCATTCTCCATCTGCGGTCACCAAGATTCTCAACAAACTCTGTTTCACCACTTTTTGTATTTATAAAATCGTCACCACAACCTATAACAGTGCTGTTTTCAAACAGAAGGGTTCCTCTTCCGTATGCAGTATGTATATAGTCACGTCCGTTTGACCAAAGACTTCCGTCTTCATTGTAAGCACTAAAATTATTTAATTTGATATTGCCCCATGAATTTACAACTGACAATCCCAAAAATTTTCCAGCTCGTGTTGTTATATTCCTAAGTTCCACATCTCCGCTGGTTCCAATATGGAACATTCCGCTATCCCACTGGCTTTTTGACCATCGATTTAAATCATAATTTTGAAATGTATAGTTCATAACAAACTTGTCGCCTTCTTCAACCAATGGTATCATTCCTACTCCTCCAGTAGCCATTTTAACCTTATATAAGCGACCTTCTATATGCTCCATACCTGAAATCTCCGCATAGTCCATATATACATATTTACTATGGGACGTACCTGCTTGAATCGGACACAAGTAATTGTTTGTTTGTGAATGTGCTTTAGCCCAAGCCTCAGGTACAAGAGCAGTATAACCTTCTTCAAATTCTACAACGAGATACCCTTCATTCTCATTCTTCCCTCTTATCCAACCCTGTGTAGACATAGGTTCCGTTGAATCAATAATCAAATCCTCTATTCTAACACGCGCAGACTTTCCTATTGAAAAGGCTGATCCTTGTGACGGTGGAAAAAGCAGTGTTGAACCATTTCCGTCAAACACAAAATCCTGAACCCCTGCAATCCAAAACATATGCCAATTATCCATGGTTTCACTTACATAATATTTTTTCCCGGCTTCAAGTTCTACACGGGATGGTTTACCTGATGTAACAGCTGCATTAAAAGCTGCTAATATGGCTTCTTTATCATCATGGACTCCGTCTCCAACCGCACCATAGTCCTTAACATTTGCTACAAACTCAGCAGTTGCCGGCTCATGGAACGGAATGATGTCAAGCTCATTTGCAAATCTATTGTATTCTATGTTATACATGAATGTGGTTTCCATTGAACTTAATGGAACATAAAGGTTACCATTATAATTGGTTGCTTCACATTGCATCATAATATTACCGTTATTATCCTGCAACAATCTTTCCTCTGCCGTATATTTCACGTGAATACCATCTTTTACCAAGGTATCTCCATTTTCAACAGTAGCACCTATTATCTGTCCAAGAGTGTTAATTTCTATGCACGGATATTCGTTAACGTGCAGCACAGATACGTTATGCTCAACACCATAATCATACATAGCACTTACACCAGATATAAGCTTTAATTCTCCACTTTCCGGTATCTTTAAAATTGAAAAATCGGTAATCGCCGGTGGCGTGTAAGTCGGTATATTTGGAGTTTCTACGTTAACAGTATTTTTGAGAGTAATTGTTCCATAATCAACAGTGGATGATGATATATCCGAACGAATGGCACTCCATCCATATCTTGCAGCATCAAAAGCGAAATTACCCGTCCTATATACCTGTGCGTCAAAACCCATTGTTAATCCGTTTGCCAGTGTGACAGACTTCATTGGAAACGCCATCTCTACCACATATCCCATATCAAAGGTTGTAGTGGCAGCCTCTAAATCTGCAACCGGGTAGTTTTTTGTAGATGTAGCAGCTTCAAAATTTGAACGCAATTGATAATCATCATCTTCGCATGTTGTTGTTCTACCACAGTTTTCATCTATAAAAATTTCCACACAGTCGTGCTTCCATGCACTTACAGTACTATCTGCTGACAAGGCTACAGTGTGAATTTTACCCAACACATAGAGTTTATCTTCGTCCCAAAGAGTTTTTATCCAACCTGTATAAGAATAGTCACCGCTTGGTGTCAACCTGTCAATAAACGTATAGTTTGTTGTATTCCATATATCGTCTATCTCTCCGTCAATAATCGGGGTACCATATGAGGCCTCAACTGTTTTTTGGCTTACATCATTTTCTGCATTGATAGTAACCATTCCAAAAGCCAAGATAACAATTAATAAAACTGCAATACCTTTTTTCATTATCACTTTTTTATTCATACAAAACGCCACCTTTCAGTTCGGACTGTGTTTTAATTTCACTTAACTCATTCCAAGTATACATTCCCGGTATTCCGGGATGAACAATAGCTAATTTATCTTCCGCCCAAACAACTGTATTTCCTGTATTTTCCACTGCAGTTCTAAGGGCAACATCTGAATTGGTGTTTGTTGCATCCACATATCCAAAAAGTTCTTGAGCTGTACCTGCTGATATGTAAGTTGTATCATTTTCGATATATGCATCATAGGATACTCCTTGTCCATAAGCAGACACACTTCCTGTAGCAGTGTCAACAACTACGGAATTTTCAAGTTTCCATTTGGTTGTTTCTGAAAGAACATCTCCCTCAATATATCTAAGATTTATATCTGATATATCCACCGTCTCACCGGCAACACCAAGACGCCACTTATTAAAAATAAAACTCAATACATAGCCTTTTTTTACATTTGCAACAGCATGAATGTTGTTTATAAAATATTTTGTATCATAATGCTCGTCAAATCTTGTTGACACTTCCCCGCCTATGCGGTTAGACCAAAGAAATTTGTCATTGACATACACCTTTACAAGTTCTCCATCTGTTGATGATGCCATAGAAAACTCACCATCAATCAGCAAACATCCATCCTGTTCAACAGGAATCTCTATTAATGTAGCTGAACCGGGTGTCCAATTTTTCGTTGCGGAAACTTTTGTAGATTGAACATATCCTGCATCATTTAACACAGTGTTTGCATATTCTTCCGTAGTTTCCCTCGGTGATTTCGGGATTTTTGTAATTGCTCCAATATCCTTTGAAGTTTCTTCCCATTGCTTTGCAGTGGCATCATAAACCATAGGATATTTTATTCCATTGACTATTGTATATATTTTTGTTCCGTTTTTATCTAAGTCTGATATGTAGGCAGATAATTTTTTAGAAGACAGTGTTTCACATATATACCCATTTGTAGTAGTAGCTTCGCAATCACGAACTGTTCCCGAAATACTTTCTATATCGATGTCCCATGTAGAATAATTAAATCCTTCGTATTCTAATATGCCCATCTCGATATCAAGTATATCTTTCTCATCACATAGCATCCTTACATCAATTAACGTATCTTCAGCGCATAAACAAAGTTGTTCTTTAACAAGCTTATCATTTTTGTAGATTTTAAGGACATTTCCTCCGCCTGTTTTATTTTTTGAGGAAACCTTTCCGAACACTCTAAACCTTCCGTTCGATGGAAATATATAGCGACGCATCAATGAATATTCTTCAGTTGGCATTACTGCGTCTAATGATATTCGAGCTAACTTATCGTCTGCCATATAACATTTATTGTTATCATCCCATGAAATTTCTTTTATTCCACTATCGTTTTTTTGGTAAAATGCACCTATTAGTTCTACCATCGGATATCCTGTAAAGGAATCGTACCATGGCTGTGCATTGCAATTAGCCCTAAAATGAACTTCGTCACCTTCATTGAGTATCACGGCCACAGAACAATCTGTTGGTTTTGTTAATTCAACGGATTTTTGCCACAATGTTTCATTGTTTTTGATAACACTTATGGTCATTCCATCGGCGGCAGTGCCGCTTTTGAATTTCCACGCAATATCCCATGATAACCGATACAATCCGTATTTGTTTGGAACAAACTTAAAATCAAGGTCCTTAGTTGTAGATGGCAACATTTCTGCATTCTTTATTTTTGGCGCTTCTCCCTCCGAGGATTTCCAGCCTTTTATTTCATCACTCCATATAAGTTCTGAAACCGTACCGGAAGCATATTGGCAAAAATACCAACCATTATCACCTTGAGATTGTGAAAATTCAGGACTACCAATACGAATATTTTCCTCAACTTCTACATGGTTAGATATGTCCTGTGCTCCAACATTGATGCATAACAAAAGATATATCGCTATTAAAAATAAACATATTTTTTTCACTTCTGTTCTCCCTTCTTAAGTAATATAGGTTTCAATTATCTATAAACTATCAAAATTCTGGTTTTATTAGAGCGATTCAACACAGCACATATTTTATCATTTTTTTCTATCTGGTCAAATTCAATCGGATACAACTTGTTTGCAGCCGACTCATATTGAAGAACAACTGCTCCTGTATTACTTATAATTGCTTCAACCTCAGTCGGATTAGTGGGTTCAACATCTGTTGTGTAAACACTAAACTGATTATTAGACTTAAATGCTACTTTACCAATCAATCGTATTTCATTCCATGAATCAGTACTTGTTGAAATACCTGTTATTCCGTTTGCAACATTTGAATCATATCTAAGTCTAATTTGCTGAACATATCCTAATTTATCATTAAAATACTGAACAACATCCCCTTTGTCAAGAGTATTTATATCAAATTTGCCCATCAATTTGCAGTCAGGTCTTAATTTAATTTCAACTTCTGCTCCTAATTCATCATATCCATATATTACATCAACTATATCGCCATCTTTATTTAGATCCTTGCCTTTGCCGGATACAACAACTATAGGATGATCCGATGATAACATGTCACCGGTTGGATTAAATACCCATATAGCATATCCTACAGTTCCATCTTCTTGAATATCATATAACTGAAGTTTCCCTGTTGCACCGGGTGCAATGGGTGCTCCTTTATAAACTGAATATAGAGCCTCATCCAAATCAACATCTCCATCGCTTAAACTACTAGTCACCGGAATTTTAAATGTTACTGTATCTTTTGTAAATCTATATTTTTCCGCTGTATATTCTCCGTTAACCAATTCTGCCATGATGGAAGTTCTAGTACATTTTAAAGTGCCATAAGAGAAATCCTCAGAAAATTCAGTAGGGTCATATTTCTCTGTCGCAAAAGTCAGGGATTTAAGTGTATCTCCGGAACTTTTATATTTGACAAGCTGCTTTTTGCCAAGCTTATCCACTATTGTTTGATCCTCAACGATTTGGCTTACTTTTTTTCTGACACCATCTATTGTCACTTTATCATCAGATATAAACTTTTTAATTTTGCCATCTTGTGTACAAAGTGTCACTCGAAGTTTTGGGTCAATCGAATCCTCAGATATACCCAATTTCAAAAGACAGGCAACATCTTCACTATTTGCGCCTAATACATATACAGAAATATCACCCATAGCATTTAGATAGAAAGTAGCTTCATCTCCGCTTTCTATATTACTCAACTTATTTGTTAAAATAAGTTTCTCTGAGTAATCACCGAGTGAATATTCCTTGCCTGCAATTTCAACAACTCGTATACCATCCCCTTGTGTTGTAATTGAGTCAACCTTACCGGTGAATACATCCAAGCCACATTTTATTGTAGATACCTTATCACCTGTTGTATTTCTCGATTTGGCAACAGAAATGATTTGATCATTTTGTATTTCTTCCACAGTAATTGGTTTACCGTCTTTATAAATCCTAATAATATCATCCTCAAATCTGAGTATTTGCTCATCGTACTGCAGTGAAATTTCCATATTTTCGGCATGAACAATGTTTGTCATATAATCATCATAAGCGTATATAACCACGACGTCATACTTGCCATCATCATCATTATCAATAAACTTAAATTCATCTACAATATCAGCATCCAACGCTACAGAACTGAAGTTTTCTGCTATTCCGTTATATACCATATCGACTGCGTTTGCTAAAGTGATATATTTTGATTTATTATCTTGATAATATGTTACTTTTTTTCCTTTGATGTCTTCAAAAATTCGCATCTTACCATCAATTTCCAAAACATTGTTTTGTGACGTCTCTTCTATGTATATGATATCCCCGGGTGAATTCTCTTCAACGCGTTTTTCATAAACGAGTACATTGCACCCAAGAAATCCATCAGTCAGTCCTTTAGGATCGTTCATGACATGCCCATCTATCATAACACAATTCTCTCCGAGCCCGCCTGGACTTCTTAAAGTTGTTGCATCATCCGCTGACATAATTCCATTTGTTTGGTATATGTCCAAGGACTCTGTTAGGAAGGTTTCACCTTCTCGTGTATCATAAATCATAGTATCTCCAACAGCACCTGTAATGTCTAAATAATCAGAATGCATTGCGTCATATATGATATTTGCAACATCAAGTCTTGTAGCCTTTTCTGATAAGATTCCCAGTGATGAGTATTTTAAACCAAGACGCCTACCAATTTCAAAATATCCATCCGGGAATCCGCCGATGCGCTCTGCAGCACTCTGCCCACCCAACATGGAAACAAAAATTTTAACCAGTTGATTTCCTGTAATATAATCATCAGGTCCAAATTCTCTATCTCCATAACCTGACATATAACCTTTTAAAACTGCAGTTTCAATAGCGGCACGATCAATATCATTTACATCGTCAAACAATCGTTCAGAATTTTTTTCGGTTTTCAATCCATAAAGTTTGCAAATTATCTCTGCCATTTGACTCCTTTTTAGGGGAGTATCATCCCAAAAAAGCCCTGTATCTTTATCATAATCCATTATTCCCAATGATACAAGTAATCTTACAGCTCGTGAATCGGAATCTTTATACAACTCTGTATATTCTTCCGAACTACCTTTTTTCGTAGCTGTTGGTGGAGTTGCACTCTTGGAAAAAGCAATCCAATCTATTTCAACTTTGCCGGTGCCATTTCCCGATGCATTGCCGGTTTGAATAAACCATCTCAACCATTTTGTGCCTGTGTAACTACTTATATCGTAGGTGTTAGTTTTGTAACCGGTCCATGGCTTCCAAGACGTACCAACTACTGTGCCATATTGCTGTGTCTCAGATTCAAATACATCCGCAAAATGTGATCCAAAAGTAACACCTTCTGAAAATTCATATTTAGCTCTGACGTGCATATAATAACCGCCCGTTCCAAAATCTATAGAAGGTAATGTTATTTGTAATTGCTTACTCTTAAGATCTTTAGATTTGTTTACCGTTGCGACAAATATACCATCTTCAACTTTGACTGTATCAATTATAGTCCCATATTTACCTACACCCTCTAATTCCGAATCAAAATCAAAACGTATGTCATCAGATGCAAACGCAACTGTTCCGAACTGCACGAACGACACAATAATAATTATAATTAAAGCAAATGCAAGCCAAGGCCTTAAGAAATTTTTAATCATCATATATATCTCCTTTTTTAGTAATAATTTAAAATACATCTTCTCATCTGACTAATTAATTAATAGTCAAAATGTTTCAATACATCTATAAATTATAACTGCAGCCTCCGCTCTCGTCGCAAATGTATTTGGTGAAAATTTGTTGTTACCGACACCATTTATGATGCCTATTCCACCAAGAGAAGTTACCGCTTCATGAGCATATTCGGAAACTTCATCAATATCGGCAAAATAACCCTTGTTGTCTGCAATTAACTTCCCTTTAAGTTTTATAGCTCTGTGTATCATAACCGACATATCTTCTCTGGTTATCGCTTTTCCGCTACCAAAGTCAGTTTCTGAAATACCATTGATAGCACCAAGCCTTACAGCATTAGATACATATGGATAAAACCAATCTTCTACATTAACATCAGAGAATTCAACGTCAACATCAGCAATTTCAAAACCAAATGCTTCATATATCAGTTTTACAAACTCCTCTCGGTTAACAGTTCTGTTTGGCTCATATTTTCCGTCTCCAACACCATTAACAACTCCAATTAAATCCAAATAATTAATGGCTTCCTCTGCCCAACTATAGCCTGTCAAATCACTGTATTTTGCATTGTTCGGCGATGAAGTATTTTCTGATATCGAAATTCCACCAACTGCTATTTTTTTGCCGCCTGCACTGCCGCCTGACCCGCCGCCTGCATTGCCGCCTGACCCGCCGCCTGCATTGCCGCCTTTTGGTGTGCAATTAAATGCGTTCGCAAGATCATTTAATAATTCGGTAGAATTACTGAAAATGTTATTGCCCTGCATATTTACAAGTGCTTTCATAACATCGTCTGCATAATTTCCGTCTGCATTTTTTAAAGTTTCTATGGGTGTGCCTGCTACGTCATTGTTAGGATAAACTATAATATCAGTATTATCTATAATTATGGAATCAATAGCTTTATAGTCTTCGGTATTTTTTATTATATTAAAAAGCATGCCGCTTCTGACTGCATTTTCAAAATCTTTCCATGTTTCGTACATAGCAGATGAACTGTTAGCTATAAAATGGTTTACAACAACTTGTTGTCCTGAAGAATCCAGAGTCGAGAAGTATGTCCCCGAAACATGAATTGGTTTTGTTTCTTTATCAAACTTATCCAACAAATTAACTATATCAACAGTAGCAGCATTCTTCTTAGCCTCAGTTGCAATTATTGTTCCATTAACTACTTCAGCAAAATTTTGTGATGATATTTCGCTAATCTGGCCTTTAAGAGAATTATCAACATCTGTTATATATGTTGCGTAGTCAGTCCAAATTCCCATAGTTTCAAACAAAGCTTTTTCCTGCAAATTACGTACATTTGTTAGAATTTGTATTCCGGAATTTACAGTTGTAACAGCAGTAACCGCTTGATTTAGCTTTGCTGCATTATAATACTTGATCGTTTTTATACTATCTGTATCCAAGCCATAAAATACAACATTCATATCATAGTATTCTTCTGCAACTCCATCTGATTCCGCAATTTCAAATTCGCCTGAGAACAAACCATCCTTACCAATAGTTGCAGTTCCTTCTGCCTTGACATTATTGCCTGTCTGATCAAACGCAACTACCAATATTTTTCCTGAGGTATATGCAGTTCCTTCTGCATCGGTTACAGAACCTCTATATGATAATGTCTTATTCTTGAAAATTGTAGTGCCGGTTGTTATAACATTGGCACTTCTAATTTTAGAACATATCAACTTAAAAGTTTCGACACCATTATCTGAAATAGTGATTGTAATATTAGTACGATCCCTAACAATGTTGACAACTTCTCCTGAATCTGCAGGACTGAGAACAATATCGTTCGCCATAATCAAATCATATTTTTCTGGATATAGGTCACAAGTATAATTATTTGTTGATGTTTCTATTATATTTATAGCTCCCTGAACACTCACTATCGTATTTTCTGTTGTATTCATTGCTATTTCATTTAATCTTGCAACCACACGATAAGTTCTGCACCAATCAACGTTAGATACAACTATATCAACTATTTTATAATCGTTTTCCGCCTTTACTGTTATATCATAGTCTATATCATCAGTAGGTGATACTGCCCAATTATCAGGTAAAGAATTATCTGTTTTTTGAGTAAGTGAATTATATAATTCTCTTCTTAAATCAACGTCCAAGCATCCGCCGTCTTGTGGTAAATCATAGTCATTCCCTCCAATAGTCACCTCATCCAATACTTTTGCTATATTAATTATTTGCGGATTATGTGATAACACAATGCAATCTATAAATACTTTTCCTGTACCTTCACCCGATGCACTGCTTATCTGTAAATACCATCTTAGCCATTGTTTCCCTGTAGCACTGCTTATATCATACTTCTTGACTGTATAACCATCCCAAGAACCGTAGGATACTACTTGGCTATCAGGATATTGATCATCTTTATTGTCACATACACCGGCGAGTGTAGAATCACAAGCAACACCGGAGGAAAATTCATATTTTGATTTTACATACATATAATATCCGCCGGTACCCAAATCAACCTGTGGCAAATCAATTCTCAATTGTTTGCTTTTAAGATCCCTTGTTTTATTTACCGCCAAAACACATTGACCATTTTCTGCTGCGATAGAATCAACAATTGTGCCTTTAACAGCCCCTTCCGTGTCAGAGATGAAATCAAAGCGAATATCAGGAGTAAGGGCTACAGGATAAGACGGCATTTCCACCTTTATTCTGTAATGTTTTGATACTGCTACTGTATTTTTCACGCCTGATGCTAATATGTCTACAAGTTTATAGCTTGTTTTATCGGTCACAGTTGTGCTATATGTAACGTCAGTTACATCCGGTGCAAGATCAGAAGTAAAGCCTGTTGGAAGTGCAGTTGTTGTACCGACCAGTAATCCGTTGAATACACTAATGTTTACTTCCGCTTCAGTCATACTTCCGTCTTGTGCAAGTGTAATTGTATTTGTTCCATCATTTAAAGATGATACTACGCTTGTGGTATCATCTAATGTTGGATTCTTAGATAACACTATCCAGTCAATAAATACTTTTCCTG
>Ga0209373_10003382_pt1 | contig 14822 bp, 10 predicted proteins | sample Higcelweek5metaG_FD_187173 | JGI IMG/M metagenome (GOLD analysis project Ga0209373, IMG submission 187173) | Freshwater pond sediment microbial communities from the University of Edinburgh, under environmental carbon perturbations - High... | ecosystem: Environmental > Aquatic > Freshwater >...
GCGGTGGGGCGCGCCCGCGCCGCCATGCTGCGTCAAATATTCGACCGCCTCGCCCCGGCGAGCCCGGCCGCCGCTGGCGGCGGGCTTGAGGACGATCCGGCCTTCGCAGCCTTCCGGGGCGACAACGCCTCCTGGCTGCCGGACTTCGCCCTGTTCATGGCCTTGAAGGACCACTTCGACGGCGCACCCTGGACAGATTGGCCCGAGGACATCCGCAACCGGAGGGAGCCCGCCCTGCGCGAATACGGCACCCGGCTGCACCGCGAAATAACCTTCCACCAGTTCTGCCAGTGGCTGTTCTTCCGCCAATGGGGCCGGCTCAAATGGGAGCTCTCCAAGCTCGACATTGAACTGGTGGGCGACGTGCCCATTTATGTGACCCACGATTCCGCAGACGTTTGGGCCAACCGGAGCCTGTTCAAGCTGGACCGCGCCGGGCAGCCGGTCTACGTGGCCGGAGTGCCGCCGGATTATTTCAGCAAGACCGGCCAGCGCTGGGGCAACCCGGTGTACGACTGGGAGGCCGTGGAGGCCACAGGCTTCGCCTGGTGGATCAGCCGCCTGCGGCACAACTTCGGGCTGTTCGACGTGGTGCGCCTGGACCACTTCCGGGGCTTTGCCGCCTATTGGGAAATCGACGCGGCCGAGAAGACAGCGGTCAAGGGCCGCTGGGTCCCGGCTCCGGGCGAGGCGCTGCTCACCGCCCTTCAGGAGGCCCACGGCTCGCTGCCGCTCATCGCGGAGGACCTGGGCGTCATCACCCCGGACGTGGTGGAGCTGAAGGAGCGCTTCGGGCTGCCGGGCATGAAGATCCTGCAGTTCGCCTTTGGCCCGCACACGCCCACCTGCCCGGACGCGCCGCACAATTATGAGCGGAACTGCGTGGCCTACACCGGCACCCACGACAACAACACCACGCGCGGCTGGTTCAAGGCCGAGACCGACGCCTCCATGCGCCGGGTGCTGAACCGCTACCTGGGGCATAAAGCCACGGACGGGAGCATCGTGCAGGATCTGGTGCGCCTGGCCCTTTCCAGCACGGCCCGCCACGCGGTGCTCACGGCGCAGGACCTGCTAGAGCTGGACGCCGGAGCGCGCATGAACACCCCCGGCAAGGCCAAGGGCAACTGGACCTGGCGCGCGCCGCAAGGCGCCCTCTCCCTCGGCGGGCCTGCGAAACAGTCCGCGTCGACCGCGCTGGCCGGGCAGGCAGGCCCAAGCGGCCGCGCCCTGGCCGAGGAACTGCGCGCCCAATGCGAGCTTTACGGACGCACGCCCCTGGACGAAACCGAGAAAGCGGACGGGGCGGGCGCGCCAAAGGCCGCGGGCAAGGATTGAATCGCCTCGTTTTTTTGCCCTGCCCGTGTTGACACGAGCCCGCTCATGTTTATGTAAGCTGTGCAGACAACGCCCCGCGTCCATCGCGGGTTTTTCGCGCAAATCTGGGCTGCGGCCCCTCCCTCGCAGGCTCCTGGACGGGATGTCGGCGCGGGCCGCGGCTTAAAGACAAACAACACCCTTGGAGGACGTACAAGATGAAGTTGAAGCCCCTCAATGACCGTGTTCTGGTGAAACGCCTGGAGTCTGAAGAAGTGACCGCTGGCGGCATCATCATCCCCGACAGCGCCAAAGAGAAGCCCCAGCGCGGCAAGGTCGTGGCCGCCGGCCCCGGCAAGCTGGACGACAAGGGCACTCTGGTCAAGATGGCCGTCAAGGCTGGCGATTTGGTGCTGTTCACCAAATACGCGGGCACCGAAATCAAGATCGACGGCGAAGAGCACTTGGTGCTGCGCGAGGAAGACATCCTCGCCATCGTCGAAAAATAGCGACGGGAAATTTCGGCAAAACGGCGGCAAGAGCCGGGGTGAAAATGCCCGGCGAGCGCCATTGAAACGGGTGGACGGTGTCGCACCTCGCCCAATCCCAACAAAACGCCAAACGGCATAAATTTCAAGGAGTCCAATCATGGCCAAAGAGATCATTTTCGACGCCAAGGCGCGTGAGAAACTGAAGATCGGTGTCGACAAGCTGGCCAACGCCGTGAAGGTCACCCTGGGACCCAAGGGCCGCAACGTGGTCATCGACCGCAGCTTCGGCTCCCCGCTCATCACCAAGGACGGCGTCACCGTCGCCAAGGAGATCGAGCTTGAGGACAAGTTCGAGAACATGGGCGCCCAGATGGTCAAGGAAGTCGCTTCCAAGACCTCTGATGTCGCTGGCGACGGCACCACCACCGCCACCATTCTGGCCCAGGGCATCTTCGCCGAGGGCGTGAAGCTCGTGGCCGCCGGCCGCAACCCCATGGCCATCAAGCGCGGCATCGACAAGGCCGTTGAGGCCGTTGTCGCCGAGCTTGGCAAAATGACCAAGCCCACCCGCGACCAGAAAGAGATCGCCCAGGTTGGCACCATCTCCGCCAACAACGACGCCACCATCGGCGGCATCATCGCCGAGGCCATGAGCAAGGTCGGCAAAGAGGGCGTCATCACCGTTGAGGAAGCCAAGGGCCTGGAGACCATGCTCGACGTCGTCGAAGGCATGCAGTTCGACCGCGGCTACCTCTCCCCCTACTTCGTCACCAATCCGGAAAAGATGACCTGCGAAATGGCCGAGCCGCTGATCCTCATCTGCGAGAAGAAGATCTCCTCCATGAAGGACATGCTGCCCGTTCTTGAGCAGGTCGCCAAGATGAGCAAGCCCCTCGTCATCATCTCCGAGGACATTGAGGGCGAGGCCCTGGCCACCCTGGTGGTCAACAAGCTGCGCGGCACCCTGAACGTGGCCGCCGTGAAGGCTCCCGGCTTCGGCGACCGCCGCAAGGCCATGCTCCAGGACATCGCCATTCTGACCGGCGGCACCTGCGTGTCCGAGGACATGGGCGTGCGTCTGGAGTCCATCACCGTCAATGAGCTGGGCCAGGCCAAGCGCATCGTCATCGACAAGGAATCCTGCACCATCGTGGACGGCAAGGGCAAAAAGGCCGACATCACCGCCCGCGTGAAGCAGATCCGCGCCGAGATCGCCGAGACCACCTCCAGCTACGACCAGGAGAAGCTCCAGGAGCGCCTGGCCAAGATCGTGGGCGGCGTCGCCGTGATCCACGTTGGCGCGGCCACCGAGACCGAGATGAAGGAAAAGAAAGCCCGCGTGGAAGACGCGTTGAACGCCACCCGCGCGGCTGTCGAGGAAGGCATCGTCCCCGGCGGCGGCGTGGCCCTCGTGCGCAGCCAGAAGGTCCTCGACTCCGTCAAAGCCATCGACGACGACGAACAGGCCGGCATCGACATCATCCGCCGCGCCATTGAAGTGCCCCTGCGCTCCATCTCCGCCAACGCGGGCTTCGAAGGCTCCATCGTGGTCGAGAAGGTCAAGGGCGGCAAGGACGGCTACGGCTTCAACGCCGGCACCGGCCAGTACGAAGACCTCATCAAGGCCGGCGTCATCGACCCCAAGAAGGTGACCCGCATCGCCCTGCAGAACGCCGCCTCCGTAGCGGGCCTGCTCCTCACCACCGAGTGCGCCATCGCCGACAAGCCGGAGCCCAAGGGCGCCGGCGCCCCGGCCATGCCCGGCGGAATGGGCGGCATGGGTGGAATGGGCGGCATGGGCGGCATGTACTAGCCCCCGACCGCAATCCCCTGCTTTACCGAGGCCGGAGTCCGAAAGGGCTCCGGCCTTTTTTGCGTCCTCGCGTCTGTACAACAGGACGAAACCGTGTATGCTTTACGCATCCCCCTGGCGAATCATTCTTCGGCGTTTCATGTCCCGCACCTGTGAGGCTGACGATCATGATACTGAAGCGCAAACCCATTGTTCTCGCCGGGCTGACATGGACGATCCTTGTCGCCGCCGCGGCCGGAATCTCCATCTACGCCAGCTACGAAAGCACCCTGGCGCAGGCGCGGGTGGCCGCGCGCGTGGCCTTTGAAAAAGACCTCACCTTCCGGCGCTGGAACACCTCGCGCGGGGGCGTCTATGTGCGCGTCAACGAGAACAACCAGCCCAACCCCTACCTGGAAGTGCCGGGCCGCGACCTGGTCACCAAAGACGGCCAGCTTTTGACCATGATCAATCCCGCCTACATGTCGCGCCAGATGTACGAGCTGCAGAAAAGCACGGCCGAGGTGCAGGGGCACATCACCAGCCTGAATCCCATCCGCCCGGACAATCTGGCCGATCCCTGGGAGCATGAAGCCTTGCTGAGCTTTCAGAACGGCATTGACGAAGTTTTCTCGCACGAGCTGATTGACGGAAAACCTTACCTGCGCATCATGCGCCCCGTGCGCATCGAAAAATACTGTCTGCTGTGCCACGCCAGACAGGGCTACAAGGAAAACGAAATACGCGGGGGGATCAGCGTTTCCGTGCCCCTGGCGACGCACCTGAACGAATTCCATGCGCTGGCGGCCAAAACCTCGGCGGGCTATGGGCTCATCTGGGCCATCGGGCTCACGGGCATCGTCTCCGTGGGACGGCGTCTGCGGCACAGCATGAAGCAGGAGCGCCAAGCGCGCGAGGCGGCCGAGGCCGCGAGCGTGGCCAAAAGCGAATTTCTGGCCAACATGAGCCACGAGATCCGCACCCCCTTGAATGGCGTGCTGGGCATGCTGCAGCTGCTCAAGGAAGAGAGCACGCCCGAAGAGCAGACCAGCTTTGTGGACATGGCCTATGACTCCGGCCTCCGGCTTCTGGGCCTGCTGAACGACATCCTCGACTTCTCGCGCATCGAGGCCGGGGAGCTGGAACTCCAGAATCAGCCCTTCTGCACGCGCGACCTGCTGAACTCCGCCACCAACGTATTCGCCGCCGCCTGCGCGGAGCACAAGCTTAAGCTCATTGTGCGCGCGGACGACAGCCTGCCCTCCATGCTCATAGGAGACGAGGCCCGGCTCCGGCAGGTGCTGTTCAATCTCTTAGGCAATTCCGTCAAGTTCACCCCCAGCGGATCGGTGACGCTTGAAGCCTGGGCGCAGCCCCACGGCGGGGATTTTGAAAAGATCCGCTTCTATCTCGTCATCAGCGACACGGGCATCGGCATCGATGACGAAAAAATCGGCCATGTGTTCGAGCGGTTCACCCAGGTGGACGGCTCCTTTACGCGCCGCTACCAGGGCGCGGGGCTCGGGCTGGCCATAGTCAAGCGTCTCATGGACCTCATGGGCGGCTCCATCACCGTGGTGAGCGAGCCAGGCCAGGGAACCACCTTCTACCTCCAGGCGCCGCTCTCATTGCCCGCGCCCGCGCAGCCCGCCAAACAGTGCGCCGCCGACAAGGCGAGTGCCGAGCCGAACAGGCCGCTGCGCATTCTGCTGGTGGAGGACGAGGAAGTGAGCCGCCTGTCCACCAAGCTGCTGCTCCAAAAGCTCGGCTACACCATAGAGTGCGCCGCGGACGGGAAGGAGGCCGTGGAGGCCTTCCGGCTCGCCCCCTTTGACTGCGTGCTCATGGACATACAAATGCCGGAAATGGACGGAGTGGAGGCCACGCGCCTCATCCGGGCCTTGGAGACGCAGCAGGGCCGCGCCCTAACTCCCATCATCGCCCTGACGGCCTACGCCATGCCCGGCGACCGCGAGCGCTTCCTGGATGCGGGCATGAACGACCACGTGGCCAAGCCGGTGCAGATGGAGGACTTGAAGCAGTCCCTGCGCCATGTGCTGCCTGCGGGCAAGGCGGGCCAAGCCTGAGCAGCCGCGCCCATTGCCGTCCCACACCAAGAAAATAAGGAGGGTATGGAGGAAATAGCCTTTGGCTTAAGCAAGATGTTCGCGGCAATGCTCGCCAAGGCCCGGCAAACAGCCAGCCCCGCCTAGCAAAGAAAATCCGGCAGGCCACTGCCAAATGAGAGACAGATGAAAGGCAGATGAAGGGGCGGAGTAAAAGATGCAAGAGGTGGCGACAGAGGTGCTCAACGGCATTGGGCACAAGATAAAGCAGGTCGCTCAAATGACGTAGCGCCTCACGGAAACAACAAGACAAGCTGTGCGCTCACCAACTCGCTGGCGTGCCCCAGGCATGACGAGACGAAATGAGGACAAGCTCTAGCGGGCGGGCAGGCCCGTGCGGTCCCAAAACAGCTCGCCCTTCTCGCTGATGGAGACGATGACGTACAGCGGCGTGGCCAGCATGCGCGCCCGGTTCACCGGGCCGAAGCTGCGCGAGTCGAACGAGGCGTGACGGTTGTCGCCCATGACGTAATACTCGTCCGGGGCAAGGCGCGCCGGCGGCATGTCCAGGCTTCGAAATCCCGGCTCGCGCGAGGCGTAATAGCCTTCCTCAATGGGGTCGCCGTTGATGTAGACCAGCCCGTCGGCCACCTCCACCACCTCGCCCGGCAAGCCCACCACGCGCTTCACGAAGATGAGCGAATGCTCGGAAGGGTACTGAAACACCACCAGCTGCCCCCGGCGGATGATGTCGCGCGGGGCGAGCGCGCTGCACCGCAGGCGGTCGCCGGAACGCAGGGTGGGCCGCATGGAGGTCTGCGACACCGTGTAGATGGGGAAGGCCCAGTGCTCGGCCTGGCCCGCCACAACCGAGGCGGTGGTCATGGCGGCGATGATGCCGAGATACAGCGGCAGGGTGTTGCGCTTGCCCAGGCGGTATTCCGCCAGGCCCTGCGCCACGCGGTAGGCCTCCCACGCGGTGTAGAGCGAAAGCAGCAGATACCCCGCCAGTGACGAAAGCCACCAGCGGAAGGTCTCTGCGGCGCCGATGCCCAAAAGCTGCCACGCGGCGGCCAGCCCCAAAAACATGAGCCCCCGGCTGAAGCGGCCATTGTACACCTGCCCAAGGCCGGGCCAGAGAAAGGACAGCAAAGCGGCCAGCCAAGGCTTGCGCGGGCTGGAGGGAGGGCTTGGGGAAGTTCCGGCGGCTTCGCCGGCTCTTCTGGGCAGAACGTTCAGGTGCATGCTCGCGCCTCTTCTACTTTCTTGTTGCACTCTATCAGAGGACGCGGCGGCTGGCAAAGGGTTGCGCCAGGTTCCAGCCGGGTGCAAAACGCATGGCCGCCCTTGACACCAGCCCGGCCTTTGGCCCACACTCCGCCCGCTCCGTCAGCGGCAAAACCTACGGGCGCGCCAGCGCGGGCAAAGGACACCACACATGCGCGTGCTGGGCATCGATTACGGACAGGTGCGGGTCGGCGTGGCCATAACGGACCCCGAGGGCCGGATGGCCTTTCCCAGGGCGGCCATTGTGCGCACCACGCGCGACGCCCTGTTCGCCGCCCTTGCGGCGCTCATCGAGTCCGAGGCGGTGGAAGCCGTCGTGGTTGGCCTTCCATTGACTCTGGACGGCGAGGATTCCCTCACCACGCGCCAGGTTCGGAACTTTGCCGAAAGCCTGGCCCGGCGCATCACCGCGCCTGTGCATCTTATGGACGAGCGGCTCAGTTCCGCCGCGGCGCAAGCCCAACTCAAGGAGGCCGGTCTGTGCAGCCGGAAGATGAAAAGCCGGCTGGACAGCCAGGCGGCAGTGCAGATCCTGGAAACCTGGATCGGCCAAAATCCCGTTTAAAGCCCCTGTTGTGGACCTTGGCGGGCTTTGCCGCCACCGCCGCTGCGGCCGTCGCCTTTGCGCTCATGTATTTTCTCGGCCCCGTGGAAGCGCCCGGCCGGGAAGTCATCGTGCTCATCCGCCCCGGCATGACCATGCCCGCCATCGCCCGCGAGCTGGAGGACGAGGGGCTCATCCGCAATGCCCAGGCCTTCATGCTGCTGGCCAAGCTGCGCGGACACCAGGGCCTGGCCAAGGCCGGCGAATTTTTGCTCAACTCGGGCTGGACCCCGCAGGAGATTCTGCGCGTCGTCACCACCACGAACGGCATCCAGCACCGCGTGGTCGTGCGCGAGGGCCTGCCCTGGTGGGGCGCGGCCAATCTCTTTGAGGCCGAGAACCTCTCGAACCAGACCGACTTTGAGCAGGCTATGAACAATGCCACCCTGCTCCAGAAATATGGCGTTCCCGCGGGCAACGCCGAGGGCTTCCTGTTCCCGGAAACCTATCAGCTGCCGCGTACCCTGACCGAGAGCGGCACCGCCGTGGTCGAGGCCATGCTCAAGGAATTCGACCGCGTTTCGAAGAAGCTGTGGCCCCAGGGCCCGCCTCCTCCGGCCGAACTTCTGCGCATCGTCACCCTGGCCTCACTGGTCGAACGCGAAACCGGCAGTCCCGAGGAACGCCCGCGCATCGCCGGAGTCTTCACGAACCGCCTGCGCCAGGGCATGCGCCTGCAGTGCGATCCCACCACCATTTATGGCCTGGGACCGAGCTTCGACGGCAACCTGAGGCGCGCGGACCTGGAGAACGCGGACAATCCATACAACACCTATGCCCACGCTGGCCTGCCGCCCGGCCCCATCTGCTCGCCGGGGCTCGCCTCCCTCAAGGCGGCCATCAGCCCGGAGGAGAACGAGTACATCTACTTCGTGGCCAAGGGCGACGGCACCCATGAGTTCAGCAAGACGCTTGATGAGCACAACCGCGCCGTGAACATCTACCAGCGCCACCGCGACCCGGACGCCTACCGCTCCGCGCCTGTGGCGAACCAGTTCGCGGCAAAGCCCGGCGCAAAGGCGGAAGCCGCCCCCCCCGCGAAGCCGGAGGTGCAGTCCGCTCCCAAGCCCGCCAAGGCCGGCGCGAAAACCGGCGCAAAGACAAACGCCAAGGCAAAGCAGAAGCCTGCAGACAAAAAGGCCCACAAGGCCAAGCCCGGCGCCAAGGCTACGGCAAAAAGCAAGACGGCGGCCAAAGCGCAGGCAAAATAGCAGAGCAGCGCCAGGCGCCATTCCCGCATAGCCTTGACACCCCCACGCCACTGGGGCACTTTTGGTCTAATGTGACATAGCTCCCGGAGGCGACATGGCTGAGCGCAATATCTACCTTTCCACCATCGAACCGGCGGAGGCCGTGCGCCGGGCTCAAAGCGCCCTTTCCCGCTCCAGCCTCGTCAAGCCGGAGACAGTGCCCGCCCACGAGGCATTGGGCCGCGTCACCTGCGCGCCGATTTTCGCGCGCTGCTCCTCGCCCACGTTCCATGCCGCAGCCATGGACGGCATCGCCGTCTCCTCCGCCGCCACCTTCGCCGCGCGCGAGGGCAGCCCCGTAACCCTGCGCAAAGGCCAGAGCTACCATCCCGTGAACACCGGGCACCCCCTGCCGACCGGCATGGACGCCGTGGTCATGATCGAGCACGTGGAGCAGGCGGATGAGGACACCGTGCACATAGAGGCCCCGGCCTTTCCCTGGCAGCATGTGCGCCGCATCGGCGAGGACATCGTCGCCACCGAGCTGCTGCTGCCGCAGAACCACACCATTTCAGCCTATGACATCGGCGCGCTTCTGGCAGCGGGCGTCTTCGAGCTCAACGTGTGGGAGCGCGTGCGCCTGACCTTCATTCCCACCGGCGACGAGGTGCTTGACTTCACCACCAGGCCGACGCCCGCCGCAGGGCAGGTCATCGAGTCCAATTCCCAGGTATTCCGCGCCATAGCGGCCTCCTGGGGGGCGCAGCCCACCTGGACGGCCCCGGTGCCTGACCGGCCCGAGGCCCTCAAGGCCGCCGTGGCCGGCGCCCTGGCCGATGGCGCCCATGTGGTCGTCGTGGGTGCGGGCTCCTCGGCCGGGAGCAAGGACTTCACGCGCGCCACCTTTGAAAGCTTGGGAGAACTCATCTGCCACGGCATCGCCGTCATGCCCGGCAAGCCGACCCTGCTCGGCGTCACGCGCGGGCTCTTTGAGGGCCGCCTGCTGGTGGGCGCTCCAGGCTATCCCGTCAGCGCCGTGGTCTGCCTGGAGGACGTGCTGGAGCCCATCGTGCGCTGGCTTACCCGCCAGCCGCTCCCCGGCAGACGGACCATCACCGCCCGGCTGGCGCGCAAAACCCCCAGCCGCCCCGGCATGGAGGAGATCATCCGGCTGGCCGTGGGCAAGGTGGGCGCGGGCTTTGTGGCAGCCCCGCTTGCGCGCGGGGCCGGGCTCATCACCAGCCTCACCAAGGCCCAGGCCATTACGCGCATTCCCGCCCAAAGTGAGGGCCTGGCGCAGGACGAGCTGATAGAGGCCGAGCTTCTGGTGCCCCTGGCCGGGCTCAAGGCCGTGCTCATGCACATTGGCAGCCACGACAATATTCTTGATTTGCTGGCAAACGAGCTCATGGGCCTGGGCGACCCCTTGTCGCTCGTCTCGAGCCATGTAGGCAGCATGGGCGGGCTCATGGCGCTGAAGAGCGGCGCGGCGCTGTTTGCGGGCTGCCACCTCTTCGACCCCGCCACGGGCGACTTCAACTTCCCGTTCCTGAAAAAGCACCTGTCGGACCTGGACCTTACGGTCATCAACCTCGCCATCCGCCACCAGGGGCTCATCGTGCAGAAGGGCAACCCGAAGGGCATCGCTGGCGTGGCCGATCTGGCCAGGCCCGATATCCGCTTCATCAACCGCCAGCGCGGCGCGGGCACGCGCATCCTGCTGGACCACCACCTGGCGCAGGCGGGCATGGCGCCCGACGCCGTGAACGGCTACGACCGCGAGGAATACACGCACATGGCCGTGGCCGTGAACGTGCTGACCGGCGCGGCGGACTGCGGCATGGGCATCTTTGCCGCGGCCAAGGCCCTTGATCTCGACTTCGTGCCCCTGGCGCGGGAGCGCTACGACCTCATCCTGCCCACGGAGTTCCTGGCCGACCCGCGCATCAAGACCCTGCGAGAGGTCATCGGCCAGGCCGACTTCCAGGAGCGCATGCGCGCCCTTGGCGGCTACGACACGCCGCTCACCGGGCAGATCATGCGTCCGGGCATGGGGCTTGGGGAATAAAAAAGATTGGGAATGTGCCGACGCAAGCGCTGGGCGGGAACGCTCAGCGCTTTTTTTGCGCCTGGACGCGGGCGGTGCGGCGGCCCCAAGGGCACACGGAGACGCACACGCCGCAGATGCCGCCGGTGATGTGCGGCAGCTTGGGGAACTCCTCCAGCACGAGCGTGCGGCAGCGGTCGAAATGGAGCGCTTCCTCCCGCGATTCGTAGTGGCTTTCCGTTTTGGCGCCCCGGATGGCCTTGGCCGGGCAGGCGTCGGTGCAGGCGGTGCAGCCGCCGCAGCGGTTTTTCAAAGGCTCGTCCGGCGTCAGCGGCAGGTCGGTCAGCACCGTCACCAGCCGCAGGCGCGGGCCATGCTCCGGGCTCACCACCAGCAGGCTCTTGCCCTGCCAGCCTATGCCTGCGGCCACGGCCACCGCCTTGTGCGACACATAGGAGGTCAGGCGCTCGCTGTCCAGAATCTGCGAGGCGGGCACGGGCAAGGCGCGGCCTCCGGCCTTCTGCACCGCCAGGCTTATGCGCAGGGCCAGCTCGTCCAAAAGCGCGTTCACTTTCTGGTAATGCTGGGCATAGAGCGGCGTGGGCCGGTCCACTATCTGGTCGAGCACCGGATCGGACAGGCGCACGGCCACGCTTACCGCCCGCATGAACCCGGTGAAGAGATCAGTCGGTTCGGTCTCGATGCCGCGCAGCCGCTCAAGATCCGCAACGCCAACAAGGCTTGCGCCCCAGGCCCGCGCGCGGCGCTTGAGGGCTGGCGTGTCCAGCTTGGCCAGGCGGGGCGTTGTCGGACGGGGCGGCGTCATGGCGGGTCCTGCGTTTTTACGGCATGAGCGGGGCCAGAGGCAGGCCCTCGGTTTCCGGCAGGCCGAGCATGAGATTCGCGCCCAGCACCGCCTGGCCCGAAGCGCCCCGGCACAGGTTGTCGATGGCCGTGACGATGATGAGCCGGCCGATGCGCTCGTCCACGGCCAGGCCCACGTCGCAGAACATGGTGCCGCGCACGAAGCGGGTTTCCGGCAGGGTGCCCAGAGGCAGCACGCGCACAAGCGCCTCGTCCTTGTAGCGCTCCGCGTAAAGCGCATGAACTTCGGCCAGGGTCGCGGGCTTTTTCAGCCGCGTGTAGATGGTGGACAGAATGCCCCGGTTGATGGGCAAGAGATGCGTGTTGAAGGAGAGCGCCACAGGCGTTTTGGCCAGCAGCGAAACCTCCTGCTCAATCTCCGGCGTGTGGCGGTGGCGGGTCAGGTTGTAGGCTTTGAAGCTGTCCTGCACCTCGCAGAAGAGCGTGCCCACGCTGGCCTTTCTGCCTGCGCCGGTTGTGCCGCTCTTGGAGTCCACCACAAGGTCGTCCGTGTGCACCAGCCCAGCCTCCAGCGCGGGCAGCAGGCCCAGAATGGCCGAGGTGGGATAGCAGCCGGGGTTGGCGATGAGCCGCGCCGAGCGCATTTTTTCGCGGTAGATCTCCGGCAGGCCGTACACGGCCTCGGCCAGGAGCTTGGGCTCGGTGTGCGGCGTGGCGTACCACTTCTCGTAGGTGGCCTTGTCGCGCAGGCGGAAGTCCGCCGAGAGGTCCACGACCTTCACGCCCTTTCCAATCAGCGCGGCCGCGATTTCCTGGGCGGTCTTGTGCGGCACGGCCAGAAAAACCAGCTTGCACGCGCTTGCCAGGTCGGCGGGGTCGGGCATGGTCACGGTGAGCGCGCCCATTTTGCCCAAATCGCCGGGGCCGGCAAGGAAGGGATACAGCGCGGCCAAGGGCTTGCCCGCCTCGGAGCGCGAGGTGGCGCGCACCAGCTCCAGGCCGGGGTGGCCCGCCAGCACGCGTGTGAGCTCCATGCCCGTGTAGCCGGTAACGCCGACAAGTCCGACCGGTATGCGCTGCGCCATGGCCTACTCCACCTTGCTCACGTACTTCATGCGCAGGGTGTAGAGCATTTCGCACAAGAGCTTCTGCTCTTCCTCGTCCAGGCCGTTCTTGGTTTTCTGCTGCAGCATGGCCAAAATGTCGATGACCTGCTTGGCCAGATGGGGCTGGAAGTCCACCTTGCCGCTGCTGGGGTCCGGGGCCTCGCCCAGGTTCACCAGGGCCGAGGAGGACAGGGACAGCACAAAAGTGGAAAAATCTATGTCGGGCAAGCCCATAAGGTGCTCGCCGCAGCCGCAGCTCTTGTTTTCGGCCATGATCGCCTCCATCATCAACGGGATGGCTGAGCCATACACCTTCCCCGCGCGCCGCACAAGGCCAAGACGCGGGCAAGCCCCTGGGATTGCGCGCCTGCGGGGCTTTGCATCAGAGCGCGAAGGATGTACAAGGGTGCCACTGCGAATCTGTGCGGCAAGGAGATTTCATGATTGCGTTTCTGCTTTTTCTGGCGGCTTTCGGCCTCGGCATGGTGCCCTTTGGCCTTTATGTGGCGAAAATCGTCAAGGGCATAGACCCGCGCGAGGCGGGCAGCAAGAACGTGGGCGCCACCAACGTGGCCCGGCTGTGCGGCGCGCACTGGGGCGTGCTCACCCTTGCGCTCGATCTGCTGAAGGGCTTTGTGCCCGCGGTGCTGGCCCCGGCGGACACCAGCTGGCTGGCGCTTTCGTTCATTGGCGCGGCGGCCATTTTGGGGCACGCGTACTCGCCTTTGCTGAACTTTCGCGGCGGCAAGGCCGTGGCCACCACGGTGGGGGTGTTTCTGGCGCTGGCGCCGGGCGCGCTCATCGTCTCCGCCATTTGCTGCCTGCTGGTGATCTGGCTTTCCGGCTACGTGAGCGTGGGCTCGCTGACGCTGGCGCTGGCGCTGCCCGTGTTCTGCCTGCTCTCCGGCAATTGGGGCATGATCCCGCTGGCTGTAGGCGTTATGCTGTTCCTGTTCTGGCGGCACCGCGAGAACATCCTGCGCCTGGACCGGGGGGAGGAAATGCCGTGGCTGAAGGGGAAGAAGAAGGAAGAGGCGGGGGCGTAAGGAAAGTGCCAATCAAGGTCGGGCCCCTAAAAACAATTTCTGCTCTCTGTCCTGATTGTGGTGGGGTACGGCATTGTGATGTCCTTTTCGAGAAAGAGAAAAGAATCGACGAAGATGACGGAAACTTTTATATTGGCTACTGGAGTAGCTATACAATCCTTGAGTGTAGAGGCTGCGAAAAGATTTTCTTTCAGCACTCTCACTCATGCTCCGAAGATACAGACAACGATGGTGTCCCAATAACAAAAACAGACTATTATCCGAAGAAGGTATTGAGACAGCGTAAAATTGCTAAAAACATAGATCTTCCGTATTCTGTTCTTTCTTACAGCCTGGAAAATCTTGTCTGTGAAACATATGCAGCGATCAACAATGGCCTTCCGATAATAGCAGCAATAGCCTTACGCACATTATGCGATCAAATACTTATCATCAAAGTAGGCGACCAAGGCGGATTTGCTAAAAATCTAGATGAATGTGTTAAGTGTGGTCATATATCAGAGAAATACAAGGAAATAATTAAATCTGCACTTGAAATTGGACATGCAGCAGTGCACCGTGGCTACAGCCCATCGATGAAAGAAGTGCTAGCGGCACTCGATATTGTAGAAAACACTACAGAGCAGTTACTTGTGCATGAGCATAAAGCAACAGCATTAACCGCAAAAGTACCGCCGAGAAAAAAACTCTAGCCCTCTACTGCACCACGTCACTCCCCATCTCCACGTCCCATACCGCCACACCATCGTCTGACGGCTCCACAGGCGCGTTCGGGTCGCGGGGCGGGCCGTTCAGCGGCTCCGTGGGCATAAGCCCCAGAATGGCCGCCACCAGCGGCACCAGCCCGGAGCGCTTGAGCGCCGTCACCGGAATTGCCGCCGGGTACAGCCGCCGCATCACCTCGCGCTGATCCTCGTCCAAAAGCTCCCACTTGTTGAGCGCCAGAATGCGCGGCGTTTCCGAAAGCTCCATCTCACGCAGAATCGACTCCACGGCCTCAATCTGCTCCACCGCCTCCGGGTGCGAGGCATCGGCCACGTGCACCAGCACG
>Ga0209373_10003383_pt1 | contig 14816 bp, 16 predicted proteins | sample Higcelweek5metaG_FD_187173 | JGI IMG/M metagenome (GOLD analysis project Ga0209373, IMG submission 187173) | Freshwater pond sediment microbial communities from the University of Edinburgh, under environmental carbon perturbations - High... | ecosystem: Environmental > Aquatic > Freshwater >...
CCAGAGCAACCTTGGCTTTGAATTCGGAAGTGCGGTTTGTTCTCATGTTTGCCACCATAGATTACCCCCGTAATCATAGGCAAACCAAACTTAACTACCTGTCCGAAAAACCGTAAGTATTATAGTTATGTTGTCAGTTATAATATTATATTTTAGTTTATATATATTTTTTATGTATATGTTATATGTCCTGTTGAAACTGTTGATAAACTGTATATATTAGATATTATAGATAAATTTTGGAATATTTGTTGTTGATTGGTATCTGTAAATATTTGATGTTATCAACAAGTTGATCTTTATCAACAGATACAAACATTTCTGTACACAACTAACAAGGTAATTATTAATGAATAATGATTTCTTTTAATTCTTCTATGATTTTAACTAGTTTAGTGTCTTCTAGCAGAAGTTTATCAATTTTCTTGGTGGCATGGATTACTGTTGAGTGGTCCTTTCCACCAAATCTTGAACCTATATCTGGATAAGAAGCTGATGTCATGTCACGGCAGAGCCAAATTGCTATCTGACGTGCCTGTACGAATGCTTTTAGTCTTTTTTCTGATTTTAAGTCCGCAACTTTTAGCCCAAAATAATCAGCTGTAACTTTTTGTATTAATTCAACAGTTATATCTTTTCGTTTATCAACCAGAATATCTTTTAAATTGTTTTGGGCCATAGTAAGTGTAATTGGAATATGTTGCAGACTGCTATAGGCACCAAGTCTAATTAACATACCTTCAAGTTCACGTATATTACGGGTGTCACTGGACGCTAGAAAATAAGCTACTTCATGGGGAAGATTGATTTTATTTATGTCAGCTTTCATATTTAAAATGGCCAACTTTGTTTCCAGGTCGGGTGGTTGGATGTCAGCAATGAGGCCCCATTCAAATCTTGAACGCAATCGTTCTTCAAGGTTTGGCATTTCACGTGGAAATTTATCAGATGTAATCACTATCTGTTTATGGGATTCATATAATGCATTAAAAGTATGAAAAAACTCTACTTGTGTACGCTCTTTACCAGTAATAAATTGTATGTCATCGATCAGTAATACATCAATTGAGCGGTATCTCTCTCTAAATTCATCCATCTTATTAAGTTTAATACAGTTTACCATCTCATGCATAAACTTTTCAGCTGAACAATAGAAAACTTTTGTGTGGTTGTTATCAACAATTATCTTATGACCTATAGCATTTAGTAAGTGACTCTTGCCAAGTCCAACTCCTCCATAAATAAATAGAGGGTTATATGTCGTTGCAGGGTTGTTTGCTACTGCCATAGCTGTTGCATGTGCAAACTGATTACCTGCCCCACTTACAAAATGGTCGAATGTATAGCGAGGATTCAGAGGATTTACTTCTTTGCCTAAATTTGTTTCCCTTATTGAATTGTCACGTTTTATTGCAGTTGGTTGTATGATTTCAACTTCTTGTGGTTCAATATCTTTTTCTTTTACAATAAAAGATACAACAAGATTTTTATCAGCCGTTACTGATAGTGCGCTATTTATAATGGCTACGTAATTATCTTCAAGCCACTCTTTAAAAAATTGATTAGGGACTGCAAGATACAGAGATTGATTATCAGAGTGACTGAACTGGATTGGTTGAATCCAGTTTGTGAAATTCTGAGGTGCTATAACTTTTTCAAGGTTATTTATAGTTTGATTCCAGATAGTGATCATTTCTGTATCTTTAATCGATGTCATATCTGGTCCTGTTCTGTTTAATTGAATTAGATGTAATTTTATAAGTAGTTGATTATCAAGTATGTTATTAGTTGGTATAAGGTTAGATACGTGATTTTGTAGTACAAATTTCAGAATTGAATACGATGATGTTGAATTGTCAGCTTGTAAATTAGTATAAAGCTATTACCATTCTATTCGAATTTTTATTATACACATACTTATCAACACGTGTTGATAAGTATGTGTACTTGTAAAAACAATGAGTTAACTAATAATAATGATGCATATTCTATAAAATATAGACTCTAACAGAGCAGCTTTTATTTTTCAATGTCAATCTGATTTTGCTTTAAAACAAAAAATAATTGACTTAATGCTAAAAATTTGTTTATTAATATCGTTCTATGTATTACAGGCATATCAACTTTTGTCGTACATGATTAAAATCCACAATATTGGAGTATTTCTGTGAAAAGGACATTTCAACCAAGTAACACATCCCGTAAGCGTACTCATGGTTTTCTTGTACGTATGGCAAGCAAAAATGGTCGTCTGGTTATCAAGCGTCGTCGTGCAAAGGGTCGTAAGCGTCTCTCTGTTCAGATTGCAAGTAAATAGTTTTACTGAACTGTTCCAGTGCATGGCGATAGCTTTACTAAACAGTTTCGCCTGCTGTGCCGATCAGATTATTTAAGACTGTCCGACAGCAAGACTCTAGTCTCCGGACGGTCTTTTCTTATTGTCTGGAAAATTAACAGTTATATTTACCCGAGGCTTGGAATAACTGTCAGTAGAAAAGTGGGTAATGCTGTAGTCAGAAATCGACTTAAACGTTTGATTAGAGAGTTTTTTCGTCATAATATTTCACTGTTGCCTTGCGTTGATCTGAATATAATTGTTCGACGTCAGGCTGCTGAGAATAGCGTCGTAGTTCTGAGTGGTGAACTCCAGCGAGCTTTTCAACAGATCGGTTCACGTACATGCTGTCACGAATCCTTATAACAGCAATCCGGACATATCAGTTGTGTGTTTCTCCCCTGCTTCCTGGTTCCTGTCGTTTTTACCCAACATGTTCTGATTATTCACTGCAGTCTATACGCCGTTATGGCCCCTATAAAGGTATGCTGTTGACAGTATCCCGTCTGCTTAGATGTCATCCATGGCATCCAGGCGGATACGATCCTGTCACCTAGTTACCACGGAGTGTTTTCATGGAAAAAAGGACTATACTCGCAGTAGTACTTTCCATTGGTGTTTTTTATCTGTTTTCGTTTTTTTATGGTCCAGAAAAAAAAGCAGTGACTCCTGCTGTACCTGTTCCAGTTAAAACCGAGAATGTCGGAGCTCCTCCCGCAGTCAGTGTTCAGACTGCGTCTGTTGCTCCTGTGGTGGTACCCAAGATCGGTTCTTCGGCTGATGTGACGGTAGAGACCGAGCGTTATACCGCTGTCTTCGGTGCTGCCGGAGCTTCCTTAAAGAGCCTGACGTTGAAAGGTTTCCGCGAGACTAACAAGCCAGGCGCGGTGCAGGTAAAGCTGCTTGCCAATAGTGATCCTGCCTTGCCTTCCTTTTCAACCCGTGGTGTTGGTTTTGCTCTTTCAGCCCAAGCCGCTTACAGTTCTAACGTAAGTGCATTAAAGGTCTTGACTGGTGAAAAGAAGCAGCTTGTCTTCACCTACGTTGATGCCCAGGGGTTTGTTGTCCGCAAGACTTATAGTTTTGATGGCAATGGCTACGGTATTGCTTTAGAGACACAGCTTGTCAACAACTCTGCAGCTCCTATTGCGGGTTCTTTTCAGTACCTGATTACTTCTCCATTTGAACCACCTCAAAAAGATGGTCGTTATGAAACCTATGGTTCCTCTCTTTATGCAGATGGTTCTCTGCATACTGACGCGCCAAAAGACGTAGCTTCCGCTACCAAAAAGTACGACAAGGGTGTAGCGTGGTCAGCTATTAATGATAAATATTTTTTGAGTGCCTTGCTTTCTGTAAATAGCAGTATTGCTTCAGTCGAGTTGAAGAAGAGTGCCGCCGGTTATCTTGAATCTGATATCAATACACCAGCTTTTTCTGTTGCTCCTGGTCAATCTGTAACTGTTGCTCATAAACTGTTTATTGGTCCCAAAGAGATCGACATTCTGAAAGCTCAGGGTAGTTCACTTGAGCAGTCTCTAGACTTGGGTTGGTTTTCTGCGCTTGCCAAGCCGATGCTGTACTCGCTTAAGTTCTTTTACCGTTACGTTGGTAACTACGGCATTGCAATCATCATTATTACTGTCATTCTTAAAATTTTCTTCTTTCCTTTAACTCATAAGAGCTACAAATCAATGAAGGAGATGGGAAAGTTGCAGCCCAAGATGGCTGCCTTGAAGGAAAAGTACAAAAATGACAAGGATGCCATGAACCGTGCTGTCATGGAATTATATCGTGACCACAAGGTTAACCCGCTTGGTGGATGTCTTCCAATGGTGGTTCAGATTCCGGTCTTTTTCGCTCTGTACAAAGCGTTGATGTTTTCGATCGAACTACGTCATGCTCCATTCATGTTCTGGATCACTGACCTGTCTGACAAGGATCCCTATTACGTGACCCCGGTTATTATGGGTGTCACCATGTTTATCCAGCAGAAGATGACCCCATCCAACATGGATGAAATGCAGCAGAAAATTATGTTGGGCCTACCGGTCATCTTTACCTTCATGTTTCTCAGCTTTCCCTCTGGTCTGGTTCTGTACTGGCTGATTAACAACATACTGACTATTGGTCAGCAGGCATATATCAACAAGCTCGTTAAAGACTGACCCGGTGCGCCATGTATATTCGTGATACCATTGCTGCCATAGCGACCCCGCTAGGTTCAGGAGGAGTGGGCATAGTACGGGTTAGCGGATCTGATGCAGAGCAGATTGGCCTGAAGGTTTTTAAAGGATCATGCACGAAGAATGGCGGTGGCTTTGAAAGCCACCGCCTTTTCTATGGTCGTCTGATCAACCCACTTGATGGCTGTCTGATTGATGAAGGTATGGCTGTTCTAATGCGCGCTCCCCGCTCATACACCCGTGAGAACGTGCTTGAGCTGCACTGCCACGGTGGCTATTATCTGGTGCGCGCTGTACTTCAGGCCTGTATTTGTGCTGGTGCTAGGTTGGCTGAGCCGGGTGAATTTACCCGGCGTGCTTTTCTGAATGGTCGCATTGACCTTGCTCAGGCAGAATCAGTCATGGACCTGATCGCCAGTCGTACAGAACGTTCTTTGAGTCTGGCTCAGTCGCAACGTGAAGGTCACCTGTCCCGTTCGCTGACAGCTTTGAAGGCACCACTTATTGATGCGTTGGCTTTAGTAGAGGCCCACATCGATTTTCCTGAGGATGAGGTTGACCCTGCTGTCTTTGCGGTCATAGAAACCAGAATTGCATCGGTTTCTGCCGGAATCAGCCGGTTGCTCACGACCTTCGCAACCGGAAAGGTGCTTCGTGATGGTGTTTCGGTCCTTCTGCTGGGTCTTCCTAATGCCGGTAAATCCAGCCTCTTGAATGCCCTGTCAGGGACTGATCGTGCGATTGTCTCAGCGCTGCCCGGCACCACTCGTGATTTGATAGAGGAGACGGTCTCCATGCGGGGGCTGTCGGTCAAGATCATCGATGCCGCCGGAATTCGTGCCCATCACACAGACTGTGTCGAGCAGGAAGGTGTCCGCAGGGCGCTGGATAAGGTGTCAGAGGCTGACCTGCTGCTGCTGCTTGTCGATGGTACTGTTCCTTTGAACGATGAATTGACAGATCTGGTGGCGTCACTTGGCTCGTATCCGTATCTACTGGTTGTAACCAAGGCAGATCTTCCTCAACTGCTCGATTTATCAGTTTTTGTAGCTCCTTTGGGGATTTGTAGCGTCTCTGCCAAGAGCAGGGCAGGTATTGATCAGCTAGCTGCACAGATTTACAACCATTTTGTGCAGTCTTCAGCTTTTTCATCCGATGACGGTGCAGTAATCTCAACTGTCCGACATCGTGATGTCCTTATCCGTGCCCAACAATCCCTTAAAGCCTTTGCTGATAATCAGTCAGTCGGACTGACGCCGGAGTTGTTGGCCTTGGATGTCAGAGCGGCCCTTGATGCTTTAGGTGAGATTACTGGCGAGACCACTACCGACGATCTCCTTGATCTGATCTTCTCTTCATTTTGTATTGGCAAGTAATAATGTTTCACGTGGAACGTGGTGGCCATGATGCATAGCTATGAAACAGAATACGATGTGATTGTGGTGGGCGCCGGTCATGCCGGCTGCGAGGCTGCTTTAGCTGCTGCACGAATGGGTTGTCTGACCTTGTTGTTAAATATGAGTCTTGATGGAATGGCGGTAATGTCGTGCAATCCATCCATAGGTGGCTTGGCAAAAGGACATCTGGTGCGGGAGATTGATGCCCTTGGTGGCGAGATGGCCAAAAACATCGATGCGACCGGCATACAATTCCGGGTGCTCAACACCAGAAAAGGTCCTGCCGTCAGGGCGGGTCGGGCACAGGCAGACAAGCAGCTCTATCGTTTGCGAATGAAACGGGTACTTGAGCAACAGGCAAATCTGCATGTCAAGCAGGGTGAGGTTACGGAGCTCTACCTCGAGGGTGGGGAGCTGCGCGGTGTGGATACCCGCAGTGGCATCCGCTTTCTAGGAAAGACAGTCGTGTTGACTACCGGCACCTTTATGCGGGGGCTGATCCATATCGGCCTGATCAATTATTCTGGCGGCAGGGCAGGGGATCTTCCTTCGCTGGGGCTTTCGGATCAATTAAAAACGCTGGGATTTGAGGTGGGGCGACTCAAGACCGGGACGCCGGCCCGTCTTGATGGCAGAACCATTGATTTTTGTAAACTTGAGGCCCAGTACAGCGATGATCCGCCGGTGCCGTTCTCCTTCAGCACGGAGCAGATCACCATGCCTCAGGTGCCCTGCTATATCGCCTACACCAATCAACGCACCCACGAGATCATCCGTAGTGGTCTGGATCGTTCGCCGCTTTATGCCGGGATAATTGAAGGGATCGGGCCGCGCTATTGTCCCTCAATTGAAGACAAGGTGGTGCGTTTTCCAGACAAGGAACGCCACCAGACCTTTATTGAGCCGGAAGGACTGGAGACAGTGGAGTATTATCCCAGTGGCATGTCCACCTCTCTGCCGATCGATATACAGATTGCTTTTTACCGCTCCATGGTTGGGCTTGAGCAGGTGGAGATCATGCGTCCGGCCTACGGCATTGAGTATGATTATGTGAATCCGGTTCAGTTGCACGCGACTCTGGAGACCAAGCTGATCAAAAATCTGTTCCATGCCGGGCAGATTAACGGCACATCAGGTTATGAAGAGGCGGCTGCACAGGGTATTCTGGCAGGCATCAATGCTGCCCTCAAGGTTCAAGGAAGGCAGCCGATTATGTTGGGTCGGCATGAGTCGTACATCGGGGTTATGGTGGATGATCTGGTGACACTCGGTACAAAGGAACCGTACCGGATGTTTACCTCTCGTGCTGAATACCGGTTGCTGCTGCGTGAAGATAATGCAGATATCAGGCTGCGTGAGATCGGCCATTCAGTCGGTCTGGTTGACGAAGCTACCTATGCCGGTTTCTGTCGCAAGCGGGAACAGATTCAGGAGGAGTTGGAGCGGGTCCGTGTTACCCGCCTTAGTCTGAACCCCGAAGAAAAGAGCTGGTGTGAACGGCATAGCTGCGCTGATTTACATAAGGGCGCCAGTTACGAACAACTACTGCGCAGGCCTGAAATAGGCTATGAGCAGCTACGGGAAATCGACTGGCAGGTGGCAGAACTGCCTGTTGCGGTGCGGGAGCAGGTTGAGATACAGGTTAAGTATCAAGGCTATATTGAGCGTCAGCTTGAGCAGATAGAGCGGATGCGGAAGCAGGAAGAGGCAAGAATACCGGCTGACCTGGATTATAGTGCGATTTCTGGCTTAACCTCAGAGGTGCGCGAAAAGCTGGAGCGGTTCAGGCCCGACACCCTGGGACAGGCTGCAAGGATTCAGGGGGTTACTCCAGCGGCAATCGCTATACTATCGGTGATGATGAAAGGCAGAGGAGATCAGCAGGGTGAATCGTGAGCTGCTGGTAAAATCGGTTAAAGGACTTGATCTTGAACTGACAGCACAGCAGTTTGATGCCTGCGAGATCTTATTACAGGAACTGCTGCGTTGGAACAGGAAGATCAATTTGACCGCTATCACCGGCAGGGATGAGATGACGGTTAAGCATCTGATTGACTCATTGTATCTGGTGCCTGAGTTCAAGCCGGGTGACCGGGTGTTGGATATCGGTTCAGGAGCAGGTTTTCCTGCGCTAGTACTTGCCATTGCCAGACCTGATTGTTTAGTGACGTCAATTGACGCCGTTGGTAAAAAAATAAGTTTCCAAAAGCATATCTCCAGACTGCTTAAACTGACAAATCTTGTGGCGTTGCATGGTCGGGTCGAGGCATTAGCGGTAGAGCGATCTGCAGAATTTAATCTGGTTGCCTCGCGAGCCTTCAGCAGTCTTTCGCAATTTCTTTCATTGGCAGCGCCATTAACGTCAGTTGGTGGAAGGCTGATTTCCATGCGTGGCAGTAATGGTGAGCAAGAGGCTTCACAGCTGCTGGATGAGGTGACGGCAGCCGGATTTGTGGTTGAGCCAGCTGTTAGCTACTGTTTGCCAATGAAAATGGGTGAGCGCAGTCTGGTGATCATGCGCAAAGCTCGATAAACACAGGGCTTGCGCGGTGTATTGTTTAATTTGACTTCTGTGGTCGTTTTTAGAGGTGGTCAATGGTTGGCTATGGGTTTTGTCTTAAAATGGCTTGGCTCCTTAAAATGGCGCCTTTTTGCTTGATTTGGCGCAATCAGGTTGATTTGTTGCCGGTGGAGGCATCTGCAGTTGCGGTGCAGGGCCAACTGCAGTAGAGTGACAGGCTTGGAACGTTTATGAAGATAAGAGTCTACTACGAAGATACCGATGCTGCCGGGGTGGTTTACCACTCCAATTATCTGAACTATATGGAGCGGGCAAGAACCGAGTTCCTGCGTGAGCAGGGTTGCTCAGTTGCACAACTGGCAGCCGATGGTGCAGTCTTTCCGGTGGTGCGGATGGCAATTGATTTCAAGGCCCCGGCGCGGCATGACGAGCTGTTACAGGTAACAACCGTACCTGTACGGGTGGGGGGCTCCTCCTTTACCCTGCAGCAGCAGGTGTTGCGTGATGCTGATGGCCAGTTGCTGGTACAGGCAGAGGTCACTCTGGCTTGCGTAACACCAGGGTTGAAGGCAAAGCGAATTCCGTGTGAGGTACGGGAACTGCTGGCTAAGGGGCTGCAGTTATGACGGGGCAGCGACAGACGCCAGACCGTTCAGAAGCGCTTGAGCTCTTATTGAACGAGGATGTGCTGCAGCTTGGACGCTGGGCAGACAGTATCAGGCAGAGGTTGCACCCGGATAATCGGGTCACCTTTGTGGTGGACCGTAACGTTAACTACACCAATGTCTGCGAATCGCGCTGTTCATTCTGCGCTTTTTATCGTGATGCTGATACTTCTGATGCCTATCTGCTGGACCATGAAACCATTTATGCCAAGATAGCTGAGCTGGTGGAGCATGGCGGTACGCAACTGTTGATGCAGGGCGGACTGCATCCAGGCCTTACCATTGCCTACTTTGAAGAGCTGTTTAACGAGATTAGGCAACGCTTTCCAACAGTACAAAATCATTCGCTGTCACCGGCTGAAATCTGTCATCTGGCAGATAGGCATGGCCTGAACATACTGCAGGTCCTTACGCGTCTGCAGGCAGCAGGCTTGGCCTCAGTGCCAGGAGGCGGTGCAGAGATACTGGTGGATGAGGTGCGGCAAGCCATCTCACCTAAAAAGATTGGCTGGAGGCGTTGGGGCGAGGTAATGCTGGCCGCTGCCTCACTGGGTATGACCACCACAGCCACCATGATGTTTGGCAGTACAGAAACACCGGAGCAGATAGTGGAGCATATCTTCAGGGTTCGGGAGATGCAGGCAGCTGGAGGATCATTTACCGCGTTCATACCATGGACGTATCAGCCTGGAAATACCGAACTGGGAGGCTCTACAGCCACCGGAATTGAGTACCTCAAGGTGCTCGCGTTATCCAGAATTGTGCTGGATAATATCCCTAATATTCAGGCAAGCTGGGTGACCCAGGGGGCAAAACTGGCCCAGGTTGCGCTGTTTTTTGGCGCCAATGATCTGGGTGGCACCATGCTGGAAGAAAATGTGGTGGCAGCAGCTGGCTGCTGCTTCAGGATGTCACAACAGGAGATGATTGAACTGATCCAGACTGCAGGCTTTAGCGCTGCCCAACGTAGCACCGGTTATGCCGTAGTGAGGCAGTTCTGATGCCGGTACTTCGTTATACCGTGATAGAGCAGAATCATCAGCTTGCGCAGCTCTGTACTGAACTGGCCAATGAAACAGCGCTTGCACTTGATCTTGAAGCCGACTCAATGCACCATTACCGCGAAAAGGTCTGCCTGCTACAACTCTCAAACCGCAGTGGGAACTGGTTGATTGATCCCTTGCAGGTTACTGATCTCGCGCCGCTTGGGGCATTACTGGCAATGCCGGGGCTGCTTACCGTGCTGCATGGTGGCGATTATGATATCCGTTCACTACACCGTGACTTTGGGATTGTGGTTAACCTGATGTTTGATACCATGGTTGCCGCACAATTTACCGGCGCCACAGAGTTTGGGCTTGCCGCACTGCTGCGGGAACATTTCGGCATTGAGCTGGACAAGCGTTTTCAGAAGGCAGACTGGAGCAAGCGCCCGTTAACCACTGAAATGGCTGACTATGCTGCCCATGACACGGCCCATCTACTGGAGCTGGCAGATCAACTGCAGGCACGGCTGGAACAGCTTGGTCGCAGGGCATGGGTGGCTGAAGAATGCGCACTGCTGGTTGGCAACCGGGTAACGGAAAAGGGAAATGGGCCGCTGTTTTTAAATTGTAAAGGTGCCGGCAAGCTGAGGCCCCGTAATCTGGCAGTGCTGGAAGCATTGCTGCAGTTTCGGGACCAGCAGGCGCGGGAGGCTGACCGGCCTGCCTTCAAGGTTATGCCGGCAGAAGCATTGCTAAAAATTGCAGAACTGCTACCTGCTTCCGTTCGCGATATGAACGGAATAGCCGGGCTTACGCCACGTCTTCTCGGGCGGTATGGCGATCAACTGCTGGCAGCAATCAGGCAGGGCCTTGGGATGGCAGACGCAGAGCTGCCACGTTTTCCACGTGGCAAAGGAGAGCCGAATCCCGGTATCAAGGCACGGATTGCACGGCTCAAGCAATGGCGAGAAGAGCTCAGCAACCGTATGGAGCTAGCTTCCGGGTTACTGGCACCTAACTGGCTGTTGGAGCGTATTGCCGAACAGCAACCAACAACCGTTGAGCAGCTTGGCACCATATCTGGTATTCGCCAGTGGCAGATAGGGGTGTGGGGGACAGAGATGGTTAAGATTTTGGCAAAGGAGATCCAAACAGCATGACAGCGCCCTATGTCAGTATCGTCGTACCGGTGTACAACGAAGAAAAGTCGCTGCAGCCATTGATAGATCGGCTCTATCCGGTGGCACAGGCGCTGGGACGGCCGTTTGAGATCATCTTTACCAATGATGGTTCCCGTGACCGCTCTCTGGAGATGTTGCAAGAGTATGTGCAGCGTTATCCCGGTGTGAAAGTGGTGGAGTTTAACGGTAACTTTGGCCAGCATATGGCCATTTTAGCAGCCTTTGAGCGCTCCACGGGTGAGATTGTAATCACCCTTGATGCAGATCTGCAGAATCCGCCGGAAGAGATTCCCCGCATGATCGCAGCGATTGAGTCTGGCCATGATGTGGTTGGTACCATCCGTGAAAAACGGCAGGATCCACTTTTTCGCAGGGTTGCATCACGGATAGTCAATATCACCACCAACAAGATGACCGGGATGCAGATGAGCGACTACGGCTGCATGCTGCGGGCCTATCACCGCAACATCATCAACAACATCAATCAGTGTGGTGAATCCACTACTTTTATCCCAGCGTTGGCCCAGACCTTTTCATCCAACTCCACCGAGATCAGGGTGGGGCATGAAGAACGTACACTGGGAGAGAGCAAGTACTCATTTTACCGGTTGATCCGGCTCAACTTCGACCTTATGACCGGTTTTTCGCTTGTGCCGCTACAACTGTTTGCTTTATTGGGAATTATAACATCCTTTCTGTCTGTCGGTTTTGCCCTGTTTCTGTTCATCAGGCGTTTCATGATCGGGGCTGAGGTAGAGGGGGTCTTCACTCTGTTTGCCATTCTGTTCTTCTTTATCGGTATCATCATCTTCGGGATCGGCATTGTGGGTGAGTATGTAGGCAGGATCTACCAGGAAGTACGCAAACGACCACGCTATGTTGTCAGAAAGACCTATGGGTTCAATGAACCATGAAACTTGTCGTCTGCGCCTATCATAATGTTGGCTACCGTTGCATTGAAGAGCTGCTGCGCCAGGGGGCCGAGATCAGCCTGATCTTTACCCATGAGGATTCGCCTAGTGAGCAGATCTGGTTCAGTTCGGTGCGTGAACTGGCAGAAAAGAACAGGATTCCATACCTGACCAGTTCCATTAATGAGCCGGATAACATCGAAAAGGTGCGACAGATAGGGCCGGATTTTCTGCTGTCATTTTATTATCGCAACATGATCAAGCCGGAACTGCTGGAGATACCGGCCAAAGGGGCGCTGAACCTGCATGGTTCCTGGCTGCCCAAGTACCGTGGCCGGGTGCCGGTCAACTGGGCCGTGATCAACGGCGAGACCGAGACTGGTGCAACCTTGCATTACATGGTTGCCAAGCCGGATGCCGGTGATATTGTTGATCAGGAAAAGGTTGTGATCGCCTTCACCGACACGGCCCACGATGTTTTTGGCAAGGTAAACGAAGCAGCAGTGACCGTGCTGCGCAGGGCTTGGCCAAGACTGATGGACGGCAGTGCAGATCGCATCCCGATGGATCTTGCAGCAGGCAGCTACTTTGGTGGCCGTAAGCCGGAAGATGGCCGGATTGACTGGACAAAAAGTTCTGTTCAGATCTACAACCTGATCCGTGGAGTCGCCCATCCCTATCCCGGCGCCTTCACCGAGTTAAACGGTAAAAAGATTGTCATCTGGTCTGCAAGACCGATAGAAGGTAGTGCTGAACCAGGGCAGGTGGTTTCACTGAATCCGTTGCGTATTGCTACTGGTGAGGGATTGCTGGAACTGACAAATCATGAGCTGGAGACTGATAGTTTGGAGTTGGGAATGAAACTTGGCAGTGCGGGAGGAGCTTCATGATTCAACGCACCGATCCGATTGTACAACAACTGGCTGCAATGCCTGATAGCGACCGCTTGTTACTGGTTGACTACCTGCTGGAGTCACTCGATGTTCCTGATCTTGAGATAGAACGGCTTTGGGTTGCCGAGGCCCAGTCCCGTTGGGACGCGTATCAGCAAGGAGAAATAGCTTCAGTGTCTGCCGACGAGGTATTTGCAAAGTATCAGAAATGAAGATTAGATTTCTCGTCGCAGCACAATTTGAACTTGATGAAGCCTACGACTGGTACGAAGCTCAGGCAAAAGGGCTTGGTGGGCAACTGGTAGAAGAAGCACGGCTTGCAGTCCGACGAGTGGCCGTGTTCTCGGAGAGCTGCCAGGAAATTGCTCCCGGAATCAGAAGGTGTCTGATTCGCAGATTCCCCTATGCGCTTATCTATCGGACTGCAGAGGAAGAGCTTATTATTCTTGCAGTTATTCACCAACATAGAAGACCACGGGATTGGCAGCAACGTCTTGGGAAGACGAAGTAACCTGCCTGCATACATTAGAGGAGAAACTGATGAAAGTACTGATACTTGGCGTGAACGGCTTTATCGGCAATGCATTGACCCACCGCATCCTGACCACCACTGATTGGGAGGTCTACGGTTTGGATATGGCTTGCGACAAACTTGAGCGGTCACTGGGACACGAGCGGTTCCACTTCCTTGAGGGTGACATCACCATCAACAAGGAGTGGATCGAGTATCATATCAAGAAGTGTGATGTGGTGCTGCCGCTGGTTGCGATTGCTACGCCGGTTACCTATGTCAAAGATCCGCTGCGGGTCTTCGAACTGGATTTTGAGGAAAACCTCAAGATCATTCGCCAGTGCGTGAAACACAAGAAGCGGGTTATCTTCCCCTCAACTTCCGAAGTCTACGGCATGAGCCCGGACGCAGAGTTTGATGAGGAAAATTCACCGCTGGTACTGGGACCGATCGCCAAGGAACGCTGGATCTACTCCTGCGCCAAGCAGATGCTGGATCGCGTAATCTACGCCTACGGCAACCACGAAAATTTCAAATTTACGCTGTTCCGTCCCTTCAACTGGATCGGCCCCAAGCTGGACAGTATCCACACTGCCAAGGAAGGCAGCTCACGGGTGCTGACCCAGTTCCTCTACAACATCCTGGCTGAAGAGCCGATTCTACTGGTGGATGGGGGTAATCAGCGCCGCTCCTTCACCTTTATTGAAGACGGTATCGACGCCCTGATGAAGATCATCGAGAACAAGAACGGCTGTGCCGATGGCAAGATCTTCAATATCGGCAACCCCAGAAATGACCTGTCGGTCAAGGAACTGGCCGAAAAACTGCGTGACATGGTGGCCACCTTCCCGCTCTATAAGGAAAAGGCTGATAAGTGCAAGATTGTAGAGACCTCCTCAGACAGCTTCTACGGCAAAGGTTATCAGGATATGCTGACCAGGGTGCCATCGGTGAAGCGGGCCAAGGAGTGCCTGGGCTGGGAGCCAACCACCACCATCGACGATGCCCTGCGTAAGACCCTGGAGTTTTATCTGGTGGATGAACGGGAGAAACTCTCCGAGTTTCTGTAGGGACAAGTATGAAGCTCGGTCTGCTCGGCGGCACCTTTAACCCGATCCATCTGGCCCACCTGCGGATAGCCGAAGAAGCCTGTGGGGCAGTAGGTTTGGATCAGGTGTTGTTCATTCCAGCTGCGGATCCTCCACACAAGCCGCTGGCCGGAGATGTTTC
>Ga0209373_10003384_pt1 | contig 14815 bp, 14 predicted proteins | sample Higcelweek5metaG_FD_187173 | JGI IMG/M metagenome (GOLD analysis project Ga0209373, IMG submission 187173) | Freshwater pond sediment microbial communities from the University of Edinburgh, under environmental carbon perturbations - High... | ecosystem: Environmental > Aquatic > Freshwater >...
CGCCGCGAACTGAAACTCGAAACTGGAAAAAACACCGACAAAAGTGGTAATTATACTGTTACAGAAATAAGCTGTCTGGGTTGTTGCACATTGGCTCCCGTGGTTCAGATCGACGACATTACCTACGGACATGTTCAGCCCGACCAGATCAATCAGGTGCTCAACGATTTTGAAATTCAAAAGAAACGAAAAAGCAAAAGTCTGTTCCGAAAACCTTCGGGTGAGGAGATCAAAGGCGAAATCCGCATTGGGTTAGGCTCCTGCTGCCAGGCAAGCGGTAGTGGCGAAATTCAGAAAGCGGTGGAAGAAGCCGTTGCTGGCAGTAATATCAATGTCCGTTTGAAATCGGTGGGCTGCGTGGGAATGTGCCATCAGGTTCCACTGGTTGAAATTGTGCCGTTTGCCAAAGATCCGATCCTCTATTCCAAAGTGAAACCTGAGGATGTGAAAGGCATCATCGATGCGCACTTTGCGCCTTCAGGATTCATGAAGAAAATGGAACGAAAGGTTGGGAACCTGATCGACACCCTGCAAAACGACGACCACTGGCAAAGCATCGACCGCTACGAGCTGGATGTTCGCGACAAACCTGTTTCACAATTCCTTGGGAAGCAAATCCCTATTGCCACCGAAAACCGGGGCGACATCAACCCGCTTGATTTTGACGAGTACGTCAGCCATGAAGGATTTACCGGGTATCAAAAGGCACTTAAGATGGTACCTTCAGCAGTCATCGACCTGGTTTACGATAGCGGGCTGCGGGGCAGAGGTGGCGCAGGGTTTCCCTCGGGAACAAAATGGGTCGCTGTCGATGTTCAGGAATCAGACACTAAATACATCATCTGCAATGGCGATGAGGGAGACCCGGGCGCGTTCATGGATCGCATGTTGCTGGAATCGTACCCCTTCCGCGTGATCGAAGGGATGATGATTGGAGCGTATGCCGTGGGGGCGACCAAAGGGTTCTTCTACATCCGTGCTGAATATCCGCTGGCAGTAACACGAATTCGCGAGGCGTTGAAAATATGCAGGGAGAAAGGGTTGCTCGGCGAAAATTCTCCATCCAAAATCGATTTTGAAATTTACGAAGGGGCCGGGGCATTTGTGTGTGGCGAGGAGACTGCTCTGTTGGAGTCGATGGAAGGGAAACGCGGTTTTCCGCATATCAAACCTCCATTCCCTGCTGAACATGGGCTGTTTGGAAAACCCACCCTGATGAACAATACCGAAACTTTTGCACAGGTGCCTTTTATCCTTCGTCATGGGGCAGAAAAATTCAACTCCATCGGAAGTGAAAATAGCAAGGGAACCAAAGTATTTGCACTGGCCGGAAAAATTGCCCGTGGCGGGTTGATAGAAGTACCCATGGGAATTACCATCCGTGAAATTGTAGATGTGATTGGCGGTGGAGTGGCTGATGGTAAAAAGCTGAAAGCCGTTCAGATTGGCGGCCCATCGGGTGGCTGTATTCCGCACTGGCTGGCCGATACGCCTATCGATTTCGGATCGCTTACCAAGTTGGGAGCAATGATGGGTTCCGGTGGATTGGTCGTTCTCGACGAAACCGACTGCATGGTAGATATTGCCCGCTACTTCTTGTCGTTTACACAGGCCGAGTCCTGCGGAAAATGCACCTTCTGCCGTATTGGCACCAAGCGAATGCTCGACATCATGGTGAAAATCACTGAAGGAAAAGGCACTCATGAAGACCTGGCTGAACTGGAAAAAATTGCCGAGTGGACGGTAAAAGGTAGTCTTTGTAACCTTGGAAAGTCGGCGCCAAACCCGGTACTCACCACGTTGCGCTATTTCCGCGATGAATACGAGGCGCACATCAACGGTATTTGCCCAACCGGAAAATGCAAAGCCATGGTGAAATACACTGTGAACGACAATTGTATTGGCTGCACCCTCTGTTCACAGAAGTGCCCGGCAGATGCCATCCCCTTTACCCCGCACGAGAAACACGAAATCTATCAGGAGTTGTGCATCAAGTGCGATAGTTGCGTGCAGGTTTGTCCGGAGAAGGCGATAGATGTAAAGTAGGAAAAAGTCATTAGTCATTAGGAAATGTAGAGACGAAATACTTTGCGTATGAAAACAACTGGAAAACCAGCTGCTAAAATGTGCCGCTAGGCACAGGATATGATTAGTGTGTAACCTGAAAAATGTCTAATTTGTAAAATCTCAAACAATTATAAAATGGAACATAACTTTGTCAACGAACTTCAAACTCCTAACGTTTCAAACAAAGCAAACGAACGTTTTTTCTTGTGTGAATGTAACAACGAAGCCTTGTTATGTACTCGTTTTATGAGCGATAATGAAAAAGAAATTTATATCTCAATCTATACTTGTGGTCAATTTAATAAAAAGCCAGGCATTTTTGAACGATTAAAATATTGTTGGTATCATTTAAAAAACGGGAAAAAGTACGAAGACCAAATCATACTTTCATTCGACAAAGCCCAACAAGTAAGTGAGTGGCTTTCACAAAATGCTCGCTAATTTGATTCTGTCTGACATCGATTCCGTGCTCAATATCAACGATGAGGTGTTTGCCGCATGATTTTAAGAAGAGATAATAAATTTAACTCTCTGTTTATCTTTCTTCATCGTTTATTTTTATCGGGTCTCGTCGTGTATCAAATACATCTGTGATGAGAATTCCTTCTGATACTTCTTTGTAAATGATCTTGTAGTTTCCTTTTACCAAATATCGATGTCCCTCTTCTAATCTTTCGAGATTTATTTCAATCTGACCCGAATATGGATTACTTTTTAATTGTTTTGTTGCAGTAAAGATTTCATTTTTAATCTTTCTTGCAACTCTGACGCTTGCATTTGATTTATAGTAATCATAAATCTCTGTAAGCATTTCAGAAGCAAAATTCGACCAAAGAATTTTCATTTGACTACCAGCTTTCAGATTCTTGCTCTAATTGCTCTTGCGTTTTGTATCTGCCAGAAAGATAATCTGATGTTGACAGTTTTGCCCTTTCAATTAATTGTTCTTGGGTCATTGGGTTGACCTTTGGTCTGGTGGTTTGTTGTTTCTGGACTTCAACAATTGTAGATTCAATCTTTCTCAGGACTTTTTCATCGTGTAGTCCTACCAGATATTCAATTGCTTTCAATTTTCTTGTTTGTATGTCCATGATGATCATTTTTTGCAAATATACTGCACAAATTACAAAATAAATTAATGATTGCTCTCGTAATTCTGCGACTCAACCTGACCGACTGCGTTAGAATTAGATTCTGTCCCTTAGATTTGCGTTCGTCAGCTAACGGTTGTAGATCCGTCCCAACATATCCTAATATACCAGTAGGAATGCGTGCTGCGAACTTCCAATTCTGCACCGGAAACGGCAATTATCACATATTTTTTACCAGTAGTGGTTTTATTAATTTTGTATTTTCCAATCAATTACTTGTGTTTTAATGTCTTTAAATTCATATGCAACTTTGCTTTTCATCCTAGCTCTTAAATCATTTGAAACAAAAAAGTCACAACCAGAAGCAAAGTAAGCATGAGAAGCATCGTACATTCTAGCCATATTGGATTTACTTGAATTTTTGTCTTTCCAAAATCCAACAAAATCGAGAAAATTAAAAATTGAACAAATTTGCTCATGCATAAAAGCTCCCATAGGATTAATTAGTTCTTTTATGTTTAACTCGAGATTAACTTTTAATGCTTCATTTAAGTAAGCAATGACTTCATTTTCCGTATAATTGTTTATTCGCTTTTTATCAATCGAAAGTTTTTCTATTAATTTATTTCTATCAACTTTATCGAAATTATTTGCAGAAATTCTAAGTCTTTCGGTTATATCGTTGCATTCTCTAAGTGTTGTTAATAATGATTCTGGCTCTTCAAGTACCAAATAGAATTTTTTGGCAATAGATATTATTGGTCGTATTTGTATATTATTTGTCAATTTTCGGAGAGTGTCAAACCGTTTCATTTTAAGTTCTTCAAAATTGTCTTTAGCTTCCATTAATTCTTGTAAATGGATATATGAATAAACAAAATGAGCATTTTTACCAAAAAACCCTTTTAAGTCATCAATAGAAATCTCGTTGTCTTCTATCGATACTAAAATATTATTGTCAACATATATTCTCATTGCAAATTACTTACGCCCTTTTTTTACCGTTACTGGTAACTTGTAAATATCATCTAATATACCCCACTTTTCACAATCTTTTCTACTGTTAACTATTTTATTGCTCAGCCCTTTAATCTCCGGGCTTACAGGCAATCAGTCAGCGTGTTCAGGGTAGCCTTTTAATTTCTTTCACCGTTATTTTAGCCCTGTTTATCGGGTATTTCAATTTGAGTTTTAACACGATGTAAATCTCAAAAGGTAGTTGTTGCTTTTATTTCTATTCGCTTTACAGTAATTTAGTTTGAATTTCAGTTAGGAAGTTGTCCATTTGGCTAAATGCAAAACATTTTTTTCCAACATCTTTAAGCGATGCACCGAAATGATACAGGTGTTTATTATCTAAAATTATAAATCTGTCGTGGCTCCCTTTGTTCTCAATCAATTCAATGAGAGGGTACTGTTTGTTGTGTTTTTCTATATCCTTTTTCAAAGCATCGTCGATGCGGGTTAATACGCTGCATTGTACGCCCACATTGCGTTTACTAAGCATTAGAAGTGTTGTTTCATCTACTTAATTATCCACCACAATAATTGATGTCTTTGCAGTTTTTATCAAATTGTTTACAAAAATATATGCGTCGAAAAGTTGACCTTCGAAGAAAATTCCTTGTTTCGGTACAACTTGTTTATCCAATACTTCGAAAATTTGGTCCATTTTCTGGTCGGTGTTCAATTGCTTTAGTTCCAGTCCTTCCATACGCTGCAATAAACCATGTAATTGGCCGAGCGATTTACGCATAACTACAAAGGCTTTCATTATTTGAATGCTAACATTAACGGCGATTTCGGTATGCAGTACAGCCGAAAGCATAGCAATTCCTTGTTCGGTAAATGCGCTTGGAAAATACCGCCTACCTCCATGCCTCTCACTTGAGGTGCCAGATTGGAACCTCAAGTTTTGCCACTCTTGTTCGGTAAGTTGAAACATAAATTCCTCAGGAAAACGACTTGCGTTGCGCTTAACTGCCCTGTTGATAAACTTTGTTTCAGTATTGTACAAGTCTGCCAAATCGCTATCAAGCATTACCTGTATACCGCGTATGAGGTATATTCTATTTTCGATATTGCTTTTCACTAATTCCATTCAAATCCGTTTATTTTTTTCATCAAATCCACATTTCTGTTTCACCGAATAAATTTTCTGTTGTTGCCGTTTTTTCACCACAGCTATTGGTCTCTACAGCTTTCAATCCCATCTGCCAAACGTTCCACGATATATTATCAAATATAAACCACTTTTTCTAATCTTTTCTTACTGTTAACTATTTTATTGCTCAACCCTTTAATCTCCGGGCTTTCAGGCAACCGGTCAGCGAATTCAGCGTAGCTTTCTTGTTTCTTTCACTGTTATTTTAGCCTTGTTTATCGGGTATTTCAATTTGAGCTTTAACACGATGTAAATCTCAAAAGGTAGTTTGTTCGTTTTATTTACCAGTTAGGTTCTTTAAGAATTAAATTACAGCTGACGAAAAATATTTTCCATCACTTTTCATCCATTTCCTTGAGCATTTTTTCAAAATCACTTTCATAGTTTATATCTTGCAATGTTCTAAATTTCGAATATTCGTTCAATGCCTTTTCATCGGCTTGCTCCTTGTTAATTTTGCCTAACCCTTCGAGAACCGGATATCCGTTTAAATCAAGATAACTACTCATAAAACCTATCCAATCTTGCATAGTGGTAGGCAATTGTCTCTCTGCACGAAGTTGTGCCAAATCAAGAAATGCGGTTACAGTCAACCTCAATTTGTGCATTTCATCTTCGTTAAGATAGTTTTTTGCTATGCCAATATCTGTTTTATATATTTTTCCGTTTGGAGAATGTGCCCAGGTAGTTAGCCCCATATTTTCTTTTTCGGCATCGGCACGGTTGTAAATAATCTCAGCCGCTGTGCCTCCTGCTACCGCATAATGAAGTTTATTTTGTATAAACGCAAAAAATTCTTTCGTTATAAGGCTATTCTTATCATAATCCGAAGCAAGTGAAAAAATATCTGTAACTTGAAGATAAAGACGTCGCTCGCTCAATCTAATGTCACGAATGCGTTCAAGCATCTCTTTGAAATAGGCATCGTCGAATTTTCTGCCCTGCTTAAAACGGTTATCATTCAATACATAGCCTTTTTGAATGTATTCGTGAACAACCCTGGTGGCAAACTTTCTGAATTGCGTTGCTTTTATCGAGTTTACCCTGTAGCCAACTGAGATGACCATATCGAGATTATAAAATTGTATCTCACGGGTTACCTGCCGTTTACCTTCATTGCGAACTACTCGAATTTTTCGAGTAGTTGGATCTTCGTCTAATTCACCGCATTTGAATATTTCTTGAATATGATAAGTAATGGTGTTTTCTTCTACTCCAAAAAGTTGTGACATAATTTGTTGACTCATCCACATATTGTCATCGGCCATGTATACCTCTACTTCAACCTCACCCGAATCATTCGTGTAAAAAGCAAGTCCAACACGCTCAGGCATCTCTTTATTAAACTCAATACGCCAGTCGTTTAACTGCTTGTCAAAGCTGCTTGCATCATTTTTTTTAATCATATTGTTCAATCTTTTGGGAATATATATCAAAAAACTTCGTTGGCTTATGTAGGTCTAATAGTTTATCTGTTCATTAAGATTTTCTGTTGCTAACAGACAAAATTTAAAATTATTACACTCGGCGATAACGTGTAATCATCATCAAATATAAACCACTTTTATGATCTTTCATTGATAGTAACAAAATAATTCAACCCTTTAATCTCCGGTCTTTCAGGCAATCGGACAGCACATTCAGCGTAGCCTTTCATTTTTTTTACCGCTCATTATACCTTGTTTATCTGTCAATTTCCGGCATTTGCACATTTCATTGAAAATTAATGGCTGCAATCATTTTAGTTTGTCAACGATCGTTACATTTAAACCAAAAATCAATAGATCGACAAATGGCAAGTAAGAAAATCGTAATTATAGGCGGCGGGGTTGCCGGGTTATCGGCAGGTATTTATGCTGCCATGAATGGTTTCGACACCGAAATCATCGAGATGCATTCCGTGGCCGGTGGTCAGTGTACCGCATGGGACCGTAAAAAATACCACTTCGACTACTGCCTGCACTGGTTGGTAGGAACAGCCAGTGGCGCTTTTCACGATGTATGGAAAGAGACGAACGTACTCAACAGCCAAACAGAGATCATCAACCACGATGTCCATTCCCGCATTATCGACAGCAACGGGAACGAATTTATGATCTATGCCAATATCGACCGGTGGGAAAAATACCTGCTCGAATATGCTCCCGAAGACAAGGTTTCCATTCAGATAATGTGCAACGATATGCGGAAAAGTGCCCTACTGGAGCCATTTACAACACCTCCTGAATTACGCAACCCACTGGAATATATAGCGATATTACCTAAGATGATGTCGATCCTAAATGTAGTCAGAAAATTTGGGCGCCTCACCTGCGAAGAGTATTTCGACAAGTTGAAACTGAAGAACGAACAGTTGAAGTCGGTTTTGTATGGAATGTATGGAGGACGAAACTTTTCGGCGTTGGCCTTTATCTTTATGTTGGGATGGTTTCATCAGAAGAATGCCGGATACATCAAGGGTGGCTCCTACCCGTTTGCCCAACGGATGGTTGAGAAATTTGAGAAACTGGGTGGAAGAATTTCGTACCGGAAAAGGGTTGAAAAAATCGTAGTTGAAAACAACGTCGCGAAAGGGGTAATCCTCACCGACGGAACCAAAATAGCAGCTGATTATGTTGTTGGCGCTGCCGATGGCTATTCTACCATCTACAAAATGCTGGAAGGGAAATATGTTTCAAAAGAGATCGATTATGCCTACAAAAACTGGGAGTTGTTTCCACCGTTGGTGCAGGTATCGTTTGGTGTAAACAAAGTGGTTGAGACGGAGGCTCCGATCATCGTCAACATCAACAAAGAACTCAAAATAGGCAGAACACTGCTCGATGCAGGTTATTCAGTGATGAATTATTCGTACGACAGCACCATGGCGCCCGAAGGGAAGACAACAATTGTGATACGGTATGAAAGTCCTTGGAAATTGTGGGAAAACCTTGAAGGCGAAGAGTATAAAAATGAAAAACTTCAGATTGAGAAAGATGCCATTGCCAAACTAGAGTTGGTTTATCCGGGTATTTCTGAGTTTATTGAAGTGATTGACATTGCCACTCCAAAAACCGATGTTCGCTACACAGGTGTGAAAGATGGCGCTTACGAAGGTTTCATGCCATCGAAAGAGAACATGATGAAGTCGCTAAAAATGACCTTGCCAAAGCTTCAAAACTTTTACATGGCCGGACAATGGTTGTCGCCTGGCGGAGGACTTCCACCCGCTGCACAAACAGGAAAGTTTTCGGTGATGCTGATTTGCAAAAAAGAGAAGCAGAAGTTTGTGGTAAGATAACGTCTCTTTTGAGGTAGATCTTTTACCGTAGATATTGGTTCCTTTAAAATTTTCATTCTGGCTTACTTGATCTATTCTATCGGAATATAGATTTCGGTAAGAAAACTGTTTGGATTGGTTTGCGGCGAGTAGTTAAGATACTTTTCAATTACCGGGAAATCACGAAGTTTTATTCGGGAATTAAGAACCCACTTGCTGAAAATTGTCTCATAAAGCTCCCAAAGCCGGTCATAAGGTCCCATGTATCTGAACACAGCAAATTTACCACCCTCGAATATCTTGCATTTGATATTCCTATTTTGTGTAATATGCTTATTCGTTGCAATACACAATTCGGCTGTAAAGTTTTCGTATTCAACCTGATATGGATCGCCATAATAAATGGTAAAAATATCGGGTTTCCATCCCAAGAGGTTGTTTTGCTGTGCAAAGTTCAAAAACTCTTCCCAGGCACTATTTATTTTATCGCCTCCATATTCACCAACATAGAATGAATAAATGATTGGTTTTTGTTTTAGCAAAATGATTTTGGGTTTAATGTCAGAAACTAATTTTCCTGAATCATTTATTTTATAATCAACATGGGTATTCAATACGATCTGCTTGTCAGACTTGAACTCCTGTGGCGAAACACCAAATTTTTTACTAAAAGCCTTTGAAAAAGCAGAACAGTTGTTATACCCAATCTGAGATGCAATTTCACTAATCGTCTCGTCGGAATATCGTATAAGTTTAACAGCCGTATCGAGCCTTATCCGATTGATGTAATTACCCAATGGCTCATTTAACGAAGCTTTGAAAATCCTGTGAAAATGAAAGAACGAAATACCAAATTTTTCGGATAACAACCTGACATTAAGATCCTCTGCAAGATTGTTATCGATATAATTCAATACTTCGTTGACTTTCTGTTGGTAGTAAGATGTTGTTTCCTGTTGCATAAGCTGTTTTTAGTGCGCAAAAATAGAATGTGCCCTTAGCAACCAACAAAATACATGTAATTAGGGCAACCCGTTATGAAAAATGAAGGAAATTCAGAAAAAGTTAAAATTCGCACTTCCTTTTATTGTCAAGACACAGCGGAATTAAGTCTGTTCAGGTGAATATCTGTTAATTGAATATCAACAGCTTTCATGTTTTGATCATATTGTTCTTTGTTACTAAACCCTAAGATAGGAATTACTTTAGTTTCATTTTGTAACATCCATGCAAGAACCAGCTGGTTGTTTGTCACACCCAATTCACCGGCTATTTGTGTTAACACTTCTAATCTTTTCTGGTTCTCAGGGGTATTAAAGAACGACCAGTTATAATAATTCCGACGTTTTTCTTCTGAATCATAAATACCCTTTAAAAGCGGAGAATAGGCAATCAGGGTCAAATCACTATTGCTTCTTAAGTAGTCAAATAGTTCATCATTAGCATTTTCCGATATTCCAAAATCGGCATTGAATTTTGGTTGAAAATAGGAATATTGCTGTTGAATGGCGGTATATAATGCCCAATTATTGTGAGAACTAATGTTCCGTGCTAGTGCTAATCTCCATGTTTTAAGATTACTGCACGCCACATTTTTGATCTTCCCCTCTTTAACCAGATCATTCAGGGTTTCAAGCGTTTCTTCAAGAGGTACAGAACGATCGTCAATATGGGTATAATACAAATCAATATAATCTGTTTGGAGTCGACGCAAACTTCCTTCAACAGCTGATCGTATTGTTTTGGCTGAGAGTCCTTCGTACTGGCCGGGTACCAAATCCCATTTGGGAAGTCCATTACTATCCCTGATGATGGATAAATCTTTAATTCCCCCTCCGGCTTTCGTGGCCAAAAATACCTTGCTGCGATTGTTCCGTTTCTTCATCCATTCACCCAGAGTTAATTCACTTTCACCGCCTGCAAATTCTCCTTTTCCAACCCACCATGCATAGCAATTGGCCGTGTCGATAAAGTTCCGGTTTGCATCAATAAAACGATCTAAAATTTCGAATGAATCCTTCTTGTCGATAATTGTGCCCATTAACATGGCACCCAAACAAATTTCACTAACTTGTTCATTTGTAGTTCCAAAGATTTGTGTTTTCATGGCTATTTTTAAAATTTCAACAAAAGTAGATTATTGATGTTGAACGGTAGTTTTCCAAATTTGCTAAACTTAATGATTTCAAAATTCAGCTTCTTTTTCAAATTGGAAAATGAAAAACAGAAAATAAGTTTAATCCTGTATTGGTTGAATGGATTGCCGTTGATACCATTGAGATATCGTTTTCACACATCCCGATAATGGCTTTTTATCGGATGTTGTTATAAAATGGAATTTCATAAAAAATGAATTCAACTATTTAAAATTTAGAATAATTGAAAATCCATGGTTTTTTTGTCTGGCTTTACTAAAACTGACCGACAATTCTTTTCTCAGATATTAGAAAATACCCTTTTCAAAAGCTTCGATCAAATCGCCTGATATACTAATGGCTGAGGCATGAGTTGGCAGATTTCCTCTCTCAAACCAGCCCGCTTCCCCAATTTCCTCTTCATCAATTACGATTGGTTGGGTGTCGTCGGCTTCAGCAGTAAAACCCAGCATGAGTGATGCAGAGAAGGGCCAGGGCTGACTTTTGTAATATTTTAGATTCCTGATGTCCAACCCAATTTCTTCTTTTACCTCCCTGACAACAGTTTCTTCAATTGACTCTCCAACATCGACATAGCCGGCGATAAGCGCGTAAAAATCACCTCGATAGTGTTTGCCTTTTGCCAACAGTATTTTATCGTTGCAGGTGATGGCTACAATAACGGCAGGTGATATTTTAGGATAAATCGCCAGGTTGCATTGTGGACAAACCGTTGCCCGCTCATCCTTTTTCAGTTCTGTTTTCGAACCGCATTTTCCACAATATTTGTTATTTTGGTGCCAGGTCATCAATTGATAACCTACCGATCCAATCCACGCAAACTCTCTGCTTTTCAGGTTTCGTAAAACAAAAATATCATGGTATTCATAAGAGGGATGATTAACCGGAGATTCTATGAATCCAAAACAACGATTGGAATTGATTGAAAACAGATAAACCGGCGCTTCTATGGGTTCAATGAAATCTCTTCTTCTCGGAATTTCATAGTCATCTCCTGATCTCTTTAATAACAGCTGGTTATCGCCATAACACAACAAAAAATCATCATCACCAATTTCCTGATCATGAAGATATTTGTTATCGAGAATGGCCGGGCCTATTTCATTTAACATGGATTGATCATCTTTAATTTTGAATGCATTCAATTTTAATTGCAAATTAAATAAAGAATACCGGCTCCTTCCTCTCTTTATAGAGTTTATTTAGTCGAATTGCAGCGTCTTTAACTAGACCAGGTTTCATCGTTCTGGCATTTTGCTGACAGCTTTTGATACAGGCACAACAGGTGATGCATTTTTCCTGATCTATCAAATAACTGTTTACTGAATCGATTGCTCCAACAGGACACCCTTCGGCACAAATGCCACACTGGGTGCAAGCTTCACTGACCGCAATAAAATCAACGTTCCACAGCTTACCATTCCAACGGTAAGGAAAGCAACCCGGAATATTTACATCAGCTATTTGTTCAACAGAATGAATGGTGTTGAGTTTTTCCTGTAGTTCTCGTCCAAATAACTCTGCATGGCATAAGTCGATTGCATCAGGACGGCCTTCAGCCGTTGGTATTTCATTACTGGAAAAGGAGTGTTCTCCAATAAATGCTGCACCGGCGATCGGTTTACATCCACTCTGGGTTAAAATATTTTTCAGCTCGAGTAATGCATCTTCGTATTCACGGTTTCCGTAAACGACAACACATGCTGCAGGTGTATTTTGGGCATTAATCGTATTCAACCATTCGGTTATCAGTGCAGGCACCCTTCCCATATAAACAGGTACTGCAACAACCAATAATTCATTTTCCAATGTTTGTAGCGGTTGTTTTCTCACAACCGGTTTGGTAATATCGATTAGTTCCACATTGCTTTGATTCATTCCACTCGCAATAGATTGAATAATAGATTTTGTTGTCCCCGTCGGTGAGAAACAAACCAGTTTCAGTGATTGTATTTTCATAAAATTTCCTCCTGTCATTTAATTTTTGATCTACTTAACCACAGAGTTACCGGAGCTTTTACCTGAGTAAAGACTTGGTGTAACTCTGTGGTTCAAATAATTGATGCTCCTTCGCAATTAGTCTGTTTGTTCATCATGCAAACAACTACCACTTTTTTAAGTGTTGATGGAAAGTCACACCAATGCTCCCGGGAACAATAACCGATTTAAACTCATCAAACTCTTTGCAGTTACCCATTTTTGCAACAATGGCTTTCACCTTTTCAAAACTTTCGTAGTGGATGATAAAACAACGTGAATCTCCTTCACCATCTTTTACCAGTTCAGCATCAATAAAACCATCCTGCTTTTTCAGGAAACCGTTGATAAAAACATCACCTTTCGATAGGATCAGCTCATCGGTTGTTGTTTCCAATGCCTTGAAATTTACATGCTCTGTAATCATTGTGTTCTTCATAACTAATTTGATTTTAAAATTTATGAAGACAAATTTAGATGGTGATCAAATGAAGAAATAGTATGAAAACGACAGCTACGTTAATTTTCCGATTTGTAAGATGGAATTGTTTTGATGAACAAAACTTTTCGGCGTATCTCCTGCAAAACGTTTGAAATCCTTAATAAAATGCATCTGATCGAAATAACCATTGTCGAATGCGATGTCGGACAATTTGGAGTAATCACTATGAAGTACTTGATTTAAGCTGTTTTGAAAGCGGTTAAGTGTACAAAATGTCATAGCCGATACACCCACGTATTTGTTATACATGCGTTCTAACTGGCGCATACTGATATTGTTCCGTTGACAAAATTCAGCTATTTGGATTGAATTTTCGTTTCCTTTCAGCACATTAAATAGTTTTCTGAAATTTTCAGGCGTATAGTTACGATCATCGAGTAAGGATAATAAATCGCTTTCAAGAATGGTTAATCGTTCAACAACATTGGGAGCCTCCTTTAATCGTTCAGTCATTCTGGTTGCCAGAATAAACCCAACTTCTCTTACTCCCAGCCATTGATTTTTAAATTCAGAAACGGGAATTTTAAAAAAAGGGAAGAAACCTTCCGGTAAAAAACAAACACCAAGCATATCAACCTTCCCATTCAATTTCAAATAGGCATTCCTGAAGTGATCCTGTAAGCCTGAAAAGAATACCTCTTCAAGCAACTGTTCCTTACCATCCAGACAAATGTATTGGGGTGTTTCACTCAAATTAAACCGTAGATTGATATTCCGCTGTGGAATGATCTTGTGGTTAAGTTGCATGTTCTCACTATGAAGCTCCCAGAAGAATTTGATGTAATTCTTCAACAAAGGATGTTGAACCGGGTATCTTTTTATTTCGTTCTGCATTGGAGATTGAACGGCAACTTTATCATAATTATAGGCTTCGAATTACTCCACCCCTTTTCTCGTTTCCCACCAAACCTGATAGCCCCAAAAATAATCATCTTCTACAACGGAAGAGGGAATATTTTCAGCATTTAATTTCTTTTCTGAATCAGGATAAGGAAAGCGGAATGGAGGGCGGTTATGCCCTGAATAGGCTGAACGGCTTGCCGGCACTAAGGTTGGGACATCGGTCCGGCGCATTTCGGCCCAGGCTTCCCAGCATTGACGGAACAGGGCAATCCATTTCTGAACATAAACCTGTTTCAACTCGTTGTTCCATTTTACTTCCGGTTGAGCAAGATAAGCGGTGATCACTGCATCGGAAATACCGTATTCGCTGCACGATGCAGTGATTGCTTTTTGATACGCTTCACCGGCATCGCCCAATACAAAACCTTTCAAAACAGCTTCAGCCCTGATCAGTTCAATCTCGGAATATTTCATAAACCAAACTGTGCCAGTGGAATTGTTGACAAAACGGTCGTTGACCCTTGAATATTCTTTATCTGCATCGGTACCTACCTCAAGCCCGCTATAAGTTCCTTCGGTTATGGGTTCTGCGTAAAAAGCAATACGGGGATCGGCATAAGCAAGTAGCGTATCCACAATTGGTTTTGCAATGTAGCTATCGCCTACCGAATTGTGCTGTTTGGTCCATGGTTCTACCCAGTCGCCACCAGGGTAAGCCAGAAAAGCATTGTCGGCATTGCTTTCAAACAGAGGATT
>Ga0209373_10003385_pt1 | contig 14815 bp, 11 predicted proteins | sample Higcelweek5metaG_FD_187173 | JGI IMG/M metagenome (GOLD analysis project Ga0209373, IMG submission 187173) | Freshwater pond sediment microbial communities from the University of Edinburgh, under environmental carbon perturbations - High... | ecosystem: Environmental > Aquatic > Freshwater >...
CAATGGAGGAAATTACAATTACACATGATGTTTCGGCTACCAATGAAGAATGTTACACGACTTACAAAATTGAAAATGTACAAGTGCCAAATAATTCATCAGAATTAGTTGAGGGTATTTTTGTAGTTAAAATTTAACAGGAATATTCATAATAAAAATAGTACATTATCCGTTTCTAAGGAATATAGATTTTAAAAATGAAAGAATTTTTCTGTTCAATTTGCCTATTATTTACAAGTTTTATTTTCGGACAAACTTTAACTGAAAGCTATGATACTGTTTTTTATTCAGAAAAAGATAGTGTCTCTATGGAATATTCTCTTTTTCAAAATAAAAAATTTAATCTAGTCTTGGTTCCTAATGATACAATTAGTCCAGGAACTAATGGAGCTCCTGATATTATTATGAAAGCTTATATTGGAAAGGATACACTTCAAATTTCTCATAATAATTTTCCATTTGCCAAAAAAACGTATGTTACAATTGAAACACCTAAGGGAAAATCAGTTGTGGCTTTTAGATTTAATAACACTAATGGGTGTTTTTCCCAAAATTATATCGATAAACATCGAGGTAAAATTGAATTTAGTAATCCTGAAATCTATGAATTAGCGAATATTATTTGGACACTATCACCTACTGGAGAACGAGCTACAGATTTATACAAAAAGTCGGAATATTATGAAAAAGTAAAAAAATATTTCAAACCTTATTTGAATCATCCGCTCTTTGAAAAATTAAATTTTCCTGATAGTATTTATTCTAAAAAGCACTATGATTTTAGAGAAAATAGTTTTGCTTTTAAATTTGATAATTCCAATAAAATTATCAGTAGTGAAAATTATTTTTACGTAATGGGTGGCAATTATGATAATTTTAATAGTTTATTTAAGGAGCTAATTCCATTAATTGAAGATTTTTCTGAAAAATCAAAATTTAGAAAATTTTATAAAAAAAATAGTAAATATTATGAGCAACAAACATCTAGGTTAGATGAATTACTTCCAGTAGAAAAAATGTGGAGTTGGTTAGAATTAGAATTTCCAACAATAAAAATTCAGTCCTATAAGGTTGTTTTTTCTCCGTTAATAGGAGGCTCGCATAGTACTCAAAAATATAATACTTATGATAGGTTGAGACAAAACCCTTTTTTTGAAACAATTATGTTTATTTGTGGAAGTGAAAGGTATGATTCAAATAAAAAACTTTCTGAAAGTGAAAAAATAGGTATGATGTCAGGAATTGTTTTTACAGAAATCGATCATAATTATGTAAATCCTACTAGTTCAAAATTTCAGAAAGAAATTAATACAATTTTTGATAAGAAAAATGGCTGGGTTTCAGAAAGTGAAGATTGGTATACCAATTCGATTGCGGTGTTTAATGAATACATGACACATGCTGTATTCTGTCTTTGGATGTTAGAAAATTTTGACATTGAATCTGCAAATTACGTAATAAACGCACGTGAGGAATTAAATGTTTCGAAAAGAGGTTTTGTGAAATTTAAAGAATTTAATCAAGAACTTATAAGTTTAAGAAAAAACAATCCTTCTTTGAAGGTAACAGAATTGTATCCTTTAATTTTAAATTGGTGTAAAAATCAGTAAAATGGTTTGAAATATTTTCTGATTACTAAATTTCTCATTTCTAAATTAAAAAACTATCTTTGCGCCACAACAACAACATACTACATACATGAGTTCTGATACGAGCAAACGCTACAATTTAAGAGGAGTTTCGGCTTCTAAAGAAGATGTGCACCAAGCTATCAAAAACATCGACAAAGGCTTATTTCCACAAGCATTTTGTAAAATCATCCCAGATTATTTAACAAACGACGACCAATATTGCATCATTATGCATGCTGACGGTGCAGGAACAAAATCTTCCTTAGCCTACATGTATTGGAAAGAAACAGGCGATATTTCGGTTTGGAAAGGAATTGCTCAAGATGCATTAATCATGAATATAGATGATTTATTATGTGTTGGAGCGACTGATAATATTTTACTTTCATCAACTATCGGAAGAAATAAAAATCTAATTCCTGGCGAAGTCATTTCAGCCATCATTAACGGAACAGAAGAATTAATTTCAGATTTAAAAAATCACGGAGTTACCATTCATTCCACTGGAGGAGAAACTGCTGATGTAGGCGATTTAGTGCGAACTATTATCGTAGATTCAACCGTAACAGCTCGCATGAAACGTGCTGATGTTATTGATAATGCAAATATTCAAGCAGGTGATGTAATTGTAGGATTGGCTTCTTTTGGTCAAGCTACTTATGAGAAAGAGTATAACGGCGGAATGGGAAGTAATGGCTTAACTTCAGCTCGTCATGATGTTTTTGAGAAATATTTAGCGGAGAAATATCCAGAAAGTTTTGACGCTTCAGTTCCAAATGAACTAGTGTATTCAGGTAAAACCAAATTAACGGATGCAGTCGAAAATAGTCCAATTGACGCTGGAAAATTAGTACTTTCTCCAACCAGAACATACGCCCCAGTAATCAAAAAGATTTTATCAAAATACAATTCTAATGAAATTCACGGAATGGTACATTGTAGTGGAGGAGCGCAAACCAAAGTGCTTCACTTTGTAGAAAACGTTCGCGTGATTAAAGATAATTTATTTCCAGTGCCACCATTGTTCCAATTAATTCAAGAACAATCTAAAACCGATTGGAAAGAAATGTACCAAGTTTTCAATTGTGGTCACCGCATGGAATTATACGTTCCAGCAGAAGTAGCACAAGATATTATCGAAATTTCAAAATCATTCAACATAGACGCACAAATCGTAGGAAGAGTAGAGAAATCAGATAGTAAGAAATTAACAATTACATCAGAATACGGAACGTTTGAATATTAATCTGTAGAGACAAGTCATGACTTGTCTTTCTGTTTTTAATAAAATTAAAATTTACAACACAACAACAATAAAATGCAACACAACGTATTAATTTTAGATTTCGGTTCGCAATACACCCAATTAATTGCCCGAAGAGTTAGAGAATTAAACATTTTCTGCGAGATTTTTCCATTCGATAAAATTCCAGCAGATTTATCATCATATAAAGCCGTAATCTTAGGAGGAAGTCCGTGTTCGGTTCGCTCAGAAGAAGCCCTTCATCCCGATTTATCTCAAATTAGAGGTAAAATGCCATTGTTAGCAGTTTGTTACGGAGCACAATATTTAGCCCATTTTTCAGGTGGAGAAGTAGCAGCATCGAATACAAGAGAATACGGAAGAGCAAATCTATCATACATCAAAGAAAACGAAGTGTTTTTGGAAGGTGTTTCTGAAAATAGTCAAGTTTGGATGTCGCATTCAGATTCAATCAAACAATTGCCAACAAACGGAGTTAAGATTGCCAGCACAAAAGACGTAGAAAACGCAGCATACAAAATTGAAGGTGAAACTACTTATGCCATTCAATTTCACCCAGAAGTATACCATTCAACAGATGGAAAACAAATGTTGGAAAATTTTTTAGTAAAAATCGCACAAGTACCTCAAACTTTCACACCAAATGCTTTTGTAGAGGAAGTAGTTGCAGAAATGAAAGCTAAAATTGGAAACGATAAAGTAGTTTTAGGACTTTCTGGCGGTGTAGATTCAACTGTAGCAGCGGTTTTATTGAACAAAGCAATTGGAGAAAACTTATATTGTATTTTTGTAAATAATGGATTATTACGTAAAAACGAATTCCAAAATGTACTAAATCAGTACAAAGGAATGGGATTAAATGTAAAAGGAGTAGATGCTTCGGCACGCTTTTTGGATGCATTAGCTGGGTTAGATGATCCAGAAGCAAAACGTAAAGCTATTGGAAAAGCATTTATTGAAGTTTTTGATGATGAAGCGCACCAATTAACCGATGTAAAATGGTTAGGTCAAGGTACAATTTATCCAGATGTTATCGAATCGGTTTCAGCAACGGGCGGACCTTCAGCAACAATTAAATCGCATCATAATGTAGGTGGATTGCCTGATTTTATGAAATTGCAAGTGGTAGAGCCTTTACGAATGTTATTTAAAGATGAGGTTCGAAGAGTAGGAAGAAGTTTAGGAATCGACGAAGAATTATTAGGACGTCATCCATTTCCAGGACCAGGATTGGCAATTCGTATTTTAGGTGATATTACGCCAGAAAAAGTAGCTATTTTGCAAGAAGTAGATGCAGTTTTCATCAACGGTTTAAAAGAACACGGATTATACGATAAAGTATGGCAAGCAGGAGCCATCTTGTTACCTGTAAACAGTGTAGGAGTAATGGGAGACGAGCGCACGTATGAAAAAGTTGTTGCATTGCGCGCAGTAGAATCAACCGATGGAATGACCGCAGATTGGGTACATTTGCCGTATGAGTTTTTAATGAAAATTTCTAACGAAATCATAAACAATGTTAGAGGTGTAAATAGAGTGGTGTATGACATCAGCTCAAAACCACCTGCTACTATTGAGTGGGAATAGTTAAGTTAATAACAATATAATGGCAATTACAAGTTTCAATTTAGATTTTTAGTACATTTGAGTTGAATTTTGAAATTGCCATTTTTTATATTTTATACTATGAAGAACGTATTTTTTATTTATATTTTTTTATTCGCATTTGCTGTACAAGCTCAAATTAAGCACACTGTAGCAAAAGGAGAAACTGTATATCAAATTGCTAAAAAATATCAAGTAACGCCTTTTGATATTTATCGGTTAAATCCGGATGCAAAAAATGGAGTACAAGAAAATACGACTTTATTAATTCCAAAAGCAGGTTCTAATGCATCAGGAATTACCCATAAAGTTGCACCAAAAGAAACGCTTTTTGGGATTGCTAAAAAGTATAATGTTTCTGTTTCTGATATTGAAAAATGGAATAAAGAAGCACTAAAAGAAGGATTAAAAATTGATCAAGAAATTTATGTTTCTAAGCCTTCTGCTTCAAGCAAACCCATTATTCAAAAGGAAGTCAAACCCGATGTAAAAGTTTTAGATGTTGTAGAAGAAGAAAAAGTTAAAACTACAATTTCAACTTTTTCGCATACAGTTGTTGCTCAAGAAACCAAATATGGAATTGCTACAAAATATGGACTTTCAGTTGAGGAATTAGAAAAATTAAATCCGCAAATTGCAGAAGGATTAAAAGTAGGCGAAATCTTAAAAATTAAAACTACTCAAGAAAAGAAAGTTTCAGTTGTAGGAAAAGGACAATATGAAGTACAACCTAAAGAAACAATATTTAGTTTGTCTAAAAAGCTAAATGTTTCTCAAGAGGATTTATTGGATTTGAATCCTGAATTGAAAAATGGTTTAAAGGAAGGAATGGTTTTAAATGTGCCATCTCGAAGAATCATAAGAGATACCATTCTTTCTATAAAACCCAAAGTTGATTTGTTAAAAACAGTTGATAAGACAAAGCAAAAAGAGCTGGTCTTATTTCTTCCATTTAATATCAATAAAATAGAAAACGATTCGTTAAAAACAAAAGCAGAACATTTAAAAACCAATAAATTTTTAAACTTAACCTTAGATTTTTATGCAGGAGCTTTAAAGGCAGTTGACTCAGCAAAAGTATTAGGATTACCTGTCAATGTTAAAATTTATGATGTTGAAAGTTCAAAATATTCCTCTAATGTAACTTCTATTATTTCAAAAAATGATTTTTCAAATGTAGATGCTGTTATTGGTCCGTTTCAAAATTCACATGCTGAAAGTGTTGCACAATTGCTTTCAAAATATAATATTCCTGTAATTTCGCCACTTTCGAAAGAAAAAGGTTTGGCTTTGCCTAATTTATATTATGCGATTCCTTCGGAAGAAAAGTTGAAGGCTAATTTGTTTGCTTATTTCAAACAAAAAGAAGGTAATGTAGTGGCAATTATTAGTACCAAAAAGAATGCATCGAGAGATTATTTAAAGGCAAATTATCCAGAAACTAAGCATGCTATTTTTAATGATAAAGGCGCTTTGGATATGGTTCATTTTAAATCACAATTGGTTAAAGGAAAACCAAATTTTGTAATTTTAGAAATAGAAAAGGCAGGAACAATTTTGAGTATTACAAATGCATTAAAGAGTTTGCAAAAAGAATATGACATTCAATTGGTTGTTTTTGAAGTGTATGATGCACTTAATTTTGAAGAAATTCCGATTAAGAATTTAACCGCTTTAAAAATGATGTATCCTTCTGCAAATAAAATTATCGAAACACCTGAAGAGTTTATCTTTGCAAAAGAATTTAAAAAAGACAATAACATTGCGCCAAATGCAGCTGCTGTAAAAGGGTTTGATATTACTTTTGATACTATTTTGCGCATTTGTCAGGAAGAAGGTTTTGTAGATTCTGTTTCAAAATACAAAACGGAATATGTTGGAAATAGTTTCGATTATTCGAATGAAAATGGCGCAAACAATAATAATGGTTGTTATTTATTATATTATGACAACGATCTAACAATTAAACAAGTACAATAATGGCAACTTCAAAAGTGACTTACTTAGGTGATTTACGCACCTCTTCGATACATTTACAATCGGGTTCTGAAATTATTTCGGATGCACCACTTGATAACAACGGAAAAGGAGAAGCTTTTTCTCCAACCGACACTGTTGCTAACGGACTAGCAAGTTGTATGTTCACCGTTATGGGAATCAAAGCTCGCGATTTAGGCGTAGATTTCTCAGGTTCCACTGCAGAAGTAACCAAAATCATGGGAACCGAACCAAGAAGAATCACAGAAATTCACGTAACGTTTAATTTCTCCATCAACCCCGACGAAAAAACAAAAACCATCTTAGAAAGAACCGCAATGACTTGCCCAGTTTTTTATAGTTTGCATCCTGAGATTAAGAAAGAGATTGTTTTTAACTGGAAGTAAATAGATAAAAGAATAAAGATCAAAGAGAAAAGAAAGTTGACCATTTTAAATAGTTTTTCTTCTTTTCTCTTTTTCTATCCTCTCAAAAATGACTAACCACGAACTCCTCATCAAACTCGCACACACCAAAATGCCTTTTGGCAAATACGAAGGCTATTACTTAATCGATCTTCCGGAGTATTATGTGGTTTGGTATGCCAATAAAGGTTTTCCAAAAGGACAATTAGGCGAACAATTAAAATTGGTACACGAACTCAAGCTAAACGGCTTAGAAGAACTCGTTCGAAACATCCGCAGAAACTTTCCAAAAAAGTAAAATATTTTTTGCCACAGATTAAAGGATTTCCACTGATTAATCTTTGCTAATCTGTGAAATCCGTGGCTTTAAAATTTCGTTTTGTAACACAAGAAACTTCTCAAAAAAGTAAAATATTTTACCACAGTTCAAAATAATGAATCTGTGCTAATCTATGTAATCCGTGGCTATAAAATTTCGTTTTACAAGATATTTTGTCTTTTCATTGTTGGATAGAATATTGTTTACAATTTAATTACAAAATTGATACATCGACTAATTGGCACATTGACTAATTAGTATTATCTTTGCACGATTTTATTACAGATAAAAGATATTTATCGCAACAACAACACAACAACAATACAATGAACCAAACTAAGTACATTTTTGTTACCGGAGGTGTGACTTCTTCTTTAGGAAAAGGAATTATCGCAGCTTCGTTAGCCAAATTATTGCAAGCCAGAGGATATCGAACGACCATTCAAAAGTTCGATCCATACATCAACGTGGATCCAGGAACATTAAATCCTTACGAACACGGAGAATGTTATGTAACAGACGATGGAGCAGAAACGGATTTGGATTTAGGTCACTATGAGCGTTTTTTAAACGTTCCTACTTCTCAAGCGAATAACGTAACTACAGGAAGAGTCTATCTTTCGGTTATTGAAAAAGAGCGTAGAGGAGAATTTTTAGGGAAAACGGTTCAGGTGGTGCCTCATATCACAAACGAAATCAAGGAACGCATGCAGTTGCTTGGAAAATCGGGTGATTTTGATATTGTAATTACTGAGATTGGTGGAACTGTTGGAGATATTGAATCATTACCTTATATCGAGTCAGTACGTCAATTGATTTGGGAATTAGGTGAAAATAACGGAATCGTAATTCATTTAACGTTAGTGCCTTATTTGGCTGCTGCCGGAGAATTAAAAACGAAACCAACACAACATTCAGTGAAAACTTTAATGGAAAGCGGAATCAAAGCTGATATTTTAGTTTGTAGAACGGAACATGAAATTTCGCAAGATTTACGTCAAAAATTAGCATTGTTTTGTAATGTGAAAAAAGAAGCGGTAATTCAATCGATTGATGCGTCAACTATTTATGAAGTTCCCAATTTAATGTTGGAAGAAGGATTAGATAGAGTAGCGTTGAAAAAATTAGATTTACCAGAAAAAAACACACCAGATTTAACCAACTGGAACGAGTTCTTATTTAGATTGAAAAATCCTAAGCACGAAGTAAACATTGGTTTGGTTGGAAAATATGTAGAATTACAAGATTCGTACAAATCGATTTTAGAAGCGTTTATTCATGCTGGAGCGGCAAACGAGACAAAAGTGAACGTGATTTCTATTCATTCTGAGTATTTAGATGCCAATTCGGCAGAAAGTCAGTTGAAAGATTTAGATGGTATACTTGTTGCACCAGGTTTTGGCGGTCGTGGAATTGAAGGTAAAATCGATACGGTTCGTTATGCAAGAGAAAATAATATTCCGTTTTTCGGAATTTGTTTGGGAATGCAAATGGCTGTAATTGAATATTCTCGTAACGTTTTAGGTTACACTGATGCCAATTCAACCGAAATGAACGAAAATACAACTCATCCAGTTATTAACTTAATGGAAGAGCAAAAAAATATTGAAAACAAAGGTGGAACTATGCGTTTAGGCGCATGGAAATGTATTATTAAAGAAAATACGTTGGCACAAAAAATCTATGGTAAAACTGAGATTATGGAGCGTCACCGTCACCGTTACGAATTCAATGGTGCGTATTTAAACGAATTAGAAAAAGCAGGATTAGTAGCTTCGGGAGTAAATCCAGATACGAAGTTGGTAGAAATTGTTGAAATTCCTACACATCCTTTCTTTATCGGCGTTCAATACCATCCTGAATATAAAAGTACTGTCGCTAATCCGCACCCACTTTTTGTGAGTTTTGTAGCTGCAGCGGTACAACATAAAACTAAATAAACTGTTCATTTAAAACGGAACACTGAACACTAATAAGTAGATGGAAGAAAAAAAATTAGACCTTAATTCGATTATCGGATTTGTATTGATTTCTGGAATTTTGATTTGGATGTTATATTCAAATGCTCCAACACCAGAAGAACAAAAGGAAAAAGAGAAAAAAGAGCAATTAGATAAACAAGCTAAAGAAGTTAAAACGGTAACTTCATCGGTTGCAGCAACGCCAGTAGCAGATTCTACTAAAAATGCAGCAGCACAAGCACAATTAGGTACGTTTGGATATTCTGCAACACTTCCATCGGCTACAGATGCTGTCACCGAAATCAAAAATGAAGTTTTATCGCTTAAAATTTCTAATAAAGGTGGATATATCGTTGATGCAACTGTTTTAGGATTTGATCAATTTGAGAAAAATTCGAAAAAAGCGGTTCAAATCATCAAAGATAAAAACGCTTCTTTAGACATCGCATTAAATACAACAGATAACAGAACGTTGCATACAAAAGACATGTATTTTGAACCTAAGTTAACTACTGAAGGTAAAAATCAAGTTTTAACGTTGCAATTAAAAGCGGGTCCAGATCAGTTTTTAGAATACCGTTATGTGTTGAAACCTAACGAATATATGTTAGATTTTGCTATCCGTTCTCAAGGTTTGGAAAAAGTAGTAAATACTTCAAAACCATTAGATTTAGAATGGCAATTAAAATCATACAGAAACGAGAAAAGTGTTTCGTATGAAAATCGTTATACTGAATTAGTGTTCGAATATGAAGATGGAAAAGACGATTATTTAAACGCTGCCAAAGATTCAGAAGATGAAGCAAATGATGTTTCTTACATCGCTTTTAAACAGCATTTATTTACTTCTATTTTATTGACGGATACGAAATTCAAAACAGCGAAATTTAAGTCAGATAATTTAGTTGATGATGAAAAAGTAGATACAGTTTTTACTAAAAACTTCACAGCTCAAGTTCCTTTAGAATTTAAAAATGGCGCTTTAAACTATAATATGAATTGGTATTATGGTCCAGCAAAATATGAAATTTTGAATGGTTATGAAAGAAATTTAGACGAAATCATGCCATTAGGTTGGGGAATTTTCGGATGGATTAATCGTTATATTTTTATTCCAGTTTTCGGATTTATTTCAGCATTAGGAATTGGTTACGGAATTGCGATTGTTTTATTCACGATTTTAGTTCGTATTGTAATGTCGCCAGTAACATACAAGTCTTATTTGTCACAAGCAAAAATGAAGGTTTTACGTCCAGAAATTACAGAATTGAATGAAAAATTCAAGGACAATCCGATGAAAAAGCAACAAGAAACAATGAAATTGTATTCTAAAGCAGGTGTAAATCCTATGGCAGGATGTTTACCAGCCTTGATGCAAATGCCAATTTTCTATGCGTTGTTTCAGTTCTTCCCATCGATGTTCGATTTAAGACAAAAATCTTTCCTTTGGGCAGACGATTTATCTTCATACGATAGCATTTATCAATTACCTTTCCATATTCCATTTTATGGAAGTCACGTGAGTTTATTCCCAATTTTGGCTTCTATTGCTATTTTCTTCTACATGAAAATGACAACTGGAGACCAAGCGATGAGTACACCACCGCAAGAAGGTATGCCAGATATGGGTAAAATCATGAAAATCATGATTTACATTTCGCCTGTAATGATGTTGTTCTTCTTTAATAATTATGCGTCTGGATTGAGTTTGTATTACTTCATCTCTAACTTAATTACGATTGGAATTATGTTAGTAATCAAAAATTATATTGTAGATGAAGCTAAAATTCATGCTAAAATTCAAGATAATAAGACCAAAGAGAAAAAGGAAAGTAAATTCCAAAGAAAAATGCGCGAAATGATGGAGCAAGCAGAAGCCCAAAAAGCCGCACAAAAGAAAAAATAAGTTTTATTTTAATACAAACCCTGTCTGCAAACGACAGGGTTTCTTTTTTATACTAGTAATGAAAATAGCGATTATCGGATTTGGTAATATGGGGCAAACCTATGTCAACAGTTTTATGAGCTCTGGATTTGTAGGAGCTTCAGATATTTTAATTTTAAATAAGACAAAAATTGAAGAAAAGAATAGTTTCGGAATTGATGTAATAAATTTTTATACAGAACCCAATTCCCAAATCTTCGAATCGGATATTTTGATTTTGGCAGTAAAACCTCAAGATTTTAAACTATTAGCTTCTGAAATAAAAACTTTCTTAAATCCAGAACATGTTATTTTATCGGTAATGGCTGGGATTTCAATTGAAGCTATGCAAAAGGAATTGGGTGTTTCTAAAATTGTACGATCAATGCCAAACATACCAACACAAATAGGCGAGGGAATGACGGTTTTTTGCGCTTCAAATGCTGTGGATAGAAAAGAGCTTTTTATTGTTCAGAATTTAATCAATACAACTGGAAAATCGATTTATATCGAAAAAGAAGAAATGCTTAATGCTGCAACAGCTGTTTCAGGAAGTGGACCAGCTTATGTGTTTTATTTTATGCAAGCTATGATTGAATCGGCTGTAAAATTAGGTTTTTCACCTTCTGAAGCAGAGTTTTTGGTAAGTCAAACTTTCTCTGGTTCGGTACAATTGCAAAACAGAAGTAAATTGTCAAATGAAGCTTGGATTCAACGCGTGGCTTCAAAAGGCGGAACTACAGAGGCTGCCTTGTCTGTTTTTAATTTTTTAGGAATGTCAGACATTGTTATTAAAGCTATCGATTCAGCAAATTTAAGAGCTGTTGAACTCGGGAAATAAAAAAACGTCCACTTTTACAGCAGACGTTTTTAACCAAAAAACAATATTAATAGAAACTATTATTAATCTAAATCTGGTAAAATTATATTATCCAAAACATGAATAACACCGTTTGATGCTTGTACATCAACGGCAACAATATTAGTTTGTCTTGCCGCTTCATCTGTAATCACAGTTCCAGAAACTGTAAAAGTTCCCGTTTCATAAGTTGTTATTGGTCCTGACGGAATAGCATTTGATAAAACATTTGCTCCAGCTACAACATGATAACTTAAAACTGATGTCAACTGTGCCGGTGTTAAACTTGCTAAAGTTCCTGGGTTTTCAGTTTCAAATGCTGTAAAAGCAGCATTAGATGGGGCAAAAACGGTAAAAGGAGAACTTGCAGTCCCAGATAAAATCCCAACAAAATCAGGTTGTCCTTCACTTGTCAAAGCATCAACTAAATTTGTGAAGTTTGGATTTGCTAGAGCGTGAGTAACAACTGTTGGTAATCCTATCACTGCATCAACAATGTGTACCACACCATTTGAAGCAACTACATCAGCTGAAGTGACACTAGAAACACCATTTAAACGTACACCTGATGATGTATTAACAAACATACTTAATGTATTTGTTGATGATGCACTTCCTTTGGCAAGCGTTTTGATGTAACCAGTAGATAGGCTGGTAGATAAATTAGTTCCGCTTACAACGTGATTAAGTAATATTTCTTTTAATGCAGCAGTAGGAACTGCATCAAGATTAGCATAACCATTAGCAGATAGAAAAGTTGTAAAAGCAGCATTTGTTGGTGCAAAAACAGTGTAAGGTCCTGTTTGGTCTAATGTTTCTACTAAGTCTGTTCTTTCAAGTGCATCAACAAGAATAGACAAGTTTGAAGTTCCTGAAGCAATTGCTACAATTGAATTGTTGTTGTAAGTTGTTCCATCATCATCAGAACATGAAAACATAATAGCAGTTGTAACCACTATTAAAGTTAATTTGATTAATTTTGCGTAGTTTTTCATAGTAAATAAATTTTTTGTTTAAGCAAATTTAAAAAACATTAAACAAATAAAAAACTATTGTTGAGCGTTTTAAAGTACATTTAACGCATATTTATTTTTTGTTTAAGATGAAAAATAAATAATGTATTGATTTTGTTAAGTGTCTGGTAATTAAGTGATAATAAAAATTAAACAATATATAAAATGAAACAAGTTGTTGTCCTTTTTTTAATTTTGAGTTCTTTTTCTGGTTTTTGTCAAGACAAAATAAATCAGTTAGATGAACAAGGAAATCGTCATGGTTTATGGAAGGGTTTACATAAAGATACCAATCGTCCAAGATATGAAGGCACTTTTGATCACGGAAAAGAAACTGGTGTTTTTAAATATTTTGACGATACCAAAGCAGGAACTGTAATTGCTACTCGAGATTTTTCCAAAGGAGATGGTTCTTGCTATGCAATTTTTTATGATCAAAAAGGAAATAAAGTAAGTGAAGGAAAATTAGTCAATAAAATTACTGATGGAACTTGGAAATATTATCATTTTCAATCTTCGCAATTAATGACGATTGAAAATTATAAAGAAGGTAAGCTTGACGGAAATCGAAAAGTGTATTACAAAGATGGTACTATTGCTGAAGATACTAATTACAAGGCAGGTATTAAAGATGGAATCGCTAAAACTTATTCTGAAAAAGGAAAATTAATTGATGAACACATATATAAAAATGGACAATTTGAAGGCTTAGCCTCTTATTATGATGGCAATGGTAATAAAATGTATGAAGGAAAATATGTGAATGGTAAACGAGTTGGTAATTGGAAATTTTTTGAAGACAACAAAGTTATTAAAGAAGTGAAAGCTATTAAATTCAGTAAAGAATTAATCAAATACGAACAACGCTACACTGAAAAAGTCTCAAAAACATTTGAGCAAGTAAAAAAAGAACAAGAGAAAGGAAAATAATTATGAAGAGAGTTGTTGTTGGGCTTTCAGGAGGAGTTGACTCTAGTGTTGCAGCTTATTTATTAAAAGAACAGGGTTATGAAGTTATTGGTCTTTTTATGAAAAATTGGCACGATGATTCAGTTACCATTTCAAACGAATGTCCATGGTTAGAAGATAGTAATGATGCACTTTTAGTTGCCGAAAAATTAGGGATTCCTTTTCAAACAGTTGATTTATCAGAACAATACAAAGAAAAAATCGTTGATTATATGTTCAATGAATACGAAAAGGGAAGAACACCAAATCCAGACGTATTGTGCAACCGTGAAATCAAGTTTGATGTTTTCATGAAAATTGCGCTTTCGCTTGGTGCTGATTATGTAGCAACTGGACACTATTGTCGTAAAGGAACCATCGAAAAAGACGGAAAAGAAATTTTTCAATTATTAGCAGGAAAAGACGATAACAAAGACCAATCGTATTTTTTATGTCAATTATCACAAGAACAATTGGCAAAAGCTTTATTTCCAATTGGCGAATTAACAAAACCCGAAGTTCGTGAAATTGCGACAAAATTAGATTTAATCACAGCCGAAAAAAAAGATTCACAAGGACTTTGTTTCATAGGAAAAGTGCGTTTACCTGAATTCTTACAACAAAAATTGCAACCAAAAGAAGGAGTTATTATTGAAATTCCTTCAGAGGCAACAATATTTACACAAGAAAAACCGCAATTTGATTCAGAAGAAGATACTTTTGCTTTTGAAGCCAAACGAATTGATTATTTGAAAGTACCAGGTAAAGTGGTTGGAAAGCACCAAGGAGCTCACTATTTTACAAAAGGACAACGAAAAGGATTAAACGTTGGCGGTACAAAAGAGCCATTATTCATTATTGAAACCGATGTAGATAAAAATATTATTTA
>Ga0209373_10003390_pt1 | contig 14790 bp, 12 predicted proteins | sample Higcelweek5metaG_FD_187173 | JGI IMG/M metagenome (GOLD analysis project Ga0209373, IMG submission 187173) | Freshwater pond sediment microbial communities from the University of Edinburgh, under environmental carbon perturbations - High... | ecosystem: Environmental > Aquatic > Freshwater >...
TGCTGTTCGCGCGCCTGGACGACATGGACATCCGGTCCGAACAGCGCTTCGACGTGCTGAAGACGGAGTTCGCGCAATATACATTGAATGTGGATCACGAGTTCAGTGAGACGGTGCGCGGCAGCGTCACCGGTGGTCGCGCCAAGTCGAAATTCGACAATCCGGTACAGACCACTGTCCTCATGGATCGGCAGGACACGGACGGGTACAGCTGGGATTTCCGTGAGAACAGCAACCTGCCGCTGATCAATTACGGGTTCGATGTCACCAATCCGTCCAGCTGGGTGGTCACCGGTCCGACCGGCGCCAATCCCCGGTCGGAAATCCGCATGAACCCGACCTTCCAGACCAACACCTATGATACGGCCCAAGGCGATCTGGCCTGGGATATCAGCGAGACGTTCAGTGCCAAGGGCGGCGTGAACTGGAAGCGGTTCAAGTCCAATGCCCAGGCCTTTGCCCGCCCGTCGGCCAGCAGCAACGTCGCCCCCGCCCTGCCCGCCGGCACCACGCTGGCCAGCATGACCCAGTTGCTGTCCGGCTTCGGCAAAGGCCTGAACCTGCCAGACGGTACGGTGACCAGCTGGCTGGTCCCTGATCTGGCTGCGTTCGAGCGCGTTTTCAACATCAACTGCAACTGCGACACGGGCGTACCCGGCGGCGATTTCCGCAGCCAGGGCCTGGAAAACAGCGCCACCCTGGCCAATTGGCGCAATGTGACGGAAGAGTCGCTGGGCTTCTGGGCGCAGGTCGACTGGAACACCGAACTGGGCGACATGCCGTTCCGGGGCAATGTCGGTGTGCGGCAGGTGAAGACGGATGTGACGGCCACGGGCTATTCCTTTGTCGGCGGTGCCACCCGGCCCGTCACCGGCAAGAACAGCTACAAGGACACCCTGCCCTCCATCAACCTGTCGCTGGAGCCGGTGGACGATGTGATCCTGCGCGCCGCCGCCGCCAAGGTTTTGTCGCGACCGCCGGTCACCAACCTGACACCAGTCTTCACCCTGTCGGCCCTGAACGCCCCGAACCCCAGCGCGTCCTTGGGCAATGTCACGCTGGAGCCGTACCGCGCCGATACGGTGGATGTGTCGCTTGAATGGTATTTCGCGCCGGAATCGCTGATCTCCGTCGCCTATTTCTACAAGGACATCTCCACCTTCGTGCAGACCACGCAGCAGACCATGACCTATGCGCAGCTGACCGCCATGAATCCGGAGGCGTTCCCGGCGGGCGGTGGGCGTGATTCCAACCTGTCCTATGTGTTCAGCACCCCCACCAACACACCGGGCGGCCCGCTGAAAGGCTATGAAATCAGCTTCCAGGCACCGTTCAGCTTCCTGCCGGAAGGGTTCGACAAGCTGGGTGTGCAGGCCAACTACACGCATGTGTCGTCAAAAATCGACTATTGCTCGACCTCAGCCTGCTCGGTCTTTGTCACGGCGGATCTGGTCAATCTGTCGCCCGACGCCTGGAATGCCACCCTGTATTATGATGATGGTGAGAAGCTGAACGTCCGCGTGTCGGCGGCGCACCGGTCCGGCTATTACCAGCAGGTTCCGGCCCCCAACGCCGGCACCCGTGGCATCGTGGCCATCGGCAAGTCGGGCACGACCACCTTCGACGCCTCGGCCTCCTATAACGTGACCGAGAATTTCTCGGTCTCGTTCGAAGCGCTGAACCTGACGGACGAAGCCAACCGCCAATACCATGGCGAGCTGGATGGCGTGCGCAACTCCACTTACGTCTATCACCATACGGGTCGCCAGTTCTATCTGGGTGCCCGGTACAAGCTGTGATCGCGTAGCGCGGATTAGCGAAGCGTAATCCGCGGGGCGACGAAGAGGTTGCTCCGCGCATTACGGCTGCGCCTAATCCGCGCTACGATTGACGAATACCGGTGAATATCGACATGCTTTTCTCCCGCCGCGCGCTCCTGGCCTCGCTCGCCGCCCTGCCCCTGGCCGGCTGCGCGGGGCGGCTGTCCGGTCAGGCCGGGGTGACGGAGCAGCCGTTTGGGCGGATGCCGGACGGATCACCCGTCACGCTTTACACCCTGACCAACGGTACGGGTGCCAACCTGCGCGTCATGACCTATGGGGCGGCTGTCACCAACCTTGTCATGCCGGACCGGGCGGGGAATTTCGCCGATGTGGTCCTGGGCCTGGATGATTTCGAAAGCTACCGTACCAAGTCCCGGAACTTTGGCACGCTGGTCGGCCGCTATGCCGGGCGCATCGGCAATGGCCGCTTCTCCCTCGACGGGCGGGAGGTGGAGCTGGAGACGGGCGGATCGAAACATTCCGTCCATGGCGGCCCGGTCGGCTTTGCCAAGCGCAACTGGCAAGGCCAGATCCTGGACGGCGCCGCCGTCCGCATGACCCTGCTGTCCGCCGATGGAGATCAGGGGTTTCCCGGCGAGTTGGGCATCAGCGTTATCTACAGCCTGACGCCGGATAACCGCTTCTGCCTGGAGATCGAGGCGCTGACCACCCGGCCCACGGTCCTGAACCCCACCCATCACGGCTATTTTAACCTGTCGGGCGTGCCCGGATCGCGGGTCCATGACCATCTGCTGACCATGGAGGCCGATGGTTTCACGGCCTTTGGTCCTGACAAGATGGTGACGGGTGACATCCGCCCCGTGGCCGGCACGGCGCTGGATTTCCGCACACCCAAAGCCATTGGCCGCGACATTGCCTCGACCGAAGAACAGATGCGGATCGGTGGCGGTTACGATCACTGCTTCGTGATCCGTGGCCCCCATGGCGGCAGACCCCGCAAGGCAGCGCGCCTGGACCATCCCGGCAGCGGGCGCACAATGGAACTCTGGACCACCGAACCCGGCGTGCAACTGTTCACCGCCAATGCCGTCGATATGGTCGGTCGCGGGGGCGCTGTCTACAAGCCGCATTGCGGCGTCTGCCTGGAACCCCTGCACTTCCAGAACAGCCCCAACCAGCCCCGTTTTCCAGGTACCATCCTGCGTCCAGGCGAACGGTTCCGGTCGCGCAGCGAGTATCGGTTTGGGGTTGTGTGAGGTAAACTGACCTCGGTCGAATCCATATGGAAGCACTTGGATATGTCGATAGAACTTGGTCCAATCGTTACTGAGGCCGACTATGAAATTGCACTCAAACGGCTTGAAGAGGTATGGGGTGCTCCATGCGGCACACCAGAGGGCGATTTGCTGGACCGGCTAGCGACACTGATTGAAATCTATGAGGAGGAACACTATCCGATGGATTTGTGAAATAGCGTTTCTTCGAAAATCGGAAGGCTCTAAGCCGCCACAGCCGCCACCACATCCGCCGCCAGGAACGCCGTCCACAAAGCCGGCAGCGGCTTCAATGCGGCACCCGCGCGCTTGCGCAGGGCGTCGGCGGCGTCGGCTTGCTCGATCTTGTCCAGCAAGGTGGCCGCGTTCATATCGTCCGCCGCCTGCTTCAACGGTGCGTGCAGGGCATCAACGGCCCGTTGCAGCGGGTCCACCCGCTCGGCGGGCCAGACGGCGCGGCAGAAATCCAGGTCATAGCGCAGCTTGCGCAGACGTTTATGCGCCTTGATGGCGGTGGCGACATCCGTCGGCAGACCTATGGCGCGCAGGGCCTCCAGCCGCTGGCGTAGCATGTCGCTGGCGATTTCCGACAGGGTGGTCCCGAACGGGCAGCCATGGGGCTGCCGCGCCCAGTCACCCGCCTCCAGCCAGGCGGCGAATTCCAGCTGCCAGCCCGTCCATTCCGGCGACGCCAGCAGGCGCATGGCCTTATCCAGCGCCTTGGCGCGCGCCGCTGACACAGGGCCAACGGCGCCCTTGCGCGCGTCCTGCGGCAGTTCGGTCAGGGCCACCGCCAGCTTCTGCCAGTCCCGCGCCTTTTCCAGCTTGCGGCCCAGCGCCTTCAACTGGTCACGCAGGGTGTCGCCCTGATCGGTATGGATCAGGCCGGCGAACAGGCCATAGGCGGTGATCAGCCGCCGCACCGCCGATGCCATTTCGCGCAGGGCGGCCGGATCGCCCATGCTCTCCGTGAAGGCCGGCTGATTGTCCAGCAGATGGGCCAGACCATTGCGCCCGATATGGCGGAAGGCCTCCATCACCGTCGTGATGGGCGTGATTCCCAGGGGCCGCACGGGATGGGCACGGGGCTGCGCCCCCGTCAGCAGGGCCAGCCCCAGATCGGCCTTGCTGCGGGTGGACAGGCGCAAGGGCACACGGGCATGGATATCGGCGGCCAGACGGAACAGGTCCGCCACCTCCCCCTGTTTCAGCTCCAGTTCAACCTCGCTGATCGTGTGGCGGGCGGATGGCTGTCCGTCGGGCGACATGACCAGGGCCTGGCCCAGATCAAGCGCCAGTTCGACCCGCCCCTCATCCCCCGCGCGCAGCAGCAGGGTGGTGCGCTGCACATCGGTGGTGAACAAAGGCGACAGTTTATCCAGCGCGTCCGGCGGGATCAGTTCCGACAGGTCGCCTTGACGCAGCAGCCCGGTATCCAGCCCGTCGCCGGCCACGTCCCAGCGCCATTCCCGGCGGACAGCAAATCCGGCACCATCGCCGCCTTCCCCCGACGACATGGTCTTCACCGATTGCTCCCGCTTCATCCCCTGCCGGCGCAGGCGCAGGGCCAGGCCGCGCTTGGCCAGCGCCAGACCGGGCGTGTCGTAATAAGCGGTGTGCTGACGCGCAGGTTCGGCCTGCGTGACCAGCCGGTCGCGCACCAGGGCCAGGGCCGCGATGCGGGGCAGGTCCGCCGGGTCGGCCAGCAGTTTGATTTCCACCTCCCGCTCCGGGCGGGGGATGCGGGGGGCCTTGGGCTTGGCGTTCAAGGGGGCTCGCGCGTCGGTTCCGTCAGGGAAGTCCCCCTTCACATACCGCAGTGCGACATGGGACGGAAGGGGCAATGACCGGCGGTTACCGTTCTTCCAGATCGCGTGGCCGGGTGAAGCCCGACAGGGTGCAACTGCCCCAGTTCAGGTCGCGCCAGGATAGCCCGTCCGGAAGGGTGATTTCCACAAAGGAACAGGTGGGCAGCTTGGTCGCCAGCGACTGACGAAGCGCCGCGTCCCCCCGGTCGCACAGGTCACGGGCAAGAAGCTGGAAATCCGGATTGTGCCCCACGAACAGGGCCGTGCCTGTCTGTTCCGGCAGGGCCCTCACCCGGTCCAGCAGCAATTCCTCCCCGCAGAGATAGATGGATCGGTCGAAACTCGTCGGCGGCAGGTCGGTGCCCCAGGCAGCGGCGACAATCTCCAGCGTGGCGCGGGCGCGCAGCGCCGTGGAGCAGATGACAAGATCGGGTCGTGGCGGCCCACCCTTGCGCGCCACCCAATAATTCGCCATCGTCGCGGCGGCGCGATGGCCCCGCGCGCTCAACGGCCGGTCATGATCGGCCAGGCGGGGATCGTCCCAGTCCGATTTGGCGTGCCGCAGCAGATAGAGTGTCTTCATGACGACCCATGACAAGGATGGCGGAACCGGAACAGCAGGGCAGCGTCGCCGCCCGCGCGGGACCCGCACACCCAAAACCGTCACAGAAGCAACATATACTGGTCCGGCCCCGCAGGACCAGAAGGACGAGATCGCCGTGACCGCTGCCCCTGATACGCTGTCGACCTCCACGCAACCCGACTCATTGCTGGCCGACACGCTGATCGCCAACGCGCTGATCCCGTCGAAGACCAGCATTCCCGCCGACAGCCCGGAACGGTTCATCAACCGCGAACTGTCCTGGCTGGCCTTCAACCAGCGTGTTCTGGAAGAAGCGTATAATAACCAACATCCGCTGCTGGAACGGCTGCGCTTCCTGTCCATTTCGGCCAGCAACCTGGATGAATTCTACACGGTCCGCGTGGCCGGCCTGAAGGCCCAGGTGGCTGCCAAGGTTACGACTCCGTCTGACGATAACCTGACGCCCGCACAGCAGCTGGCCGCCATCAATTACCGGGTGACGGAGGTGATGCGGGATCAGCAGGTCTGCTGGCTGATGCTGCGCAAGCTGCTGCGTGCCAACGGCATCGCGGTCGTCGATCCCGATGAACTGACCGCGTCGGAGCATGACTGGCTGGAAGCCCGCTTCATTGACGAGATTTTCCCCGTCCTGACCCCCATTGCCGTCGATCCGGCCCACCCGTTCCCGTTCCTGCCGTCCAGCGGCTTCGCACTCGCCCTGCAATTGTTCGACCCGCAGAAGGGGACAAATCTGGACGCGCTGGTCATGCTGCCGACGCAGTTGGAACGGTTCATCCGCCTGCCGGGCAACGAGACGCGCTATGTCCTGCTGGAACAGGTGGTTCTGACCTTCATCTCCCGGCTGTTCCCGCCCTTCGTCCTGAAGGGCCATGGCGTGTTTCGCGTGCTGCGCGACAGCGAAATGGAAATCGAGGAAGAAGCGGAAGATCTGGTCCGCACGTTTGAGAGCGCCCTGAAGCGTCGCAAGCGCGGCAGCGTGATCCGGCTGGCCGTTAATGCCGGCATGTCGAAGGAACTGCGGGCGTTTCTGGTCGATGAACTGAACGTCTCCAACGACGATGTGTTCGTGCTGGACGGGTTGATCGGGCTGGCCGATACCAAGCAGATTATCGGCGATGATCGCCCGGACCTGCTGTTCCCACCCTATAATGCCCGTTTCCCGGAACGTATCCGCGATTTCGGCGGCGACTGCTTTGCCTCCATCCGTCAGAAGGACATTCTTGTCCACCATCCGTTCGAAAGCTTCGATGTGGTGGTGCAGTTCCTGCGTCAGGCCGCCGCCGACCCCAACGTGCTGGCCATCAAGCAGACCCTGTACCGCACGTCGAAGAACAGCCCCATCGTGGCAGCCTTGATCGATGCCGCCGAACAGGGCAAGTCGGTAACAGCGCTGGTCGAACTGAAGGCGCGGTTCGATGAGGAGGCCAATATCCGCTGGGCCCGCGACATGGAACGCGCCGGCGTGCAGGTGGTCTATGGCTTCGTGGATCTGAAGACCCATGCCAAGGTGTCGCTGGTGGTTCGCCGCGAAAGCCATGGGTTGCGCACCTATGTGCATTTCGGCACCGGCAATTATCACCCGATCACGGCCAAGGTTTATACCGACCTGTCCTACTTCACCTGTGATGTGGCGCTGGGTCATGATGCCGCCCACATGTTCAATTACATGACCGGCTATGCCACGCCCAAGGCGCTGGAAAAAATCGCCATTGCGCCCATCACGCTGCGCCAGCGTCTGTTCGAATTGATCGATGCGGAGATCGCGCATGCCCATGCGGGCCGCCCGGCCCAGATCTGGGTGAAGCTGAACAGCCTTGTCGATGCCAAGCTGATCGATAAGCTGTATGAAGCATCGCAGAACGGCGTGAAGATTGAGCTGGTGATCCGGGGCATCTGCTGCCTGCGGCCCGGCGTTCCCGGCCTGTCGGACAATATTAATGTGAAGTCGATTGTGGGCCGTTTCCTGGAACATGGCCGCGTCATCTGCTTTGGCAATGGCCATGGCCTGCCGTCGCGTCAGGCCAAGATTTACATCTCGTCCGCCGACTGGATGCCCCGCAACCTGGACCGCCGCATCGAAACGCTGGTGCCCATCGAGAATCCGACCGTGCATCAGCAGGTGCTGGATCAGATCATGGTCGCCAACCTCAAGGACAATACGCAGAGCTGGGTCCTGCAACCCGACGCGACATACCGCCGCGTGGAGCCTTGCCTCGAAAGCTTTAACGCTCATACCTACTTCATGACGAACCCCAGCCTGTCGGGCCGGGGCAGTGCCACGACGGAGGCGCGTCTGCCACCGAAACTGGTGTTGAGCAATTTCCCGTAACCCGGCATTGTCTTCAATGTTGTCACTGAAAGCGGATCACCCAAACGTGGATCACGCCCATGCCGACGATCGCCTGGCGGTCATCGATGTCGGTTCCAATTCGATGCGCTGCGTCGTCTATGAGAAGCTGACCCGGTCGCCCGTCGCCCTTTTCAATGAAAAGGTGCTGCCGGGTCTGGGCAAGACGGTCGAAAGAACCGGCAAGCTGAACCCCGACGGCGTCGTGCTGGCCTTGGATAACCTTGTTCGCTTCCGCCGCCTGCTGGAAGGGATGCAGGTTCGCCGCGTCGATGTGCTGGCGACGGCTGCCGTCCGCGATGCCGCCGACGGGGCCGATTTCGTGGCGGAGATCACGCGGCGCACCGGCTTTCATGTTGATGTCCTGTCGGGGGAAGAAGAGGCCCGGCTGGCGGCGCTGGGCGTGCTGTCCGGTGCCCCCAATGCCGAAGGGCTGGCCGGCGACCTGGGCGGGGGAAGCCTGGAGCTGGTGCTGCTGGAGAAGGGTGAGATCGGGGCGCAGGTGACCACGCCGCTGGGTCCGCTGCGCCTGCTGGAGGCCACGGAAGGCAAACCGGGTCCCGCCGCCAAACTGATCGACCAGCATCTGGCCAAGCTGGATTGGCTGTCGCGGGGCAAGGGCCGGACCTATTACCCGGTCGGTGGTGCCTGGCGTGCCCTGGCCAAGATGCATCTGGAACAGGTGAACCACCCGCTGCATATCATCCACCAGTACAGTGTGGATGGGGCGGCCATGGCGGAATTCGCCGGGATGGTGGCCCGCACGGGGCGCAGCAATCTGGAAAAGATGCAGGGCGTGTCGAAGCGCCGGCTGGACACCCTGCCCCTGGCCGCCTTGGTGATGGAACGCGTGCTGAGGGCGGTGCAGCCGGCCCGCGTCACCTTCTCCGCCTATGGCCTGCGTGAAGGTCATCTTTACGACCTGCTGGACGCACCGGAGAAGCGGCAAGACCCGCTGATTACTGCCTGCGAGGACGTGGCAGAGCGCATCGGTCGTTTCGGTCATGCCGAAATCCTGACGGGCTGGACCGCGCCGCTATTCGTGGGAGAGGACCCGATTGCCCGGCGTCTGCGGCAGGCGGCCTGCCTTTTGTCCGACCTTGGCTGGGCAGAACATCCTGATTACCGCGCCGAACATGCCTTCCTGCGCATCCTGCGCATGCCGTTCGCGGGCGTGGACCATGCCGAACGCGCCTTCCTGGCCACCGCCGTCCATGTCCGCTATGCCGGCACCATGGACAACCCGATTCTGGCGCCCGCCCGTGGGTTGCTGAGGGAGGGGGCGCTGGCCCGTGCCTATATTGTCGGCCTGGCGCTACGCCTGGCCCACACCTTGACCGGTGGTGCGGCCACCCTGCTGCAACGGACCCTGCTGCGGCTTGGCGATCAGAAGCTGACCCTGATGCTGCCCGAAGATGCCGCCATGCTGACCGGCGACAGCGTGCAGCGCCGCCTGGACGCGCTGGCCAAGGCGCTGAACCGTGCGGGTGAGGTCAGCGTGCAGGCGGGGCCAAAGCTGGCGCGGTGAGCCGTCGGTCTGGGTGTCCTTACCTGATTGATAGCCGTAGGTCAGGTCGAGGCGAAGGCCGAGCCCTGACGAGCGACAGTGCCAAAGAATGTCAGGGCTCGCCTGCGGCTCGACCTGACCTACGGGACCCACTTGGGAAAGAGGGTTCGCCGCCCTACTCCCGCTCCATGACTTCCTTCACCTTGCCGGCCAGCTGTTTCAGGCTGAAGGGCTTGGGCAGGAACTCCACCACCTCCCCGCCGCCGACGGAGCTGCGGAACCGTTCCTCGGCATAGCCGGAGATGAAGATCACCTTCACGTCGGGCATGAACTCGCGCACGGCGCGGATCATGGCGGGGCCGTCCAGTTGTGGCATCACCACGTCGGTGACGATCAGGTCTACGTCCGGTCGGTCGGGGGCCCGCAGCAGGTCAAGCGCCGCTTCCCCGCTTTTGGCCTCCACCACTTCATAGCCTTTGTTGCGAAGGGCGCGGGCGGAGAAGACGCGGACGGCGTCTTCATCCTCCACCAGAAGGATGCGGCCCGTCCCGGTCAGGTCGGCATTGCCCTTCTCGCCCCTGTCCAGGGTGGTGGCCTGCACCCCCTCCTCCTGGTATCGCGGCAGATAGATGGAGAATTTGGCACCATCGCCGGGCGCGCTGTCGACAAACACGAAGCCGCCCGTCTGCCGCACGATGCCATAGACGGTGGACAGACCCAGGCCCGTGCCGGACCCCAGCTCCTTGGTGGAAAAGAAAGGCTCGAAAATGCGTTGCAGGTTTTCCAGCGGGATGCCGACCCCGGTATCGATTACCTCGATCACCACATAGTCGCCGGGCGGCATCGTCTCGGTCGCCCGCTGCACCGGATCGGCAACTGCCAAGTTTGAGGTGACAACCGTCAGACGCCCGCCCGTCTCAACCATGGCGTCTCTGGCATTGACGCAGAGATTGATGATCACTTGCTCCAACTGCCCCTGGTCGACCTTGACCAGGCCCAGGTCGCGGCCATGCAGCATCTTCAGTTCGATATTTTCACCGATCAGCCGGCGCAGCAGGTTCGACAATTCGGCCAGAACGTCGGTCACCGACAGGACACGCGGCTGCAAGGTCTGCTGACGCGAGAAGGCCAGCAGCTGGCGCACCAGATTGGCGGCGCGGTTGGCGTTCTGCTTGATCTGCATGATGTCGGTGAAGGAATGGTCGCCCGGCTTGTGCCGCAGCAGCAGCAGGTCGCAAAAGCCGATCATGGCCGTCAGCAGATTGTTGAAATCATGCGCGACACCGCCGGCCAGCTGACCGATGGCCTGCATCTTCTGCGACTGGACGAACTGTGCCTCCAGGTTCTTCTGGTTGGTCATGTCGACCATATGCAGAACCAGACCACCGGCGGGTGAGCCATCGTCACGGCGGGGGTACAGATGCACAATCGGACCGTGGGTGCCGCGCAATTGCGCCTCATGCGCGGGGCCGCTTTCGCCCCCATCGCGGATAGCGGACAGGCGCTGCTGGATCGAGGCTCGCTGATCGCGCTTGAACAGGTTGGCCACCGGGCGACCATGGGCATCGTCCCGCGACAGGCCGCTTAGCGCCAGGACCGTGTCATTGCATTCAGCCAGCCGCAGATCGGCATCGATTAGCGCGATACCGATGGGCGCATAGTCGAAGAAACGACGAAACCGCTCTTCGATCCGGGCCAGATCACCGCGCAGTCTTTCAATCTCTGCCGTATTGGCGGCGGGTGCCGGTGCCTCCACCACGTCCGGGTTGGGCACTTCCGGGTTGAGCCGGCTCTCCAGTGGCAGCATCTGCCAGACCGAACAGCCACTGAACCCGTCAAGCGGTCGCGCTGTCACACGATACCGGCGTGCATCGGCAAAATTGATCTCGGCATCCGCGTCCAACCCACGCTCAACAGCGGCCAGCAGGCGCTTGATCTCCAGCGGCGCCAGACCGTTTCCGGTCGCTGCGCCCAGCGCTGACAAGGGCGGCTGTGTGCCCGGCTGTGCCAGATCGCGGAAGGCTGGATTATAATGCAGGGCCCGCCCATCGCCGCCGACAATGACGGTCGGCACTGCTGCCGCCTCCAGCGCGCGGGCCAGAAGGTGACGACGTTCCTCCACGGCCCCCGCCCGCTCACCAACGGTGCGAACCAGCATGATGGCGGCAAAGGCCAGTATCCCGCCCCCCAGCCAGACCGCCACCCCACCCCGCAGACCGGCCGGCCAATCGGCGGGCGGCGGCCCGTCCAGCCGGGCCAGCCAGACCATGGCGGCAATCCCGGCCAGCATCATCACCAGCGCCCATAATCCAGCAGTACGCGCGGTCGGGTTCAGGCCCGAACGGGCAACGGGAACGGATTTACGCATGGGTACACCGGTCGGGTCTGTCGGCGGGCACACCATCCTACACGAAGCAGAATGTCCGACGCGACAAACAGATAAGGTAAGGGATCACCGAGGGACGGGCTTGCGCTTCATCTTGAAGACATAGGAGATGATCTCCGCCACAGCCTTGTAATGGTCGGTGGGGATTTCCTCATTCACCTCCGCCGTCGCATAGAGGGCGCGGGCCAGAGCGGGGTTGGTGATCAGGGGTACGTCATGTTCCTCCGCGATTTCGCGGATGCGCAGGGCCAGATGGTCCACACCCTTGGCAACAACCGTGGGCGCGCCCATGACGGCGGGGTCATATTTCAAGGCGACGGCATAGTGGGTGGGGTTGGTCACCACCACATCGGCGGTGGGGATATTGCCCATCATCCGATTGCGGGCGCGCTCCATGCGCAACTGCCGGATCTTGCCCTTGATCAGAGGGTCACCTTCCGCCTGCTTGAACTCGTCCTTGATCTCCTGCTTGGTCATGCGCATCTGCTTCATGAACGCATAGCGCTGGTACATATAGTCGGCGGCGGCCAGCGTCAGCAGGACAAGAATGACGGCGAAGATGATCTTGGCCGCCAGATACTGCGTCTCCTTGACAACGTCGATGATCGACAGGGCGATGAAGTGATCGACTGAATTCCAAAGCGGTCGCAGCATGACGTAGACAACGATGGAGACAATCACCAGCTTTGCCAGTGCCTTCAGAAACTCCACCAGATTCTTCACCGAGAACTTCTGCGCCAGCGCCGGCAGTGGATTCAGGCGGTTCAGATCGAGCTGCATGAATTTCTCTGTCGTCACCAGAAACCCGACCTGGACAATTGATGCGGTGACACCGGCAATCAGCAGAATGACCAGCGGCACCACCATGGAGAAGAGCGTACTGGTCATCAGATCAGTGAAAACGGTTGAGAGCGCGCCACCATCCATGATGATGGCGTGGGGTTGTTCGATGAACGGCGTGATGGATGCCGATATCCGCCCGAACGACCAGGGCAGGATCATCAAAATCAAGACCAGCGAGGCGCTGAGCACGAACAGGTGGCTGAATTCCTGCGACTTCGGGACCTGGCCCTTCTCACGCGCGTCCTGAAGCCGTTTTCCAGTAGGTTCTTCTGTTTTGCTGTCATCATCCTGGTCTTCAGCCATGGCGATCCCTCTCCGTCACAGCTGCAGGATATTGACAAGCTGGCCCTCAAATCGGGTCAGCCAGAAGGTCATCAGACCCGTCAGGCTGAGACCAAGCAGAAGCAGGCCCAACACGATCTGGATGGGTGCGCCCACAAAGAACACCTGTATCTGCGGCACCAACCGGGCAATCAGGCCAAGTCCCAGATAGAAGAGCAGGCCGATCACCGTAAAGGGGGCTGACAGCTGCATACCGATCAGGAAACTGTCGGCCAGCACACGGGTCAGATGCTGCGCCACGTCACCGATCGGCAGCCACTGACCAGGCTGAAACAGGGAATAGCTGTCAACCACCGCCAGCAGCAGCATGTGATGCATGTCGGTGGCAAAGATCAGCATCAGGGCCAGCACGCCCAGAATGGAGGATATGGCGTTACCGGGCGAAGACATTGCAGGGTTGAAGGCCTGCGCCGCCGACAGGCCCACCTGATTGGCAATCAGCATGCCCGCCGTCTCCAGCGACGACATCAGCATGCGGGCAATGGTACCTAAGAAGATGCCGATCATCGCTTCTGCAATGATCAGCAAGGTGAGGTCAGCCGGGCTGGCCGGCGGCTTCGGCATCGACGGCAGAAGGATTGGCAGCAGGATGAACGAGACGGTCAGCGCAAACAAAAGCCGCACGCGTGGCGACACGAACTGTTCGCCATAGCCGGGCATGATCAGGAAGGCAGAACCCAGCCGCACAAAGATCATCAGAAAGGCATAGACGGACCCGCCCAGGATCGCATCCAGCGACATCAGCCATCATCCCCGTTATCGACGCCGGTCCCGACCGCGATGACCCTGTCCATGATCCGTTCAGTGAAGACTTTCAAATGCCCATTCATGAAGGGCAGCAGGAACACCATCGCCGTGAACATAATCAGGATCTTCGGCACGAAGGTCAGGGTCTGTTCCTGCAATTGCGTCAGCGCCTGGAACATGGAAATGGCAAGGCCAACCACCAGGGCGATCAGCATCAGCGGCAGGCTGACGATGATCGTGGTGAACAGCGCATCGCGCACAATCTCGATGGCTTCGGCCTCATTCATGATCTGGTCCCGGCCCTGCCGTCACATCGGCATGCGCAGGATTTCCTGATAGGCGGAAATCACCTTGTCACGCACATTCACCACCGCCTGGAGGGTCACTTCGGCATTGGTGACAGCATTCACCACATCAGCCAGATCGGCCTTGCCCAGCACACCCTTGGCCGTCATCTCCTCGCCCTTGTGCATGGTCTGGATCGACTGGCCGACGGCACTTTCCAGCATGTCACCGAAGGACGGTCCATCCGTCGGGCCGGACCGGGACGGGGCATTAAGACCGCGGGTGGCGGCACTGGCATAAGCGGCGGCAGCGCCGCTGAAGGGAACATCCATGGCTCAGTCTCTTCCGTCCGGGGGTTCAGGGCGATCAGTTGGAACGCAGCAGGTCGATGGTACGCATGATCATGGAACGGGTGGCGTCCAGCGTGTTGAGGTTCGCCTCGTACGAACGCTGCGCCTCGCGCATGTCCATGCTTTCCACCAGCGAATTGACATTGGGCAGCAGCACATAGCCGTCGGCATCGGCTGACGGATGACCGGGATCATAGCGGCGCTGGAAATCGCTGCGATCCACATCGATCTTCTTGACCTTGACCAGATCGGTTTCCATCTGCTTGTCCAGCGCGTTCTGGAACATCACCACCTTGCGGCGGTACGGCAGATCGCCCGGCGACGGGGCGGTGGAATTGGCGTTGGCCAGATTTTCGGCGATGACGCGCAGGCGGGTGCCCTGCACCTTCATGCCAGCGGCCGATGCGGCCATCGAATTCAGCAGATCCATGTTCCTGTCCCCCTAACAGCCAGCGGCAGCGCGCCTTAACGCGGCGGCGTCATCGCGGTTTTCAGCATGCCAACCTGTTTGCG
>Ga0209373_10003393_pt1 | contig 14780 bp, 9 predicted proteins | sample Higcelweek5metaG_FD_187173 | JGI IMG/M metagenome (GOLD analysis project Ga0209373, IMG submission 187173) | Freshwater pond sediment microbial communities from the University of Edinburgh, under environmental carbon perturbations - High... | ecosystem: Environmental > Aquatic > Freshwater >...
GGAATCGCGGCGCTCAACCGGATCGCGCGAGTGATCGCGGAGGACAAGCGGACGGCGCCGAACGCGTCGAGCGAGACCGCGAACCCGACGGGCGATATCGCGACGAACAACGTGCCGAGCTATCAGTTCGACGTCGTGCCGTATATCTCGAGCGTCTCGAACTCGACGGGGCAGACGACCGGGCTAACGGCGGACGTACTTCGCGGCGCGACCGGCTCGTACTCGGTGGAACAGCACGCGACGAACACGTTTAAGGTATATGGCTTTAACCTGGGCAGCGGGACTTACCCGCCGACGGCATACGTGTCGGCGACGCAAATCAGCGCGCCTTCGGGGACTACCCCGGCGACGACCCTCGTGTCGGCGGGCGAGCTTACCCTTTCGAAGGCGGCGGCGAACCTGGGACGAACCGGATACCTTACCGTGTTCGTGAATGGCGTCGCGAGCGTGAATAACCTCGACGACGACGCGGCCGCGTATAACGCCGAGTATAACGCGTCGAATCCGCGCAGTTGGAAATGGACTGACACGCGGTATCTGTGGGTCTGGGCAAATACGCAGCTTAACGCGGCCGCGTTCAACAACCAGACGTATTACTATCCCGACATGATGATGGACCCTGCGGCGCCGACCCAGCCGATCTTCTCCTACTCGAACGACAACAACGGGTATACCTACCGCACGACCTCCGACGCGGCAACGGTCGCGAAGGCCGGCCTTTGGTACGAGCGGCAGACCGCGCTCGCGTACGCGGACGGCTTGTACTGGATCCTTTCGGCGGAGGACGCGTTCTCCGGAACGAGCATCGGGTTCCTGCAGCTTAATCGCGACGTAACCGCCGCGTCGGCATATGGGGCGGCCGACACGGATTTCATCGAGTTAATCGGAGAGGATTATGTATCGCGCCAGCTGAACCGATTCCGCTACCCGAAGCTGATAGCCGAGACCAACGGCACTGACGCCAATATCTACGTGACGTACTACGACGATGAGTCGTCGCAGAAAAACCTCACTTATGTATCGTTCATCGCGACGGGCGCGAACGCGACCAACATGACGCAGGCCACGAACGACAATACGCGCTGTTCTGCCGCGTTCGTGATCCCTGGCACCGCGAGCGCGTCGAGCCAGTACTACGCGATGGCGAAGGTCGGGACGACGGGCGGCATCGCGGTCGCTTACTACGACGAGACTAACAGCGTGCTCAAGCTCGCTTGGTCGCCGAACGCCTACACGGTCGCGACGAACCTGACGAACGCCGGCGCGACGTGGACCACGATGACGATAGACTCGAACCTCTTCTCCGGAAGCCACGTCTCGATGGTCGCCTCGGGCGGCAAGCTTTTCCTCGCGTACTACGACACCGCCGAGGCGGACCTGAAGTTCGCGCGCCTTACCTGGACGGGCAACGGGACGGCTCCCACGGTCGACGGTATCGTGTACGTCGATAAATACCTCTCGGTAGGAAGCTGGACGAAGGTCGGCATGATAGACATGGACGTAGGCGGCGCGGGGACCGCGCAGCCGTACGTCGCGTATTACTCGGATTCCTATAACGGAACGAAGAAGCCGATCAGGTTGGCCTTCCCGCGCTTCGACGCCGCGGCGGGATCGCTAGTTCATGGTGTCACGGGAACCTCAGGCGAGGACGATACCTATTCGGGCGATTGGGAAGTCGTCGCCGTGCCGACGCTGACGACGCCGAAGGGCGGCATGGAACAGTTCAACCACGCGCAGCTAGCGTACGCGCTTACTAATGGGTTGAACATGCCGATCGTCGGATGGTTGGGGGATAAGCTGGAGTACGCGAGAATGCAGCCGAATAACTGACCGCTAGAAACCCGTACCGTTCGACTCGATATACCCGCGAATATCGCGGGCGAGTCGGGCGGCGGCTTCGGGGTTGGCCAAAGCCTCGCTCGCCACGTCCGAAACGGGGCGAGCGCAGGAGGCCGCCCAAAGCCTTACGTTGTAGGCCTGAATGTCGCGGGTGTCAGCCGTGGAGTTGACGGGCGCGAGTCCCGTCGCGCGCGAGAGCGACCCTTGCGCCTCGGGCGCGACAAGGCGGGCGAGAAAGGCCATGACCGATGGGTTTGCCTTATTCCCTTTGGGCACGAAGGCAACGATCGCCGGAACCGCGAGCTCCCGGGGGCCTTTGACTGACGCTGAAGCGGGGATCGGCAGGCTCGAGAAGAGGGACATGGTCTTGCTCGGCATGGTTCGCCGGTCGGAGAGCGTCATGAAGGCGATGTCGCAATTGCCCGCTTCCAGGAAGGCGCGAACGTCCGCGAGGGTCATGCGAAACCATTCTGGATGGATTATGCCCTCTTTTCGCCAAGCGACGAGCTCGTCGAGGGTCGCGCGCAAAGGCGTCGAATTTAGCGCGGTCGCGAAGCTTTCCCCTCCATGAAGCGCGCTCGCGACGCGGTCGCGTCCCCCGGCGCCGAATTTTGCCTCCGCGAGCGCGGAGACGAGGAGCAGTATGCTTTCGTCATTGCCTCCCGCGCAGACGATGGGCCAATGTCCCGCGGAACGCCGTCCGTTCGCGACCTTTAAGAGCCTCTCCAGGGACGCCTCGCGCGAATCGCCCAGCGCGGGTAAAAGATCGATCGAGCAGGCGAGCTCGAAATGGTCCAGCAGTATTGGAACCGCGTACGCAGAGCCATCCGGTTCTCCTTCGACGGTCCCGATTCGCCTTATCGCCGATGGCATGAGTCCGCGGCCAGCTCCAAGGTCGCGCGCGTCCGTTTCCCATCGCAAAACGAGGCCTTCGTCCGAAGCGGACGCGATATTATCCGTAAAGACGAGCGAGCATCTCGCAAGCGCCTTGCTTTGCGCGGCGAGCGGCTTGTCGGGGTCGAGGGCAATCTGTCTGAATCCGCCTTTCAGGCGCGTCAGTTCGGCGATGACATCTGGCCGCAATCCATAAAAAGCGATTGCCGGTTTCGCGAAGGCCAGGCGCGCGACGATAACTCCGGTAACGACGGTCGCGCAAAGCGCGATGATAACGATGGCAAAAAGCCATGACTTGCGGTTTGTCTTTTCCATATAAATTAATTGTAATCCGCGGTTTCTTGTAACGCCATATCGCGTGGCTTACACTTACAGTGGCATGAAAAGATTCGCGCTGGGCCTATTGGCCTTCACGCTGTTTTCGCTGTCCGCCCTTCCCCTCGCGGCGCAGACTTCCGTCCCGGGGGAAATTTCCTCGCGGGCAGACGCCGCCTTCGCGGGGCAGTCCGCCGCGGGTTTGGAGGCGGTCTTGAAATCCTCCGTCGGAAAACCGTGGTTCCCCCGGCTTGAGGCCTACGTAATGAAGCGCGTACGGCAATCCGTGATAGACAATGAGCTCGAATTCGCGCGCGACGCCTCGCGCGCGGTCATAGAGGTTAACCTCGACAACGCGGAGGCCGTGGAGATGTACCAATCCATTCAGGGCGGTATAGCGCGGCGCGATGAGGCGAATCGATTGGCCGCCGAGCGCGAGGCCCTTCTTGATTTCCGTCAGAAGCAAGCCGAGGAAAAGGCCCGGCAGGAGATCGCGAAGGACTACAAGACCGTCACGAATACCCTATCGGGAAAAAAGGTTTATCTCGAGCAGAACTTGAATGCCTCGTATCGCCCCCTGGATTGGGATATCAGCCTCGGGCTCGCGAACATCGGCGTGTTGCTCGATCGGGACACCGAGGCGAAATACGGGCTATCGTTCGGCGCTAATTTCCTGTATCGGGGCGACGTCGCGTTCGGCGGGGTGGAACTCGACGCCGGCGCGATGCTCGTTACTTTTACCGGTTCGCAATCGACGAGCTGGTCGTCGACGCTCTCGGGGATAGTCGGCCTGACCCGCCTGAATCGGTCGCTCGTGGCCAGGGCGGGCTTTGCCCTCTTTGGGTATCGCTATGGCGTGGAGGGACTCTCCGCGAGCCTGTTCGCCTCTCCGTCGGTAGGGATCGGCGCGCGCGATATGCGTATCGGAGATCGCCTGCTCGTTTCCGCGTGCGTCGATTATTACCCCGGCCATTTATGGACTCCCGGCATGCTCGCGGCCGCGGGGGCAAAGGCCGAAGCCGCGTTCATCGTCGCCGATATGGATGACTTCGATATCCTGTTCCGGGCCGCCGTTCGCGACACGGTCTTCATGCGCGACGCCGGCGCGCTAAACGACTTGAGAATCTCTTTCTCGATAGGGGTAGGTGATTATGAATAGGAAAAAACTTGATTCCGCGCTTATGCTCTGCGTCGTCGCGTTCCTTCTGGCGGTCCCGGCCTTCGCGGTCGACGAACAGTTGGCGCAGCGCTACATGAACGCGGCGAACGACCAGTACTCCCTGGGAAATTACGCGAAGGCATATTCATACGTCAATACCGTGATGGACCTATACGGCAACGACCCTCTGCCGCAAAACGTGGAAGTGCTCGCCGAGACGGCGTACTATTCCAATCTCCTCAGGATCAAGGAAGGGCGGCTATACGCCGAGTTGGACGAATTGAGGGAGAAAGTCGCACAGCGCCCGTTTCTCGCGACGGAACGCATCGCGAGGACGATAAACGTCATCGAGTCGCTCGAGGCAAGGGACTCGCGCGGGCCTAGCGGCGCCGGCGCCTCTCGCGCCGGGGGAGCCACGGCCGACGAATTGCGGCTCGCGCTGGAAAGCGTAAGGAAAGAAACCGCCGCGCAGAACCAACGCGTCAACGACGAGTTCCGCTCCGAGCTTTTAGGCACGCAAAAGGACGCCTATGAAACGGCCCTGCGCGAGGCGAAGGAAGCCAACGGCGCCACCGGTCGCGTGCTCGTGCTGATCCTCGCGCTCGTCGCGGGTATCTGTTTCATTATATTCATCGCGGTTATCGTGAACCTTTCGGTTAGCGTCCGCGGGCAAAAGGCCCAGAACGAGAAATTCGTCGAAACGCTTAAGGTCGTATCGGAGCTTGCGCGCATGCCGGGCCCAACATCGGCCATGCAGGCGCTCCCGAACGTTTACGGTCCCGCCGGAGAGGTGCGGATGATAGGGAGCGCGCTCGCGGATACGGGGTTGCCGCCCGAGCCCTCGACGGAGGCGGAGCGCGCGGAACTCAGCGCGCTCGCCGTTAAGTGCCGGGATTTTGGCGCCCAGATCGACCAGGCGACGGGCCGTAAAAATAACTCGAAGAACGTCGCGGAACTCGTATTCAAGATCTCGCAGGAAATGGGGTGGCCGCAGTACGAGTCGACCCTGTTTTTCTCCGTCGCCATGGTCTACGACATCGGCTTCCTGTCGATCGACAAGGGCTTGCTTCTCGCGGAGAACCTGACCGAGGACCAAAAGTACGAGATCCGGAACCACGTAAAGCAGGGCCTTGCCCAGCTATCGTTCGTCCCGGAGCGCTATATGTCCGTGTTCGCGGACGGCGTGCTGATGCATCACGAGAACATGGACGGCTCGGGTTACCCGGAGGGCCTTACGGGCTCGAGGATTCCCTACGTCGCGCGCATGATCCGGGTCGCGGAATCGTTCAACGCGCTTATCTCGAAGCGCAACTATCGCGAGATCGTCGACAAGGAATCGGCGGTGGGCGAGCTAAAAAAAAGCCCCGGGCTGTATGACCCGGAGCTCGTCGATATCCTCGAACGTCTTATTTGACCCGTCGCGCCGATCGCGCCGACGCGCCGATCGCGCCGACGCGCCGCGGGATTTACTCGATTACGAAAGTTCTGCCCTCGTGCATGAAGATGCTGTGCGCGAGGTAGCGTCTGACGGCCTCGACGAGCACGCGCCGCTCAACGTCCTTTCCCATGCGGATGAATTCGTCCACGGATCTCGTGTCCGCCACTCGGATGACGTCCTGAAAAATGATCGGTCCCTGGTCCAGGTCCGCGGTGGCGAAGTGCCCCGTGGCGCCGATGATCTTCACGCCCTTTTGCCATGCCTGATGGTAGGGTTTCGCGCCCTTGAACGCCGGCAAAAACCCGTGATGGATGTTGATGATCTTGTTGTCCCATTTCTTGCAGAAATTCTCGCTCATCACTTGCATGTAGCGCGCGAGGACGATGAGCTCGACGCCGTACTTCTCGCAGATTTCCTCGAGGTCGCGCTCGTAGGCTTCCTTGCCCTTTCCCGTGTCCACCTGGAAGAACGGGATGTGGAACGCCGTCGCGATGTGCGCGAGGTCGGGATGGTTGGAGATGATCACCGGGATGTCGCAATCAAGCTCGCCGTCCGCGTGCTTGAGGAGGATCTCGTAGAGGCAATGGCTCGTCTTGGAGACGAGGACCGCGACCTTCTTCTTTCTTGAGTTGTTGAAAAACTGCCAGTCCATCGAGAACTTCGCGCCGACCGCGGAAAACGACTCGGTAAAGCGCTCCTCCGTGAAGGATTTTCCCCCCGTGAACGTGACGCGGCAGAAAAACTTGCCGATGCCGACGGCGGTGTACTGCGCGAGATTAAGGATGTTGCCACCCGTTTCGGCTATGCAGCCGGTTACGGCGGCGATGATGCCCGGCTGGTCGGGGCTGGAAACGGTAAGCGTATACGTCTGTTGTGTCATGCCCGCAAGAGTAGCGCGAAAAAGGGTGTTTCTGCAATAATCCGCGTCAGCTACTTTGTCTCGCGTACGTCGTCTTGATCGCTTCCTCGAGAAAATCCATGCAGAGGATGCTGTCGATCCCGACGTTCCCGTCGCCGTTCGCGAGCTTGATCGAGAAGGTCCTGCACAGATTCCCCGAGGCGAGAGAAAGGTACACGTCGGTCAGGTAGCGGCTAATGCCAAGGGCCTCGAAGCAGGTAAAGTAGGTCTTAAACGCGTGGTTTGATCCCTTGAGCGCGGGGGTAAAGATGCTGTGCCGGTTATTGTCCTGCTTGAAGGGCGAGGTAATGGTGTCCGAAATCTGCGTGCCGCGCGCGTTGAGCAGATAGATGCACTCGATCTCGCTGTTCATCGCCATGAACTCCATGAAGACCGTGTCGAGATTCTCGCCCGACGCCGAGGGCAACTGCCTGATAAGCCAGTCGGCGAGCACGTTGATGTCGCCGGTAAGGCGGCGCTTGTCGCGCAGGGCCGCCAATACGGATTTGTGAAGCTCGTTCTGCAGCCCCGCGACCCGGTCGAGGGTTTGGCGTTCCAGGGTGGGGAGGTCGGGCGATGGCTCGCCGATGGCGAATCCCTGGAATAGGTCGATTCCGATTAGGTGGCAAACCCGGATCTCTTCCAGGGTCTCGACCCCCTCCGCGAGGCAGAGCGAGCCGGTCATCTGCGCGAGCGAATGAATGGATTTTACAATTGATTGTCGGTATGGGTCGTCCGCGATACCGGTCACGAGGTTTCTGTCGATCTTGATGATGTCCGGGTGGATCTGGATGAGCCGGTCCAGATTCGAGTGCTCGCTGCCAAAGTCGTCGATGACGATGAGAAAGCCCGAATCGCGGTAGTGCCGCACGAACTCGACGAGGTCGTCCGCCGAATGCGCCCGGGATTCGATGAGCTCGAGGCCAATGTGCCTGGGGTCAAAGCCCATCTGGCGCGATACGGTCCCGATTTGCGGCTTTTCCGAGCTTCCCGCGCTGATGACGGAGGTGTTGATGTTCATGAAGATCATCGCGGACGAATTGGCGTGGAACTCGCTGAAGTGCTCGAGCGCCTTTTTACGGCATAGGCGGTCGAATTCCAGGGCCATGGTCTTGCGGTCGGCTTGGCAAAAAAGTTCCTTGGGGGCGATCAGGTCGTCAGAGTCCGGCTTTAGGCCGCGGACGAGGGCCTCGAAGGCGAAGATGGTTCCCGTCTTGAGGCTTACGATCGGCTGAAAGAACGTTGAGACGCGCTCGTTTTCCAGGATGTCGTCAAGCGTAAAGTCGCTCGGATAACTGCTCATGGAAAAGGAGAATATCAGATTTTTACATAGAAGTGTACCCAATTTGATAAAAACGCGAAAAGCGGCTATACTGAATCCCCATGACGAAAAGTGCCGATGGCGACTCCTCGGAACCCTTTGCCTACGCCGAGGTCCTCCTCGAGTTGACGCCGAATATCGTCGTATTCCTTTCCCCAGAAAATCACATCTGCAGGATGAGCCGTTCGATGCGCGAGTATCTAAACGTGTCGTCCCCGGAGGAGATCGAGGGGAAATGCATCCAAGACCTTATCGAAAACCCGATCTTGCTGCTGCTCATCAAGAAGTGGCTGGAGAAAATAGACATCGGTCAGACCGTCGACGAGAGTTTTCCCCTCGACATAGAGCACGACGATCAGTACCGCTGGTTCCACGTTAAGGCGAAACGAGTCGAGCTGGAGGGAAAGAACGCCGGCAAGGTGTTTTTCATCTCCGAGGAAACTGAGCTTTACTCGCAGAAAAAGATCCTCGATACCATAATGAGCTCCTTCCCCGGCGACATGCTGGTTTTCGACCGGACGCTCCGTATCCTGATCGTCAGCGACTCCATCGCGCGGATGAACGGTTTTATGTCCTGGCGCGACGTCGTTGGACGGTCATTGACGGAGCTCGTTAAGGTGGATCTCCGCCGCATCGAGCAGATGCTGAACCAGGTTATCCTGAAGGACGATCCGGTGCATCAGCTGGTAAAGGTCGCGCGCGGCTCCAACGACCCTCGGTGGCTGTACGTCGACCTTAGGACGATAAAGTCCACGGCGGGAACCTTCGGCTATATCATGACTCAATGGGACATGACCGGTGAGATTAAGCCGAAGACGATCCTCGAGGCGCTGATGGACTCGTCCTCGGACTGCATCGGGATCATCAATCCCGACGGAATCGTCGAGTACGCGTCGAAGTCGCTCGCCGAAAACATGGGGATCCGCAACTGGCGATCGACCATCGGCAAGCCATGGTCCTATCTTTTCAAGAATCTGTCATCCTCCAATTCGGGCTTTGCCGGGCTTTTTTCCGGCGACTGGACCCAGCAACGGAAGGGAACGCTGAGCATCGATAACCCGGAGGGAAAGGCCTACCTCGACTACCGCATCGACCCGTTGGAGTATCAGGGCGAGAACTTCGGTTTCCTCTGCGTTGCCGTGAACACCACGGAGGTGATAGAGGCGAAGGATCGCGCGGAGTCGGCCGTGCGCGCGAAGGCCTCGTTCCTGGCGAACATGAGCCACGAGCTTCGCACCCCGATGAACGCCGTGCTCGGCATGAACGAGCTCCTGTCGCGGACCGCGCTCACCCCGCTCCAGAAAAACTACATGGCCCACATTCGGTCCTCCGCCATCCTGCTCCTTTCCATCATTAACGACATCCTCGATTTCTCGCGGCTCGAGGACCGGAAGGTAGAGCTGCAGAACGCGCCGTACGGCTTTAACTCCATGCTTCACGACGTGGTCAACATGGTCGGCGTCAAGATCGTCGAGAAGGAACTGACCTTCACCGTCGATCTTGACCCGCAGATTCCGGCGATCGTCGTGGGCGACGAGATCCGCGTCAAGCAGATACTCATCAACCTCCTTAACAACGCGGTAAAATTCACCGACCAGGGAGAGATCAACCTGTCGGTTTCCGGGACGCGCTCGCCGTCCGGCAAGGGCGTTACCCTGTGCTTCCGCGTGCGCGATACCGGAATCGGGATCCCGAAGGACCGGCAGACCGAGCTTTTCGAGCGATTCTCCCGGATCGAGAGCCAGCGGAACGCGAACGTCGAGGGTTCGGGACTGGGCCTCTCGATATGCCGCGGGCTCGTGTCGCTCATGGGCGGCTCGCTGTGGCTCGAGAGCGAGGAAGGCGTCGGCTCCACGTTTATCGCCGAAATAACGCAGAAGGTCGGCGACGATTCGGGGTGCATCGCGCCGCTCGAGAGGGGAAAGCCTATCTCCCTGCTCGCGTTCGACACCAGCCCGTACGTCATCGCGTCCCTCAGGCAGATGGTCGCGAGCTGCGGCGTCGAGGCGAGGTTCTGCTCCGACCCCGCGACCTTCGCCGCGCTCGTCTCCGCGCCAGACGCCCCGTGGACGCACGTCGTATTCGAGTATAAGTCGGGATACGAATCGGCCGTTCGGGCGCTTCCGCGTCTCCCCGGCGCTCGGTGGCTCTCGATGCTCTCGCTTTCCGATTTTATAGCCGACGGGAAGAACAAGTCGGTCGACTTCGTCTTCAAGCCGATCGTCCTTCCCGTTCTCGCGAAATTCCTGCAGGACGAGCACGTGGACTTCAGTCTGGGCCTGCCGCTGATGAATACCCTAGGGATCGCGCCCCTCTATTTTCGCGCTACCGGCGTCGAGGTTCTCGTCGTCGACGACAGCGCGGTTAACCGAAAGGTCGCGCAGGGTTTCCTGCAGACGCTCGATGTACGCGTCGACGAGGCCGAGGACGGCTCGGATGCCCTGCGGCTCGCGGGACAGAGGCGATATGACCTCGTGCTGATGGATCACCTGATGCCGGGCATGGACGGGCTCGAGACCTCCGCGCGGATGCGCGAGATTCCCGGGTACGACCGCGTCCCGATCATCGCGCTAACCGGCAACATAGGAAGCTCGTTCGCCGAGATGTACCGAAAAGCCGGCATGGACGACTACCTTTTTAAGCCGATTGAATTCGACGCCTTCGTCGCCTGCCTGCGAAAATGGCTCCCCGAGGGCAAGGTGCGCGACGTCGTGCGGACGTACGAGGATTTGCCCGAGTCCTCCTTCGATTCCGGGGCGGCGAACGTCGCCGAGCCGGAAGACGACGACGAGGCGTCCGATTGGATACCGGGCCTTGATCAGGCGGTTGGGATCGAGTATACAGGATCGCTGAAGAACCTCGTGACGATTCTCGGCGTGTTCCGAAAATCGGGCCCGCGCCTTCTCGCTCAGCTTGAGGAAGGACGCGATTCCGGGGACGCGGCGAAGTTCCGCATGGCGGCGCATTCGCTGATCAGCAGCATTGGCAACATCGGCGGCGCCGGGCTTTCGTCCCGCGCCCGCGAGCTTGAGCAGGCGATAATCGCCGGGAACGCGGAGGGCGCGAGCCAGTTGTACGAGCGCGTTCACGACGAGCTTGATAGCCTCGTTCGCGAGGTGTCGGCGTATTTGGAAAAGCAGAGGGTATCAGTTCAGGCCGAGGGGAGTATAGGGTGAAAATCGGGATAATCGGCGCGGTGCGCCAAGAAGTAGAACTCCTGTTCGCGGCGCTCGCGGAGTCGGGAGACACCGTCCGCTCGACGCGGCTGGGATCGCTTGAGTTTCGCGAGGGAACCCTCGATGGGTGCCGCGTCGTCATCGTATGCTGCGGCGTGGGCAAGGTAAACGCCGCGATCTGCGCGCAGTCGCTGATCGCGCAATTGGGCGCGGAGGCGGTCATCAACACCGGTTCGGCCGGCGGGCTTGACCCGCGCCTTTCCGTGCTCGACATGGTCGTCTCGACCGACGCCGTTCAGCACGACGTGGACGCGACGTATTTCGGCTATGCCCCGGGGCAGGTGCCGGGGAGCGACTCGCCGTTCTACGCGGCGGACCCAATACTTCGCAAGATAGCCCTTTCGGCCTTCGCTCGCGTGTCTGCGTCGAGCGGCTCCCACCCCGCGATGATCGAGGGACGCGTCGCGTCCGGCGACCTGTTCGTCTCGTCCGACGCGGCCCGCGCGCGCATCGCTTCGGCGTTCGCGCCCGCGTGCGTCGAGATGGAAGGCGCCGCGATCGCTCAAGTCTGCGCGGTGCATGGCGTTCCGTTCGTTATCCTGCGAAGCGTTTCCGATCTCGCGGGTAACGACGCGGGATTGTCCTATGACGATTTTTCTGAGAAGGCGTCGCATTCGAGCGCGCGCGTCGTGCGCGAAATGCTCGCCGAATGCCACGCCATCGGGAGGTAAGTATATGAAGGAATCGCGGAACGTAGAGAGTTTTAACCTTGATCACACGAAGGTTCACGCGCCGTACGTCAGGCTCGCCGGCCGCAAGGTCGGCCCCAAGGGCGACGTCGTCACTAAATTCGATATTCGCTTTTGCCAGCCGAACATGGAGTTCATGCCGACCGGCGGGATTCACACCCTTGAGCACCTCATGGCGGAATACGTTCGCGACGAGCTGGATGGGGTGATCGACCTTTCCCCGATGGGATGCCGCACGGGGTTCTACCTTACGGTTTTCGGGGAGCAGAAAGAGGAGACGATCGCCGCGAAGCTCAGAAACGTGCTCGCGAAGGTCGCCGCTTGGCCGGACGCCGAGGCTGTCCCCGGAGTCGATCCCGTGATGTGCGGAAACGCCGCCGACCACGATCTCGCCGCGGCGAAAAAATGGGCGGCCGCGTGGGTGGCGGGGATCGACCGAAAGGGCTGGTCCTGCTTCTAGGCTAAGGGGCGGCGCGGCGTTACGCCGCGCGCCGTGAACCCATATGCCGCGGCGGTTGTGCACCACTTCAGCTAAAAAATTCACATCTCAAATTAAAACTGGTTGTTTAATAAAAGTAATGCGTAAGCATTGCCCGAGCGAATAAAACAAAGTAAAGAAGATCCGCGCCACGATATGCGTAGGTAATACTTTTTAAACAAATCATCAAAACTATTTCTAAAAGTTAGTCATTGAGATCTAGCAAGTTAGGTTTACGTTCTGCAAAGATCGAAAAAACTTGACGCTATAATACTACCACTAATATAATTATTTGATTATTAAACTTTTCATAGAAACATATTGCAAAGGAGTAACAAAGATGGGTTTTTTCGACAGCATGGCAAAAAGCGCAGGCAGTACTTTGGGCAACAACTTGATGGGAGGAAGAAAAGAAACGGTCCAAGTTGAAAACAAAGTAGATGTGAGCGGTGAAAAAAAACTGGCCAAGATTCAGCAACAACAAGCAGATATTGCTGCTGACAAAGATAAAGCAGAAAAGTACAGAATGATTGAACTTCCAGATGATAAAATCCCTTTGCTGAATAAAGTAGAGGACTTGATCATTGATTTTTCAACATATAAAGGATCCACTTACAACGAAACAAGAAGCGCGATATCTTCGACAATAGAGAAATGCTTTTCTCGATTAAAAAGAGTCGCTCAAGAAAATGAATATTCAGACCTTATCGCGAAATGGACTGAAGCATCAAAAACAACAGGTGATATGTTTAAAGATGCTATCAATTCTTCAGGAATTACAGATTCATTAAAAAAGGGATTTGGATCAGCTCTCTCCCCCAAAGGGCTTTTTGGGAAAAAATAAAAAGCAAACTTGTTCAATCGATTAATTAAAAAAGCGGTTTTTATAAACCGCTTTTTTTATTGCACAGAATGTCTATCCAATTCTCGTTCCATCAGCATAATCAGTTAAGTATATGTCATGCCCCACGGCCCTTCGTCAAAGAAACTTCCTGAATTTTCGGTACTTTCCCGCGAACGGCGGGTATCTCAGCTTAACGTCCATGAAGGTCGACTTGTCGAGCACTCCCTTGACTCGGGAGAAGGTATCGAACGAGTACTTACCGTGATAGCAGCCCATACCGCTTTCGCCCGTGCCGCCGAAGGGCAATCCGTCGGTCGCGAGGTGCATGACCGTGTCGTTGACGCAGCCTCCGCCGAAGGGTATACGACCGATCATCCGCGCCACGCGAGTCTTGTCCGCGGAGAATAGATAGAACGCGAGCGGCCTCGGCCGGGCGAGTATTTTTTCCGTGATCTCGCTTTCGTCCCGCCAGGTAATGATCGGGATGATCGGCCCGAATATCTCTTCCTGCATCAGCGGATCGTCCCAGGTTACCCCGTCGATTATGGTCGGCTCTATCTTGAGGGTCTCAAGGTCCGAGCGTCCGCCCGAAACGAGCATGGACAGCGGATTGGCGCGCGCACCGCCGAGCGCGTTCGCGGGTCCGGGCTTTCTCGGCTCGTCGGTCGATCCTCGCGCGCCGCTCGAGACGGCGATCAGCGCGGTGAGACGGTCGAAGTGCCTGCGGTTTACGATGCGCGGGAACTCGGGGTTCAGGTGCGGATCGTTTCCGTAGAACCCGTGTATTTGCGCCTTGAGCGCGGCGACCAATTTATCCTTTACGGACTGGTGAACGAGTAGGTAGTCGGGCGCGACGCAGGTTTGGCCGGAGTTGAGGCACTTTCCCCAGGCAATCCTTTTCGCCGCGAGGGCGATATCCGCCGAGGAGTCCACGATGCACGGGCTCTTGCCCCCGAGCTCCAGCGTGACCGGCGTGAGGAATTTCGAGGCGCTTTCCATGACGAGCTTTCCGACCTCGACGCTGCCGGTGAAGAAGATGTAGTCGAATCGCTGCGAGAGGAGATCCTGGTTCACGTCTCGCCCGCCTTCCACGCACGCCACATAGTCGGTTTCAAACGATTCGGCGAGGATCTTCGCTATGATCGCCGATGTGGCGGGCGAATACGCCGACGGCTTGACGATTACCGTATTTCCCGCCGCTATCGCGCCGATGACCGGGGACAGCGTGAGCATGAGCGGGTAGTTCCAGGGCGACATGATGAGGCAAACCCCGTGCGGGTCGTGGACCGACAGGGCCTTCCCCGGGAAGTTGAACAGCCCCGCTCCCGTCTTGCGCGTCTTTGCCCACTTCGCGAGTTTTTTGCCGACGTGCTTCAGCTCCCCAAGGACGCCGACCAACTCCGTCGTGAAGGCCTCAAAGTCGGATTTGCAGAGGTCTTTCGCGAGCGCCTCGAGTATACCCGACTCATTCGCGAGAATGGCGTCGCGTAGCTTCTTTAGCTGCGCTTTGCGGAAGGCCACGGGGCGGGTCTTTCCCGAGTTGAAATACGCCCGTTGGCGCTCGACCAACGAGGAGACCGGTGTTTTTTCCATAACGCTCATTTGTCGCCTCCAAATCGCGGATCAAGGACGCCGTCGCGCTCGATGACCGTTTCAGTACCGTCTGGAT
>Ga0209373_10003396_pt1 | contig 14773 bp, 13 predicted proteins | sample Higcelweek5metaG_FD_187173 | JGI IMG/M metagenome (GOLD analysis project Ga0209373, IMG submission 187173) | Freshwater pond sediment microbial communities from the University of Edinburgh, under environmental carbon perturbations - High... | ecosystem: Environmental > Aquatic > Freshwater >...
GCAGGTGAAAACCTTCCGGTGCCAATCCGCCATCTCCGGATTCCGATATTGCTCCAACGTCACCATCTTGCGGAAATCGCGTCCGAATTCATTCTCCGTACAAAACCGGAATTGTGCGAGGGTGAAATTTTTGATGTTGTCCATCGTGGCATTGCGGTAAGCCGCCGGAGATTCGTCGAAGGTCGCCTCGGGCACTTCATGCTTTTTCGCACACTCAACGTCGATTTGAATCATGCGTTCCACAATGCGGTCGAATATCTCCCGCTTGTTCCTGTAGTGCCTGTACAACGCCCCTTTCGTCATCCCGAGCATTCCGGCAATGGCGCTGACGGAGACGGCCTCATAACCATCCCGCGCGAACAGCCGCAGCGCCGTTATCAGTATTTTTTCCCTGGTATCGCCCACAACGCCTCCATTTAGTAAACGATCGTTTACTTTAAAATAGAATACGGTCGTTGACTTTTCAACCCGGGTTTAAAAAAAATGGAAAAAATAATAAATACCTGGCGACAGCCTGCATCAAACGTCCAGTGGCGGAACGTTGCGCGTGGAGCCATTAAAACGAAGTCCGGTGTTTTGCCTTATCGGCAAACCGGTCGTCGATCCGGACTTTCAGGGGAGGGGGATTGGCCGGGCGCTGATGGGCGAAATCGAGCAAAACGTCCCCGCCAGCCGCCGCTACCGCCTGTTCAACGGCGAAGAAACGCCATGGATCTCGGGTAGTGTCCGTAATCAATCGGAATCAGATGTGCGCAAAATTACGGACACTACCGCCGGTTATGACCGTTGCCGCGAAAGTCGGTTACGTAAGCACGTCGAACTTTGTGACCGTTCTCCGCCGCAACTTCAAATATACACCGCTCTGTTATCGGAAACTCAACAACAGCGGCGGCTGAACATCAGCAGCCTTTGGCGCGGAGGATGCGTTCCACTAAGGTCGTGGTGGAGAAGCCGGGGATGAACGGCTTGAAGCAGATTTCCGTCCCCGCCGCTTCCAGCGCGGCGCGTTCGAGCCTGTCGAGCTTGTCCAGCGTGTAATCCCCGCCCTTCACGTAAAGATCGGCGGCGAGTCCGGCGAGTTCGCGGTCGCAGCGCTGCCCGTCAAACACCACCGTCGCATCGACGCAGGCCAGCGAGTTGAGCATGTAACAGCGGTTGTACTGGTCCACCACCGGCCGCGTCTCGCCTTTCAGCGCACGCACGCTCGCGTCGGAATTGACCAGCACCAGCAGCGCGTCGCCGAGTTCGCGGCTTTCGTAGAGGTATTCGGCGTGGCCGCGGTGCAGGATGTCGAAGCAGCCGTTGGTGACCACCAGACGCCGCCCTTCTTCCCGCAGGCGCGCCCGCCACGCTTTCGCTTCTTCGAGCGTCAGGATTCCGGCGGCGGGATTTTTACTCATCGCCGCCCTCCGCCGTCTCCGGCTCCTCGTCCAGCGGGCGGACGATCACCCCCGCCTCGTGCAGCAGCGCCATCGAAACATCGTCGATCGTGTAGCGGGTGTGGTAGACCACCTCGCGGATTCCGGCGTTGATGATCATCTTCGCGCATTGCAGGCACGGGCTGTACGTGGTGTAGAGCGTCGCGCCCTTGACCGCGATGCCGTGGTAGGCGGCCTGCACGATGGCGTTCTCCTCGGCGTGGCAGCACAGGCATTCCGACAGGTTCTTGCCTGAAGGCGTGTCGGAGTTGCAGCGCGGACAGCCGCCGTCGCAGCAATTGCGCACGCCGCGCGGCGTACCGTTGTAGCCGGTCGAGATGATCCGGCAATCGCGCACCAGCACCGCCGCCACCTGCCGACGCGAACAGTTGCCGCGACTGGCCGCCACATGGGCGATATTCATAAAATATTGATCCCACCCCGGACGTTTACGGGTTGTCATGATTTCTTCTCTCCCTTCGTTTCGGATTGCACTTTCTCCCGGGTGTCCTGCCGGTCGGAAAGCGCGAACTGCAGAATGGTGACGACCAGCAGGAACAGGAACGCCTGCGCGACCAGGATCGCCGCGGTGCGGAAGTCTCCCCAGAACACCGGCAGCATCCCCAGCCCCACGCAGAGCGCCATCAGGTGCACCAGCAGCACCGCCTGCCGCCGCGAAAGCCCCATCCGGACGAAGCGGTGCGAAATGTGGTTGTGGTCGCCGATCCAGAACGGCTTGCCATGACAGGTGCGGATCAGCACCACCATCCCGGTGTCGAAAAGCGGCAGCGCCAGGATGAAGATCGGAATCAGCACCGGAAAGCGCGAAAGCGAAAAATCCACCCCGAACCAGCTCACCCCCGCCGAAATCACCGCCGCCAGGTAGCCGAGGAAATGACTGCCGGAGTCCCCCATGAAAATCACCGCCGGATTGGCGTTGTAATACCAGAAGCCCACGCAGACGCCGCAGCTCAGCGCCGCCAGCACCGCGATGAAGAACTGGCTGTTGAGCGCCGCGATCACCGTGAAGAAGCCCATCGCGATGGCGATGGTCCCCACCGCCAGCCCGTCCATGTTGTCGAAGAAGTTGATCGAATTCATCATCAGCATGATCCAGAAGATCGAGGCCGACCAGACCAGCACCGGGTTGGTGAAGAAGATGTTGACCCGCACGCCGCCCAGCCAGACCGCCATCACCGCGATCAGGAACTGCCCGCCGAATTTCATCCCCGCCGAAAGCGCGTGCTTATCGTCCACCAGCCCGAGCAGCATGGCGAAAAACGCCCCCAGCGCCAGGAATCCGAGCTGCTGCAGCGCCATATGGATCCCGGCAAGATGCACCGCCAGCGCCCCGGAGAACCCCGGCAGCGTGTCGCCGCTGTACAGCGCCGCCGCCAGGCCGCAGCCGAGGCAGCCGATCCACCCGGTGAACATCGCCGCGCCGCCGAGCAGCGGCGTCGCGCGGGCGTGCCCTTTGTGGTTGGATTGCGGCGTATCCATGATCCCCAGCCGCCGGGCGATCCAGCCGAAGACCGGCGTACCGATCAGCGTCGAAACCGCCCCCGCCAGGAAGGCGAAACAATCTATCTGAATCCAGACCGGCATTGTCACTTCAACTCACTCCCGTTGTCCTGCGCACATATTCGAACAGAAAAATCGTCGCCGCCTGCGCCGCGTTCAGCGATTCGTAATTGCCCGGCATCGGAATCATCACCCGGTGCGCCCCGGCCAGCGGCGCGACGCCGTTCGCCTCGCCGCCGATCACCACCACGCTGCGGCGGTACAGGTCGGGAGCCGTAAAGCAGCTCTCCCCGCCGTGCGGGTCGGTCAGCCAGACCTCGGGATAACCGAACGCCGCCGCCTTCTCCCGCAGCGCTTCGAGCGTCTCGAAGCCGCGGAGTTTCAGCGCGAACTGCGCCCCCATCGCCGCCCGGATCGCCTTGTCGCCGTAGGGATCGACCGAACCCTTCGTATACCAGAGCTCGGCAAGCCCCGCCGCCCGCAGCGTCCGGCAGACCGTCCCGAAGTTGCCGGGGTCGCCGACCCGGTCGAGCGCGAACAGGAACGGATCGGAGGGCGTCTCGGCGTCGGAGGGCTCGGGCGGAATCGCCGCCACCACCAGCACCCCCTGCGAACTCACCGTCCCCGCGAGCTCGGCCATCTTCGTATCGGAAACCAGGCAAAACTCCCCCGGAATCTCCGGCAGCGCCGCAGCACCGGCGGCAGTCGCCACCGTGAAGCGGACCAGCTCGGGGGCGCGCATGAACAGCTCGCCCGCCGCACGCACGCCCTCACAGACGCAGCACTCCGCCTTGCGGCGGCCGTGCCGGGTGTAAAGCGAACGGATCAGCGATTCCTGCTTGCGGGTCAGCTCCATAACGGCTCCGCCCGGTTCAGCGCGCGGCGGGTTCCGCGGCGACCGGGCCGTATTCGCCCGCCTCGATCGCGCGCAACAGCGCGGCCGACTGGTCGTCCCACTGGTCGGAGACGCTCTGCGGCGGGTCGTTGGGCCGGGCAGCGGCCAGCAGTCCGGCCGCCGCCTTAAGCTGTTTCTGCATCACGAACAGTCGGCCGGCCGCATAACGCGCCTCGGCGCGAACCGCCATCGGCGCGGTCGCGAGTCCCGCCAGTTGCGCGAATTTCGCGGCGGCGTCGGCGGCCTTGCCGGAGAGTTCCAGAACGTACCCTTCCGTCAGCGCGGCGTTGGCCGCCAGCGAGGCGTCGCCGTCGGCGTCGCCGATCTGCTTGAGCTGGGCGATCGCCTTGTCATAATTCTTCGATTGAATGAGCATCACCGCCAGGCGGAAGCGGGCGGGAGCCGCCGCATGCGAACCGGCGTGGTCGGCCAGCGCCTTTTCGAGCGTTTCCACCGTCGCCGCTCCGGCGAGCGCCTCGCGGGCCTCGCGCGCCACCTTCTTCTGGTGCGCCGCCGCCCAACTGATCGCCGAAATGAGAATGGCCAAGCCGACCACCGTCGCGGCGATTGGCTTCCAGTAGGTAATAAAACCGTGGGCGAGCCGTTCGAAATCCGTCATCATCGTCCGGGAAATCTCGACGTCGAGCGCCTTTTTCCTGTCCACCGTCTTCGCCATGAAAAATTCCTCCGTGTTGAAAAAAACGTAAAATCCGTTCGAAATCAATGATGCGAAAAAATGCGTTCCGGCGCGTGGTAGAGCGCCACGCCGAGTTCGTTGGCGCGCTTGATCACGTCCGCGTCGCGCAGCGATCCCGAGGGGGCGATGATCGCCGTGACCCCCGCTTTGGCGGCGGTTTCAACGCCGTCCTCGAAGGGGAAGAAGCCGTCGCTCGACATGACCGAGTCCCGCAGCAGCCCGGTTCCGGAATACTTCTGGCCGAACTTGGCGATCGCCTGCTCGATGGCGCCGACCCGGTCCTGTTCGCCGGTGCCCACCGAAAGCGTCTGGCCGTCTTTCATGATGACCACGCCGTTGGAGCGGACGCTGAGGTTGATGTACCAGGCGGCGAGCAGGTCGTGCTTCTGTTGTTCGGTCGCCTCGACCGTCGATTTCCGGAATCCGCAGCGCTTGTTCTCTGCCTCGGCCGGAACCAGATCCTCGACGCCATGCAGAGAAGTCAGGAGCGGCTGGGCAATCACCAGCGAACCGTCGGCGAGCACCTTCATCGTATTGTGTTCCGGCTTGCCCTCGCCCACGTAGCGGGGCAGAGACGAAATCGCGCCGCAGCGGATGATCCGGATATGCTTGTTGAGCTTGTAGGTCTCGCCGTCGTTGAAGATGTCGAGCACGCCCGGCGCGAAGGAGGGGGCAACCACGCATTCGACGAAGGTCTCCATGATCTCCCGCGCGGTCTCGGCGTCGAGCTCGGTGTTGAAGGCGACCACGCTGCCGAAGGCGGCGCGGGCGTCGGCGTCGCGCGCCTTGAGGTAGACCGACTTCACGCTCTCGCCGGGCAGCCCCACCGCCGCGCCGGAGGGGTTGACGTGCTTCATCACCGCACAGGCGGCGCAGTCGAAGAACTTGACGATGTTGAGCGCGTAGGAGATGTCTTCGAGGTTGGTCTGCGAAAGCCCGCTCTTGCCGTTTTTCAGGATCTCCATGCCGCCGATCGCGCCGGATTCTCCCTCCGGCCGGTAGTAACAGGCGGCCTGGTGGGGGTTGGTTCCGTAGCGAAGGTCGTCCACCTTGACGTAACGCTTTGCGCCGATGGCGATTTCCGCCGGGAAGTCCCCGACATGTTTCGAAAGGTAGCTGTCGCGGGTCAATTCTTTTGCCATGATCTCGTTTCCGTTAAGTTTTAAAAAAAATCATATCGTAAAATATATCACCGGTTGAACTTTCCGGCAAATGGAGCTATCTTCTTTTTGCGAGGAAAAACGAAAATTATGGCAAACAAAGCTCTGAAACACTCATACAGCGGATTTTTCATCACACTCGAAGGACCGGAAGGCTCCGGCAAAAGCACCCAGGCGCGACTGCTGGCGGAATACCTGAAGTCGCGCGGCAAAGCGACGCTCGTCACCCGCGAACCGGGCGGCACGCCGCTGGCCGAGCAGCTCCGCAGCCTGATCAAGGACTACGACGGGGCGGAAACCATGCACGCCTCGACCGAACTCCTGCTGGTCGAAGCGGCGCGCGCCCAGCACGTCCGCGAACTGATCCGGCCCGCGCTCGCGGCGGAACAGGTGGTGATCTGCGACCGCTTCGCCGACTCGACCACCGCCTACCAGGGCGGCGCGCGCGGCATCGAGCTGCCCGCGATCGAGTTCCTGAACCGCTTCGCGATGGCGGAGTGCGTACCGGACCTCACATTGCTGCTCGACCTGACGCCGGAGGCCGGATTCGGCCGGACGCGGGCGCGCACCGAAACCGTCGGCAAACACGACCGGTTCGAAGAAGAGGATCTCGCCTTTCACCGCCGGGTGCGGGAGGCGTTCCACGCGATCGCCCGCCGCGAACCGGAGCGGGTCCGAACGATCGACGCCGACCGCCCCGCCGAACTTATTCACGAGGAGATCAAACGCATTGTCGATGCATGTTTATGACAGTTACCGCGAACGCTTCCCGGTGATCCTGCGCAATCTGGAGAACGCGCGCCGGAACGGGAGGCTTTCGCACGCCTTCCTGCTCCAGGCGGACACCGACCGGGCGCGGCGCGAATTCGCCGTCGCGCTCGCCCAGCTCGCCGCCTGCCCGGAAAGCCGCGACGGCCGCCCGTGCGGGGAGTGCCGGGTCTGCCGCCGGATCGCGGACGGGAGTTACTCCGAACTCTACACGCTCTCCCCGGTCGGCAAGATGTACGAGGTCAAAGTCGGCGACCGCACCAACCCCGACCCCAACACGCTGCGTTATTTCGAACGGCAGTTCCACCTGACCGGAACCGCGGGGGGGCTGCGCAAGGTGGGGGTGATCTACGACGCCGACCGCATGAACGAGGAATCCCAGAACGCGCTTTTGAAAACGCTCGAAGAGCCGCCGCCCGAAACGCTGCTCATCCTCGCCACCGGGAACCCCGCCGCGCTGCTGCCGACCACCCGGTCGCGCTGCCAGCTTCTGCCGCTCCTGACCAACCGCTGCGAATACGATTTCCCGGGGTTCGCGGAGCTGGCCGCGGCGCTCAATCTGCTGGCGACCGGGGCGCGCGGCAATCTCGCGCTCGCCGAAGAGCAGGCGGCCGTGCTCTGTAAAGTCGCGGCGAACCTGAGCAGCGACGCCACCGAAAAAAGCGCCGCCGAATGGGAGGGGCGGGTCACCGCCGCCGCCCAGGCAGGAGACGCCTCGCTGGTCAAGCGGGTCGAAGCCCTGGCGCTCGACGCCGGGTACGGCGCGTACCGCAAGGAGCGCGGGCAGTTCCTGAGCGCGATCCACACCTTCGCGTCGCAACTCTATTTGCTCGCCTCCGGCATTCCGGCGGACGAGCTGCCGAATCCGGAGCTGTTCCCGGCCGGGATGCCGGAGCGGGTGGACCAGAAACTCGGCGAACTCATTCTGCACGAGGCGGAAGAGCTGTTGTTCACGCTCCGCTTCAACGTCAACGAAGAACTGGCGCTGCGTACCTTCGCAATCAACGCAGCCATGAAATAGAAGGGAAATCGGACACCATGAAAAAACTGTTCGGAACGGATGGAATTCGCGGCAAAGCCAACACCTACCCGATTACGCCCGAGCTGGCGCTTCTCGTCGGCAAGGCGACGGCCAAGGTTCTCGGCGGCGCCCACCGGCGCGTCATTGTCGGCAAAGACACCCGCATCTCGGGGTACATGCTCGAAAACGCCATCACCAGCGGACTGCTCAGCATGGGCATGGACGTGCTCGCCGTCGGCCCGATGCCGACCCCGGCGGTCGCCCACCTGACCAAATCGATGGGCGCGGCCTGCGGAATCATGATCACCGCCAGCCACAACCCCGCCTGCGACAACGGGATCAAGATCTTCGCCGAAGACGGCTTCAAGCTCCCCGATTCGGTCGAGCTCGAAATCGAGAAGGAAATCCTCGGCGGCAAACTCGGCGAAGAGGGCGTGCAGTGCGAATCCATCGGCAAAGCGTACCGCATCGAGGACGCGCGCGGCCGTTACATCGCCTACGCCAAGGGCTCGGTCCGCTACATGAGTTTGCGGGGTCTCAAAATCGTGCTCGACTGCGCCAACGGCGCGGCCTACGCGATCGCCCCGATGATTTTTCGCGAACTCGGCGCCGAAGTGATTGAGACCGCGGTCAAGCCGGACGGGCTCAACATCAACGCCGACTGCGGCGCGCTCCACCCGGAGAACGTCGGCCGCCTCGTTCGCGAACACAAGGCCGACGTCGGGATCGCCCTCGACGGCGACGCCGACCGCGTCATCTTCTGCGACGCCAACGGCAGCGAGGTCAACGGCGACCGCATCATCGGCATGATCGCGCTGGCCTACAAAGAGGAGAAGAAGCTCGTCTCCGACACCGTGGTCGTCACCGGCATGAGCAACCTCGGACTGGCGCGGGCGATGACGCGGGCCGGAATCAAGGTCGAAGTCACCGATGTCGGCGACCGCTACGTGATCGAACGGATGCGCGCGGGCGGGTTCAACGTCGGTGGCGAACAGTCCGGGCACATCATTTTCATGGACTACGCCACCACCGGGGACGGCATCATCACCGCGCTGCACGTGCTCAAGCACATGAAGGAGACCGGGCGGCCGCTCGCCGAACTGGCCGGATTCATGACCGTCTTTCCGCAACAGCTCAAATCGTTCGCCGTGGCGCGCAAGGTTCCGCTCGCGGACCTGACCCATCTCCCGGCGGAAATCGAGGCGTGCGGGTCGGCGCTCGGAGAATCGGGGCGCACCATCGTGCGTTACTCCGGCACCGAGAACAAGATCCGCATCCTCGTCGAAGCGGAGAGCGCCGACGACGTGCGGATCTGGATCGAGCGGCTCACCGCCGCCGCAAACCGCGAACTCAACTAGAGAAACCGTCATTTTCCTGAATTCCGCTGTGGCAAAACGAACAAAGCGGAATTATATTAACATGCATTTGGGAATTTTCAACTTTAAACACAGGGTTTCATCAATGAAGTGTGTTGTACTTGCGTACCATGACATCGGACGCGCCGGGATTGAAGCGCTCCTCCGGAACGGCTTCGAAATCAGCGCGGTGTTCACGCATCAGGACAATCCGAACGAGAACATCTGGTTCGGATCGGTCGCGGAGCTGGCCGGCGAGTACAACATCCCCGTCTTCGCCCCGGAGAGCATCAACCATCCGGTCTGGATCAACCGCATCCGCGCGATGAAGCCCGATTTCATCTTTTCCTTCTACTACCGCGACATGATCGGCGAAGAGCTGCTGTCGATTCCGGCGAAGGGCGCGATCAACCTCCACGGCTCGCTGCTGCCGAAGTACCGCGGCCGCGTTCCGATTAACTGGGCGATCATCAACGGCGAAACCGAAACCGGCGTCACGCTGCACTACATGACGAAAAAAGCCGACGCCGGCGACATCATTTCGCAGGAGAAAATCGCCATCGCCGACAGCGACACCGCGAAGACCGCCTTCGACAAGGCGACCGCCGCGGCGAAGACCTTGCTGGCCCGCGAATTGCCGAAAATCGCCGCCGGAACCGCCTCGCGCACGCCGCAGGAGGAATCGAAGGCGACCAAGTTCGGCGGCCGCAAACCCGCCGACGGCGAAATCGACTGGAAGAAGAGCGCCAAAGAGGTCCGCAACCTGATCCGCGCGGTCACGAAGCCGTATCCGGGCGCGTTCAGTTTCCTCGGCGACCGCAAGTGTTTCTTTTGGTCGGCCGACATGGTCGCGCCGGAACGCAAGGCGGCGCCGGGAACGGTGCTTTCCGCGGCCCCGTTCACCGTGGCCTGCGGCGAAGGCGCGCTCCGGATCCGCACCGGCCAGATTGAGGGCGGCGTGTTCATGACCGGCGACCAGCTCGCCTCCGATGCCCGCATCGTCGCTAATATGGTGTTCGGCGCGAACCCGAAGAAGCTGCGCGAACTCGGCCGCAAGAAGTCGGTGCTGATCCTCGGCGTCAACGGCTTCATCGGCAGCCATCTTTCGGAGCGGTTGCTCGACTCCGGCAAATACGAGGTCTACGGGCTCGATCTGCGCAGCAACTACATCGACCACCTGCTCGGCCGCGAGGGGTTCCACTACCGCGAGGGCGATATTTCGATCCACAGCGAGTGGATCGAGTACCACATCCGCAAGTGCGACATCGTCTTGCCGCTGGTGGCGATCGCCACGCCGATCGAGTACACCCGCAATCCGCTGCGCGTCTTCGAGCTCGACTTCGAGGAAAACCTGCGGATCGTGCGCTACTGCGTCAAGTACAACAAGCGGATCGTCTTCCCCTCGACCAGCGAAGTCTACGGCATGTGTCAGGACCCGCAGTTCGACGAAGACAACTCCAAGCTGGTCACCGGGCCGATCCGGATGCAGCGCTGGATCTACTCGACCAGCAAGCAGCTCCTCGACCGGGTGATCTGGGCCTACGGCGCGAAGGGCCAGCTCCAGTTCACGTTGTTCCGTCCGTTCAACTGGATCGGACCCCGGCTGGACAGCCTGACCAGCGCCCGCATCGGCTCGTCCCGCGCGATCACCCAGTTGATCCTGAACCTGGTGCAGGGTTCGCCGATCCAGCTCATCGACGGCGGCGAACAGAAGCGCTGCTTCGTGGACATCAAGGAAGGCATTGAGGCGCTTTACCGGATCATCGAGAACAAGGACGACAAGTGCGCCGGGGCGATCATCAACATCGGCAACCCCGACAACGAAGCAAGCATCAAGGCGATGGCCGAAATGCTGGTCGAGAAGTTCGACAAACACCCGCTGCGCTCGAAGTGCCCCCCGTTCGCGGGCTACCTCGTGGTCGAGTCGGGAGCGTTTTACGGCAAGGGCTACCAGGACGTGCAGCACCGCGTGCCGTCAATCCGCAACGCCAAACGCCTGCTGGACTGGACGCCGTCGATTCCGCTCGATCAGTCGATCGAAACCACGCTCGACTTCTTCCTCGAAGAGGCGATCAAGTCCGGCGAATTCAACCTCGACTGAGCGAAGATGAAGACCATCGCGCTCCGCATCGACGTGGACACGCTCCGCGGCACCGCCCGCGGCGTTCCACGCCTTTGTGAGATTCTCGCCAAACACGGCGTCCGGGCGACCTTCTACTTTTCGGTCGGCCCGGACAACATGGGCCGCCACCTCTGGCGGCTGCTCAAACCGTCGTTCCTCTGGAAGATGCTGCGCACCGACGCGGCGGGGCTCTACGGCCCCGAGATCATCCTGATGGGAACGGCGTGGCCGGGGCCGAAAATCGGCAAACGTTGCGCCGACGTGATCCGCACAACGGTGGAGGCCGGCCACGAAATCGGCTTCCACGCCTGGGACCACCACAAGGCGCAGGCGAAACTGACGGCGATGAGCGAAGCCGAGATGTCCGATGAAATCGAAAAGGGGCTGGCGTTCCTGGCCGGAGTCACCGGCGGAATCGTCCGCACCGGCGCCGCCCCCGGCTGGCGGACCAACGACCGGCTCCTCGAAGTCAAAGCCCGCTTCCCGTTCGAATACAACAGCGACTGCCGCGGAACCCACCCGTTCTACCCGGTGGTGAACGGCCGGAAACTGGCCCAGCTCCAGATTCCGGTAACCCTGCCGACCTACGACGAAGCGCTCGGCCGCGACGGCGTCACCAACGAAAATTACAACGACCGCCAGATCGCCCTGCTCAGCGAAGAGCATCCGAACGTGCTGACCATCCACGCCGAAGCGGAAGGCGGCAAGTGCGCCGAAATGTTCGATGAATACCTCGGCCGCGTGCTGGAACTCGGTTACAAAGTGATTCCGCTCGGCGAACTCGCCGAACAAGTGAAGTCAACCGCCCCCGAAGGCCGCCTGGAACTCGCCGAATTCCCCGGCCGCGAAGGCCTCCTCGCCATTCAACTCTGATCAGGCATGGGAATCGGAGGAGGCGCTTCACCCCCCTCCGAACCTTCCCCCCGACCGGCAAACGTGCCGGTGCCGGGTAAGGTTAGCCGGCCAAACCGGTCTGCCCCTCAATCGGCGGCGTTTTTTCCCGGGCCGAGCTCCAGCGTCGCTTCGACCAGCTCGGGGTTGGCGCCGAAATGGCCGTCGCCCAGGTAGACGGAGAACGTAAGCGCAATGGTTTTTCCCCCGTCGCGGAACAGTTCGGGGTGCAGATAGGCGCAGTAGACCAGTTGCACTTTCTTTCCCTGGCGGGTCTCCGGCACCTTGATTGCCCCGATGGACCGCCACGGCCCCTCCGGAGCCGGAGCCAGGAAGAGAAGAATCGACCGCGGATCCGCAACATCGCTCGACGTCGCCATCAGCCAGCCGTTGCAGTACGAGTTGAAGGCCACCGAAACCTGTCCGGCGGCGGGCAGGATCGCGCTTTCGGCGGACTTGTCGGGCACAAACCGCTTCTCCGGCAGGCTGTAGAACTCATAGGCGTCGGGCGAGGCGATTTCTGCGGCCTTCACCCGGGCGAGCGCAACGGCGCCTTTTTCTTTCTGAGTGACAATTTCATAGAGATAGAGCCAGTCGCCGTATTCGATCACCTGGGCGGGGGCGACGGGGAACTGCCAGTTGTCGCTCGGGTGCAGCCGCCGGTAATCCCCCAGCGGTTGTTCGCTTGCGGCAAGCCCGGAGCCGATTCCCTGGAAATCCCAGGACCCGCCGCCGGTTTTCTGAATGACATGGTAGTAGAGATAGCTCTTCCCCCCGGTGTGGATTCCGCCGAGCGGCCAGAGCAGGTAGGTTCCGGCCGTTTCGCCGGGCAGCAGCGAGAGCGGAGAAGCGGCGACGCCGTCCGGACCGGTCTTATAACGCAGCGCCGGAGGAAACGATTTGTCGGATTCCGGCAGGAACGCGATGCTGCTGAAGAGGCTTCCGCCCCGGAAATCCGGCAGCCCGTCGGCATCGCGTTTCCCGAGAAGCGTGTCGCCGAACGTCCAGAGCGTTCCGCCGGGAACCGCGAAGGATTGCCCGCCGTCCTGGGAGGCGATCGAAACATCGTTCAGGCGCGGGCTCCAGATCGTGCCCTTGAACTCCGTTCCGGTGATCGACGCCGGGGGCGGCGGCGGGGAGGAACACCCCGCAACCAGCAGCGACCCCAGCGCGGCGGCGAAAACGACCGTGACGATGCAACCCGCTCTCTTCATGTCCTCACTCCCCGATTGATGTTCTTTATTGGTTCCGGGCGCGGATCAGGTCGAGGAAGCGCGGAATGACCGTCTCCGCCTTGACCGGTCCGATTCCGGGGATTTCCAGGGCTTCCTGAACCGTTTGCGGCCGCCGTTCGGCCAGCTCGGTCAGCGTCGTGTTGGCCAGCACCGCGAACGCCGGGACGCCGCGCTCGTCGGCCATCTGCTTGCGCAGTTTTCGCAGCGCTTCGAAGAGAGAACCCGCGCCGTCGTCATCCCGCGACGCGGCGGGGGACGGGGAGGGGCGGGGCTTCTTCGCGGCGGCGGACTCCCGGCGCGGTTCCGGCAGGTCGATCTTCGCCTTCGCGTGTTCTTTCAGCACTTCGAGGCCGCGCGGGGTGAGTTCGAGGCAGGGGAAGTCGCCGCGTTCGACCCGGCCGAGGTATCCGCCCCGTTCTAGCGCCTTGAGGTAATCCATGATCCTGGTCTGTTTGAGGGTTTCCAGCCGCCCGAAGTGGCGGTTGCGGTGGAAGCCGCGCCCGGCGAGTTCGGCGCTCTTGCCCCCGGCGAGGATCTGGCTGAGTTTCCCGGCGCCGATCCGCCCGTCGAAATCGTCCACCGCTTCGAGGATGCGGCGGACCACGCCCTCTTCGGCGGCGTCGGTCACTTCGCGGACGCTTCCGCCCGTTTCGGAAGTGCCGGAGCAGTTGTCGCAGCTCCCGCAGCGCCAGCTTCCGGCGTCTTCGCCGAAGTACCCGGTGAGCATCTCCTGGCGGCAGCGGTGGGTCCGGGCGTAGGTGGACACTTCGTCGAGCCGGGCGAGCTCGAAATTGCGCTTGCCGGTCATCTCCTCGTAGTCCATTTCGACCTGGACCTGCTCCGGTTTGACCAGCTCGGTGCAGCGCCCGGAAAAGGGGACGGCCCACTCGATGCAGTCGCCGTCGAGCGCTTTCAGCACCCGCTTGACCTGTTCGGCGTTGAGCCCGGCCACGGCGGCGAGTTCGTCGAAGGTGAACGCCTTTTTTTGCAGCAGCTCGAAGCCGAACCGCTCGATGCAGCGGGCGATGAACCGCGAGCGCTGCGTCTCCTGCCCGGCGTGTTCGGAGGCGAGGAATTCGAGGTCGGCGGTGAAGCGCAAAAAGCCGCGGTTGTTCCCCCGGTAGCCGCGATCGACCAGCCCGGCTTTTTCGAGGATCCCCATCGCGGCGGAGAGCTGGCTGTCGGACTTCGCTCCGGCGACTTCCGGAACCAGTTCGGAGAGCGTCACTTCAAGTGTGGTCGTTTTGCGTTCGGCGGCGAGTTCGCGCAGCCGGTTGTAGAGCTCCTGCACCACCTCCGGCGGCGGATTCGAGAGATCGATCAAAAACTCCTGCACATACCGGTCGCGGTAGGCGTAGAGGAGCACGCAGTCGGCGGCCTCGCCGTCGCGCCCGGCGCGCCCGGCCTCCTGGTAATAGGCTTCGAGCGAACCAGGCAGATTGTAGTGGATCACCTGCCGCACGTCGGGGCGGTCGATCCCCATGCCGAAAGCGTTGGTGGCGGCGAGGATGGGGCAGGGGTCGTTCATAAAGCGGTCCTGCGCCTCCCGGCGCGCGTCGTCTGGCATTCCGGCGTGGTAGCCGGTGCAGCCGAATTCGGCGACGAGCTGTTCGACCGCCTTGCGGGTCGAGGTGTAGATGATGGATGGAACTTTGCGCTTGAGCCGCCGCTTGATTTCGGCGAGCTTGCT
>Ga0209373_10003397_pt1 | contig 14765 bp, 8 predicted proteins | sample Higcelweek5metaG_FD_187173 | JGI IMG/M metagenome (GOLD analysis project Ga0209373, IMG submission 187173) | Freshwater pond sediment microbial communities from the University of Edinburgh, under environmental carbon perturbations - High... | ecosystem: Environmental > Aquatic > Freshwater >...
GCCACGTTCGCCGCCTGCAATTTCCTCAAGGCCCGGTTCGGCTACGACGACTCGCTCGACACCTTCGGCGTGCACGCCGTGGGCGGCACGATCGGCACCATCATGGCCGGCGTGCTCGCGACGACCGAGGCGAATCCGAATCTTGGCAACGGGCCGATCGCCGCGCTCGTCGGTCACTCGCTCTGGATCGAGCAGCTCAAGGCCGGCGGGCTGGTGCTGCTGTGGTCCGTCGGCGCCACGCTGGTGCTGGCGAAGCTCACCGGCTGGGTCATGGGAGGTCTGCGTGTGGACGCCGAGACCGAGAGTGCCGGCCTCGATGTCGCCGAGCACGGCGAGGAGGGCTACATCCTCGACTGAGCCTGAGCGTGCTGCTCCTGCGCGGCGGAACCGCTGTGGCACGGCGCATCGCGCCTTTGCGGTTTGACTCGTGAGGAGGCGGGCGGGTTGCTCGGCGGCAGCATGGAAACGCATCCCTTCCTCGCCCCCGATTTCGCCGTCCGCTGGTCGCAGCTCGTGCCCGCCGCCGTCGGGCCCGACATCACCGAGGCGCTCGCCCGCGCGCAGCGCAATCTCGCCGCCATCGCGGCGCAGGATCTGGCGACGGTGACGTTCGCCTCGACGGTGGAGGCGCTGGAGCGTGCGTGCGACGAGCTCGGCCGCGCGTGGGGATTCGTCGGACACCTGAACTCCGTGGCCGACTCGCCGGCGCTGCGCGAGGCGTACAACGCGATGCTGCCGGCGGTGTCCGAGTTCTACGCGAAGATCCCGCTTAACGCCCAGCTGTGGGCCGCGTTGCGCGCCTTCGCGGCGACGCCGGAGGCGCTCGCGCTCACGGGCGTGCGGCAGCGGCTCTTCGAGGAGACGATGGCGGACTTCCGCCAGGCCGGAGCGGACCTGCCGCCGGAGAAGAAGGCGCGTCTTGAGAAACTGGAGTCCGAGCTCTCGCAGCTCTGCCAGAAGTACTCGGAGAACGTGCTCGATTCGACCAACGCCTGGGAGCTGATCGTCGACGACGAGTCGAAGCTCGCCGGGTTGCCGGTGCACGCCAAGGAGGCCGCGCGGCGCAACGCGCTGGCGAAGGGACACGGCAGCGAGGCGCAGCCGAAGTGGCGGTTCACCCTGCACATGCCGTCGCTCGAGCCGTTCATGACCTACCTCGACGACGCAGCGCTGCGGCGCCGGATGTGGGAGGGCTCGTGCGGCGTGGGCGCGACCGGCGCGCACGACAACACCGCGCTCGTCCGCCAGATCCTCGCCCTGCGGCAGGAGAAGGCGACGCTGCTGGGCAAACCGCATTTCCCGGATCAGGTGCTGGCGCGACGGATGGCGCGCGACGGCGCGACGGCGCTGCATTTCGTCGAGGACCTGCACGCGCGGGTGGGCGCGGCGTTCGCCCGCGAGGCGGCGGAGCTGGAGCGGTTCGCCGCGGAACGCGCGGGCCGGCCGGTCGGCCGGCTGGCGCCCTGGGAAATCGGTTACTGGGCGGAGAAGCTCCGGCAGGAGCGCTACGCCTTCGACGAGGAGGCGCTGCGGCCGTATTTCCCGCTGGAGCGGGTGATCGCCGGGCTGTTCGAGGTGGTCCGGCGCACGTTCGGCGTGCAGGCCGTCGAGCGGCCGGCCGGCGCGGCGGAGGTCTGGCACCCGGAGGTGAAGTTCTACGAGCTGCGCGACGAGAAGGACGGGCGGCACCTCGGGTCGTTCTACGCCGACTGGCATCCGCGCGAGTCGAAGCGTGGCGGTGCGTGGATGAACTACCTGCTCACCGGCGAGCCGCAGGCCGACGGCCGGCTCGCGCCGCACCTCGGGCTGATCTGCGGCAACCTGACTCCGCCGGCCGGCGACAAGCCGGCGCTGCTCACGCACCGCGAGGTCGAGACGATCTTCCACGAGTTCGGCCACCTCCTGCACCACCTGCTCGGCGAGGTGCCGTACAAGTCGCTCAACGGCGTGAATGTGGCGTGGGACTTCGTCGAGCTGCCCTCGCAGATCCAGGAAAACTGGACATGGGAGCGCGAGGGGCTGGACCTCTTCGCGCGCCATTTCGAGACCGGCGCGGCGATCCCGCAGGAGCTCTTCGCCAAGATGAAGGCGGCGCGGAATTTCCGGGCGGCGACGGCGGCGATGCGCCAGCTCTCGTTCGGCAAGATGGACCTCGAGCTGCACCTGCATCCCGAGCGCTACGCCGCGGGCGATCTCGATGCGGCGATCAAGTCCGCGATCGCCGACTACCTCGTGCCGACGGAGCCGGCGGCGCCGTCGATGGTGCGGCGTTTCGGGCATCTGTTCTCCAGCTCGGTCGGCTACGCCGCCGCCTACTACTCGTACAAGTGGGCGGAGGTGCTCGACGCCGACGCGTTCACGCGCTTCCAGCGCGAGGGGATCTTCAATGCCGCGACCGGCGCGGATTTCCGGCGACATGTACTCAGCCGCGGCAACTCCGAGGAGCCGATGGCGCTGTTCAAGCGGTTCATGGGCCGCGAGCCCGACCTCAACGCGCTGCTCGTGCGCTCGGGGCTGGTGTGAGCCGGCGGGGTGGCGAAGGAATAGATGAAGACTCAGTCTCCAACGCATGGTCTCGCCGTTCTCAGTATTGTGTCCGGCGTACTCGGTCTTGTCTGGTGCGCAATCGGCATCTGCTTTGCCGTTTTTCATGTGATTCATGGAAGTACCAACGGCTGGATCGGGTTGGGACTGGTAGTGTATTTCTCCGTGCCGAGCGGGCTGCTATCATTGATTGGCGGGATCATTCCGCATGCTGTGATTCCAGAGTCGGAGAAAGGAAGAACGTTGGGTCTGACGTTAGCTCTGAGTGCTTTCCTCTGTGCGCTTTCTCTCGGCATCTATGGCATGTGCCAGCATGGCGGCGGCTAGTACGAGGGTATCTGCACGTATAGTCTGATGGGCGGTGCAAGACACCGCCCCTACGACGGAAAACGGAGCATTGCGGTATTGAGGTGCCGCGTGAGGAGCTGGGCCAGTTCGTTCCAGATACTCGTGGTCGTACGACGGATTCTCACGGAAGCGTCTGGAATCACAGCAGTTTCTCCAGGGCGCGGTGGTCGGTTTTGCCAGTGCGGCCGCATGCCTCCTCGCTCCTGACTTCGGCACCGCCACAACGCCCTTGCCTGCATCGGAGCCGCCGGTACGCTGCCGGGCCGTGAACCCCACCGCCAACAGCGCTTTCCCCGGGCCGACAGAACCGTCAGCGAGTGGGCCTTTCGCTTGTAGTGTTGCCGGTAGAAGACTTGCCCAGTGGGGCTATCGTCGGCGCTTCCCAACCTGCCAACCCGGCACTCAGTGCTGGTGAATCCTGCTGTTCGTAAGATGAAAGCCAAAGCACTGATCACTATCTCTGCTATCTGTGTAATCTTGAGCGGCTGCATCACTGCGGAGCTCGAGAGCGTAGATTCTGATTACAACTATCCCTTGGTGTTCTTTGCCATGCGTGAGCCAAAGCCGCTGATACTGAATAGCCGGCTGGAGCGGTATGCGAAGGATATGGGGCTTTGGACATCGAAGGAGCGGAACGGAGAGTGGGAGTTTGAAGTTCTCGCATCGAAAGAATGGGTAGAAGCAGTGAAGGTAGGGTTTGTCCCGACTGCGTTTCCGGACTCTATGCGGAAACCGAGAGTAGGCTGGTGGAGGCCAACGACCGAAGATTTTGATGCTTATCAGATGCCTTATAGCTCCTATTCAGCTGCGCATCTGTACGTCGAAAAGCACCCGAAGGATGAATCGCGTATTCATGTATTTATCCAAAGGCACTAAACGAACCCTGAGGGTCGTGCTCGGCCGGAGCGAAGCGGAGCGGTGAGCGCGAGCGGCGCTGATCAAGCCCTTGCTTCGCCGAAGGCTTCGCAAGGCGTGTCCGGATTGAGCGGCAGACCGGAGACGAAGGACTGACGGCGCGCGCGTAGAGGGCTACGCACCACGCAGTAGGTGGGTGGCGATCTGCCTCAGAAGAGCTTCTCCAGGGCGCGGTGGTCGGTCTTGCCGGTGCCGAGCTTGGGGATCTGCGGGACGACGTGCAGGTCGCGGGGAAAGGCGAGGTTGGGCAGGCCTTTCTCGCGGAGGACGGCGCGGAGGGCGTCGAGCGTGAGTCGGGGCTCGTTGGTGACGGCGAGGAGGCGCTCGCCCTTGTCGGCGTCGGGGCGGGCGACGATGGCGACCTGGCAGCGCAGACCGTACTGCGGGAAGGCGCCGGCGAGGGCGTCCTCCACCGCGCCGAGGCTGATCATCTCGCCGCTGATCTTGGCGAAGCGTTTCAGGCGGCCCTGGATGCGGATGAAGTGGTCGGCGTCGATCGTGCAGATGTCGCCGGTGTCGTACCAGCCGGCGAGGGCGCGGAACGCGGCGTCGGGCTCCTCGTTGAGGTAGCCCTTCATGACGTTGGGGCCGCGGACGAGGAGCCGGCCGCCCTCGGCGACGCCCTCGACGGGCTCGAGGCGCGCCTCCATGCCGGGGAGGAGCTTGCCGGCGGTGCCGGCGCGCGGGGTGAGCGGCGTATTCACGGCGAGGACGGGGCTGCACTCGGTGGCGCCGTAGCCCTCGAGGATGCGCACGCCGAAGTGTTGGGCGTAGAACGCGGCGGTGGTTTCCTGGATCTTCTCGGCGCCGGCGAATAGGTAGCGCAGGAGGCGGAAGTCGTAGGGGTGGGCGCGGCGGGCGTAGAGGTTGAGAAATGTATTCGTGGCCAGGAGCAGCGTGCTGCTCTGGAGGTAGACGGCGTTGGGGACGATGCGGTAGTGCAGCGGCGAGGGGTAGAGGAAGGTGCGGAAGCCGCGCACGAGCGGGAGGAGCAGGCCGGCGGTGAGGCCGAAGCTGTGGAAGAGCGGGAGCGCGCAGAACATGCGGTCACGGTCGTCGAGATCGCTGATCGCGAGCATCTGGCGGACGTTGGCGAGGAGGTTGGCGTGGGTGAGCTCGACGCCCTTCGGCACGCCTTCGGAGCCGCTGGTGAAGAGGACGACGGCGGTCGCGGCGGCGTCGGTGCGCGGCGGATGCGGGAGGCGGAGGAGGCCGGCGAACGCGGCGAGTTTCGCGAAGGACGAGATGCGCGGGCGGATGTCCTCGAGGTAGAGCAGCTCGATGCCGGCGGCGGCGAGCGGCTCGAGCTTGAGCTTCGCCTTCTCGACGAAGGCGCGGGAGGTGACGATCCGCTTCAGGCCGGCGAGCCGGGCGCAGGTGAGCATGATCGCGGGGCCGGTGGTGTAGTTGAGGACTGCGGGCACCTTGCCGAGCGACCAGAGCGCGAGGAGGGTGACGGGCGTGGCGTTGACGTTGGGGAGGAGGACGCCGACGCGTTCGGTGCCGGGCGCGAGGAGCGAGCGGAACTGGCGCGCGAGGAGCGCGGAGCCGACGAAGAGGCGGCGGTAGGTGAGGGCCGAGGTGATGTCGGCCACGGCGATGGCGCCGGGCGCGCGGCGGGCGGCGGCGCGGATGGCGGCGGGAAGGGTGCGCGGGCCGCAGGCGTGTTCGACGGCGAAACGTTGTTCGCGCATACGGTCGAGCGTCCAGTCGGTGAGGTGATCGCGCGCGGCGGAGGTCGAGAGGTGCTCGATGGGCGGCGGCGTGAGGACCTCGGAGAAATGGGCGGAGACGCGCGGGAACCAGCGTTTGCGGTCCTTGTTGTGCGACCAGGGCAGGCGGTGGGCGCCGCGGAGGTGGGCGGTGACGACCTTGGCCCGGGTGTGGTGGAGGAGGAAACCGGTGCCGTCGAAGAGCTTCATGAGCGAGCCGGTCTCGGAGATGCGGCCCTCGGGGAAGAGCACGAGGCGGCCGCCGCGCTGGAGGTGCTCGGCCATGCGCTTGGCGGCGTAGGGAGAGAGCGGATCGACGGGGAAGGTGCGGCGGTTGACCATGATCCAGCGGTGGAAACGGGTCAGCTGCGCGGTGGTCGAGGAGGTGACGAAGCGCCAGTCGGAGTCGAGGCAGACGCCGAGGAAGAGCCAGTCGAACCACGAGGAGTGGTTGGCGAGGAGAAGGACGGGGCCGGGGGTGCGCAGCGACTCCACGTTGTAGGCACGGAAGCGGAAGCAGAGGCGCAGGAGAAGGCGGAGAAGGAAGAGCATGGAAGGCGAGAGGCCTGAGGCGTGAGGGCGGAGGCGGAACGGACGAAGGGGAATGTGGAAATCAGGGAATCAGGAACGGACCGGAGGATTTGGACACAGAGGGCACAGAGGACGGAAGACCGGAGGGGCAAATCTGGGACTCAGGAAACGGATGCAGGGGTGGGGCGAGGGCCGGAGGTTAGCGGAGAGAGGCGGGAGGGGTTTCCGATTTTGGATTGCCGATTTGCGATTGGGCGGAGGCAGAGAGGCCGGAGGAAAATGTGGGAATCAGGAAATCAGGAACGGACCGAGGGATTTGGGCACAGAGGCGGAGGAGTGCACAGAGGACGGAAGAGCGGAGGAGGGGATTGGGGACTCAGTCTAGAAAAGGTAGTTCGGACAGGGCACAGAGGCGGAGGAGGTACGGAAGGAGGGCCCAGAGGTGAAAGTGGTGAGTCAGTCAACCGATCTGCGATACTTGCCATGTGAGTGTGCACGAAGCCTGGATTCGTTTCCGGACTCTCTGTGAACTCTTACCTTATCTCAGTGACCTCTGTGTCCGGCTGGTTCGTTTAGGCTCGGGAAATCAGGAAGAGGAAGGAGGCGATGCGGCGAGGCGGTCGTCTTCGGCGCGGGCGGTGGCGAGGCCGCGTTTCTCGTCGACGAAGAGCGTGAGCACGCCGCCGACGACGAGGAACGCGAGGAGGACGAGGAGTGCGGCGGGCGTGCCCCAGGAGTCCTTGGCGAAGCCGAACGGGATGGTGAAGACGGCGGCGAGTTTGAAGACGAGGCCCCAGAGTCCGAAGAACTCGGCGCTGCGGCTGGCGGGCGTAAGGTAGCCGACGAAGGCGCGGTTGGCGGAGCCGAGCGAACCGAGGCCGAAGCCGACGAGGTTGCCGATCAGCCAGAGCGGCCAGGTGGGGAAGGCGGCTGGTACGGCGGAGCGGCTGCGCATCCAGGCGTAGAGCGCGAGGGCGGCGGCGGTGGCGATCCAGAGGGCGAGCAGGAGGAGCGTGGTGCGCTTGTGGCCGAGGCGGTCCTGGCAGAATGTGGGCACGAGCGTACCCACGACTCCGGACACCGTGATGACGGCGATGAAGAGGACGAGCTGGACGTCGCCGAAGCCGAACTCCTTGGCGAGGATGGCGGAGAACATGATGATGACCGACATGCCGGTGCCGTAGAAGAGCGAGGCGAGCAGGAGCGTCGCCACATCGCGGAAACGGCGGATGTGGCCGAGGGAGTCGGCGAGGCGGCGGAAGCCGGCGCGCAGGAGCGGCGCGCGGGGGCGGCCGGCGGGCGCGGGGCGCTCGCGCAGGAAGAGGAGCGTGGGGATGGCGAAGGCGAAGAACCAGAGCCCGGCGAAGACGAAGAGCGGGCGCCACGTGTCGGGAGTTTCCCATCCGTAGGCGAGCATGCTGCCGGCGGTGAGGGCGAGCAGCACGAAGGCGGCGATATAGGCGCATGCCCACGAGAAACCGGAGACGCGGCCGAGTTTCTCGCGCGCGGCGAGCTCGGGCAGGAAGGAGGCGAGGAAGTTCTCGCCGATGGAGAAGAGGAAGTTGGCCGGGATGTAGAGCGCGACCGCGAGCCAGAACCGGCCCGGGCCGATCAGCGCGAGCGCGCAGGTGAAGGCGGCGCAGAGGAAGCCGGTGAGTAGCAGCGCGGGCTTTTTCCAGGCGCGCTCGTCGGCGATGGCGCCGGCGATGGGCGAGGCGATCACGACCAGCAGCATGCTGGTGGCGTAGGTGAGCGACCAGAGCAGGTCGTCGCGTGCCGGATTGCTCACGACGACCTGCTGGAAGAAGACCGAGAAGAGCAGGGTGTTGACGATGAGCGTGAACGACTGGTTCGCGACGTCGAAGGAGATCCAGGACCAGAGCTGGCCCTGCTTGGGCAGACCGCGGAGCGGGTAGAGGGGCATGGGAGAGGCTAGAGGTGAGAGGCCGGAGGGATTCTCGATTTTGGATTGCCGATTTGCGATTGGGCGGAAGCGGAGGGGAAAGGCGTGGAACGGGGAGATCGGAAGGGAGAATGTGGAAATCAGGGAATCAGGAACGGACCGGAGGATTTGGACACAGAGGGCACAGAGACGGAGGAGGACACGGAGGACGGAAGAGCGAAGAGGAGGAGGAGAAGGGCGAGAGGCTAGAGGGGAGAGGCGGGAGGCTGGAGGGGACTGAGGCCGGTCGGTGCGGAGGATGCGATACGGGGCGCGGCAGTCCCATACATGTGACAACGATACTGTTTGGGATGAAATTCTGGGGAATGCGCGGGCCACCCTGCTCGCTACTCACTACCCGCTACTCGCTACTTTGGCTCCGGCTCGGCCGGGTTGGGAGGTGATCTGCTGGCGGAAGTGAAGCATGGCGGCAACGGCGGTGCAGGCGAGCGCGGCGAGGAGGTGCTTGAGCGAGTGGCCGCTGAATGCCCCGCCGGTGAAGGCGAAGATGGCGCGGTCCGATTGCTCGGCGGCGAAGGCGAGGGCGTAACAGCCGAGTCCGGCCACGAGCCAGCCGCGACCGGCGCCGTGCCTGGGGAAGAGGGCGAGGAGAACCGGCACGCCGGCGAGCGCGAGGGCCTGCACGGCGAAGTAGGGGCGGAGGTCGTCGCGGCGTTGCCACCAGAGGACGGCGACGATGCCGGCGAGCAGCAGCGGCAGCAACAGGCGACGGCCGAGTCGAGGGGAGACGGTTTCGCCGAGCACGGCGGCGAAGAGGCTGGTGAAGGCGAACGTCATCGGCAGACGGTCCCAGACGAGTAAGGCATTGGCCGGCGAGAAGTGGTAGAAGCCGGAGCCGAGGGCGACGAGTGCGACGCCACCGGCGAAGGCGAGCCAGCAGGAGCGGTGTGGTGCGGGCGGGAGGCGAAGCGCGGCGCGCAAACCGAAGAGGCCGACGAGGAGAAAGGGCAGGTTGGTGAGGACGTCGAGCGCGTTGGGCAGACCGAGCCAGGGGCGGGTGTCGGCGAAGGCGTGGTAGGCGGCGGGCTGGGCGAGCGGCGGCAGGAGGAACAGAACGACCAGTGGCGGAATCGCGACGCAGAGGGCGGCGGCGAGATGGGCCGGGGTGGAGAGCGACCGTTCCCTGTCGAGGGTGGGGGCGGTGGTGGGCGGGACGGTGGGTTGGGCGTGGGCGGGCATGGCGGCGTTTGGTGTGCCCAAACTTTACCGCCAGAGAGGGGAAAGGTGTTATTCGATAAATCCGATGCGCGGCATCGAGCGGAGCGATGGGCGACGGCTGAGATGTTAGGCGGTTTGCGGCCGACTTTAGCCGGTCGGATATCGCACGGGGCGCGCGCCACCACGGCGCGGGAGTCGGTGTGCTGGTTTGCGGTGCCCAACGGGCGTCGCAAGTCGACGCCCCTACGCCGGCAAGTGCATCGACGAGCCCAAGGGCGCACGGTTGCGTGGTGGCGAAAGCGCGGCCACGTTGGCGGCGTGCTCAACATCCACCACCTCGAGTTGTTCTACCATGTGGCGCGGGCGGGCGGCATCAGCCGCGCGGTGAAACGGATTCCGTACGGTATCCAGCAACCGGCGGTGAGCGGGCAGATCGCGGCGCTGGAGCGCGAGGTGGGCGTGAAGCTGTTCGAGCGCAGCCCGTTCAAGCTCACGCCGGCCGGGGTGGATCTGTTCGGCTTCGTCGAGCCGTTCTTCGGAGGGCTGGCCGGGATGGAGGCGAAGCTGCGCGAGCGCTCGGCGCCGGTGCTGCGCGTGGGGGCGGCCGAGCTGGCGCTGCGTTTTCACCTGCCCGCGGTGCTGCAGCGGCTGCGGGCGCGCGAGCCCAGGCTGCGGCTGACCCTGCGCTCAGGCTTCCAGGCGGAGTTCGAAGCGTGGTTGATGGACCGCAGCATCGATCTGGCGGTGACGCCGCTGGACCGGCGTCCGCCGCGCGGGCTGAGGTCGGCCCCGCTGGTGCGAGTGCCGCTGGTGTTGCAGGTGCCGAAGAAGTCGCGACTGAAGTCGGCGGATGAGCTGTGGCGGAGCCGCGAGATCGCGGAGCCTCTGATCGCGTTGCCGGAGACGGAGAGCGTGGTGCGGCGGTTTCGCACGGGGTTGCAGCGGCGCGGCGTGCGCTGGCCGACGTCGATCGAGGCCAGTTCGCTCGAGTCGATCACGGCGTACGTGGCAGGTGGCGGCGGTATTGGCCTGAACGTTGGCCTGCCCGAGGTGACGAAGCACCCGAAGGTGCGGGTGCTGGCGCTGGACGGTTTCGAGCCGCTGGAGATCGCGGCGCTGTGGCGCGGGACGCCCGGGGCGCAGGTCGACGCGCTGCTCGTCGAGGCGCGAGCCTATGTGCGCGAGCGTTGGCCGCAGTGGCAGTGTGTGGAGTGAGGCGCGGAGGCGCGGCTCAGGCGTAACGATTCAAGAGTTGTAGGAGCCTGCTTGCAGGCGATTCACCCTCACAGATCGCCTGCAAGCAGGCTCCTACCTCAACCACCGGATTGGCAACGCCCACAGAGGGCGGTGCAAGACCCCGCTACTACCTTGGCGACAGACTCCGTTGCGGCTCAGGCGAGTTGCTTGCGGAAGTAGGCGATGGTGCGACCGAGGCCTTCCTCGAGCGGGATCTGCGGCTCCCACTTGATGACACGGCGGGCGAGGGAGATGTCGGGCTTGCGCTGCTTTGGGTCGTCGGAGGGCAGGGGCTGGAATACGATCTTCGAGCGGCCGCCGACGAGCTTGAGGGTGAGCTCGGCGAGCTGGAGCATGGTAAACTCGCCGGGGTTGCCGCAGTTCATCGGGCCGACGATCTCCGTCTGCTCCATGAAGCGGACGAAGCCCTCGATGAGGTCGTCGACGTAGCAGAAGGAGCGCGTCTGGGTGCCGTCGCCGTAGATGGTGAGATCCTCGCCCTTGAGCGCCTGGACGATGAAGTTGGAGACGACGCGGCCGTCGTTGGCGAGCATGCGAGGGCCGTAGGTGTTGAAGATGCGGATGACGCGGATATCGACCTTGTTCTCGCGGTGGTAGTCGAAGAAGAGCGTCTCGGCGCAGCGTTTGCCCTCGTCGTAGCAGGAGCGGCGGCCGATGGGGTTGACGTGGCCCCAGTACTCCTCGCGCTGCGGGTGCATCTCGGGGTCGCCGTAGACCTCGGAGGTGGAGGCCTGGAAGACGCGGGCGCGCACGCGCTTGGCCAGGCCGAGGCAGTTGATGGCGCCCATGACCGATGTCTTGGTGGTCTTGATGGGGTTGTACTGGTAGTGCGGAGGCGAGGCGGGGCAGGCGAGGTTGTAGATCCGGTCGACCTCGAACTTGAAGGGGTCGACGACATCGTGCCGGACGAACTCGAAGCGCGGATGCTGGAGCAGGTGGGCGATGTTCTCCTTCCGGCCGGTGAAGAGGTTGTCGAGGCAGACGACCTCGTGGCCGTCGGCGATGAGGCGGTCGCAGAGGTGCGAGCCGAGGAAACCGGCCCCACCGGTGATCAGGATACGCATGGCGGGGAGGCCAGCAGGAAGGGGCTGCGATGACCACGAAAATGTTGGTCCGACGGTATGCCTGCACGCCGATGCCCGGATGTCCGCGACGGCGAGGGCGGCGCGACCGGGATCGTCAATGTTTGTTCCAGGACGACGTGAAAATATTTCCATTGAAAGGCGCGGCGGCGGGCATACTCACGTCACCCTCCTCCGACCCCGAATCGGAGCCTGAACAAACAACAAACTAGAAAACAAAACATGAAACTCGTTGCTGTATTCGCAGCTTCACTCATCAGCGTCGCCGCGTTCGCCCAGAGCGCGACCGTCGAGACCGAGACCGTCACCTCCGGTCTGATCGGCAAGCGCTACATCGGCGCCGGCTTCGGCTGGACCGACATCAACCACTCCTCCGTCGATGGACTGAGCACCGGGCTGACCCTCAATGTCCCGGTCCACACCAACTTCGATTTCACCTTGGGCTATGGCTATTCCTGGCTCGAAGGTGCGGTCGGTGTCGGCCACAGCGCCAACGCCGCCCTCACCGGATACATCACCCGCGGGGCCTTCAAGCCCTTCGCGAGCGTGAGCACCGGCTACGAGTGGCTCGAGAATCGTTTCGACTCCGATCACGGAGTCTGGGGCGCCAAAGCCGGTGTCGAGTTCGAGGTCAGCAGCAAGCTCTCCTGCTCGGTCAGCGCCGGCTACGATGACGACTTCCGCAATCACGGCGAAGGCATCTGGGACGCCACCGTCGGCGCGACCTACAACTTCACCGATACCCTCGTCGGCACGGCCGAGGTCTCGTACATCGAGTACGGTTCCTTCGGTTACATGGCCGGTCTGGCCTACCGCTTCTGAGGCGTAGATTGTTTCTGCAAGGCCCGCGGACATCGGTCCGCGGGCTTTTTTGTCGATACGGGTGGGCGGCGGGCGCTGCTCAGCTACGCACTGCCCAATCCACTCTGTCGGATTGCGCACCGAAGGGGCGCGTAGGGGCGACGTTCCAGCGTTCTTCGTTGCGAAGAACGCGAGGCGGAGCCCGTTCGTTGCAGTCGACTCGCTGGCCAGCAACGTGTAGTGGGCGGCGCAAGACGCCGCCCCTACGCCGGCAACTGAATCGTTGCGCCTCGGCCCTCGACTAGAAACGGTGCGACGAGGTCGCGCAGGGCGAAGGGGACGCGGCCGGTGATGTAGACGGCGTCGTCCTCGGCACGCTCCTCGGTGATTCCCCCGCTGGCGTGGAGCTTGGCGACGATGTCGTAACGGTCGTGCGGGATGCGCAGCTGGGCGGCGAACTCGGCTGTGCTGGTGAGCTCGCCACAGCGGGCGAGGAGGCGGTCGACGCCGGTGCCGGTGAGCGCGCTGATGAAGACGGCGTCGGGGTGGCGGGCGCGGGCGAGCTCGACGGTCTCTGGGCGCGCGGCGTCGCATTTGTTGAAGACGGTGATGGTGCGCTTGGTGTCGGCTCCGAGTTCGCCGAGTACGGAGAGCGTGGCCTCGAGGTGCTTCTCGACCTGCGGATTGGTGAGGTCGAGCACGTGGATCAGGAAATCGGCGACAACGGTCTCCTCGAGCGTGGCCTTGAACGCCTCGACGAGGCGGTGGGGCAGGCGGCGGATGAAGCCGACGGTGTCGGTGACGAGGAGCTTGCGGCCGTCGGGCAGGGCGAGCTGGCGCGTGGTCGGGTCGAGGGTGGCGAAAAGCTTGTCCTGCACGAGGACGGCGGCGCCGGTGAGGCGGTTGAGCAGGCAAGATTTCCCGGCGTTGGTGTAGCCGACGATGGCGGCGTTGGGCACGGGGACGCGCTGGCGGCGCTGGCGCTGCACGGAGCGGTGCTTCACGACAGCGGCGAGCTCGGTGCGCAGGGCCGTGATGCGGGCGCGGACGAGGCGACGATCGACCTCGAGCTGGGTCTCGCCCTCGCCGCCCATCTTGCCCTTGCCGCGCTGGCGGCTGAGGTGGGTCCAAGCGCGTTTGAGGCGGGGCAGGGCGTATTCGAGCTTTGCGAGCTCGACCTGGAGCTTGGCCTCGCGGGTCTGCGCGCGCTGGTTGAATACCTCGAGGATGACCTCCTGGCGGTCGATGACGGCGCGGTTGGATTCCTCCTCCCAGTTGCGGCCTTGGGCGGGCGAGAGCTCCTCGTCGAAGACGATGAGGTCGACCTCGAGTTCGGCGGCGAGGGCGATGAGCTCGCGGACCTTGCCGGTGCCGACGAGGAAGCGGGCGTTGTGCTCGCGCAGGCGGACCTGCTCCGTGCCGGCGATCTCGATGCCGAGGTTGCCGACGAGTTCCTTCAACTCCTCCAGCAGTTCGGCGCCTTCGCCGGCGGGCATTTCGGGCGTCTGCACGCCAATGAGGAGCGCGCGGGAGGCGCGGGAGGGGGAGACTTCGCGATCGATGGGCAAGGTGGCGAGAGTCTCCGGAGGCCGGGCGCGGAGTCAACGCGGGCGCGGACGCGCTGCGCTGGGTCTCTCCCGATGAAGCGATGGGGCGTCCGGCTTGAGCGGTTTCCGAAATACTGTAGTCGGGATCGACGATCCCGGCCCTCGGACCGGGTTTACCGAACCCGGCTACAGCGGAAAGCAAATCGCTCTAGTGCGGTGCGGACGTGGGCTGTTTCCGCGCTTGGCGGGCGGCGGCGATGGCCTCTTCGCCGAGCGGTTGCGCGAGTTTCACGCGAAGGCTGGTGGCGAACTCGCGCGCGAAGTCGTGGCGCAAGCGCCAGTTGATGGCGGCGGTGACCAGCATGGCGGTGAACGCGCCGATGGTGGCCATGAGCATGTCCTTGTGGGCGTCCCAGATGTCGCCCTGTGTGCCGAGGTAGGCCTGGCCGAGGTCGCCACCGATGCCGACAGCGGCGGCCCACTCGATGAATTCGTAGAGCAACGACGTGGACATCACGACATCAAGCGGCAGGAAGTAGCCCCAGAAGCCCTTGGCTTCGGCGATGCGCAGGAAGACCTCGCGGATCGGGTAGGCGAGGAGAAGGCCGTAGGAGAAGTGCACGAGGCGGTCGAAGTGGTTGCGTTCGAAGCCGCAAAGCTCGTTGAGCGAGGTGCCGAAGAGCGCGCGGGTCCAGTCGTTGTAGGGCACCTCGGAGTAGGTCCAGTGGGCGCCGATCTCGTGCAGGCAGAGAAAGGCGAAGAGGAGCGTGTAGCTCACTCGCGAGAGCGGGAAGCGGCGGTACGCGACGGCAAGCCCGGCGAGGGCGAGGAGCACGAGGCCGTTCTCCATCCACCAGTCGCTCGGGTAGTGGGCGCCGAGGCCGGAGCGGAGGATGACGGCGGCGAG
>Ga0209373_10003398_pt1 | contig 14763 bp, 13 predicted proteins | sample Higcelweek5metaG_FD_187173 | JGI IMG/M metagenome (GOLD analysis project Ga0209373, IMG submission 187173) | Freshwater pond sediment microbial communities from the University of Edinburgh, under environmental carbon perturbations - High... | ecosystem: Environmental > Aquatic > Freshwater >...
GAACCTTTCGTGCCCGCCGCTCCGGGCTTGGAAACGGCACCTATTCGCGCCATTCCTGTCCAACCGCGGGCCCCACACCGCCCACGATGACTCTCCGTTTCATCCTCATCCTCTGGCTCGCATTGCGCGGCCTCGCACCGCTGCAGGCCGCCGATACTGTCGCGCCGATCCACCTTGAGGGTACGATCGCCGGCGCCCGCTGGGTCGCGCTCATTCCCGACAACTGGAACGGGCGGCTCCTGCTCGAAGCCCCCGACCGCCGCCACGCCCCCGCGCCGCTCGTGGCCGCGCTCGATACCACCTCGACCGACCATCGGGTGCTGCTGGCCGCCGGCTGGGCCATCGCCACCACCAGCTACCGGCGCACCGGCCCCCTCCTCGTCGACGCCATCGACGATCTCCTCGCCCTGCGCGATCGCCTCACGACCGAACTCGGCCAGCCCAAAATGATCCTCGTCGCCGGCACCGGCATGGGCGGACTGATCGCCACTCTCATCGCCGAGCGCCACTCCGACGAATTTCACGGCAGCCTCGCCATCGACCCCAAGCTCGACCTGCGCGACCCGCGCGCCCTCCGTCTCAAATGCGACGGCCAGCCCCGCGGCCCGCTGCTCTTCCTCTTCGGACCGGCGACAGCCCGCGCAACGATCGCCTACAACGACCGCGCCCGCGCCGTGGCCAACGCCGAGAGCATCGTACCCGTTCTCTGGTTTCATCCGGCCGAAGCCGGAACCGAGCCGGCTGCGGAGCCAGCCACATTACCGGCCGCCGTCGAGGCCCTCGCAGCTTGGGTACAGACGCGCCAGCCCCCCGCGCCTAAGCTCGACACGCTCCCCACCGTCGACGACCTGCCGCCCTTGGAAAGCGTAACGGCGGATAAATCCACCGCGCCCGCCGAGGCACCGCTGCTGCCCGACGAACCGCCGCCGACCGTGCCGGTCGACGACACTCCTGCGAAGCAGTGAGTCGAGTGGTTGGACACAGCGATCCTGGCGCGACTACCGCCACAGCCGAAGGAGCGGAAGAGCGGCGAACCTCTTAGCGCCGTTCTGCCGAACGGCAGAATGTTCTCATTCCTCGCATCTTCCTCTGCAACCTGTCCGAACTGCCGTTTCCATGCCCCAAACAGGGCAGCCTTTGGCTAGCGAAGCTGGAGCGACCCGCTCCGCCAGCGTCGGCAGGACAGCTGGTGTCACAAACAACATCGGCGCGCTCATCGCACCGCCCGATTCGTCCGCCACAAAGACGCATTAGGGCATCACTCGCCCGCCTCATGCCGTCGAGTGCCCTTCGCACCACCCCGTCTTCTGTCGCGCACCCTCCTAGGCAAATCCCCCTAGTCGATTCAGAGGCGAAACAGCTCCGCATCGCCTCTGCCGTTGCCGCCTCGGGCGACCTATAATTGCCCTCGCATGAAAACTGCCCCCGCCTGCAAGCACCAGGCTACGCCCCAGCCCCGCCGTCTTCGATCCGGAATGACGTTGATCGAAGTGTGCACCGGCCTGTTCCTCTTCACCTTGGTCGCCGGCGGTCTGCTCGGCTCGCTCGTCTTCGCCCGCCGGATGTCGATCGCCACCCTCTACGAAAGCAGCGCCCTCATTTCCGCCGAAGGCTACATGGAGCAGATGAAGGCGATGGCGCACAACACCCTGCTGAACTGCTGCGCAGCTGGAACCTCCATCCCCACCGTCACCGGCACGGGCGCAGCCGACCCCCTCACGACATCAACCAACATCACCGACGCGGCCCCCAATACACGCGCCATCGATATCTTCGGCCACTACAACCAGACCACCCCACCGGCAGGAGCCAAGGATCTGATGACCATGACCTACACCGTCAAGATCACCAACCTCTCCGCGGCAGCCAACGACAACCGCGTCCTGATCCAGCTCAACTACACTTGGGATACGAACTACATGATCGGGACAAACACCACCCGCTCCGGCCTCCTCTCCCTCATCCGCAACGACGTTCAGTCCACCGTCAACTGAGCTCCGCCATGAAAACCCGCTCCCTCCGCCACGGCTTCACCCTCGTCGAGATCATGGTCGCCATGTCCGTGTTGGCCATCTTCAGCGCGCTGGCGATGCCCGTCTTCATCTACAGCCTGCGCTCGCTCATCTTCACGACGAACCGCCTCTGCCTCAACAGCGACTTCCGGGGCCTCACCGCCCGCCTCATGAAAGAGGGCCGGTCCTCCGGCCAGTTCATCCTCTACAACAGCTTCACCGACCGCACTGCCGTCACCAGCGGCGGCAACGGCAACTTCCTCGTCCTCATGACGATGAACGCCAACAACTTCTTCGTCACCAAGTGCACCGGCTACTATCGCCACACCGACGGCACCGTGCGCCACTTCACCGTGACCGAGCCGGGCACCAGCGCAGTTCCACAAAATCTCCCCGCCACCTCCACCGCCAGCACCCACCCTATCGTTGTCGAATTCGCCCGGGACACCACCGATGTCGCAAACTTGGATCGCCTTTTCCTGAATCAGAACGGTGCCGGCATCGTCGTCTACGGCCAGATCCGTGACGACGGCAAGAACACCCTCACCGAAAACAAGGTCACACCTCCGGCGGTCAGCACCTACAACTTCACCATCTCACCTCGCGGGTGAATCATACTATGCACACCTCTCTGCCCCTCTCCCCCCGCCGCGGCTCCGCGATCCTCGTCACAGTCCTGATCACGGTCTGTCTCTCCATCGTCATCTTCTCGATTCTCGAACTGGGTCTGTTCGAGCGTCGCATGAACGCCAACGACCGGCTCATGGCCCAGGCGCGCTACGCGGCCGAATCCGTCGTCGAAAACGCCTGCGCCCAAATCGTGAAGGAGCTCAAGCTGAACTCCTGGCTCGCCAGCGACTACTTCAACACGAGTGCCTCGAAATTCACCTACGCGGCCCCGCCCGCAGCCACCTACGCTGGCACCAATGTCGTCACTTCCTCGGTCGAGTTGAAGGTGCCGGACATGACCACGGTGCAGATCCTCACAGTTCCCCCCGAGAGCCCCGATTCTCTCCGCGGCCAATCCATCGAAATCCGCCGCCTCACCCTCTACAGCAAAGCCACCGCCCGCGACGATTCCGGCCGCGAAGCCACCGCCTATTGCACGGAGACACTCCAGATCCGCGGCCAATCCCCCGCCACCAATATGGCCTTCTACAACATGGAGCTCGAGCTAGCCCCCGGCCCCAACATGACCGCCACCGGCCCGTTCTTCTCCAACAAAAACATCTACTTCGCTGTCAGCAACGGCAAGACCCTGAACATCCAAGGAACCGTCACCACTCCGGGCGACCTGCTCTGGGGCCGCATCGTCGAAGATGAATCGCAGGCATGGACGGCCTCTAGCGCCGAACAAAAAGGCACCGTCAAGCTCTCCAGCGGCTATACTCCGGTCGTCGGAAACCCCGATGCCGAAGGCACCTATGCTATGGCCGACTTCTATAATAACGGCACCTACTCCGATAGCCTGATGAGCAGCACCGGCACCTGGGACGACACCAAATGGAAGAACTACGAGAGTTCCACCTACAAGGGCAACGTCCAGACCAGCGTCGACGGCACGACCGAGCGCAAGCTCCCGGGCATCACCGACCTTACCGACCCCCATGTCGTCATCGAAAGCCCGCTGGCCAATAGCGACGCCAATTACGAGCAGAACACCGAGCTGCAAAAATTCTCCAATAAAGCCGGCATCGTCATCCGCCCGGCCACCTATACCGGCGGCAAAGTCACCACGACCAAGACACCGACCAAGCTCGTCACCAAATCCGGCGTCACAACGACAACCGTCAGTTCCCCTGTGACCACGACCACCACATCCTCCTTCGTGCAGACAAGCGCCGCCTCCATCTGGGCCTATGTGCCCGACGGCACCCAGAGCGGCACCTACACCGGCCCCTACACCCGCGAGAACGAGGACGGCTCGCTCTCGGACTACTACCTCGTCGACATCACCTCCCAGGTTCCGAGCCTCGACAATATCCTGAAAACGACCACAGGCACCAGCACCACCCAGTCGGACGACACCGACAACGGCTTCTATGATCACCGCGAAGGCGCTTGGTTGACCATCCACAACATCGATGTCGCAGAGCTCAAGGCAGCCGTGGCCGACACGTCCAATCCCACGTTGAGCCAATACTGGAACGGCATTCTTTACGTCGATTGCGCCGGGGCGAGCACAACAACGACCCCCCTCTCCGACGAGACCGGAACCCCGGTGACATCCGGATCCGGCAGAAACACGACCGTGACCCAGACCAACTACACCAACATCACGCAGACGGCCACCGGGGGGCAAACCGGCGTGCTGCTCAGGAATGGAAGTCTGGGCAATCTCCCCCTCGTCACCGGCAAAGACAGCGATGATCAGGGGTTCACCCTCGCCACCAACGACCCCCTCTACATCAAGGGCAATTTCAACGCCAACGGAAGCATCGATACCGCCACCCCCTCCAATAACCGGGTGGCCGACGCAGCCAACGAGTCGATGGCCTGCCTCGCCGCCGACGCCATCACCGTGCTGTCCAACGCTTGGACCAACGCTAAAAGCTCCTTGGGCACGGCACAGAAAACGGCCTCGCAGACCGAAGTCTCCGCGGTCTTCATGACCGGCTTGGTCAGCACCCATATAGGCACATCCTACAGCGGTGGTATGCACAACCTGCCCCGATTCCTCGAATACTGGGGCGATAGCCGCGCCTTCGGCTACCGCGGATCCCTGCTCGCCTTCTACTACAGCCAGCGTGCCACCGGTTTGTGGAAAAACGACTGGTATCAGCCGCCGTGGCGCATCTGGGGCTGGGACAAGCGCCTCGAGAAAGGCCGCAAGGTCTACGGCCTCGGCCGCGTGATCACCTTCCGCCGCACCGGTTTCAGCGAGATCAGCGGTTCCGCCTACGACACCAACACCTCCGGCCTCTAGTCCCAAGCCCACCGCCATCCACATGATCCGCCACTTCTTCTCGTTCCATTCACTTCTACTGACAGGTCTCCTCGGTCTCGCCTCGCTGGGCCCCGTGTCGGCCCAGACTGCGCCGGCCACCCAGTCCGTCATTAGCTGGCCGGACAACACGCGCCCGGCGCTCACCTACTCGACCCGCGAAGTTCCCTTCGACGGCGTCAACATCACCATCGGTCTGCTCTCGGGCGTCGGGATCGCGTGGGAGAACAAGTTTTTCCAATCGTGGATCATCGCCAAAGACCCGGCCGGCCATTCGATCTCCTTCAGCTCGAAAATCTGGCCGAATCTCAGACTGGGCATCTCCGTCTTCGGCCCCAAGGAGTTCCTGCCCGACATCTCCGACGAAGTCTGGACCCGCTACGTGGCCGGCCTGCAACTCACCCACGAAAACAAGTGCGACATCCTCGACCAACTCTCCGCCACCGTCGATGGTTCGCCTTGGATACCCGTGCTCAGCGCCAAGACGCGCTCGATCACCATCCGCTACCCGGCCGGCGAGAATACCTATAGCGCCGAGACCCAGCTCTTCGCCTTCTGCCAAGATCGCCTCGTTGTCTTCGTGCTCTCGGGTCCCGAGAAGGAAGTGCAGGCGGCCACCCCCGCGTTCTACTCCATGGTCCGCTCTGTTCGCCCCCACATCGCACAGGACAAGTAGGCTGGGCCTCCCGGTTTACGCCCGGGGTAGGCGGGCTTCCCTGTAGCTTGGCCTCCTCGGCCAAACCTCGCAGATAACGTCCTCACCCGAAGCACAAGCGCTCCGAACTCCTGAACCGCACTTGTGGTGCCATCGCCAACAGTGCGTTCTCGTGGCGTCATCGAGTCCAAGAGGACACCCCGTCTCGGCGCGGACACCCCGTTTCGTCAATAACCCAGACCATTCGACGTGCCCCTGCACCTTCCGCCCGAAACAGTTTTACACCGCCGCTGTCGGACCAAGCCTCCGCACATGCCCGCTACATCCCCCCTCGCCCGCTTCGTTTTCCTCATACTCCTCGTCGCCGTCTCGTTCCTCGCCCCACCGGCTCACGCCGACACCCTCCAACTGGCCAACGGCGACCGCCTCCACGGCCGGCTCCTCTCCCGCGAGGCCGGCTCCATCCGCTGGGAAAGCCCGATTCTCGGCATCCTCACCGTAGCCGAGTCGCAAGGGACGATCCTCCCCGACTCCCCGGCACAGGCCCCCACTCCTCCGCAAGCCACTACCGGCGCCGGCATCGCAAAACCGCCGGCCGCGCCCGCCACCCAGCAGGCAGCAGCAGCGAAGTCCTCCACTGCCAAACCGCCGTGGAAGACCACCATCGAATCCGGCTTCACCCTCCAGTCCGGCCGCAGCGACCGCGTCGACATCAACCTCCGCGCCGAGTCCACCTACCAGCGCCGCCGCAACACCTTCCGCTCCCAGGCCAAGTACCTCTATTCGAAGGCCGACGGCTCCGTCACCACCGACCGCACCGAGGCAGCCTTCCGCTGGCGCCGCGAGCTCGACCAACGCTGGTTCGGTCAGTCCGATACGTCCTACTACTCCTCCAAAGTCAAAGGCATCGACCACAACATCGAGCAAAACGTCGGCCTCGGTTACCGCCTCATCAAGACGGACCGCACCCAGGCCTCCATCGGCGCCGGCTTCACCGGCCAGTACCGCCAGATCGCCGATGCCGACACCGGTAAAAGCCTCTTCGGCGAGATCTTCCAGGACTTCGCCATCAAGCTCACCCCCCGCCTCGATCTCGGCGAGGACTTCACCGTGCTGTATTCGCCCAGCAGTCGCGGCATCCGCATCCTCGACAGCGGCTCGGTGCAGATCATCGACACCGACGTGACAAACTACAAACACACCCTCAACGCCTTCCTCCGCGGCAAGTTCACCGATACCCTCAGTCTCGCCCTGCGCTACGAGTACGAGTTCGACAACACCTACGTCAGCAACAGCGAGAAGGCCGACCAGCGCATCACCACCACCCTCGGCTACACCTTCTGAGTAGAACCAAATCCAACAGTTGGGCACAGAGGACGCTGAGACAAGGCAGGAGATCGCAGAGAGTTCGGAGCGAAACCGCTCACCGGCACGTTCACCGTGCGGGTGAGTGTTCCTAGGCACGGCGATGCAGTATAGAGTGTGAATACAGGCACAGGGCACCCGCGCGCAGCTTCCCTTCTGTCCGCCAACTTCCTTTCCTTCGTTACCTCGTCTGCCGAATTCAGGATAAACGGGGGAGAAAAATAGATCTGCGAACAACAGAGTCGCCGGGCGATCCACTCGCCCGGCGGCTCCCCCCCAACAAGCAGACTTATTCTCCGCGGTACCCGATCGGCGGCTGACGGAGCCGTAGCTCGCCGTACCGCAGGCCGGTCACCGAAAAACTAGGCCACCGCGATCTTGCGGGGCTTGAGCGCCTCGGCCTTCGGCAACGTCACGCGCAGCACGCCGTCGCGCAGCTCGGCCACGACCTTGTCGGCGTCGAACGTGTTGTCGTGCTCCAACGTGAGGCTGAAGTCGGCCTGCGGCGTCTCGCGGTAGACCTGCGACCAGCCCTCGGGCTTCTTCCACGCGCGGCGGCCGACGATCGTCAGCTCTCCCTCGTGGATCGTGAGTTCGAGCCCGTCCTTGGCGACTCCGGGCAGCCAGACCTCGAGCCCGAAGGCATCGGGGTTCTCCTTGATCGCGTAGCGCGGTGTCACGGCGGGCGCCGCAGCGGCGTCGTTGGCCTCGGGCTGTGTGCGGCTGCGGGACGAAAGCAGGTTATTGAAGAGCGTCATGGTTGGTTCCTCCAAGGAAAAGTGATTACGGGTTTCTGGTTCTGAGTTTCGGGTTTTGGCGAAGCGAAGAGCGAAAGGACGGCGGCAGGTTTCGTGGTTTGGTTCGCCTGCTCGCTACCCGCTACCCGCTCCTCGCTACTTCTTCGTCATTTCACCTCCACGGTGATCTTGCGCGGCTTCGCCTCCTCGCGTTTCGGCAGCGTGACGGTGAGCACGCCGTTCTCGTAGGCGGCGGCGATCTTGTCGGCCTGCACGCTCTCGGGGATCGAGATCGAGCGGGAAAACTCCGCGGACTCGGTCTCCTTGCCGTCGGCACCGAAGGTCTTGCGCGAGCCGGAGATGGTCAGGAAATCGTCGACCATCTCGACGGCGATGTCCTTGCGATCGACACCCGGCAGCTCGGCGCGCACATAGGTGTTGTCCTTGTCCTCGTAGAGATCCACGGCGAAACCGCCGGCGCGATTCGCGGCCTGCTCGGGCCCGTAGGTGAGCATCTCGCCGAAGGCGTTGTTGAACAGCCGGTCGAACTCGCGCTCGAACGCGACCACCGGATTGCGTCCGGCAAAGCTGTAGAGCGGGGCGAGGGCGGCGGCGGCAGGTTGGTGATAGCGAACGATCTTCATGGCTGATCCTTTCGAGTTATGAGTTTCGGGTTTCGTTTTCCGTGTTGCGGAAGTGTTTCGTGAACTGCCCCCAAAGTTGCAGGACCGGTGCCGCCGCTGGAACACGCGCTTCTCTTTGGAAACCAAACAACTTCCGCCGATCCGCCGCCGCCGCCCTGTGCCAGCCTGTCCGCCCGTGGCACGCCTCCGCGCAATTCCGGCACGCGTGGGTCGCTGCTTCAGCACGACCCGCCCGGCACCGTGCACGCTCGGAGTGCCAGACGGCGCGAAGCGACAGCCCAACCAAGCTGCAACACGCCTTTGTTTCCTTCGTTACCTTCTGTCGTTCGCGAATTCTGGACTGACGACCGACCACTCCGCGCTCCGCAATCCTCCACCCATTCTCGCGCACCGCTCCGCTTGATCGCAAATCGGCAATCGGAAATCAAAATCCCACACTATTGCCATCCCCCGCCCGGCTACGCTTCCCTCCTCGTCCCATGCCCTTCGACTTCGACCGCATCATCGACCGCCGCGCCACCGGCAGCGAGAAATGGGAACGCTACGCCGGCCGCGATGTGCTCCCGATGTGGGTCGCCGACATGGATTTCGCCTCGCCTCCCTGCGTCCTCGAAGCGCTCCACCGCCGCGTCGATCACGGCGTGTTTGGCTACACGCAGCCGCCGCAATCGTCCATCGATGCCATCGTCGCCCACCTTCTCGAACGCTACGGCTGGCGGATCGATCCCGAATGGCTCGTCTTCACCCCCGGCGTGAACCGCGCGATGAATCTCGTCTGCCGCGCCATCGGCGAACGCGGCGACGCCGTCGTCGTCCCCACGCCCGTCTATCCGCCCTTCTTCGGCGCCGTCGCCAATTCTCAACGCCGCCTCATCGACGTCCCACTCGCCCGCCGCGCCGGCGAACGCTGGGAGCTCGACTTCGTCGCCCTCGCCGACCGCACCCCGGCCGACGCCCGCCTGCTCCTCCTCTGCCATCCGCACAACCCCGTCGGCCGAGCCTGGACACGCGCCGAACTCGAGCAGCTCGCCACCTTCTGCCGCGAACACAACCTCTGGCTCTGCTCCGACGAGATCCACGCCGGCCTCGAATTCGACGGCCGCCAACATCTCCCCATCGCCACGCTTTCGCCCGAGATCGCCGAGCGCACCATCACCCTCCAGGCCCCCAGCAAGACCTTCAACCTCCCCGGACTCGGCCTCGCCTTCGCCGTCGTCCCCGACGACACCATCCGTCGCCGCATGCTCGGCGCCCGCGCCGGCCTCGTCCCGCCCGACCTCTCGCCCCTCGCCTACGCCGCAGCCGAAGCCGCGTATCGGGAAGGTGAACCCTGGCGCCGCGAGCTCGTCGCCTACCTCCAGACCAACCGCGACGCCCTCGCCACCTTCCTCACCCGCGAGACACCCGAGCTGAAGCTCGCCCCCGTCGAAGCCACCTACCTCGCGTGGATCGACGCCACCGCGCTCGGCCAGCCAGACCCGGCAAAGTTCTTCGAGCAACACGGCCTCGGCCTCAACGACGGCGCCAGTTTCGGCGCCGCCGGTTTCGTCCGCCTGAACTTCGGCTGCCCCCGCGCCACCTTGGACGAGGGCCTCCTCCGCCTCCGCACCGCCGTGGTCGCCGCCCGCCGCTGAACTCCGTCGTAGCGCTGCCCATGAGGGCAGCGATCCGCTTGGGCTCCGCCTCTGGCGCTGCTCGCCAGAGCAGCGAACTCCGTCGCTGGTCTGTCACGCGCCACTCCGCCACCACAGCCAGGCGCGCGCCGCGTCGACAGCGACCAGCGCCCCCAGCGCCAGCAACAAGGCCTGCCCTAGCCGGCGGTTCCTGTGGAAGCGCACGAACACCAGTCCGATAGCCACCGCCAACGCTAGGCAAAGCCCGGCCTCGCTCGCGGACGCCCACGACGAGAGCGCGATCTTCATCGTCTTCCCCAGTGCCCGTAAACCGGTTACATTATGCACCAATAGCTCGCCGCAGAAGAACACCGCAGCGCCCAAAAACACTCCTGCACCGCTCTTGATACCGAACGGCACCAGCGCCGCCATCAGCATCGACCACAGCATGCCTGCCGCGACAACGCCGAAGAAAGCCAGACAGGACAGCCCCAGCCGCATCAGATCCGGGTTCGGCGCACTCACCGAGTGGCCCAAGGAGAAAACAACCGCAGCCGTCATCACCGCATACAGGACCGTCGGGACCAGCACGCCCAGCCCGATAGCGCTCACGATCTTCGCGAGCGCCCATTTGCCGGGATCGATCGGCAGCGAACGACTGAAGTGTCGGAAATCGAACGGCGCACCGACCCGCCCGATATCGCCCACGTATCCCAGCAGCACTCCGGGGAGCACCACGATGCCGATCCCAGTGAACGCCGCGACAAAGACCGCCCACGTCGCCCCCGAATCCAGGCCCGCTCGCGACACATGCCCCGCCCATGGCGCAAGCGCCGCGACAGCCGCGAGGGTGATCAACCGCACCCGGTTCATCGTCCAATCGTACCGCCAGAATGCTTTCATCGTTTCCATGATCGTTCACTCCTTTCGGCCCTGCCGCGCGCGGGCATGGGCCAGATAGATTTCCTTCAACGTCAGCGGCGCCGTCGTGACGCTCGCCCCGCCGCCGAGTTCGCGGCTCCAGTCCGTCTCCTCCGCCGCGCTCGTCGCGACGAACGACACCGTCTCGCCCGCCCGCTCGAAGCCGAGCCACTCCTCGCGCGGATTCGCCGCCACCCCGGCCGTCGCCAGCCGCGCCACCACTTTCTGGTGCCGTGCCCTCAACGCCTCCGTCTCCTCGGCCAGCACCAAGCGCCCTTGGTCGAGAAAGATCACATCGCTGGCGATCCGCTCCACCTCGTCAATGTCGTGCGAGGAGAGCAGCACCGTGCTGCCGTCCTCCAGTGCGAGGTCGATCACCGTCGTCACCAAGTCGTCGCGCATCACCGGGTCCAGCCCGCTGAACGGCTCGTCGAGCACCAGGAGCTTCGGGCGAAACGCGAGCGCCGCCACAAACAGCGCCCGGATGCGCATCCCGCGCGAGAGCGCCTTGAACCGCCGGTCCACTGGCAGCTCGAAGGTACGCAGCAGCTTCGCCTCCAGAGCCCGGTCCCACGTCGGGTACAGGTCACGCACCACGCCGAGCAGCTCGCCGATCCGCAGCCGCTCGTCCACCCGCTGGGTCTCCGACACATACCCGATCTGTGCGAACTGTGCCGGTCCGAGCCGCCGCGAGTCGCAACCGAACACCTGGGCCGAGCCCGCGCTGGGCCCGAGCAGGTTCAGCAACGTCTCCAGCAGCGTCGTCTTCCCCGCGCCATTCGGCCCCAGCACCGCACAGATGCTGCCCTCCGGCACAGCAAGCGTGACCTCCTGCAGCGCGGTCACCCGCCCGAAGCGGCGCGTGAGTTTGTCGGTATCGATTGGTTTCATGTTCGATTACTCCTTCTCCAGTTCCCGCCAGTGTTTCTCGAGCGAGCGCTGCACCTGCTCCAGCGGCACGCCGAGGCGCTTCGCCTCGACTACCAGCTTCTCCAGCTCGGCACCAAGCAGCTCGGACTTCTCCGCCTTCCCGCCCGCACCGCCCGCCGCCACCACCGTGCCTACCGCCGGCGTCGCAACCAGCACGCCCTGCTCGACCAACTGCCCGACCACGCGGTGCGCCGTGTTCGGGTTGATCCGCAGCTCCTGGCTGAGCGCCCGCACCGAGGGGAACTTGTCGCCCGGCCGGAGCTGCCCCGAGACGACCGCCCGCTTCACCGCGAACACGATCTGTTCCGCGATGGGGCCGCCGGCGATGATCTCGATGGTGAATGGAAGCACTGTTCCACTGTTCTAGTGACAGTAGTACAGTTGTCCAGCCATTTCTCGTTTCCCTCGCCGCCCGCCACTGAACCCGCTGTAGCGCTGCCCGTGAGGGCAGCGATCCGCGCAGTCGCCGCTTGTGGCGCCGCTCGCCAGAGCAGCGATCGGGATCCGCTCTGCGCGGTACGCGCCCACCGCTCCTTCGCGCCAACGGATTGCCACAGCCCTCAGCCCAGCCAACGGTCCGGTCTCGCGCCCGCTCCGCCCAATCGCAAATCGGCAATCCAAGATCGGGGCCCCCGCCGACCGCTCCGTCGGTCGCCATTCCGCAATCCGCATTCCGAAATCCACAATCTTCCATGCCCGCCCTCGCCTCCGATCCCCGCATCGTCCTCACGCTCGACGCCGGCGGCTCCAGTTTCCGCTTCTCCGCCCGCCGCGGCCGGGAGCGCATCACCGATCTGGTCACGCTGCCCTCCGAAGGCGCCGACCTCGCGCGCTGCCTCGGCAACCTCGTCGAAGGTTTCTCCCGCACCCGCGCCGCGTGTCCCGAGCCGCCGGTGGCGATCAGCTTCGCGTTCCCCGGGCCCGCCGACTACCGCACCGGCGTCATCGGCGATCTCACCAATCTCCCCGCCTTCCGCGGCGGTGTCGCCCTCGGGCCGATGCTCGAGGCGAAGTTCGGCCTGCCGGTCTTCATCAACAACGACGGCGACCTCTTCGCCTACGGCGAGGCCATCGCCGGCTTCCTGCCCTGGGTGAACGACCAGCTCGCGCAGGCCGGCAGCCCGCGCCGTTTCGAGAACCTCGTGGGCGTCACGCTCGGCACCGGATTCGGCGGCGGCATTGTGCGCCGCGGCGAACTCCTCACCGGCGACAACTCGATGGCCGCCGAGATCTGCATGCTGCGCAACAAGTGCGACCCGCACTGGAACGCCGAGGAAGGCGCCAGCATCCGCGCCGTCCGCCGCGCCTACGCCGAAGGCGCCGGTATCCCGTTCTCCGACGCCCCGAATCCCCGCGAGATCGAGGAGATCGCGCTAGGCAAACGCGCCGGCAACCCGGCCGCTGCCGCCGAAGCCTACCGCCGACTCGGCGAAGTCGTGGGCGACGCCCTCGCGCACGCGCTCACGCTCGTCGACGGCCTCGCCGTGATCGGCGGCGGCCTCTCCGCCGCCGGCCCGATCTACCTGCCCGCCCTCCTCTCGGAGTTGAACGGCACCTACGCCACGCCGGACGGCGGTTCGCGCCGCCGTCTCGTCCAGCAGGCCTTCAACCTCGAGGACTCCGCGCAACGCGCCACCTTCCTCCGCGGCGCCACGCACGAGATCGCCGTGCCCGGCACCGACCGTCGGATCGCGTACGACCCGCTCGCGCGGATCGGCGTGGGCATCTCGCGGCTCGGCACCAGCGAAGCCATCGCCCTCGGCGCCCACGCCTACGCCCTCCAGCAGCTCGACCGGCGGTAAGTCCGGCGCCTGCGCGTAGGGCGCGACTTCAGCCCGCCCCGCCCGGCTCCATGCTCACACCCGATGCGAGAGCATCACCTGCCGATCATCCTAAAAGGATCGACCTACGGACCGGCAGCCCCGTCACCGTTCTACCCGATACACCTCGGGCAAAGCCGCCAGTGCCAGCAGCGGCTCGACCACGGCCTTCATCCGATCGACCACCGCCGTGTCGGCAAAACTGCCGTTCTCCGCATAGACGACCTCGTTGCCCGCGAGCTTCACGTGCGAGCCCGTCGCGCGCGCACCCCAGCACTGTAGCAGCGAATCCCGTACCTCCGGTAGCAGCGCCGCGCGCAGAAACTCCGGCGCGTTGGTCTTCACGACGAAGCGTTCGTCGAACGCCGCATCGCCCACCTGCACGTCCTGCATGCCGAGCAGGATGCCGAGTCGGCTCAGCGCGTTCTGCGTCCCCAGCTGGAAGGTGAGCCCGTGCGGGTTCTCGCAACTCACGCCGCACGCCTGCCACGTCTGCCGGTTCTTCCCCGAGCCGGTCGTGAACGTGAAGAACCGCACAGCCCGCCCGCCACGCTCGCCGTCCACGGTCGGCGGCAGCGGAAACACTCCGAGCAGAGGCGGTCGCTCCACGCAACGCAGCCCGAGTGCCCGCGCCAGCTCCGCGAGATTCTCGCTCGTGCGCCGAGTCTGCCGGCGGCCAAGCAGGAGCCCCGCGACAACGATGAATCCGGTGAACCCGACGAAGAGCAGGAATGGGGCGATGCCTTGCATGGCGGCAATCCATCCATGCGTGGCCAGAGCGTCAACACACTCCGCCAATCTCCGCCGTCCGCTCCCACACGCGACGGCGTTGGGGGCAACGCCGCCCACCTCGGCCAGTCCATTGCACACGCATCAATAGACTCTTGCCCCCGAACCCTGAACGCCTCGGCCGTCGCGCCCTCAAGCCCGCGGCTTTTTCATTGAACCGCCCCGCCGTCGGCGGGCACAGTTCCGCCCTCTTTCGGCCGGCCGCCGCCCGCGGCGCGCAACCCTTTCTTCCCTCCACGATTTCCACCCGATGAATATCAGCGTTCTTAGCGACGGCGGCTGGGGCACGGCACTGGCCATGGTCCTCTGCGAAAACAAGCACTCGGTCACCCT
>Ga0209373_10003399_pt1 | contig 14759 bp, 7 predicted proteins | sample Higcelweek5metaG_FD_187173 | JGI IMG/M metagenome (GOLD analysis project Ga0209373, IMG submission 187173) | Freshwater pond sediment microbial communities from the University of Edinburgh, under environmental carbon perturbations - High... | ecosystem: Environmental > Aquatic > Freshwater >...
TTATCCCAATTAAGTGCCGAGCTTGGTGCTGTTTATTTCGCTTTTCGCAGTTGGATCTGTTTTGAGCGGGCTCTACCCTGCCCTGATCTTGTTGCCCCGAAAACCAAATCTTCTGCTTTCAAAGAATTTTGTGCAAAAAAACGACGGGTTTGGGCTTCGACGTTCATTAACCGTTTTTCAGTTTGCAGCATCTATTGCACTAATTATTGCAACAACGGTGATTGTGAGGCAGGTCGATTTCATGAAAAACAAAGACCTTGGGCTAACAATAAACCAAACAGCATATTCCTATATACCAATGAGCGACCTGAAAAAACCCGGATCGGCAGAAAAACTAAGGGCTTTTATGGACGAGGCAAACCGGATGCCGGGTGTTCGAAGTACGACACTCACATCGAGCATCCCCGGCAAAGCTATCAGTTTTCACAGCAACCAGATTTTTGCTGCCGATGCACCCGATAAAGCTGGCATAAGCTATGGGGTGCTTACAGTTGAAAACCATTTCGACGAGGTATATCAACCCAAATTATTGGCCGGAAGATTATTTTCTGAAGAGGATAAACCCGAGAACAAACTTCTGGTATTGAACCACGATGCATGTGAAAAGCTTGGGTTGGGATCGCCCGAAAATGCCGTGGGAAAATTTGTTAATGTTAGCCTTCACGACTATATCAATATCGACAAGGTAAACTATCAGGTTTGCGGTGTAGTTGAGGATTTCCACCACGAATCGCCCCGAAAAATGATTGAACCGTTACTAATCATTAACGACCTCAAGTGGAAATACGACATTGGCTACGTCTCGGTGGCATTCGATCAGAAATCGGGGGACAAAGCATTCGCGGCATTTCGGAAGAAGTGGGAAACATTTTATCCTGCCGATCCTTTCGATTTCAGGTTTACACAGGAAACCTATCGACTTCAGATGAAATCGGACGAAAAACTGGCAGGTCTATTTTCGGCGTACACCCTATTGTCGATTTTGATGGCCATAGTTGGATTGTTGGGTTTGGCATCGAACGCTACCCGAAAAAGGATAAAAGAGATCGGCATTCGAAAAGTGAACGGTGCACGAATTTCGGAAATACTGGTTTTGCTCAATAAAGACTTCGCATTGGGAATATTGGTTGCCTTTGTTGTTGCTGTTCCGGTAACAGCATTTGCAATGCGCAGTTGGCTCGAAAACTTTGCCTACAAAACCACCCTCAGTTGGTGGATTTTTGCCTTGGCCGGTTTGCTGGCTTTGGGAATTGCTCTGCTGACGGTTTCATTTCAATCGTGGAAAGCAGCACGGAGGAACCCTGTAGAAAGTTTGAGGTATGAATAAACCTCTAACCCCTCCAGGAAGGGGAATAAGGAACTACCAGATTTGAAGATTTGAACTTTAAAGAAGAAGTTAAAATGGATAAAAATTACAATAATGCAGACTCTATAAACACCCCTTTAGGGGGTTTGTGGGTAAACAAAATGAAGAAACTATCATCGTTTATCATACTATATTTCTTAACCATAGGACTGTTTGCACAAAATCTTTTGTCGCCTGCTTGGAAAATTGGTCTTGGAAATATTACCGAAACCAGTTTAGCTCAAATAAACACATCAAATTGGGAAGATGTCAATTTATTACTCTCGTGGGAACGACAAGGCTATTATGGCGGAGATGGAGATGCCTGTATTGTTAACTATTTTTCAATACCTGCAGAACTTTCAGGTTCAAAATTCATCCTCTCCATTAGTTTGCAATGCGATATTAAAAGCATCTATGTCAATGGTAAACTGATTGGGGAAAACATTTCGAACCAGTTTTGGACGAACCGTGGGGCAAAGACCGAATTTAGCCTTGCCGACGATTGCCTCAACAAAGAAAAAACAAACCAGATTACGATCTTCGTTTCGAACCTATCTTATACAGGCGGGATCAGCTTTAATCATTGCAGCCTTTCACCCAAAGGTTCTGCATCTGCTTCGGATATTAAAATGGATATTCCGGCTGAAGATCATCTATACGCCGTCGGAAACCCGAATTATTTTACCATCAACTACAACGCTGTTCGCAAAGGAAAAATCAACTTATCGATTTACAGCGATTTTCACCAGTCATTCGTCCAAAACGAATATGAGGTTAACAAAGGGAAAGGAACCATTCGATTCGATTTCAACGGTAAAATCACCAAGCCAGGCTTTTATGAATGTATCGCGACAATGGACGATGGAGGTTACACTTCCGATGTTCGGTGGATCGCCTTGTCGCCCACAAAAATAGAATGCACCAACAACACGGTTTCCACGTATAAAAAGTTTTGGGATGAAACGCTGAAAGAACTTAAAACGGTTCGACCGGAATTCAAACTAATAAAGAAAGACAGCTTATCAACAGTGAGTCGCGACGGGTATATTGTTGAAATGAAATCACTTGGAGGATTAACTATCCGGGGGTATTATTTCGTTCCTAAAACCGAAGGAAAACATGCGGCTATATTGCATGTCCCAGGATACGGAGATGGATATCGCGATCTCGGCGCTTTTTTGGAAAACCATGAGAATGTTATTGAATTGGCCTTGTGCGTCCGTGGGCACGGCATTAGCACCGATGTTTTTAATCCTGGCTTCGGAGTGCCCGGTATTTGGGGATTTAAACTTTGTAACGAGAAAGAGGCTGCATACCGTGGAATATACATGGATTGTGTCAGGGCCGTTGAGTTTTTATTGAGTCGCCAAGAAGTTGATTCTTCCAGAATTGGGGTCATGGGTGGTAGTCAGGGCGGAGGGCTCACGTTGGCTGCTGCCGGATTATGCAATGATAAGATTAAGGCATGCTCTTTCTTCGACCCTTTCCCATGCGATGTACGCGATCATCTGAAAACCCGTACGATGTGCAACAAAGAGATCAAAAGTTACCTGAATTTTTATCACAACGAATGCGCTTTTGAAGATGCCCTGAATGTACAGGATCTGCTTGACGCGAAAGGTTTTGCCGAATGGATAAAATGCCCGGCCTTTTTTGTCACTTCACTGTTCGACGACGATGTGCCGCCACACATTGGTTTTTCAGTCTATAACCGGATTTCGTCGCCAAAAAGCTTCAAGATATATCCCGAGCTTGGTCACCTAAACGACAAAGCCCACGGTGTACAAATGCAATTTATGAAGAAAGAGTTGGGCTTTTGAAGGATAACAACGGAAGATACTGTTTATGGGAAAATGGGAAAACACAAATAAGCAATCAGTTATAAATGATATTGAAGAAAGATCGTTCGATACAGAAAACCAATAAGTGAAACAATACGAATGAAAACTGACAAACAGAAAATAGCGAAGATCATCTCGATCATTGGCCATCCCTTGCTGACGATTCCTTTATTCGTAGCAATTATGATGTTTGCTTTCGAAGATACTGAAAAAGCATTGCTGAATTCGGCATTGATTATCGGGTGTATTTTCTTGCCTTTGTGTTTGCGAATGTATTTCAAATCGAAAAACGGCACCTACACCAATTTTGATGTTTCAGACCGGGTTCAACGAAAAACACTGTTCACGTTTATCATTCCAATACTGATTGTTGTCACTATTATTTCGTTCATAACTAGTCCGGCTTCCAACTTCAGTATCAGTGTATTGTTCGGAACAATCCTTGTCATTATTTCCCAATTTACCAATCTGTTTATAAAGAGTTCACTACATGTATCCTTGAATATTTACCTCGCTGCGCTGGCCATGACAGCTGATCTGCGGATCGGAATTGCCATCCTTCTTCTCACAGGATTAATTGCCTGGTCGAGAATTGCATTGAGACGACACACCCGAAAAGAGGTGGTATTCGGCGGCCTCATCGGCCTGATTATTAGCACTACAATGCTTTATATTGAAGGATTTTTCAATGAATTGATTAACCTATAGCCTAAAATCTGATTTATGCATAATATGATCCAATCAACCTACCGGAATTTCACACGAAAACCAGCTACCAACCTGATCAATCTGATTGGCCTGGCAGTTAGTCTGGCTTTGGTCCTAATCCTCTCGGTTTATTCGTACAGCGAACTAACCACAGACAATTACCACAAAAACGGCGACCGGGTTTACCTGTTTGGCGATTTCAAAGGCCGCGTTTATATGCCCGCCATTTTGAAAGACCAGATCGATTTGAATATCCCTGAAGTTGAGTCAGCAATCAGGGTATCAGGCATGGGAGATGCTCCAGTTTTCCAGGCCGGAGAGCGTGATCAGGTCACTTCTGACATTATTTCTGCGGATGCCGGTTTCTTCAAGCTCTTCACCTACGAAGCCATTGAAGGGAACCTTGCAACCGCACTTAACGCCCCGATGACCATTGTACTAACCCAACCGTTGGCCGAAAAACTCTTTGGGAATGAACCGGCACTTGGAAAAACCGTGAAAATGAACAACGATAAAGAGCTCACTGTATCGGCAGTTATTCGCGAACCTCAAGCCAATACCAGCCTTACATTCAGCTCTGTCACCTCGTCGGCAACCCGCAAAATAGTACAGCCCAATGGCGAGGAATTTACCAACTGGGGTTGGTGCAACTTCCAATTGTTCGTTTTACTGAAAGAAGGAACAAAACCCAATGAGGCTGCCAAAAAAATAAGAGATCTTTTCCCAAAGAACGAACAAGACGACCATTCCTCGCTCCAACTCAATCCGTTACAAGATATGTATTTCTCGGGGATGTCGGTTTTTGGCAATTACCTAAAGTTTGGCGACAAACGAAAGGTGATGATCCTTTTAATGGTTGCAGCGTTGGTGCTGATGATTGCCTTGGTCAATTTTGTAAATATCTCGTCGTCGCAATGGGTCGAAAAAATCAAACAAACGGGTGTGCTCAAAGTTATTGGCGCAGGCAATTCAAGTTTATTGACAAAATTTCTGTCCGAAGCGTTCATCCTCTTCTTGTTCGCTTTTGTTCTGGCCATTCTGCTGGTTGGGCTTTTGTTCCCAATAATTGGCGGTTATACTGGCATCCAATTCAACATCCAAATACTGAGTAATCCCTTGTTCCTATTTTTAGCCGTGGCTGGTACGTTCATTTTAAGTTTGCTTTTCAGCATTGTTCCAGCACTTCGCATTTCATCGTCGAAAGCAGTTGACAACCTGAAAAGAACCGTTGAACCGGGACGCTCGAATTCATTTTTGAGGGGAATTTTGGTTACCGCACAGTTTGTAATTGCCATTGTGCTGATAGCTTTTACAGTGTTGGTTCAAAAACAGGTCAACTTTGGAACCAGTAACCTAGGGTTCAATCAGGAAAATATAGTCGGGATAAAATTAAGCCCTCAACTGAACAACAAAAAAGACGTACTTAAAAAGCAGCTGCAAGAAAAACCCGGAGTATCGCAAGTTTCGTTCACCCAATATTTTCCAGGGAAGCAGATGTCGCACTGGACAACCAATCAAAATATTGAAGGTGAAAACAAGCAGTTTAGCTTCGATACGTTCAATGCCGATGCCAACTTTTTCAGCATTACAGATTTGCAATTGGTGCAAGGCCGCTTTTTCAACGAACAACTTGCAACCGATAAAAATAAGTTGGTTGTGAATGAGACCTTCGTTAGGGAGCACAAGCTCGACACCCCTATAGGGACTAAAATGGCGATGGGTTTCGATCGGAAGGGAGAAGGCGAAATCATTGGAGTGATCAAAGATTTTCACCAGAAATCGGTTAACCAACCTATTGCTTCGCTGGTAATCCAGAACCAGGATCATGCGTCTTATGCATTGGTTAGCCTCAACAGCAAGGATTTTAATGTGCTTCACAGTTCGATCGAAAATGTAAAAGCGGTTGCATCGAACCTTTCGCCCGATTTCCCGGTAGAAATTACCTTTTTCGATGAAGCGATTGAATATCAATATCGCTCCGAGATTCAGTTCCGTCGAACATTTTCACTGTTTGCCATCTGCGCCATCGTGATTTGTTGTCTCGGCATTTTGGCCATGTCGCTGTTTGCCTGCCAACGAAGGATCAAAGAGATAGGTGTTCGGAAGGTAAACGGCGCCCGCATTTCAGAAGTGTTAGTAATGCTGAACCGCGACTTTGTGAAATGGGTAGCCATTGCCTTTGTAATTGCCACACCTATAGCCTACTTCGCCATGAACAAATGGCTTGAAAACTTTGCCTACAAAACAGAGCTTAGTTGGTGGATATTTGCCTTGTCTGGGTTTCTGGCATTGGGGATTGCACTGCTGACTGTTAGCTGGCAAAGCTGGCGTGCGGCAACGAGGAACCCTGTCGAAGCATTGCGTTACGAGTAGTAACGAGATGCGGAGATCAAGCCGAAGGCATGATGGAAGCGTTGAGGTATGAATAAGTCTTGAACTGTGATTTTTGTGATTAAATGATTGCCATGATTTTAAAAACAGAAAGAATCAAAGTTGAGCACAAAAATCAAACGAATCAAGGTTCAGACAATGGTTCGCAAAGCTGGATTTATAAAATAGTTGATCGTTTGAAGAATAAGAAAATAGCACAAGTCAACAACAAAGAATACAAAATTTAAACAGCCATGTACAAAACAAACTTAAAAGAAATAATACGCTGGGCTTTAAAAAACAGAGCTACATCAATACTTATTATCAGTGGAATGTCTATTGGAATTACGATTGCTCTGCTTATTGGTCTTTGGGGGCTAAACGAATTTAGTTTTGATAAATTCCATGCAAATTCCGACCGTATCTACAGGGTTTGCCGACAAGGGTATATCAACAACGAATCGTTAACGTTGGGTTCCGATTTTGGTACTGTTGGCACCATTTCAAAAGAAAAATTTCCACAGATAGAGGAAGTCTGCCGAGTGGTGCCAATGAACAGAGAACCTGTTAAAATATTGGAGAAAAGCACCTACGAAGACCATATTGCTACTGCTGATCAAAACTTCTTTCAGTTCTTTTCATTTAAGATCGAAAACGGCAACCCTGAAAATTGTCTCGATGCCCCTGACAAAATCGTAATCGACAGGCAAACTGCTAATAAATATTTCCAGAATGAGAATGCATTAGGACAGATCATCGAGATTTACGGGCAACAACTCCACGTTAGCGCGGTAATGGAGAATATGCCTGAGAATTCGCACCTTAAATACAATATCATACTCCCTGTTTCGGCCATTTCGTGGCTCAAAGACAGTGGTTGGGGAAGCAATGATGGTTTTATTACCTACCTGCTTCTGGAAAAAGGAACCGACATCAAAACGCTGGCAAAAAACATTTCAGCAATGACTTATGAGAACTTCCCAACCTACGAAAAATTCAAAATTACCCATTTTCTGCAACCCCTTAGCGAGATTCATTTCTCACAAGGGTTTCGCTTCGACAATGTTATTACCAGCGACCGAAGAAGTGTATTCATTTTTATTTCACTGGCTATTCTTATATTACTGATTGCCAGCTTCAACTTTATTAACATGTTTATTTCGACTTCATTTTTACGAGCAAAATCGATTGGTGTTAAAAAAATAAACGGAAGTTCCAGAGCCAGTCTGTTCCTCTCTTCATACATCGAAACAGGGTTATACATACTGATCTCCGCCTTTATTGCCATACTGTTAACAGTAGTGTTACTGCCCTCTTTCAACCAACTTTCAGGAACTCTCTTAAAGTTCAATTTCGCCGATTATAGGGTTTATCTTTACGCGGGCACACTGTTTTTGTCAACAATATTTATTTCCGGCACTTTCCCTGTTTTCTATATCCTCAGGTTCAATCCCGAAGCAATAATCAGGAACCGCTTTAAAGGAAGCGGGGTAACTTTACTACAGCGATCCCTTATTATTAGTCAGTTTGTAGCATCTATTATCTTGATTAGTTCTGCTGGAATGATCAAGAAACAACTCAATTATGTTGAAAATATGGATTTGGGATTTAACAAAGATCAAATCATTTATATATACCCTGGAAATATGGCTAACAGTTATGATGCCGTCCGCAACGAATTGTTGAAAAATCCCAATATCATGGATGTAACTGCCAAAAACTGCCTGCCTGATCAATGGAATAATGGTAGCGATGTTGCATTAGCCGATAACGCATCTGAAGCAAAAATCATGGAAATATGCTCGATGAAAGACAACTATGCCGATGTAATGCAAATGTCGTTAATCGAAGGGCGAAACCCTTTTCTTCCCGGCCAGGAAAACAAAAATGAATGTTTAATCAACGAACAAGCTGCCATAAGCCTCGGATTAACAGCCCCTGTTGGAAAACGAATAAAAAGAGGAACCGACAGGTTTTATACCATTGCTGGTGTTTTAAAAAATGCCAATACAAAATCACTGCACATCAAGGTTGACCCACAGGTTTATCTGAACCTCAACCAGGTGGAAGGATATCATCCGTTGTTGATTAAAACAAACGGCCAGTCAGAAAGTGTGATTAATTCATTGTCGAAGATTTGGAAACAATACAACCCGGATACTCCTTTTGAATATCATTTTCTCGACGATGCGTACGATAAATTGTACAGAACCGAAGAAACATCCTCAAAAATCATTTCAATAGGTATGGTTATAGCACTGTTCCTTGCATTTATGGGGCTATACGCCATTTCGCACTACGCGACTGAACGGAGGGTAAAAGAAATTGGTATCCGAAAAGTAAACGGGGCTCGTATTTCAGAAGTATTGCTCTTGCTCAATCGCGATTTTGTGCGCTGGGTTTTAATATCGGTATTTATTGCTACCCCAGTAACTTGGTTTATACTTCATAAATGGCTCGAGAACTTTGCCTACAAAACCGAGTTGAGTTGGTGGATATTTGCTCTGGCCGGTTTGCTGGCATTGGGAATTGCATTGTTAACGGTTAGCTGGCAAAGCTGGCGTGCGGCAACGAGGAATCCGGTGGAGGCATTGAGGTATGAATAAACATTAATGAAATCAAAAGCCATGATAAAACTATTTTTTAAAACAACAATCAGGTACATCCTAAAAAATAAGCTGTATTCTTTCCTGAATATCTTCGGGTTAACCCTTGGGTTGGCTGCTTTTATCTATATCGCCACCTACGTTTCGTACGAGACCAATTTCGACAAATTCCATGCAAATGCCAACCGGATTTACCGTTGTGTTACGTTTGCCAAAATGGGTGAAACGCTTGAATGTATCCCCCGTTCGGAATACCCTTTGTCCGACGCGTTAAAAAGTGAAATTCCCGAAGTCCAGGCGTCGACCCGCCTGTTTGTAGAGAATAATATTTATGCCCGGTATAAGGACAATAAATTCATCGAAAAAAGGATCTACTATGCCGATCCAAATCTGTTCGATGTATTCGATTTCAAGCTAGTTGAAGGCGATAAAACAACGGCGCTTTCAAATCCAAATTCAATTTTGTTGACCAAAAAAGCTGTGCGGAAATATTTTGGTAATGAAAACCCTATTGGAAAATCGATCACGCTTTTGAACAATCAGAATTTCCAGGTTACTGGTGTACTTGAAAACGTACCCGGTAATTCCCATTTGCAATTCGACCTTATCGCCTCGTCGTTAACACTTCCCGAACGTAACAGGGTTGATTGGGGAAGTTTCAACAATGCCTACACCTACGTTATGGCAAAAGAAGGGGTTAACCCAAAAGTATTTCAGCAGAAATTTGAAACTTGTTTGAAAAAATATGAAGATCAAGTCATCATAAAATACATCAACCCTTCGGTGAAGGACTTCGAGAAAAACGGGAATTATTTTAAGCATAAACTTCAGCCATTAAGCGACATTCATCTGAATTCATCGTTTGCCGAAGAGGCTACTACGTTTGGAAACCTCCGTTTTTTGATCATACTGGGAATAACAGGAATCCTCATCTTGGTGATTGCTTGTTCAAACTTTATAAATCTGAGCACAGCAACTGCCTCGAAAAGAGCGAAGGAGATTGGAATTAAGAAAATAATCGGATCGATGAAAAAGGACATTTTCGTTCAGGTAATGTCCGAAATATTTGGATATTGCATCATCGCGCTTATTTTGGCAATTATGCTTCTGGCAATCGCCCTTCCTGTTTTAAATAAATTCTCCGGTATCGTAATGACTTTTGATTTCTTCTTCAATAAAACAGGACTACTTCTCATCATCTTTATGCCAATTGTAGTAACCCTTTTAGCCGGGATTTATCCTGCCGTTTTTGTAAATCATTTTAAACTGGTTGAAACAGTTAAAGGAAAATTGAGCCAAAACAACCAGAAACCATGGATGAGGGGAAGTTTGGTAGCGGTACAATTTGTAATATTCATTGTGTTGATATTTAGCACCATTATCATTAACCGGCAGATAAGCCTGATGCGGAACCAAAATCCCGGGTTTAACAAGGAAAATGTACTCGTTGTGAAAAATATGTTTTATCTCGGCGATCAAATGGCCAGTTTTAAAGATGAAATATTGAATTCCCCCTCTGTAATCTCCGCTTCATTTTCTTCTTCAATACCCTCGATGGATGATTTTGCAAACAATGCATTCCGGCAGAAAGGACAAAAAGAAAAATACTTAATGGACAGGATGCAGGTTGATGCTGATTTTTTGAAAACCCTTGATGCCACGATGCTCGATGGCAGGTTTTTTTCCAGCAATTTCAAATCGGAAAGCAATATGGCAATCATAAACGAGCAGGCTGCTAAATTGTTGGGGTGGTCTGACAGCAACGATAAAACCCTAACCGATTTAAATGGTGGTGAGAGTGATTTTCAGGTAATAGGTATCGTCAAAGATTTTCACATGAAATCGTTGCGCGAAAATGCAAGGCCACTGGTTCTTCGCGTTTCAGATAAAAGCAACTATTTAGCCATCAGAATACAGCCCGGAGATATTCCCAAAATGATGGAACAGGTTAAAATTCAGTGGTCGAAATTCAACAACGATGCCCCCTTCGAATTTTTCTTTCTGGATCAATCGTTCGATGCCCAGTACAAATCGGAAGACAGGCTCTCGAAAATCATTGGGCTATTCACACTTATAGCCATAACCATTGCCTGCCTTGGATTGTTTGGATTGGTATCATACACCGCAACACAAAAAACCAAGGAAATAGGTGTCCGCAAAGTAAACGGAGCTCGCATTTCAGAAGTACTAGTAATGTTGAATAAAGACTTTGTGAAATGGGTAGCCATCGCCTTTGTAATAGCCACGCCCATTGCCTACTTTGCCATGAACAAATGGCTTGAAAACTTTGCCTACAAAACCGAACTAAGCTGGTGGATTTTTGCACTGGCCGGATTGATGGCATTGGGAATTGCACTATTAACAGTGAGCTGGCAAAGTTGGCGTGCGGCAACGAGGAATCCTGTCGAAGCATTGCGCTACGAGTAGTAACGAAATGCGGAGATCAAGCCGAAGGCATGATGGAAGCGTTGAGGTATGAATAAAATGTCTGAACCATGATTTTTGTGATTAAATGATTACCATGATTTTGAAAAACGAAAAAATCAAAGTCAATCTCAGAAATCAGATGAATCAAAGTTCAGACAATGGAAAGCAGCACGGAGAAACCCAGTGGAGGCGTTGAGATAAGAATTAAAAAAAGTAGCCATGATAAGAAATTTAATACAAATCGGTTCAAGAATATTTAAGCGAAACACATTTTCGTCGCTGACCAATATTTTCAGCATTGCAATCGGAATGACAGCCTTCATTCTTGTTATGCTATGGATTAAATATGAATTGAGCTTTGATAAATTCAACGAAAAAAGAGATGATATTTATCGTGTTACCTGCAATGGAAAAATTTTTGAAAAAGAAATAAAAGATGCCACTTCTGGGGGCGTGCTTTCGAAGGTGTTGCCCAATACATTTCCAGAGGTTAAAAGTGCAGTAGCAATCAATGATTTTGGCACTGCCATGATGAGTAAACCCAATGGAGAAGGTTTCAGGTTGAAAGCTTTCGGGGCAACTTCTTCATTTTTTGATATTTTTTCGATCCCTATCATCCAGGGTGATTACAAGGCATTAGAACAGCCCAACACGGCATTTATCACGCAAACCGCAGCAAAAAAGGTTTATGGCAATGAAAATCCGATAGGTAAAACGCTAACTACCGGTATGGACCGCGAAAACAAACAGTTTACTATTGTCGGGGTTATTGCTGATGTGCCAAAGAATTCTCATTTTACTTTCGATTTTTTATACTCATTACCTTCGATTTCGTTTTACCGAAATGCGACCAACGATTGGTTGAATTCAATGGTATATACTTATGTGCTGCTCAATAAAGGGACCAACTACAAAACATTTGAAAACAAACTAAACCAGCATTTACAAACCCAGATAGAGCCTATCTTAAAAAGTTGGAGAAATTTGTCGCTTACCGAATGGAGATCAAAGGGTGAAAGCTGGAATTTTGTATTACAACCACTTACCCGGATACACCTGAACTCATCATTAAAAAACGAAGCCGGGCAAAACGGGAATATCATGTACATTTATATGGCATTGATAATCGGCCTTTTTATCCTGATTATTTCGATTGTCAATTTTGTAAACCTTTCAACGGTACAATTTACTTCGAGGGCAAAAGAAATTATGGTAAAGAAAGTAACAGGGGCATCGCGTAAGTCAATCATGGCGCAGTTCCTTACTGAAAGCACCATCTACAGTGTTTTTTCATTATTCATTTCCATCGCTTTTGTAAGGTTGGTCATCCCTCTTTTTGAAAAATTTACCGGAATACCCCTGACCTCAGAGCAGACAATGACGCCCTTCATTTATGCCGGATTATTTATTTTCTCGGTTCTGATAGGTGTGTTGGCCGGATTGTATCCAGCGTTTGTTGTATCGAAAATGGCACCATTAACCACACTTACATCTGCACATCTAGGAAAAACGAATGGAAAAATTCCACTAAAAGACGCCTTGCTTTTGGTGCAATTTACAATAAGTATCATGGTTATCATTTGCACCATTACGGTTTCGCGCCAACTTGACTTCCTTCAGAATAAAAAGCTGGGATTCAACAAAGAAAACATCGTGGTTGTAAGGGCAATGGAAGACATGTCACGCTCTCAGCAAAACACATTTAAAGAGATGTTGCTTAAAAACAGCAATATAAAAACGGCTTCCTATTCACACAAAATTCCCGGTATGAATCTTCCCAGCCGAACCTGTGGCCTTGTTGAAGGCAATGATGTGAAATTATTGGCACTTGAAGTATTACCGGTTGAAGCATCGTTTTTTGACACTTATAAAATTGAATTAGCTGAAGGAAACTTTTTCACCGATGAGAATTCGAAAACCAATAAAAAGATTCTTTTGAACGAGGAAGCGGTAAAAATCAACAATATAAAAAATCCGGTTGGGCAGAAGCTCTATTATTCCGACACAGAATATTATGAAATCAGTGGGGTTGTTAAAAATTTCCATTACAATTCAAAGAAAAAGGGAATTGGAGCCTTAGCCTTTGTGCAGGAACCCGATTTCGAAATGTTCTGGTCGCCCGAACAATTGTCGTTGGGAATTGCTGGCACCAACTACCGGGAAATTATCGGTTTCATAAAATCGGAACACCAAAAGCTTATTCCCGGAAAAGAGTTTGCCTATTCTTTCTTCGATGAAGATTACGATGCCCTTTACAAAAACGAATACCAAACAAGGCAACTTTTTTCAATTTTCTCGGTGATTGCCATTTGTTTATCCTGTCTGGGGTTATTTGTGCTGGTTAAATATATTGTAACAACCAAAATCAAAGAAATTGGAATTCGGAAGGTTAGCGGAGCAAGGACGACTGATATACTTATTTTGCTTTCAGGAAAATACCTTAAATGGGTTGCCATTGCCTTTGTAATTGCTACACCCATTGCCTGGTACGCCATGAACAAGTGGCTCGAGAACTTTGCCTACAAAACCGAGTTGAGTTGGTGGATATTTGCTCTGGCTGGCTTATTGGCATTGGGAATTGCATTGTTAACGGTTAGCTGGCAAAGTTGGCGTGCGGCAACGAGGAATCCTGTCGAAGCATTGCGTTACGAGTAGTAACGAGATGCGGAGATCAAGCCGAAGGCATGATGGAGGCATTGAGGTGTGAATAGTTTTGAACTATGATTAAATCATCGAGGTACGTTGTTGAACCACCGAGTTACGTTATCGAACAGTGGAGGTTCGATGTTGAACCGTGGAGGTACGATGTTGAACCATGGAGTTACGTTATCGAACCACCGAGTTACGTTATCGAACCACCGAGTTACGTTGTTGAACCATGGAGGTTCGTTGCTGAACCATGGAGGTACGTTGCTGAACCATGGAGGTACGATGCTGAACCATGGAGGTACGATGCTGAACGGGAATGGGAATATAAACAAGATTGTGTAAAAAGGATTTAAAGGAATAAACAAGATGAATAGCAGAAACAACCTTCTCATAAGTATCAGGCACTTAAAAGCCGATAAAACAAATTCAATCATCAGCATCTCCGGACTAATCCTCGGATTGGGCATTGTGGCAGTTGTGCTGGTATTTGTATTGAACGAACTGGGATACAATAGCTCGTTTGCCAACCGCGACCGAATTTACCGCATCACCAATTACAGTGCTGACGACAACCTGCTTTGGGCAAACTCACCTTTTGCTGTTGGAATGGTTGCAAAAGAAAAACTGCCCGGGATTGAGGCTATCGTTCAACAGTACAACATTTCAGACCTTGAGGTTAAAAAAGGGGAAGAATATATCGAAAACCAAAACATGCTTTGCACCGGAAGTAGTTTTTTCGATGCTTTTGGGGTGAAACTGCTTGTTGGAAAACTTGATGGGTTCGACCAATCGAAAGGCAAAGTCCTACTG
>Ga0209373_10003401_pt1 | contig 14754 bp, 17 predicted proteins | sample Higcelweek5metaG_FD_187173 | JGI IMG/M metagenome (GOLD analysis project Ga0209373, IMG submission 187173) | Freshwater pond sediment microbial communities from the University of Edinburgh, under environmental carbon perturbations - High... | ecosystem: Environmental > Aquatic > Freshwater >...
AAACCGCGTTTCGCGGCGCAGTTGAAGATCTCTTTGTTTTATACCTTATAAATCCAAAAAGGGTTAACCTTCAAACCGAGCTTATAATGTGCCTAATATACTACATTTATAATTATTAATCAAGAGACATGGCAATGATATATAGGTATATATCAGATAGACCCAGATAGAGGCTTCGCCTCTATCTGATATTTATTTTTTATAGTATAATAAAAATATGAGTATAAGGAGACAACCCCTAGTGACAGGAGAGATATATCATATTTATAATCGTGGAGTAGACAAACGAGATATTTTTGTAGATAAAAATGATATTTATCGTTTTATTGAAAGTGTTAAAGGATTTAATAGGGTAGATAGAGTAAATAGTCTTTCAAATCTAAGAAAATCTAAATCTGGTATCCAGATAGAGGCGAAACCTCTATCTGAGGAAAATTCTAAAGAACCGCTAGTAGAATTTATTGGTTATTGTTTTAATCCTAACCATTTTCATTTTATATTGAGACAATTGTCAGACAATGGTATTTCTTTGTTTATGAAAAAGTTATTGGGAGGCTATACATATTATTTTAATGTTAAAAATTCAAGATCAGGATCTTTGTTTCAGGGTGTTTTTAAATCTCAAATTGTAACGAATGAAGATTATTTCAATAAGTTAATAGGTTATGTTAATAAAAATTATTTGGTTCATAGTATTCCTGAAAGTAAAAATAGTTTGGTTTTTTCGGGAGATTATGAATATGAGAATAATAAATTTAATATTATTTCCAAAAAAGAAGGAGAAAATATTTTGGAAATTTTTGGAGGAGTTAAGAAATTTAAAAAACATTGCGATGAAATAGTTAATATTATTAGAGAGGAAAGAGGTAAAAAATCTTTACTTGAGGATGAAGATTTAAATGTAATTATAGAAAGTCTCCCAGATAGAGGCGAAACCTCTATCTGAGGATTGGGGTGAGAATAAAGAGAATAAAAGGGATTATTGCTTTATTTTTTTATTATTTTTTGCTATAATACACGTATGATTATCACATATCTAGGTAAGCAGTTTTTCAAGATTAGCCAGGGGAACTTGGTTGTTGCGTTTAACCCTATCAGTAAAGATTCTAAATTAGCTTCTATTGCTTCTCGATTTGGTTCGGACATAGCTCTCTCTACAATTAATCATCCTGATTACAATGGTTTTGATATGGTCTCTCACGGAGAGACTATTCCTTTTGAAATTAATGGTCCTGGGGATTATGAAATCAAAGATATTTTTATTGATGGCATTATGACAGACACGACTATTTCTGGTAAAAAATATATTAATACTATTTATTCACTTTCAATCGATAATATTTCTCTCTGTTTCTTGGGAGCAATATCTGATGAAAAATTGAGTTCAAATATTCGTGGAAAAATAGAATCGCCAGATATATTATTTATTCCAGTTGGTAATAATGATTTACTTGATCCAATTGAAGCACACAAATTAGCTACAGCTCTAGAACCTAAAATAATTATCCCGATGGATTATGACGAGAAGACATTAAAAGCATTTCTTAAAGAAGGAGGACAAGAAAAAGTTGCTCCTATTGAAAAACTTACAATTAAGGCAAAAGATTTAATTGGTCGTGAGGGAGAAATAGTCGTATTATCATCATAATTTATTTTTTATGAGAACATATATAAAAAAATTACAAGCTAAACCAGAAAGCACAAGAAAACAAATATTACTTGGATCTTTGGTTACATCAATGTCGTTTGTTTTTATAGTTTGGGTAGTTGCTTTGGGTTACAGATTAGGAGACGGGAATAATAATAAGCAAGTTGCGGTTGAAGAGAGCGAAGAAATAAAACCATTTTCTCTTTTTGGGCAATCAATTTCTGATACTTATAAAAATATAACAGCAAGTGTTGGTAATATTTCATCAATCAAAAAAGAAAAAGAAAATGCAGATATCGAAAATGGAGAAGTAGAATTAGAAGGGAAGCAGATAAATCTTATTCCCGTAGAGTATCAATAATATGAATAAAGAAAAAGCAGAAGAACCAAAAGAAACAAATAATAAAAATGTTATTTCAGTTGAAATAAGTAAGGAGATGAGAGAATCGTTCATAGATTACGCTATGTCGGTTATTACTGATCGTGCTCTTCCTGATGTTCGTGATGGATTAAAGCCAGTTCATAGACGTATTTTATATGCGATGAATGAAATGGGTTTAAATTACCAGAGTCGCTTTCGTAAAAGTGCAGCGGTAGTCGGAGATGTCCTTGGAAAATATCATCCTCATGGAGACACAGCTGTTTATGAAACTATGGTCAACATGGCTCAAGATTTTTCATATAGATATCCATTGGTGCATGGTCAAGGTAACTTTGGTTCTATCGATGGTGATGGAGCAGCTGCTATGCGTTATACAGAAGCAAAAATGTCACACATGGCATCGCTTTTACTTTTAGATTTAGAAAAGGAGACAGTCAATTTTAGACCTAACTATGACCAGACGAGAAAAGAACCAGATGTTCTACCTACTGCAGTTCCGAGTTTACTTTTAAATGGAACCTTGGGTATTGCTGTTGGAATGGCTACAAATATTCCTCCACACAACTTGGCTGAAGTTATAGATGCAACAGTTTATTTAATAGATCACAAAGAAGCTACGACTGAGGATCTAATGGAATTTATTAAAGGTCCTGATTTCCCGGTTGGAGGTGTTGTTTATGGTCAAGCAGATTTACTTCACGCTTATTCAACTGGACGTGGTGGAGTTGTTACTCGTGGAGAAGCAGAAATAGTTGAACAAAAGAGTGGAACTTTCCAAATTATAATTACTTCTATTCCTTATCGTGTAAATAAATCAGCTCTCATAGAATCAATCGCACTTCTAGTTCAAGAGAAAAAGCTTGAAGGAGTAAAGGGACTACGTGATGAATCAACGAAAGACATAAGAGTTGTTATTGATTTAAAGAGCGGTGTATTTCCTCAGAAAGTCTTAAATTATATTTACAAACATACTCAGCTTGAACAATCATTCAATTTCAACGTAGTTGCTCTTGTAGATGGAGTTCCTCAAACTCTCTCTCTAAAGAGTTTGCTTGGAGAATTCGTTTCTCACAGAGTTGAAGTTGTTCGTCGTAGAACAGAATTCGATTTGAGAAAAGCAAAAGACAGAGAACATATCTTACTTGGATTAAAGAAAGCTCTCGATCATATTGATAAAGTTATTTCAATAATTCGTGCGTCTAAAGATACTGCAGTTGCAAAGGTAAACTTGATGAAGCAGTTTAAGTTTTCAGAATTACAAGCAATTGCAATTCTTGAAATGAAGCTTCAGAAATTAGCAGGTCTTGAACGTAAAAATATAGAACTTGAATTAGAAGAAAAACAAAAATTAATTAAAGAATTAGAAGCATTGCTTGCAAGCCCAAAGAAGATGATGAAAGTCATTTCAGATGAACTTTTAGCTATAAAAGAAAAGTATAAAGACGAGAGAAGAACTCGTATAGTCAAAGGTGGTGTTAAGGCTATTAATGAAGAAGATTTAATTCCAGAAAAGGAATCTGTCTTAGTCTTTACAAAGGGTGGCTATGTTAAACGTACAGATCCTTCCGAATATCGCACACAGAAGCGTGGTGGTTTTGGTGTGGTAGATATTGAGCCAAAAGAAGAAGACTTTGTCACGATGCTAGTTTCTGCAAATACTCACAGTGATTTATTATTCTTTACCAATTTAGGCAAGGCGTATCAGATAAAGATGTATGATATCCCAGAAGGCAAGAGAGCAACTAAAGGTAAATCAATAATGAACTTCATTTCTTTAGAAGGAGATGAAAAAGTTACTTCAATACTTCCAATAGATAAGGAAACAAAAAAGACAGTTGAAACATTGATGTTGGTTACAAAAATGGGTATTGCTAAAAAGGTTGCAGCAGAGAGCTTCAAGGATGTTCGCCGAAGTGGTTTGATTGCAATTAAGCTTGATAAAGATGATGAACTAGAGGCAGTTCTTCCAATTTCAAAAAGTGATGACGTTATGCTTGCGACAACTCTCGGTCAATCAATTCGATTTAAAGAAACAGATGTCAGAGAAATGGGACGCAGTGCTGGAGGTGTCAGAGCTATCAAATTAAGCAAAGCTGACTTTGTCATTGGAGTTGATAGAATTCCAAAAGGGGAAAATTCTCTTTCTATTTTAACTTTGGGTTCAAATGGTATCGGAAAGAAAACTAATATCAAAGAATACAAGACACAAAAACGTGGCGGTTCGGGAATAAAGACAGCTAAAGTTACAGCAAAAACAGGCAAGCTCATTGTGGCTAAAATAGTCGGAGAAGAAAGCGAAATTATTGCTGTTTCCCAGAAAGGACAAGTCATTCGTATTGAATTAAAATCTATTCCTACTTCAGGACGTCAAACTCAAGGGGTAACAGTAATGAAAATGAGACAAGGTGATAGTATTGCATCAATTACCTGCTTATAGAACTAAAATTTTATAGAAATTCGTTTTTGTTTTGATTTGTGTATGGTATAATAAAAATATATGTTTACTAATCCAGAACAAATTATTCTACAATTGGGGTTACAAGAAGGAATGCGTGTAGCTGACTTTGGAGCCGGAACGGGTTTTTATTCTAAGGCAGCAAGTCTGAGAGTTGGTTATACTGGTAAAATCTACGCTATTGAAGTACAGAAAAATTTAATCAAAAAACTTGAAAGTGAATTGAGGCACTGGGGTATTTCTAATGTTGAATGTATCTGGGGAGATATTGAAAAGAGAGGAGGGACTAAGATTTCTGATCACAGTATGGATGCTGTCATTATTTCTAATGTTTTATTTCAAGCAGAGGACAAAATTGGTCTTATTGAAGAAGCTAAACGTGTTCTCAAAAAAGAGGGCAAGGTTCTTTTGATTGATTGGAGTGAATCTTTTGGAGGAATGGGTCCAGCCCCAAAACATGTCGTAACAAAAGATACTGCGAAAGAGCTATTCGAGAAAAGAGGCTTTAAATTAGTGGAAAATATTTCCACAAGTGCTCACCATTATGGTATAATATTTAAGTATGAATAATTTTCAAGTAGTTCTAGTCTCAATATTTTTAGCATGTGCTGTTTTTGCGGTTCTGATATTCTCTGGTGCTATTGATATTAAAACAAAGTCTAGTGATACTAGTCTTCAAGGAAAAGTTACTATTTGGGGAACGTTCCCGAGTTCTGCTTTAACAAGTTCCATAGATACTATTGGGGCAACAAATAAAGATTTAACTATCAATTATGTTAAGAAAGATGCTGACACTTATCAAGAAGAGTTAGTAGAAGCTTTTGCAAACGACAAAGGCCCTGATCTTTTTATTGTAACTCCAGACATGGTCCTAAGAAATAAAAATTTCTTATATAAAGTTCCATATGCAAGTTATCCAGAAAAAGCATTTCGTGACACATATATTGATGGAGCAGATATTTACTTAGATTATGAAGGAGTAGTTGGTTTCCCTTTGGTTGTAGATCCTTTAGTTTTATATTACAACAAAGATATCTTATCTAACGAAGGCATCGCTTCTCCTATACAAACATGGGAAGAGTTATTTAATTTAAATTCCGTCTTAACTAAGAGAGATAACAGTGGAGTCATAAGTCAAAGTATGATTGCTCTCGGTCAGTATACAAATGTAAATAATGTAAAAGATATATTGTCAGCATTATTACTTCAGAACGGTAATTCTATTGTTAAGAGAGTAACTACTACGGCTGATATTGAAGGAGAGACAAAAAGTGCTACAACTTATGTTTCTTTATTGAATGATAATACCTACAATTCAACTGTTACTCCTATTGAATCAGTTCTCAAATTCTTTATAGAATTTTCTAATCCTTCCAATACGGCTTATTCTTGGAATCGTTCGTTCTCGAGTTCTCTTGATATGTTTACCGCAGGAAAACTTACTTTCTATTTAGGTAGAGCTAGTGAATTATTTAATATAGAATCAGTAAATCCTAACTTGAGCTTTGATGTTACTCAGATCCCACAAATAAAGGGAGCTACTACAAAACGTACATACGGTGAAATATACGCGATGGTTATCAATAAGAAATCTACCAATCTTGCATCAGCGGTAGGAGTTGCTGGAACTTTGAGCCAAGGAGATGCAGCTGATAATTTGAGTGTTAGTTTATCTCTTCCTCCAGTTTCAAAAAAACTTCTAGCGACTAAACCAACTGATCCGTATTTATATACTTTCTTTAATTCGGCTTTAATTTCAAGAGCATGGCTTGATCCTAATAAAATTAAGACGGATTCTATTTTCCAAAAGTTAGTTGAAAATGTATTATCAAATAATTTGTCGATGGGGGAAGCAATAAGCAAGGCTCAAGGAGAACTTGAACTTTTACTTAAATAATTATGAAAAAATTTTTTCCTATTATAATTATAACTTTTTTTGTTACAGCTAGCTTTTTAGCGTCGTTTGTATTTGCAAAAGCTGCGAGTCCTACAATTTCAGTTAAAAGTTCAACAGCCACTTCCGCTACGTTGGCTGCTTCTGGTTTAATTCCAGGAGTTACATATCAATTCAAATCATCACCCTTATCACTTATAGGTGACGAAACAGACCAGACAGAACAAGTTATAGCTAGTTCTAGTGGTACAGCTGGAGTTACTTTTTCTAATCTTATCCTTCGTCGAGATTACTATTTTACTCTTTTTGAATATAATACAAATACACAAACAGTTTCAGTCCCGTCTGTTGCTCGTGTAACTTTTAAAATCGGATCTATTTTTGGACCCGTAATCATTTCTATGAAAAATCAGACATCTGATTCAGTTACTATTGTAGCTTCAGGTATGATACCAAGTATTACATATCAATTTAAAGCCGCTTTTATTAATTCTAGTTCTGGAGATCAAACAAAACAAGTTGTGGCTAGTTCTAGTGGTACGGCAGAAGTTACCTTTTCTAACTTAGTTTTACATAGAACTTATCGTTTCTATCTTTTTGAATATGATACAGAAAATCAGATGGCTAAAACACCACCAGTATCTAACACAGATGAATTTGAAATCGGATCTAATTTTGGCCCGGTCCTTTTTTCTGTTGACTGTGAGACCGCTACCTCTGCTTCATTAATCGCTTCTGGTTTAATCCCAGGAATTACGTATCAATTTAAATCATCACCTTTATCTCTCGTAGGGGACGAAACAAATCAAACAACACAAATTGTCGCTAGTTCTAGTGGTACAGCTGGAGTTACTTTTTCTAATCTTATCCTTCATCGAAGTTATCATTTTAATCTTTTTGAATATAATACAAAGACACAAACAGCCATAACTCCCCCCATTGTCGATGATATTAGTTTTGAGGCTGGTCAAAATACTCTTAGTAATTTATGTCAAGAAGCAACTAGTTCTACTGGTAGTTCTACCACCACCACAAATACCTCTACAAGTACTAATAGTAATATTGAATTCCATGGTTTAGTTCCTGTATGTAACACAGAGATAGATAGTGCTACGGGTACTTACACAGTTCCTTGTGATTTTAATATGATAATGGCAATGATAAATAAAGTAATTACCTTTTTACTTTTTGTTCTTGCCACTCCACTTTTTGCTCTAATACTTATTTATGTTGGATGGATTTATCTTAGCTCTGGAGGGAATGATGGAGCTAAAACTAAAGCGAAAACAATTCTAAAGAATGCTTTCTTTGGTTATCTTTTTGCACTAGTTGCTTGGTTGATAGTCAAAACAATTCTTGCCACTTTAGGCTTTAATGGTGATACATACTTGAGTAGTTCAATTATTAATATTAAACATTTTATATGAAAATTCTCAGAGAAAAAAAATATAGCATTTTATCAAATATTTTAAAGTATAGTTTTGTAATAGTGTTTGCGTTTTCAATAATTTCTAGCATTGCTTTTGCCGCTACCGGTTCAAATACTGGTACAACTGTTTCAACAACAATAGAAAATCCTCTAAATTCAGAAATAGATACGATCCCTAAATTCATAGAAGCAGTTTTAAAAATAGTTTTGACTGTAGGGGTTCCAATTGTTGCTCTTGCTATCATTTATACGGGTTTTCTTTTTGTTAAAGCTCAAGGTAAACCAGAAGAATTAACTAAAGCAAAACAATCATTACTATATACTCTAATCGGAGCAGCTTTGTTGCTCGGAGCATTTGTAATAGCGAATGCGGTTGTTTCAACGGTCGAAGATATTAAAAGTACAACATAATATATAAAATAATCATTTATGAAGAAAAAAGTTTTATTGAATGTTCTGGTTGGATTAGTATTGATGGCACCATTTATAGCATCTGCGGCTACGACAGCAGGTGTCTGTGAGGCTGGCAGCATGGAAAGTGTGGATGGTATTATTAATTGGGCAACTTGTGTATTGATGTCAACGGTTATACCTTTCTTGTTTGCAATAGCAACAGCAGCGTTTATCTGGGGGGTTATTCAGTTTTATTTGAATCCTACTAATGAAGAGAAAAGAAAGAAAGGTAAAGGTTTTATTGTAGGAGGATTAATTGCTTTGTTTGTGATAACAAGTATGTGGGGTATAACTAGAATCTTTTCGGGCACTTTTGGAGTAGATACTGTTATTCCTACTATTGAAGATATAAGTACTAATTAGAGTAAGAGTGTCGGACATCAAGCAAATAAACCATAATTTACTTGCTTGTGCTCCTCGTTTGTTGTTATATCGATTACGATAGAACAATGGCGCTCGGACATCAAGCAAGTAAAGCATATAAATGGATTTTTACTTGCTTGTGCTCCTCGTTTATTGTTATAATAATAGTAGTAAAGTTAAATGTCTTTTTTACTCTGGTCGGTCAAAAAGACGACATTATAAGAATCGTTTATTATTAATAAGTAATATTATGAAGAAAATCATTTCATTGGGCGCAGTTTTAGGTTTTATGCCAGTATTGGTTTCAGCGGCAACTTCAACAGTCGGTAGTGTTTTAGCAACATTGATTGGCTATTTGAACTACATTGTTCCAGCACTAATTACAATCGCAGTCGTTTACTTCATCTGGGGTGTTATAAAATACATGATGTCAGGAGATGAAGAAGCTAAAAAGAAAGGCCGTTCTATGATAATCAATGGGCTTATTGGTCTCTTTGTCATCGTAGCTTTCTGGGGAATTATTGGTCTTGTTAAGAGATCTTTTGATATAGACAATCAAACAGGAGATAACATAACTCCTTGTGTTCCTACTATGTACAATAACTGCGAATAAAATATTATGAATTTTGAAATTATTCCGACAGCGGAAGCTAGTGTTACAACTTTAATGAACAGTATAAATAGAGTACTAATAAATCCTCTCATTATATTGTTGTTTGCTCTAGCCGCAGTTTATTTCATCTATGGGGTTGTTAAATATTTATTAAGTCCAGATGATGTAAAAATTCGCGAATCTAGCAAGACCCATATGCTCTGGGGAATAATTGGGATGTTTATAATGTTTTCAGTTTTTGGAATAATGACATTAATCTTGAATACTCTTGATGAAAAAGATATAAATTTGAATGAAGGGAATTATCAGATTAATATAGATTAAAATAAAATTTAAATTTGTTAAATAAAAAAGGCTGGAACGCATCGCGCTCCAGCCTTTTGGTTTTTAGTGTTTCACTCTCGTGTAAATTTACATACAACAAGAAATTCTTCATTGTAATACGAAAGATCAAAGTAAGGAACATTGTCTCCGTAATCAATATTTCTTCCGTCACCAGCAATTTGTTTAGTTGAATAAGCCGGCTTGAAATAATAAAGTCTACCATCTTCTGAAGTTTCGCAATCATAACCGCGGGGAATATTTACCCGAATTGGTTGATCTCCTTTTATCAAGTAATATGATTTAGTATAAGAAGAGGGAAGACTAACGATTTCTTCCTTTGGTTTAGATGGAAAAGTGTTTCTCCACACCTTCAACACAAAACCAAGACCCCACATTAAAACGACGGCAGCTAAAGTTAATCCAATAATGTAACCAATTATCGCCGCAAATGAATTTGACTTGACCTCGATTACTTTACCAGAAGATTTGTCTCTAGTTGCCTTAGTAGAGGTTGTCTGATTTTTATCTACTTTTTTACTTTCCTTCTTTGGAGATTTTTTTATTTTCTCTAAGATTTTAGGCATAAAGTATATCAATATAGGTATTGCTATACCTATCAACAAAATAATAGTTTTTGTTTCCATTATTCTTCCTTTTATTTTTCTGGATTAGTTGGATTAATGTTGAGAAATTTGTTAATACCACTACTGTCCATTACTAATGTTCCAGTAAGGTGTGCAAGCTCTTTTAGAGCCTCTGCGCTTACTCTTACGTTAGCTTCTGGGACAAGCTCTGTGATATTACCATCAGCATCAACTTTTGCTAGGCCAGTTTCAATCAGAAACTTTTTTCGCCACTCAATTATTGCTTTTTGGTTTAAAACGAAAGCCTCCATTTCTCCTGTTGCTTTTTCTACTGTAGCTTTTCTAGTTCCTTCAGCTTTTTTAAAATCAGCTTCTCCATCTTTTTCTGCTCTTATAATTTTTGCTTCACCTTCTTGTGATGCAATAGTTACATCTGCGTAAGATTCCATGAGTCGTTCTGTTTTATCATCGGCAGGATCAAAATCTTCAAAAGTATGTTTAAATAATTTTATACCCAAATTACATAAACCTGGGTGTTCATCATCTTTAACATTAGCAATTTTTTTCATTTCTTTGTTAAATTCTTCAGATCCACCTTCGCTTGAAAATGAATTCAAATCGTATAAGTTCATTATCGCGACAAAACCTCTTTGGGCAGCGTTTAGTATACTTAATGAACTTTTCAACCAGTTTGCTATAGAATACAACGCTAGTGATGGATTAGTTACTTCCAAAACTGGCTCGCTTATTACAAAAATATTTCCAAGCTCTTTTGTACTTAAGGTTGTTGAAATCATTGGATAGCTTTCTCTGTATATAAGATGGTCAGTTTTTCTTGTCCTTGAAACCAAAATCTCAATAATATTTCCATCTTTATCAAGCTTTTTCCATAGAACTATATCACCAGGTTTTTCTTCTCCAGGTTTTATTGTTCTTGTGTAATTAATTTCCCAGATATGGATGGTAAAAAATGGCCATAAAAAGAAATAAATGTTCAGCTTGTTTTCACCATAATCTGGGTCATCTATGAGATCCCACTTAGTTTTTCCTTTCGGATCAGTCTCAGTTTTTCCTTTGTAAAATTTTTTGGCGTTCACATTTTCAATGTATGTGAATGGTTTCCCAAAAAATTTTATGGATTGAATCCACATTGCTTTTGGATTGTAAATAGATTTTGGAATGGCTATAATTAAATAGCCAATAATAATCCCAACCAGAAATAATGATAGTGTTGTCATGATTTTAGCCCTCCTAGGCTATTTTTATTTTAGTTATTATTTTTTTATATATTGATTTGTTTGTTTTAAAAGCCAATGTGAAGGATGACAGTAGGGAATTAGCTGTTAAAACAAACAAATCAATAAGATAATAACTTTTTGTCGAATAACCTTATTTACCTAGTATTATATCACACTTAGTACCTATTTGTCAAGGTCTAGAATTGTAAATATATACTTAAAATATAAGCATAAAATTTAAAAAAATTTGATTTTTAAAATAAAAATGCTATACTCTGAGAATTAATTGAGAATTATGAATTAATAATTAGGAATTAGAATTCTTAATTACACATTGTTAATTTTTAATTATTAAATCAGGCCTTATCGTCACCGCCTGTAACGCATATGCGTAGCATTCGGGCAGGTAACGGTTATTGGAACTATTATAAGAGTTAGTTAATGTATACTGAATTTTAAAATAGAATATTGGCCTTATCGTCTAACGGTTAGGACATCGGCTTTTCAAGCCGGTAATCCGGGTTCGATTCCCGGTAAGGTCACACGTAGAAAAAAGAGCTTCGCAAGAGGCCTTTTTTCTTGTGTGACCTTAAGCGAGATATCTGCATATCTCGCGTCCGGGAATCGAAAACCTTTTCATTAAACATTTGCGTATTAACACAAATGTTTTGAAAAGGTATAGTGATTTCATTTGAAAAATTTAATGTATTCACAAAAATGTAATTGTGTGGTATCGTCATAGTATAATATGAATCAAGCAGAAAAGGATAACATAATAAGATTATTAAATGAAAGAGGGGTAAGATTACCTTGTTCAAGATGTGGAGGTAATAATTTTTCGCTACTTGATGGATACTTTAATAGTTCTATTAACCCACAACTTGATAACAATGTTATTCTAGGAGGACCTTCTATTCCAACTGTTGGAATAATTTGTAATAGATGTGGTTTTATAAACTATCATGCAATAGGAGCATTGGGACTTATAAATAATAATCGTACTGAAAATCTAAACGAGACACGAAATGAAAATCAAAATGAAACCGAATAATAAACAGCCGAATAAAAAACCAATAATTAGTCCAATTGATTCCAGTTTGAAAAAGGCTATAGTTGATGGTGTTACAACCTATTCAAATTTAAACCAAAGAATATTAAAATTATCGGAAGATAAAATAAAAATATGTTTAATAAAGAATATCTCTAAAATAGAAAAAAGGAAAAATTGGCAAAATCCTTTTACTTTACTAATCTCAATTATATTAACTCTTACAACTACAAATTTTAAAAACTGGCTTTTACCAAAAGAAAGTTGGATGGCAGTATTTTTTATTTGTGGGATGGCAAGTTTTATATGGTTAATAATTTCATTATTTGAAATAAAAAAGAAAATAACAATTGATCAAATTATTGATGAATTAGCTGGAACTGACAGAAATGAATGAATATAAAAATAATTTATGGTTTATTTTTAACTAAAAGTAAATTAAGCTATAAAATATGAATAATTTGCGACCTGTGGATAACTATTGCTTTATAGATAAAAATAGTATACAATACTAACATCATTCGAAAAGACCACGCACTTGTGCGGGGTCTTTTCATTTATATAGTAGATATTTCCTTTTTTATTTGACATTTAATATCCTTTAATGATATATAAAATACTTTATCCTTTTTTTCACTAAGTAATGACCTAAATTTTGTAGAAAATACAGAAGTAGTCATTCCGGCTTTTATGTCCTTACCTGCATAAGAAATTATACTAACCTTTTCAACTCCTTTTTCTAACGCTTTACGTATTAAATATTCAAAATCTCCATCGCCAGTAAATATTAATAATTCTACTTCTGGAGCTGATTTTTCTATAACATCAACAGATAGCTCAACATCACAATTGGATTTTTTACGATACCCCATATCTATAGTTTTTATATTTTCATTACCACAATTTTGACACTTAAGGGCAATAGTCTTATCTTTATTTTTATAAATAAAGACAGATTTACTTTTTACATTGCAACAATCAATTTTAGATAAATTGTCAAATTCTTTTGCTGTTTCCGTGTCACCGTTATCAATTCCGGTATAAAAATAAATTTCGCAACAAGATTTTTTATTTTTTAAATAATTACAAAGTTTTTCCCAATCAATTACAAAATCAAGCATTCTTTGAGTTGTACTCGCTGTATTCTGTACGTCTATAAAAGCCAATCTACGCATATTGGATATTATAAACTATAATTATATATAAGTAAATTATTTATAATATTACTTTTAACAGTTAAAATATTTTATGCTTCTTATAGCCTGACCTTCTGGATTCATACATAAAAAGCCTCGTAATGCTCCCGTTCTAAAAAAGGAACATCGTAAGATGTTCCTTTTCTTTTTTACTCGATCCCCATTATTTTTCTTTCCTGAGGAGAAAGTTTTGCAATGATTTCCTTTCTTAATTTAAGTTTCTCCTCTTCATCATTAAAGATTTTAAGCGGACCTTTTGCATCTATAAGATATGCAACAATTCCATTAGTGAGAACAATTGCTGAATCTGTCTCATAGTAATTTGAATCAACCTGAGACTTAGCAAATGCTTCAGCGATTTCTTTTTTCTTAAAGAACCCGATTGTCGAAATTTTTATTCCGTCATCGTTTGTTCGGTAAACCTCGGTCATTTCAATGATTTCAAAGTCATTTAATATACCTTTTTTACCAAATAAATCTCTGATGTTTGTACTATTATTACTCATTTTTGCCTCCTTTTAGAGTTGTTTTTATATAACGTTACATCATATTATTAATTTTGACAAGTTAAATTTTTTAACCTTCCTCCATTCTCAAGTATGTTATAATCAACCAATGAGTATTTTTTATCCCGTTCAATTATTTTCTAATTGGTTAACTTATTCTGTCTTTAGTATCATACCAGATTCATTGCTAGGAAATGCAGTGAGTTTTTTCGTTTATGACACTATAAAGATCTTAATATTGCTTGCCGTCATTATTTTCGTCGTTTCTATTATTCGTTCATATCTACCAAAAGAGAGGGTACGATCAATCTTGTCTCGTAAAAATAAATATGTTGGTAATATTCTGGCCTCTCTATTGGGTATAATTACTCCATTTTGTTCATGTTCAGCAATTCCACTATTTTTAGGATTTATTCAAGCTGGAGTTCCACTAGGGACAACCATTTCTTTTCTTGTCGCTTCGCCGATGATAAATGAAGTGGCTCTTATTTTGTTATTAGGAATGTTTGGTTGGAAAATTGCACTAATGTATATAATAAGTGGTCTTATTATTTCTATATTCTCAGGAATAATTATAGGTAAAATGAAAGTTGAAAATTTGGTTGAGCCGTTTGTTTATGA
>Ga0209373_10003402_pt1 | contig 14753 bp, 12 predicted proteins | sample Higcelweek5metaG_FD_187173 | JGI IMG/M metagenome (GOLD analysis project Ga0209373, IMG submission 187173) | Freshwater pond sediment microbial communities from the University of Edinburgh, under environmental carbon perturbations - High... | ecosystem: Environmental > Aquatic > Freshwater >...
CCGGTATAACCGGAAATCACCAGATTGACCCCGAACGCCAGAAAAGCGTCCTGCTTCTTGAGCAGACGGGTATCGGTTTCCAGCGCGGTAATCCCGCCTTTCTGCATCAGATAGCCCCAGCGGATCACCCGGGCTACTTCGTTGGTCAGCATCTCGCGCCCCATTTTGGGCGAGAAGAAGATCGCTTTCAGCAGTCCAAGCGCCTGTCTGACATAACGCAGTTCGAAGGCCACCAGGGTCGCGGCGAGAGTCCCGCCGATCACCATCATGAAGCCGGTCAGATGAAGGAAAATCTTGATATTCGTCGTCGCGATCATAATCGCCCCGACGAACAGCAGCAAGCTGAGCAGAAACCCGAGGATGGTCGTGAGGGACATTTGGCACCGTTCCGACGACATTCTGCTGTCCCGCGCGCCAAGTTCTTCGGCCGCGGCTTCTTATCTTGGGCCAAGATGAGATGCGGAGCAACCCACGGGATCACCTCAGCCGATTCGACCCTGCCGCCGCCGCCCTGCCGTTCCGCCCCCCACAGCGGCCGTGATGATTGACAGCCGTGGCCGGCTGTGGCGAAAGTCGCCCCCTCGCTCTGTTGATGAAGGTTGTGTTGATGTCTTCCCCCCTTCGCGTCGCCGTCGTCGGCCTCGGCTACGTCGGCCTGCCGCTGGCGGTCGCGCTGGCACGCCACTTCCCAACCCTCGGCCTCGACATTTCGGCCTCCCGCATCGCCGAATTACAGCGCGGCCATGACCGCACCGACGAGGTTGCCCCCGCCACCCTGCGCGCCAGCACGCTGAAGCTGACCGCTGATCCGGCCGCCATTGCCGGACTCGATTTGTACATCGTCACCGTCCCCACACCGGTGGACGCCGACAATGAGCCCGATCTTCGCCCGGTCAAAAGTGCCTGCGTGACCGTTGGTCAGGCCCTCCGTCCTGGCGCGGTGGTGGTGTTTGAAAGCACGGTCTACCCCGGCGTGACCGAAGACATCTGCGGCCCCGAGCTGGAACGGATTTCTGGCCTTCGATGCGGGCTCGATTTCTTCCTGGGCTACAGCCCGGAGCGGATCAATCCCGGTGACCGCGAGCACACCGTCGACACCATCACCAAAGTGGTGGCAGGACAGACTCCCGCCGTGACCCGCCAACTGGCCGAGGTCTATGGCAAAATCACCCGGGGCGGCGTGTTCGAAGCGGCGTCAATCCGGGTCGCTGAGGCCTCGAAGGTGATCGAGAATGCCCAGCGCGACATCAACATCGCCTTTATCAATGAAGTGACCCGGATCTTCCAGACCCTGGGGATCTCGATCCACGACGTTCTCGACGCCTCGGCCACCAAATGGAACTTCCTCAATTTCAAGCCGGGACTGGTCGGCGGCCATTGCATCGGAGTCGATCCGTTTTATCTCGCCCGCTGTGCGATCGATCACGGTCTTCACCCTGAGATTGTCCTGGCCGGGCGGCGGATTAACGACGGAATGGGGCGCTGGATCGCCGAACGGATTTCCGCCGGCCTGCCCGCCCGGGCGCGGGTGCTGGTGCTGGGCCTGACCTTTAAGGAAAACGTCCCCGATCTGCGGAACTCGAAGGTCGTGGACGTGATCCGCGCCTTGCGGGAAGCCGGCCATTGTGTGGATGTCCACGATCCGCAGGCCGATCCGGCTGAGGCGGCGCACGAATATGGCGAGACTCTGATGCCCAGCCTTGAGGGCGCCAGTGGCTATGATTGTGTGGTCGGTGCGGTGGCCCATAGCCCTTACGCCGCGTTCACCGCCGAAGCCTTCAGCGCCTTGCTGGTCCCGGAGGGACTGGTGGCCGATATCAAGGGACTCTGGCGCACTGTCGCGCTCCCCCCTGGCTTGCGGCGCTGGCAGCTGTAAGCCCTCTTCCCTTTTCTGCGCGGTCGGGATCACATCCCCCTCGCACGCGCGCCTCTCTTGGATTATCGTTCCGCTCCATGATGACCGATCCCTCTTCCCGCACCCCCTCCGGCACCACTCATTTCGGCTTCCGCACCGTGGCCGAAACCGAGAAGGTCGCCCTGGTCCGCGACGTCTTTGATTCCGTCGCCGGTAAATACGACCTGATGAACGACCTGATGAGCGTCGGCATTCATCGTTTGTGGAAGGCCACCTTCCTCGACATGCTGCGCCCCCGTCCGGATCAGGTTCTGCTCGATGTCGGCGGGGGCACCGGCGACATCGCTTTCGGTTGGAAAAAGCGGGGCGGCGGTCCGGTTACGGTCTGCGATATCAATCGCGAAATGCTGTCGGTCGGTCGTGACCGGGCCTTTGACCGCAACCTCTCCTCCGGCCTGACCTGGGTGTGTGGCAACGCTGAATCCCTGCCATTGCCCGACCGTAGCGTTGATCGCTATACCATTGCTTTCTGTCTGCGCAACGTCACCCACTGGGACGCGGCTCTGGCCGAGGCCTATCGGGTGCTGAAGCCAGGCGGGCGCTTCATGTGCCTTGAATTCAGCCATGTCGTGGTGCCGGGCCTGCGCCAAGCCTATGACGCTTATTCCTTCTCGGTGCTGCCGCGCATCGGCGAGATGGTCACCGGCAATCGTGACGCCTATCAATATCTGGTTGAGAGCATCCGCAAGTTCCCGCCGCAGGGCGAACTGGCGGCGATGATCACGGATGCCGGATTTGAGCGGGCGTCGGTACGGAACCTTTCGGCCGGCATCGCAGCCATTCATTCCGGCTGGCGCGTGTGATCAAGGCGTATAGGAATCTCAGTCGCCTGGCATCCATTGCCCGGGTACTGGCCCGCCACGATGCCTTGTTCCTGCTGGAGGATGCGTTCCCGCTGACTCGGCTGGTGTCCTGGCCCCTGAAGATTCGGGGGCCACAGATCCGGCGGCAGGACGAGGCGAGTGAGGCGTTGCGTCCCGGGGAACGTCTCGCGGCGGCGCTGGCGGAACTTGGCCCCTCTTTCATCAAGCTGGGACAGGCGTTATCGACCCGGCCCGACCTGCTCGGCGAGCAGATGGCCACCGACCTGTCCGGGTTGCAGGACCGCCTGCCGCCCTTCCCTGCGGCGGAAGCGCGTCAGATCATTGAGGAGGAACTGGGCGGCCCGATCGACCAGTTCTACGCCACCTTTGATGATGTTCCGGTTGCTGCGGCCTCGATTGCTCAGGTCCACCGCGCCACCACCCTTGAGGGACGTCCGGTCGCGGTCAAAGTGTTGCGCCCCGGCGTCGCGGAAAAATTCCGCCGCGATATCGATCTGTTGACCTGGATGGCTCAGACCGCCGAACGGGCGATGCCCCGTCTGCGCCGGTTGAAGCCACTGGAAACCGTCCGCACCTTCGAGGATTCCGTCACTCTCGAAATGGATCTCCGCTTCGAGGGGGCCGCGGCGGCCGAACTGGCCGATAATTTTCGCGATGACGAATCTTTCCGCGTTCCCGAAGTCGATTGGGTTCGTACTGGTCGGCGGGTGATGACGTTGGAATGGGTCCAGGGCGTCCCGATCGACGAGCGCGAAACCCTGATCCAGGCCGGCCATAATCCGGTCGAAATCGTCGGCAAGGCGGCGCAATCCTTCTTCAATCAGGTGTTCCGCGACGGCTTTTTCCATGCCGATATGCATCCGGGCAATCTGTTCGTCGATTCCAACGGCAATCTGGTCGCGGTCGATTTCGGCATCATGGGCCGGATCGACAAGGACACCCGCCGTTTCCTCGGCGAGATGCTGCTGGGGTTCCTGTCGGCCGATTACCGCAAGGTGGCCGAGGTTCATTTCGCGGCGGGCTATGTTCCGGCGGATCAATCGATCGACGCTTTCACCCAAGCCTGCCGCTCGATCGCCGAACCGATCTTCGGCCGGCCGATGCATCAGATCTCGATCGCCCGTTTGCTCGGCCAGTTGTTTCAGGTGACTGAGACCTTCGCCATGGAGACCCAGCCCCAGCTTCTGCTGTTGCAGAAGAGCATGCTGGTTGCGGAGGGGGTGGGGCGCAGTCTCGACGCCAGCGTCAATATGTGGCAGTTGGCCCAGCCGCTGATCGAGCAATGGATGCGGTCCAACCTGGGGCCAGAGGCGCGGGTGCGCGAGGTCGCCGGCACGGTGGTCGAATCGATCGAGCGCCTGCCCCGTCTGCTGCGTGAGACCGAGCAGACCTACGCCATGTTGCAGGGGAAGGGGCTGCGGCTGCATCCGGAGACGGTGCGGGCGCTCGCTGCGGATCAGCGCCGTCTCCGGCCGACGGCGGTGCTGCCCTGGCTGCTCGCCACGGCGTTCGGGGTTGCTTTGTTGTTGAAGTAAGCGCCGGGGCTGCCGCCCCGGTCCCCGCTTGGGGGGGACCCCCAAACCCCCCTTGATTCAAAGGGGGGCCGGGGCCTCGCCCCGGCCGGGTGCGGGCGGGAGCCCGCTCAGGGGGCCGGAGCGGCGATGTCCAGGGCTCTCAGTTTGGCCGCCGTCACCAGGGTAATTCCCTTTTCGGTGCGATAGAAACGGTTGGCATCCAGCACCGGATCCTCCCCGACCACCAGTCCGGGCGGCACCACCACCCCCTGATCGATGATGCAGTTCTTCAGCCGGGCGTGACGGCCGATGTCGCAATTCGGCAGAATCACCGAATCCTCGACCAAGCAATAGGAATTGACCCGGACGTTGGAGAACAGCATCGAACGACGCACTGTCGCGCCGGACACGATGCAGCCCCCCGCCAGCAGCGAATCCACCGCCATCCCTCGGCGATGATCGGAATCGAACACGAATTTCGCCGGCGGGACCTGGGGCTGATCGGTCCAGATCGGCCAGGAATCATCATACAGATTGAGTGACGGCGTCACCGTGGTCAGATCAAGATTGGCTTCCCAATAAGCATCAATCGTCCCGACATCGCGCCAGTAATGTTCCTGCGCTCCCTCATGCATCACACACGATTTGCTGAAATGGTGGGCGATCACCCGATGGGTGCCGATCAGGCTGGGAATCACATCCTTGCCGAAATCGTGCGAGCTGCCGGCAATCGAGGAATCGGTTTCGAGCAGATCGAACAGCAGGGAAGCATTGAAGATATAAATCCCCATGCTGGCCAGGGACAGATCGGGATGGCCGGGCATCGGCGCCGGATTGGCCGGCTTTTCATCAAAGCGGATGATCCGATCCGTGTCATCGATCGCCATCACCCCGAAGCCTTTGGCCTGGGCCCGGGGCACCGCAATACAAGCCACCGACACATCCGCCTGACTGGCAAGATGCTGGGCCAGCATTTTGGCATAATTCATCTTATAGACGTGGTCACCCGCCAGAATCAGAACATGCTCAGGCCGGTGTTCGCGGATGATGTCGAGGTTCTGGTAGACCGCATCGGCCGTGCCCCGATACCAGTTCTCTCCCTCGGTGCGCTGCTGCGCCGGAAGCAGTTCGATAAATTCATTAAACTCACCCCGCAGGAATCCCCAGCCGCGCTGGATATGCTGCAACAGCGAATGCGCCTTGTACTGAGTCAGGACACCAATCCGGCGGATCCCGGAATTGATGCAATTCGACAGAGCAAAGTCAACGATACGGAATTTACCGGCAAAAGGGATCGCCGGCTTGGCATGCCAGTCGGTCAGATCCATCAGACGCGATCCACGCCCCCCGGCGAGAATCAGAGCCAGAGTCTTCCTTAGTCTCTGGGTAACTTCCAGATCAACGTCTAATTCAACTTGATCAATCATAAAAGAACGCTCCTACCCCACCACTATTGCCGTTGGACATGCCTTCCCCCGGGCGTGAAGAAAACCCTGCCACAATCCACCTCGCGCCACAATGACGAGGCGGGAAAATCGAGACTCCTGTTGGGCTCTCGCCCGAACCCGACTGGGGTGACGCCCCAGACCCCCTTTAAAGTCAAGCGGGAGGAGAGGGGGGGTGCCCGCACCCCAGAACCCTCCCAGGCGGCGTTGCCATCCCAGGGACCAGATACTACTGTTAAGACCTGAGATTTTTCTGGCGAACGGGGAAAAGACGCGTGAGCCTGTGGCACAATGGGATGAAAATCGGCATCGAAGCGATCGATGAAGATCACCGAACCCTCTTCGCAATGTTGGAAGGGCTCAACCTTGCTCTCAGCGACAGCAGTCGGGTCGAATGGACGCTGGTGATCGATCTCACCGAGCGTCTTGGTTGCTATGCCCAAGAGCATTTCTGGCGCGAGGAAGCGATTCAGGAGGAAGTCGGCTATGACGGGCTGGACGAAAACCGACGCCAGCACCAGGAATTATTACGCACCCTGACCGCTTTCTCCACCCGCCTCAAACATGAGCCGGACACCGATCCCCATCGCACGGCGGAAACAATGCGTTCGTTCCTGACGGTGTGGGTCACCGAACATATTGTCAAAGTTGATTGCAAGATGCGCGGCCGCATCCTGCCATGGTGTGGGTGACCCGCCCCGCTCTGGCCCTCCTGCTGCTGCTGGGCGGCTGCGTTGCCCACCGCCTTCCCGCCGGACTGCCGATTCGGGGACCGGCCCTTGAAGAGCAGGTGATCCGCACCGCTGATGACCAGTCCTTGCCGCTGCGCGACTGGCAGCCGGCCGGATCTCCCCGGGCGGTGATTCTCGCTTTGCATGGCATGAATGATTATGCCAACGCCTTCGATTCCCCCGGCCGGGCGCTGGCCGCCCACGGCATTGCCACCTACGCTTATGATCAGCGCGGCTTCGGCCGGGGTCCCCATCCCGGTTTCTGGTCAGATCAGAAGACCCTGGCCACCGATGCCCGGACGGCCCTGCGCCTGCTCGCAGCCCGCCACCCGGGCCTGCCGCTGTTCCTCCTTGGCGAAAGCATGGGGGGGGCGGTGGCGATCGAGGCTCTGACCGGAGAGCCCCCGCCACCAGAGGTCACTGGCGCGATCTTGGTCGCCCCCGCTCTGTGGGGACGGGACACGATGGGGCTGGGGCAGCGCGGCCTGTTGTGGCTGGCCGAAGCGTTGGTTCCGGGGCTGACCCTGAGTGGGCGCGGCCTGGAGATCCAGCCCTCTGACAATATCGAGATGTTACGCGCCCTGAGCCGCGACCCGCTGGTGATCAAGGAAACCCGGGTCGATGCGATTCATGGGCTGGTTGATCTGATGGATGCCGCCGAGGCTGATATTGCCCGCCTGCCGGTCCCCTGCCTGCTGCTTTATGGCGCGAAGGACCAGGTGATTCCGCCCGAGCCGATCAAGCGGGGAATCGCCGCGTTGCCCCGTCCCGACCAACGGGCGGCTCTTTACCCCGAAGGATGGCATATGCTGCTGCGCGACCTCCAGGCCCAACGGGTGATCGAGGATATTACCGCCTGGATTGCCACCCCCGCCGCCCCCTTGCCCTCGGGCGCCGAACGAAGAAGCGCCGATGAGACCCGGTGACGCGCCCGGCGGTCCGTGTCATACTCCCTTCTCCCGAAGACCCTTGAAAGGAAAAGCCATGCCGGCACCGCGTTGGCTGGCGGTGTGCGTGACCCTCGCGGCCATGGTGACGGCCCGCCCCCCGGGAGCGCTGGCGGATCAGCGGGCGCTGACGGTGCTGGCCTCCGGTCTGCCCGGCCTCGGCGCCACCCTTGATGATGTCCGGGCGATGCCCCTGCCCGAGGGTCAACGCCTGATCTGTGGCGGGGACGAAGATTCCCCGCCCTTGGCTGATCCCACCCTGGTCCAATCGCAAACCGGCCGGGCTCCGGGGCGAGTCCGCTTCTGTACCGTCGTCACCACGGCCGACACCAATGCCGGCTCGCCCTGGGATCAGGCCCGGATCGCCAGTCTTGCCGGCCCGGCCCGCTTGTGGCTGGTGCTGGTCGAACAGGGCGGCAGCGGTCATTACCGGCTGGCCCGGGTCAGTTTATGGGCGAACCGGACCGCCTGGGACAAAGTGGCCGACGCTTTGAAAGACACTCTGGGGCCGGCGACCACCAGCGGCCCCCAGTTGCTCGGCTGGAATGATGGCCAGCACGAAACCCTGATGTTCCTCGATCCGAAGGATCAGGACGATTTCGCCCTCTCCGTCTCTGACCTGCGCCTGCGCAAGCTGCTGAAATCGCCGGGCGGCGCCGGGCTGCGGGGCGAATGAACCGATCGAGAAAAGGTCCCCCGGGACGGACTCGTTTCCGCCGCCCCGGGAGAGGGCATGTTATTCCCGGCTGGCGCTGATCAGCAGGGCCTTGCGCAACCGGCGAACTCCGAGCCAGACCGCCCCGGCTACCGTCGGCACCGCCAGCAGTTCGACCACATCGTGATTGATCGGCAAGCCGAGATTGATCAGACCACGTGCCAGATAGCCAATCACCCCGAGCAGGTAATAAGTGATCGCGACCACCGACAGACCTTCGACCGTCTGCTGGAGGCGAACCTGAATTTCGGCCCGGCGGTTCATCGAGCGGAGCAGATCACGGTTTTTTTCTTCGAGGGCGATATCGACCCGGGTTCGCAGCAGATCGCCGGTCCGGGACACTCGGGTGGCGAGCGACTGCTGGCGCCGGGCCGCCGCCTCGCACGTCTTCATCGCCGGCCCGAGACGGCGTTCGGTGAATTCGGCGATGGTTTGCAGGCCAAAGATCCGGTCTTCCCGCAATTCGTGGATGCGGGTGTTGACGATGGTGAAATAGGCCTTGGCGGCAGCGAGGCGGAAACTGGTGGTGGCGTCAAGCTGCTCAGCCTCAGCGGCAAGCCGGGTCAGCCGATCGAGCAGTTCGCGGTCATTCTGGGTGCTTTGCGGCTCGGCCAGTTGCGTGACGATATCGGCCAAGGCCCGATCGATCCGACCGGTTTCGTTGTTGGCATAGCGTGCCAGCGGAAAGGCGAGCAGGGCCATCATCCGGTAGGTATCGATTTCCAGCATCCGCTGCACCAGCCGGCCGGTCTGGCCCGAGGTCAGGTCACTGTCCCGCACCAGCACCCGGCCGAATCCGTCGCCATGCAGGCGGAAATCGGTCCAGATCTCGGCATGACCGCCGACGACCTTGCTGCCGACCAGCGGGTTGCCGCCGAAGTGGGCGGACAGATCTTCCGGCCCTTCGCGGGTGACGACGACATGGACCGCACTGAGCATTTCACCGGGCAGGGTTTCCAGCCAGCCGGCCGGCAGCAGATCCAGCGCGGTGACCTCGAACGGGGCGACGAAGGCATCAGTCCGGGTGACGGTATAGGTGGAGAATTCGCTATGGCGCTCCCAGCGCAGACGGAACCCGCCCAGTTCCCGACTGAAAAAATTGCAATCAGCGGCGATTTCCTCGGCACCATGCGCGACGAGTAATTCGGCGAGGTGTGCCCGTTCTCCGGCCGGATCGGCCTGGACCAGCGACAGATGCGACACCCGGAGCGGGGCCTGCATCAGGTCGAACGGGCGAGCGTGGATTTCGCCGGCGAGGACACGGCGTTGCGGATGCTCGCGCAACACCACCGGTCGAAGTGGCAGAGCCTCGGCCATACCCATATGTCCCTGATGATGGATGTCTAGGGAGAAAAGCTTTACACCGTTCTTTCGCACCTGCCAATCACCGCATCAAATCATCATCCCGCGTTCATTCTCCGGAGTCGCCATGTCCGCTTCCGTTCAGGCCCATGATCTGCTGTTTGTCCGCCCCGGACTCGATCCGGCCCGGCTGGCCCGCCTGGTCGCCGAAGCCCTCGCCGGGGCCGACGACGGCGAGTTGTTCCTCGAATACCGCCAGTCGGAAACTGTGGTGCTGGATGACGGTCGGATCAAAAGCGCCAATTTCGACACCGCCCAGGGCTTTGGCCTGCGCGCGGTAGCAGGGGAGGCTCATGGCTATGCCCATGGGTCCGATCTCGATGAAGCCGCGATCGCCCGCGCGGCGACCACCGTCAAAGCGGTGCATGCGGGCCATTCGGGCCGGCTGGCCGCGGCTCCGGTCGGCACCATCCGCCCGCCACTTTATACCGGGCTCAACCCGCTCGGCAGCCTGGGCTTTGCCGCCAAAGTCGCTGTGCTGGGCGAGATCGATGCCTATGCCCGGGCTCGGGATGCGCGCGTCACCCAGGTCACCGCCTCTTTGTCGGGATCATGGCAGGTGGTGGCGGTGCTGCGGAGCGATGGCAGCCTGGGAACCGACCTGCGGCCGATGGTCCGGCTCAATGTCAGCGTGGTGTTGAGCGAGAACGGACGGATGGAAACCGGAGGCCATGGCATCGGCGGCCGTGTCGCTTATGACGGGATCACCACCCCGGCCGCGTGGCGGAATTGCGTCGATGAGGCCTTGCGGCAGGCGGTGGTCAATCTCGGCTCGATTCCGGCCCCGGCCGGGGAGATGCCGGTGGTGCTGGGACCGGGCTGGCCGGGGGTGATGCTGCATGAGGCGGTGGGCCATGGCCTGGAAGGGGATTTCAACCGCAAACGGACCTCGGCCTTCAGTGACCGGATCGGCCAGCGCGTCGCCGCGCCCGGAGTGACGGTGGTCGATGACGGCAGCCTGCCCGACCGGCGTGGATCGATCAGCATCGACGATGAAGGCACCCCGTCTGGCCGGACGGTGCTGATCGAGGATGGCATTCTGACCGGCTATCTCCAGGACCGGCTCAACGCCCGGCTGCTGGGCGCGGCCCCGACCGGAAATGGCCGGCGGCAATCCTTCGCCCACGCGCCTCTACCCCGGATGACCAATACCTTCATGCTGGCCGGGGACAAGGATCCGGCCGAGATCATTGCCTCGGTGGAACGCGGAATTTATGCGGTCAATTTCGGCGGCGGTCAGGTCGATATCACCAGCGGCAAGTTCGTTTTTTCCGCGTCGGAGGCCTATTTGATCGAAAATGGCCGGGTCGGCCCGGCGGTCAAAGGCGCCACTCTGATCGGCAATGGTCCCGAAGCGATGGCTCAGGTCAAAATGATCGGCAATGACCTGGCCCTTGATCCCGGAATCGGCACCTGCGGCAAGGATGGACAGGGCGTTCCGGTCGGAGTCGGTCAGCCCTCGTTGCGGATTGACGGGTTGACCGTCGGCGGCACGGCGGTGTGACGATTGTCGGGCTCCCGCCCGAACCCGGCCGGGGCGATGCCCCGGACCCCCTTTGAAGTCAAGGGGGGTTTGGGGGTCTCCCCCAAGCGGGGACCGGGGCGGCAGCCCCGGATGTCAGCCGCCGAAGCGGATCACCTGATCCATCCGCTCCAGCCCGGCCAAACGATGGGTGATCAGCAACAGCGACCGCCCATCCAGCCGGTCAATCAGCGTATCCAGCAAAGCCTGCTCGGCTTCGATCGGCAGCCCTTCGCCCGGTTCATCGAGAATCAGCACCGGGGCCGGACGCAGCAGCGCCCGGGCCAGAGTCAGACGACGCGCCTGACCGCCGGACAGAGTCAGACCCGCCGCCCCGAACCAACTGCCCAGCCCCTCGGGCAAAGCCGCAACGAAATCATCCAGCCCAACCACCGCCAGCGCCCGCCACAAGGCCGGGTCATCCGCAGTAGGATTGCCCAGGCGCAGAATATCGCGCACGCTGCCACTAAACAGGCCGCCCACCTGCGGCGCCACCGAGAAACAGCGCCGACGGGTCTCGCCATCCCACTCTTCAATCGGCGCCCCGGCCAGGGTGATCGTTCCCGCCTGCGGGGTCAGCAGCCCGGTCAGCAATAGCACCAGACTGGATTTGCCGCTGCCGCTCGGCCCCAGCAAGGCCACCCGCTGCCCCTGGGGCAGATCGAGATCCAGCCCGTTGAACAATGGCGCCCGGCCAGCCCAGGCGAAATGGAGGTTCCGTACCGCGATGTCACACCGGGGCGGCAGCGGGCGCGGCACGGCAGGAGAAGGCTCTGGCGGCGGGGCGGCATCGGCCAGGGCAAACACCCGGCGTGCCGATTCAATCACCCCACCCAGGGCCAGAAAGGCCGCTGGCAACGGCGCCACCGCCTCAAACAGGGCCAGCGACAGCAGCGCCAGCATCACCAGATCGGGACCAGCCAGCCCGCCCGGGCCAAGCAGCGGCAAGGCCAGGACGATTCCCGCCCACAACGCCAATTGGCCGCACAGCAGCAACGCCGCCTGGGAGGCCGCGACCAGCCGGCCCAGACCAAGCTGGGCCGCAATCAAGGCGTCGGATTCTGCGGCAAGGCCGGCGCGGTAGCGTTCCCCGGCACCGAACACCAACAATTCCGGCAGGCCCTGGATCATCTCCACCGCCGCCACCGACAAAGCCGACTGCTGGCGCACTTGGGCGGTCCCCCGCCGGGCCGCAGCCCGGGCCACCAGTCCCGGCACAGCAAAGCCCGCCAGCAGCAGCAAACCGGCTTCCACCGCCGCCACCGCTGGAGAAGAGCGGGCAATCCAGGCCACCCCCGCCGCTCCGCCGATCAAGGCCACCCCCAGCGGGGCGGCCAGACGGAGAAACAGGGTCTCCAGCCGGTCGAGATCGCCGCGCAGACGCTGGGCCAGATCGGCCCCAGCCTCCAGCCCGCGCGCCTCCAGCGGTAGCGGGGCCATTTTGCGATAGAGCCACACCCGCAAACGCGCAATCAGGCGGAACGTGGCTTCATGGCCGACCAGCCGCTCACCATAGCGCCCGCCGGTCCGCAGGATGGCGGCGGCCCGAATCAGAGCCGCCGGGGTGAAATAATCGAGTCGGCCCCCACTGGCCCCGGCCAGAGCCATCGCGGCAATGAACCAGCCGGACAAGGCCATCAAGCCGCTTTGGGCCAGCAGAGTGACCAGCGCCAGCAGAAAGGCAAAGCCAAGCCATCCCCACACCGGCAGATAAAGGCGGATCAGGCGCAGCAGCAGAGTCATGAACAATCCTCCTCGCCGCGTACCCGTCCTTCTTCCAGTCGGATCCGTCGTTCCGCCGCCCCAATCGTCGCCGGGCGGTGGGCGATCAACAGCACGGTGCGGCCCCGCGCCAGCGCCGGCAGCGCCCGCAGCAGCGCCGCCTCGGATTCGCCATCCAGGCTGGCCGCCGGCTCATCCAGGATCAACAGCGGAGTCGGCCGCAATGCCGCGCGCGCCAAGGCGATCAACCGGGCCTGCCCCCCGGACAGACCGGCGCCATCCTCGCCCAACCGGGTCTCCAGGCCGCCCGGCAGGGCCGCAATCAGCGCCTCGGCCCCGATCGCAGCCATCGCCTGCTGCATCTGCGCCGGGGTGGCGTCGGGACAGCCCAGCCGCAGATTGTCGGCAACGCTGCCGGCAAACAGATGCGGCCGCTGCGGCACCCAAGCAATCCGCCGCCGCCACGCCTCAAGGTCAAAAGCGGCCAGCGAGGTGCCATCGATCCGGATTTCGCCCCCGGTCGGCGCCGCAAAGCCCAGCAGCAGAGTCACGGTACTGCTCTTGCCAGCCCCGCTCGGTCCGATCAAAGCCGTGATCCGACCCCGGGGCAGGGTGAAACTGGCGTCCTGAAGGCCGACCCGGCCCGGTTCATATTCCAGCCGCACCGCATCAAAGACGATTTCCGGGGCGGAGTCCGGGGGGGGCGGGGCCGGACTCGCCGGGACCGTCGGCGAGGGCGCATCAAGCAGCGCGGCCAAACGTCCGGCGGTGCCGAGCGCCTCCATCCGGGCATGATATTGCACCCCGAGATTGCGCAGCGGGGCATAGAATTCCGGGGCGAGCAGCAGGATCAGCAGACCGCGTTCGAACCCGAGTTCCCCCCCCAGCAGGCGGAAGCCAATCAACACCGCCGTCAAGGCCACGCCAAGGGTCGCGAAAAACTCCAGCGCCATCGCCGAGAGAAAGGCCATCCGCAACACGGCCATCGTCGCCACCCGATATTCCTCCGCGATCCGGCCAACCTGGGTGGCTTGAGCCTCGACCGCATTGAATAGGGTGAGAATCGTCAGACCCTGGACCAGTTCAAGGAAATGGCCGCCCATCCGCGCCAATTGCGCCCATTGCCGGCGGTTGAGCCGCTCGGCGCCGGCCCCGATCAGGGCCATGAACAACGGAATCAGCGGGGCCGTCACCAGCAGCACCACCCCCGACATCCAATCGAGGGGAAACACCACTGCCAGCAAGCCAACCGGGACCAGCAAGGCCAGCCGCATCGCCGGGACAAAGCGGCTGTAATAGGAATCCAGCGCCTCGATTCCTTCGACCAGCAGGGCACCGAGTCCGCCGGCCGCCAGCGTTCCCAGCCGAACCGGGCCAAGAGCGAGAATCCGCGCCGCTAGAGCATCCCGCACCGCCCGCCGCACTGCGGCCCCGGCAGATTGGGCCAGCACGTCCGCCAGCCAGGACAGCCCCGCCCGCAGCAGGATCAGACCGGGAACCGGCGCCAGCAGCGGCCAAAGCGTGTCGATTCTCTCTCCGGCGAACAGAGCCCGGTCGAGAGCGGCGGCAAGCAAACCATATTGGGGCAGCATCAGGCCCGCCTGGAGGAACTGGAGCAGCGCCACCCAGGCCAGCGGACGACGAACCGAGACAATGCGGCGGCGGAGAAACCCCGCCGCCGCTTTGGCCTCATCCGGAGAGTCGGGCCGGTTCACTGTTGTCGGGTGCGGTCAAAGGCCTGATCGGCCTCATACCACAGGGCGTTGATCACCCCGATGGCCAGCGCGGCCGTCACGCCGAGAATCCAGGTGAAATACCACATATGCACCTCCTCATCTCAATAGGCCGCCGGGCCGCTGGCCTTGATCCCAGCCAGAGTCACCTTGCCCCACATCCGCACATAGCACCACGTGGTGTAGGACAGGATGATCGGCAGGAAAATCACCGCCGCCCAGAACATCACCGTCAGGGTCAGCGGGCTCGACGCCGCATCCCACAGGGTCAGACTCGAATTGGGATCGAGGCTGGACGGCAGGATGAAGGGAAACATCGACAG
>Ga0209373_10003403_pt1 | contig 14751 bp, 18 predicted proteins | sample Higcelweek5metaG_FD_187173 | JGI IMG/M metagenome (GOLD analysis project Ga0209373, IMG submission 187173) | Freshwater pond sediment microbial communities from the University of Edinburgh, under environmental carbon perturbations - High... | ecosystem: Environmental > Aquatic > Freshwater >...
TATATGTTATAATAAATTGAATAGTTTCTACACATAATTAATTATTAATTAATTTTTTTAAATACGATGAAAATTTTAAAAACGTTTCTACTTATATTCTCCCTTCTCTTTATGGGAGCAGGTTTTGTGTATGCAGATAGTGGTTCTGGTAGTGTAATAATAGTAGTTGTCCCTATTACTCCAACTGGTCTGACCGCTACCGCCGGTTCTTGCGTTACGACAGGAACTGGGACGATAACCGTTTCTTGGACTGCTTCAGATGGAGCAACAAGTTATACTCTCAAGGATGGCACGACTACTATATATACTGGAGCAGCGGTTTCATATTCTCACACCGGTTTAGTTGCAAGTTCTAGTCACAGCTATACAGTATCAGCGACAAATAGTGCTGGTACATCGGCTTATTCAACTGCTGTAGTTGGAACAGCTCCAGCAAAATGTACTTACACCGTCACTGGAACAGCTGGTACAGGTGGAACAATTTCTCCAGCAACAAGAACAGTTAGCTATGGCGCAACAACTACGTTTACAGTTACTCCAAGTACAGGGTATACAACTTCATCAGTTACAGGTTGTAGCGGAACATTATCTGGAACAACATATACAACTGGTGCAGTTACTGCGGCTTGTACGGTAACGGTGGCATTTACAATCAATACTTATACTCTTACCGTTTCTAAATCACCGACCGCTGGAGGGACAGTTACTTCAAGTCCCGCCGGTATTTCTTGTGGAGCAACATGTTCGTATTTATATAATTATGGGACGTCTGTAGTTCTAACAGCTACACCAGCAACTGGGTATAGTTTTTCTGGTTGGTCTGGAGCTTGTACAAATGCTTCGGGAACATGTACTGTTGCAATGACTGCAGTGAGAAGTGTAACAGCAACATTTACCGCAAATACATATCCTATTACTTATACAATTACAGGTAGTGGTACTGTCACTCCAGCTTCATGTACATATGGGACAACCGCAACCCCAGTCTGTACTCCAAGTTCAGGATGGGCAACCTCATCATGTCCAGCAGCATTTACTTGTTCAACAACCAATTCAAAGACAGCAACATTTATACAAATGACAGGAACTTTGACCGCTTCCAATTGCGCAGTTTCTGCTAGTGGAACTACATGTAATACAACATTGGTTTGGTCAACAACAAATCCTATTGCAACTTCATCAGTAACAACAAATTATCCGTCGGCTGGTACTGTTGCTGGTTCGGGAAATTCGAGTACTGGAACTACATATGCTATTCCTGTAGGGGCGACATCTTTTTATCTCTACAATAATGGTGTTCTTCTCGCTACTGCTACAGCGACAGCTACAAAAACTGTTCCAACTGTTCCAACCAGTTTGACCGCAACACCTGGTTCTTGTGTTACAACAGGAACAGGAACTATTGCTGTCTCTTGGACTGCTTCAGCTGGGGCAACAAGTTATACTCTTCGTGATGGAACGACTACTATATATACTGGAGCAGCAACTTCATATTCTCATACAGGATTAACTGCTGGTTCAAGTCATAGTTACACTGTTCTTGCAACAAACGCTGGAGGCAATTCAGCATATTCAAGTGCTGTATCTGCAACAGCTCCTTCATTATGTACTTATACTGTTTCTACTTCTGCTAGTACGGGTGGAACGATTTCTCCAACTTCAGCAACTGTTAGCTATGGGTCAACCAGAGCATTTACAATAACTGCAAATTCAGGTTACGTAATCGGCTCGGTTACTGGTTGTTCTGGAACATTATCTGGTACAACATACACAACTGGTGCGATTACTGCGGCTTGTACGGTAGCAGTCACCTTTATGTCTGGTACGCTTACTGCAACAAATTGTACTATCGCTGCTGGAGCAAGTAGTTGTAACACTACATTAGTATGGTCAACAACAAATCCGATTGGGACCTCATCTGTCACAACTCCAACAAGTATTACAGTAGCAACTGCAAACTCAAGCGCAGGAACAACTTATGCTGTTAGTTCTGGTAGCCGAGCATTCTATCTATACAATAATTCCGTCCTCCTTTCCCAAGCTACAGCAACAGGAACTTGTGCAACTAACACAACGTGGAATGGAAGTACTTGTGTCACAAATTCTTATCTTGTCTCAACTTCTGCTGGCACGGGTGGAACAATTTCTCCAACTTCAAGAACTGTTAACTATGGTTTAACAACTACATTTACAGTTACTCCAAACTCTGGTTACTCAATTAACACAGTTACTGGTTGTTCTGGAACATTATCAGGAACAACATATACAACCGGTGCAATTACTGCAGCTTGTACGGTAACGGCGACGTTTACTTTGGGGTCTTACACCGTCACCGGAACCGCTGGCACAGGTGGAACAATCTCACCAGCAACAAGAACAGTTAGCTATGGCGCAACAACTACATTTACAGTTACTCCAAGTACAGGATATACAACTTCATCAGTTACAGGTTGTAGTGGAACATTATCTGGAACAACATACACAACTGGTGCAGTTACTGCAGCCTGTACAGTGACGGCAACATTTGCAATCAATACTTATACAGTTTCAACTTCTGTCGGAACTGGTGGTTCAATTTCCCCAACTTCAGCAACTGTAAACTATGGTGCAACTAGAGCATTTGCAATTACAGTAAATTCTGGGTATTCAATCTCATCAGCTACTGGTTGTTCTGGAACATTATCTGGTACAACATACACAACCGGAGCAGTAACAGCCAACTGTACAGTAACTGTAGCATTTGCTGCAATGTCTGGAACTCTCACCGCATCCAATTGTACAATTGCTGCTGGAGCAAGTAGTTGTAATACTACATTAGTCTGGTCAACAACAAATCCAATTGGAACTTCATCTGTCACAACTCCAACAAGTATCACTGTCGCAACTGCAAACTCAAGTGCAGGAACAACTTATGCTGTTAGTTCTGGCAGTCGAGCATTCTATCTATACAATAATTCTGTCCTCCTTTCCCAAGCCACAGCAACAGGAACTTGTGCAACTAACACAACGTGGAATGGAAGTACTTGTGTCACAAATTCTTATCTTGTCTCAACATCTGCCGGCACGGGTGGAACAATTTCTCCAACTTCAAGAACTGTTAACTATGGTTTAACAACTACGTTTACAGTTACTCCAAATGCTGGTTATTCGATTAATACAGTTACTGGTTGTTCTGGAACATTATCTGGTACAACATACACAACTGGTGCAATAACTGGTGCTTGTACGGTAACGGCGACGTTTAAACAAATGACTGGAACTCTTACTCCAGCAACTTCATCTTGTGTTGTTTCCGCTGGAGCAAGTAGTTGTAATACAACACTGACTTGGACGACAACAAATCCAATTGGAACTTCAGCTGTTACTGCAACAGGAATGACAAGTGTAAATGGTAATTCCGGAAGTCAGGCCTTCCCAGTTCCTTATGCGGGTAGAACATTTTTTCTATACAATAATGCTGTCCAACTTGCAACTGCAACTGCGACTACGACTTGTGCAACAAATACGACTTGGAATGGAAGTACTTGTGCTCTAAATACCTATACCATTACTGTTGATGTTGGTACTGGTGGAACAATTTCTCCAACTACAAAAGATGTTACTTATGGGGGAACGACAACATTTACTGTTACTCCAAATGCTGGATATACAATAGATGAAGTAACTGGTTGCGGAGGAACACTTTCAGGAAATACATACACAACTGGACCAATCACTGCTGCGTGTACAATTAATGTGACCTTTACCTCTATAACCTCAGGTTCTCTACAGGCAACAGGTTGTTCAATTCCTGTAAATGGAAATAGCTGTTCTACTAATCTAACTTGGAACGTAGATGATCCTGCCGGTACTCCTGTTGTTAAAACTCCAAATGCATCAGGAAGCACTATTGCCTCAGGGGCATCAGGTCCTGCGATTTATACGATTCCTCATGGTTTAACAAGTTTTGTCCTTATTGATAATGGTGTACAACTTAGTTCAGCAACAGCAACAGCAGCTTGTGCTAGCGATACTGAATGGAATGGAACGATCTGTGCAATAAAAGCTCCAACGGCTGTCTTCACTGTCACGCCGTCAACTATTTTCAAAGGAAAGTCTGCTACTCTCACTTGGAATTCGCCTTTAGCTACTTCATGTACAGGAAGTACAAATAATAGCGAAACATTTGATACCGGTGGCAGTGTTTCTGGTAGCCTTTCAGTATCTCCTTTGAGTACTACTGTTTATACTCTAAATTGTATAAATGCTACAGGGTCAACTTCTAATGAAGTTACGACAGAGGTTATCACTCTAATCATAAAGGAAAATTAATAAAGGTAATCAGTTTAAACACAAAACCCGGGAATTACCCGGGTTTTGTGTTTAATTGTGTGAGGACTTGTCCCCACACTCATATTTTTATTGTTGTTTACAACGCAGGCAAAGCCTGCAATAAAAGGGGGCTTGCCCCCGACACCCATACTGCTATAGCTTTTATTCTGTAAAGGGGTTTTTGTCGTCTATAATATTTTGAAATTCTTTTAATTAATAAAGTTTTATACATTGGAAAAGCAGAATAATAGCAATATGGGTGTGGGGGCTTGCGTTTTTTCAGAAATCTGATATCATAAGAGTTCAATTGTGATTTGCATTTAATATTTTAACTTTTAAGTTAAAAAGCAAATCTAAATTCCAACCATAGGTTGGAAAATATTATTAATAATTTATGTTGGCAGTTTGAATAAAGTAAGGTTTCTCGTATATTTTATTCTTATTATCAACCAATAAAAATATATGGCAGAAGAATTTAACAGAGACAAGCCACACGTAAATGTGGGAACTATTGGTCACGTTGACCACGGGAAAACTACATTAACCGCGGCTATTTTGAGTGTTTTAAATCGTGCAGGTGCTGGTTATGGTGCTAAACTTAAAGGCGTTGATCAAATCGACTCAGCTCCAGAAGAAAAAGCTCGTGGTATCACGATTGCTCTTTCTCACAATGAGTATTGGACACCAACACGTCACTACGCACACATTGATGCTCCAGGACACGCTGACTATATTAAAAACATGATTACAGGTGCTGCTCAAATGGACGGTGCTATTATCGTAGTTGCTGCAACAGATGGAGTTATGCCACAAACTCGTGAGCACATCCTCCTTGCAAAACAAGTTAACGTTCCTAAAATTATTGTATTCTTAAACAAGTGTGATATGGTTGATGACCCTGACATGCTTGATCTCGTTGAAGAAGAAGTCCGCGAACTCCTTACAAAACAAGGATTTGATGGCGTTAATGCTCCAGTTGTTCGTGGTTCAGCTTTGAAAGCTCTTGAAGCAACAAGTAACGATGACGAATGGGCAAAGAAAGTTATGGATCTCGTAAACGCACTTGATACTTACATTCCAGTTCCAGAACGTGATATTACAAAACCATTCCTAATGCCTATTGAAGATATATTCTCAATTGAAGGACGTGGAACAGTTGTTACTGGTAAAATTGAACGTGGAATAGTAAATGTCGGTGAAGATGTTGAAATTGTTGGTATCAAAGATACAGCAAAAACAACAGTTACTGGTATTGAAATGTTTAATAAAAATCTTAAACAAGGTATGGCAGGAGACAACGCAGGTATTCTTCTCCGCGGTACTAAAAAAGAAGATGTTTCTCGTGGACAGGTTCTTGTAAAACCAGGAACTGTTACTCCTCACTCAGAATTTGATTGTGAGGTTTACGTTTTGAAAAAGGAAGAAGGCGGACGTCACACTCCATTCTTCTCTGGATACAAACCACAATTCTACATTCGTACAACTGATGTTACTGGAGATACAACTCTTCCAGCAGGTGTAGAAATGGTTATGCCAGGAGATACAGTTAAACTTTCTGTTAAACTTGTAACCCCAGTCGCTCTTGAAGAACAAATGCACTTTGCTATCCGCGAAGGAGGTAAAACAGTCGGAGCAGGTGTTGTTACAAAGATCAACAAATAGTTTATTTATCCCGTTCTTTTTAATTACAAACGTATGACTACTACTATAAAGAAAGTTCAAAAAGTAAAAAAGGAAAAGGAAGAGACAGTCGTCCAACTTCGCATTCGCGTAAGAGCTTACGAGAATAAAATTCTTGACGCATCCGTCAAGCAAATTATTGATACCGCTCTACGTTACGATGCAAAAATTGTTGGACCAATTCCACTTCCAACAGAAATCAAAAAGTATACTGTGAATCGAGCATCGTTTGTATTTAAAAACGCTCGAGAGCAGTTCGAAATAAGAATCCATAAACGTGTCATTGATATTTTGAATCCAAATCCAAAAACTATTGAGGCACTCACTAATCTATCCTTACCTTCTGGTGTTGATATAGATGTGAAAATGATGTAATTATATGAAATTTATTCTTGGTAAAAAACAGCAAATGATGCAGTGCTTTCAAGACGATGGTACTGTGGTTCCAGCAACGGTAATTTCCGCTGGTCCTCTTGTTGTGACTCAAGTAAAGAGTCCTGACATTGATGGATATACAGCAGTTCAAGTTGCCTTTGAAGGACAAAAAGCAAGTCGTGCTACAAAAGCACATCTTGGTCATGTTTCGTCTGCCTTATCTGAAGGAGAAGGAAAAGATGTTGCATATAAACACTTGAGAGAATTCCGCGATATCGAAGAAATAAAAGAAGGAGATGAAATAACCGTTGGCGTCTTTAATAAAGGCGACATCGTTATGGTTTCTGGTATTTCTAAGAGTAAAGGTTTCCAAGGTGTTGTTAAACGCCATGGTTTCCATGGAGGTCCACGAAGTCACGGTCAGAAACATTCTGAACGAGAACACGGTTCTATCGGAGGTGGTCTTCGTAATAAAGTTCCAAAGGGAATGCGCATGGGAGGTCGTATGGGAGGCGATCGTATCACAATAAAGAATCTAGAAATTATTGGGGTAGATAAAGAAAATAATGAATTAATTATTAAGGGTGCAATTCCAGGACGCCGTGGAACGCTCGTAGAAATAGTTGGATAATTTATGAAAAAAGAAAACACAAAAAAGAATAGTGAAACTACTGTGGCGGAAAAGAAAGTGAAAAATGTTTCAACTGGAATGGAGACAGATATCTTTAATCAAAAAGGAAAATCTGTTGGAAAACTCAGTCTTCCAGAAACGATTTTTGGCTTACCTTGGAATGGTGACCTTGTTCACCAAGTTGTAACTGCAATGCAAGCGAATGCTCGTACTCCAGTTGCTCATACCAAATTCCGCGGAGAAGTTAGTGGAGGAGGTATAAAACCATGGAGACAAAAAGGTACAGGTAGAGCTCGTCACGGATCATCACGTTCTCCAATCTGGAAAGGTGGAGGAGTTACTCATGGACCTCGCAACGAAAAAAGTTACGAACAAAAGATAAACAAGAAGATGAGAGTCAAAGCACTCTTTACTGTTTTGTCTGAAAAATTTAGAAAGGGACAAATTCTTTTTGTTGAAGAATTATCTCTTAAAAACATCAAAACTAAAGATGCTGTTGAAATTATAAAAAACTTAAGTGCAGTTTCAGGTTTTGAAAAAATTATCGGTGGTAAAAAACCTAATTTGTACATAACCTGTCCAGCAAAAACTGACATTATAAAGAAAAGTTTTGCAAATATTAAAACAGTAGAAGTAGATGAAGTTAAAAACTTAAATCCTGTCGATTTGCTTGCTTTTAGATATATTGTCATTTCACAACCTAAAGAGAGTATTGCTTTTTTGGGAGGTAAAATGGAAAAACAAATTAAGAATTAATAATTACTAATTAAAATCCATGAAATCAGAAAAAACAAAAAAGAATACAAAAGAGGTTGAGGTTTCAGATAAAAAGAAGAAAACACATCCGCTTATTGAAAGCCCTCGTGTTACTGAAAAATCTGCTATTTTAGCTGAAAAAAGTGTCTACACTTTCAATGTTCCACAAAACGCAAACAAAAACGAAATCAAAAAGGCAATCAAATTTGTTTACGGAGTAACACCACTTCGAGTATCAATGACTCAAATAGCAGATAAAACTGTTACTAGACGTGGAATAACAAGTAAAAAGAGAGGAGGAAAGAAAGCGGTCGTCCACTTGAAAAAAGGAGATAAAATAACATTCGCATAATTATGAAAACATATAGACCTACAACTCCAACAAAGAGAAACCAAAGTACGGTAACTTATCGTGGTGTTTTAACTACGAGTACTCCTGAAAAATCTTTAACAAAAGGTTTCAAGAGATCTGTTGGAAGAAACAATCAAGGACGTGTCACTTCTCGCCATCGTGGTGGTGGTAACAAGAGACTTTATCGTGAAGTTGACTTTATGTACAACAAGCATGATATTCCCGCAAAAATAACTTCTATCGAATATGATCCAAATCGTAATTCATTCATCGGACTTGCCGTTTACGCAGATGGAGAAAAAAGGTACGTTATAGTTCCTAAATCAATTAAAGTTGGAGACGCTTTCACTGTTTCAGAAAAAGCTTCTCTTACAGTTGGAAATAGATTACCTCTTAAATTAATTCCAGTTGGTACATTTGTTTACAATGTAGAAATAAAAGCTGGAAATGGTGCAAAACTTGCACGTTCAGCTGGAGTTTTCGGACAAGTGGTAGCAAATGACCTTGGTTATACAAATATAAAAATGCCTTCAACTGAAGTTAGAAAAGTTTCAGAAAATGCTTGGGCATGTATTGGAGAAGTTTCCAATTCTGAATACAAACTTCAAAATTTTGGTAAAGCTGGAAAATCACGATGGAAAGGAATTCGTCCTAAGGTTCGTGGTAGTGTAATGAACCCAGTTGACCATCCACACGGTGGAGGTGAAGGAAGACAAGGAAGAGGACTTCGCAGAGCAAAAACTATGTGGGGTAAGCCATCAGGAAAAGGTCAGAAGACACGTACACCAAAGAAATATTCAAATATGTGGATTGTTTCTCGCCGACGTGTTGGTAAAGCCAAAAAAGATAAATAACAAAATAAAATCTATCACAAAAAATCCTCCCGATTGGGAGGATTTTTTGTGATTGACAATTGATTTTATTAATTATAAATTGAGAAGAAATAATGCTTTTTTGTTTAACTTAATAAAATTAGTTATGGAAAAAGATAAAAGAAAAAGAGCCACTTTCTCTAAGAAAGAAGAACGTGAAGTTCCTAATTCAGGAGAAAAATCACCATTTTCTACTTTTAAAAGCCTTAAAAACATGGCAAAAGGAAGAATTTAATCTAAATTAAGCCATGATAAACAAGGACAAAAAGGAGATTCCTAAAATCACAACCAAAAGGAGGTATCGCACTTTCTTGGATGAATGTTTAGGGATTACGACCAGAGACACTAAGAAAAGTGAACCAGAGAAAAAGAGACGTGGTTAAATCAAATCATGATCTAGAGAATCGTTTTAAATCACCAAGGTTTTTATACTGAGGTGATTTTTCTTTTTTGAGGTATAATAAAAACATGGAAAAAATGTCGGAGAAAAAAAGATTTTCAATAATAGCTCGTATTAAAAGTACCGCAGATGCTTGGCGTGGTTTAAAAATTTTTGTGAAGTCTACTCATAATTCTTGGGTTCAAATATTTTTTTCAATTTTAGCTATATATTTAGGTTTTCTTCTGAAAATATCTAATATTGAATGGGTGATGATTATATTTTCAATAGGATTAGTGATTGTCTCTGAAGCATTAAATACGGCTTTTGAAATAGATATTGATCTAACAAGTCCAAATTATCATCCATATGCCCGTGATATAAAAGATGTTGCTGCTGGGGCTGTTCTCGTTTCAGCTGTAGTGGCTGGAATTATAGGATTAATAATCTTTCTGCCTAAAATATTGATTTCCTTCTAGAGAACTTGACTCTTATATCTATATTTGTTAACATGAATTCCACGAGCTCATTGGAGCTTATTTATATTTATTTATGACACGATCACTTAAAAAAGGTCCATACGTTGACGAAAGGCTCTTGAAAAAGATTGCCGGCAAGAAACCCCTAGAAACAGGAGTTATTAAAACTTGGTCACGCGCATGTGTTATCTCTCCAGAAATGGTTGGATTCGTTTTTGGTGTTCATAATGGTAAAACTCACGTTGAAGTCCTAGTCAGTGAAGATATGGTAGGACATAGACTGGGAGAATTCTCACTAACTCGTAAGTTCGTCAGACACGGAGGTAAGATGCAGAAGGAGTTAGAAACAAAGACTAAAGAAGCAGAAATCGCCGCATCCAAATCAGCCAAATCAGCAGTAGACTTAAAGACAAAGTAAAAAAGATATGAAAGCATTTTTAAAAAATTACAGACAGTCCCCACGCAAGGTAGCACTTGTAACGGAACTAATAAAAGGCAAAAGGGTTGCCGACGCTGTTATCATATTAGATAACTTAGCTAAAAGAGCATCAAGTCCTATGAAGACTTTGCTTAATTCAGCTATCTCAAATGCTAAACAAATGGGAATAAATCCAGATAATCTTTTTGTAGAAAATGCTACAGTTAATAAAGGTATAGTTATGAAGCGTATAATGCCACGTGCTCGTGGAAGTGCTTCTCGTATTAACCGCCGCACAAGTCATGTAATGCTTACTCTCGTTGAAAAAACATTGGAAAAGAAGGATAAAAAAGCAGAAAAAGTTGTAGAGAAAAAAGTAGAAAAAACAGAGAAGAAGTCGAAACCAGCTAAAAAATCAGAAGTTAAAGAATAAAACTAATTATTTATGTCAAAAGTTGTCCATCCATATGCTCATAGATTAGTAACTCTCCGCGATTGGAAATCACGTTGGTTTGCTGATAAAAAATATAAGACTCTTTTACAGAGTGATGTAGTTATCCGTGAGTTTTTAGCAAAGAAACTTCGCGGTTTTTATATTTCTCACGTAGAAATTGAACGTAATGCTAAAGCAACAAAAATTATGGTTTACACTTCACGACCAGGTATGATTATCGGTCGTTCAGGAGAAGGAGTTAATAAACTTAAAGCTGAATTAGTTGCTACTCTTAAAAAGAAAGGCATTGCAATTCCTGAAGATTTCAAATTTGATATTGTAGAAGTTACAAATCCTGATGCAGATGCTGCTATTGTTGCATGTGCTATTGCTGAAGGGCTTGAAAAAAGACTTCCATTCCGTCGTGTTATGAAGCAATCGATCGAAAAAATAATGGCTGCTCGAGGAGTTAAAGGAGCACGTATTTATTTAGGAGGACGTTTGGCTGGAGCAGAAATTGCACGTAGTGAACAAATCAAACGTGGTTCTATCCCACTTCAGACTTTCCGTGCTGACGTTGATTTTGCTCGTGAAAAAGCACACATGAGTTATGGTGATATTGGTATTAAAGTTTGGATATATCGTGGAGAAGTTTTTTCTGCTCCTATTCAAGCGGGGTCTAATTCCAATAAAAATGATAACGCAAATAAATAATTTTTATGTTAATTCCTAAAAAAGTAAAATTTAGAAAATGGCAAACTGGTCGTACTGATATGACTAAGGTTACTCCTGATACACGTGGTACCGCAATTTCTTTTGGTTCATACGGACTCAAAGCAACTTCTGGTGGACGTATTCGTTCAAATCAGTTAGAATCAGCACGTAAAGCAACCTCACGATTACTTGGTAAAACAGGACGTATGTGGATTAGAGTTTTCCCTGATAGACCTTTTACAGCTAAACCTCCAGAAGTAGGAATGGGAAAGGGTAAAGGAGATCCTCAAGGATACTGTTTAGATATTCGCCCAGGACGAATAATATTTGAAGTTGATGGAATTCCAGAAGCTGTAGCCAAAGAATCTTTACGTAAAGCAGGAACTAAATTACCAGTCAAAACTCAAGTAGTTTCAAGATAAAATTTATGACAAAAGAAACAAAAAAATTAAATAAAGTTTTGAAGGGTGTAGTAATTTCCGATAAAATGGATAAGACTATCGTCGTTCAAGTTACACGTTTCGTTGAACACAAAAAATACGGTAAGAGAATAAAGAAAACAAAGAAGTATAAAGTACACGACGAAGATAACAGCAAGAAAATTGGTGATTTAGTCGAAATAGAAGAAACCAAGCCAATTTCAAAGGACAAACATTTCAAGGTAATAAAATAGACGATAGTGTGATAAGTAGTAAATACATATCACTTATCCCTTAATTATAAATATATGATTCAAGATGGAACAATAGTAAATATTACAGACAACGCCGGTGGTAAAATCGGAAAAGTTTTCAAAGTACTTGGTTCTTCAAAGCGTCGTTACGCAGGAATTGGAGATAAGGTTATGATTTCAATCAGAGTAGCAGACCCAAGAAAAATCGTTAAGAAAAAAGATGTACACCAAGCTGTAGTTGTCCGAACTGTTAAGTCTTACCGTCGTAAAGATGGTTCATATATTAGTTTTGATGATAATGCTGTAGTTATTTTGGAAAAAGATAAATTAGATCCAAAAGGTGGACGTGTATTCGGTCCAATTCCAAGAGAGCTTGCTGAACGTGGTTATCAGAAGATTATTTCATTAGCCCAAGAAGTTATATAAATATATGAAAATAAAGAAAGGAGACAATGTAATAGTTATTGCTGGATCAAACAAAGGCAAACACGGTAAAGTTTTAAAAGCATTACCAACTTTGAACAAAGTTATTGTTGAGGGTGTTAATTTGAGAAAGAAAGCTCACAAATCTAAAAAGAAAGGTGATCCAAGTCAGATTTTAGATGTTGCAATGCCAATCCACGTATCAAACGTAGCAAAGCGAAATGAATAATTAGTAACAAGTAATTGGTAATTAAAAAAATGGAAACAGTAAAACAAAAAGAGAAAAAAGCTTACAATACTCTTAAAACCAAATATGGTTATAAGAATGTTATGGCATCACCTCGTTTAGTAAAGGTGGTTGTTTCTAGTGGAACAGGCTCAGGTGTTAAACGTAACAAAGACCACAATAAACTTGTTATGGATAGGTTAATGAAGATTACAGGACAGAAACCTGCTATCCGTGGAGCAAAGAAATCAATCGCAACTTTCAAGACTCGTATCGGTGATCCGATTGGAGTTTTGGTTACAATTAGAGGTGCTCGTATGTATGGATTTTTAGATAAACTTATCAATGTTGCTATTCCTCGAACAAAAGATTTCCGCGGTATAGATAGAAAAGTAGTTGATAATATTGGAAATATGACAATGAGTGTTAAGGAACATACAATCTTTCCTGAAACAGGTGATGAAGAATTAAAAGATGTTTTCGGTTTGGCTATAACAATAGTTTCAACAGCGAAAGATAAAGCCGAAGCAACAGATTTCTTTGGACTCATCGGTGTCCCATTTAAAAAATAGATTTTAACAAAGTCCCCGAGAGGGGATTTTTTGATTTGACTTAATGTAACTTGGGTGGTAATTTTGAGTTAAAACCAATTAAAACATAATATTATGTTAGAAAGACAAGCTGATGAAAGAGCAGAGGCCTATATTAGCAATGTGGATCTCATGCATGAATATCAGGGTAATCTCCCTCCTTGCGAGGAATGCCCTGTCTCTCAATTAAGTTCCGAGAATATTTCTATTTCAGTTTTTGGAAAAAGCAAAAATTGGAAAGGTTATTTTGGGAACAATCTTGAATTATTTCCCATCCTTCACAGGAGGAAAATAAAAAGAGTTTTTATTCCTAATATTTCGACTTTTACTGGAATCATTGCTGATTACAATGACTTCCCCAAAGAAAATGAAGTTGAAGGAATTGAAATTTTTTCTGGAGTTAAGGCTGAAGGACTTATAATTCCTTCTGGTTCAGCTGGATTCTTTTGTACCGCAGATTGCCCAACTGTCATATATCATGATATCGAGAATGATATTTTAATAGCTGCTCATGCTGGCTTTGCTTCCATCGTTGATAAGACAAGAATCTTAACGGGGGAACCATCTAGACTGCATGAAAGTGTAGTTGACGATATTATGGAAAAGGTTGACGACACAGACCACTACGAAGTATTTGTCTTGTGTGGGATAAAATCAAGTTCTTTTTCTTATGATATTCATGATCCCATGTTTGGAGAAATGAACAGGGATATATTGAATTATCTTTTTGATCAGTATGGGACTGATGCTGTTCCTTATGGGATAGAAAGAGGAAATATTTCATTATTGGGAATCATAAGAAAACAGTTCTCTTCCTTAGGGGTAAACCCAGAAAAAATAATATCAGATAATGTTGATACTTTCTCTGATGTACGTTTCTGGAGTCATCGCCGATATTCTCAGATGGGAAAAGTAAAAGAATGCGGGAGAAATGGCGTTCTCGTCATCCATTCCGAATAATTTATTAAAATAAAACACCCGCATGGATTTTTTCTATGACGGGTGTTATTATTTTGTATATGAAACTCATTATATTGGCTGCTGGAAAAGGAACACGTTTTTTACCTATAACAAAAGAAACACCGAAAGCTTTAATCCCTGTTTTATCAAAACCACTTGCGGAATATAAAGTTAATCTACTTTTGCCATATGTATCAGAAATTATTTTTGTGATTAATGACGACCTTGGTTTCAAAATCGAAGAATATTTTGGTAAACGATATAAAAATATTCCTATTAAATATGTGATTCAAGGGAATGAACATATTCAAGGAACTTTTGGTGCCTTGATGTGCGTTGCCCCTTTTATTAATGACGATGAATTTATTGTTTGTAATTGTGATGACTTGTACAAAAAGGAAGATATAGAAAATGCCCTAAAAAGTAAGATTCCTGGAATCGGAATATCTAATGGTTCAATGTCTTGGGATTATCATGGA
>Ga0209373_10003404_pt1 | contig 14750 bp, 15 predicted proteins | sample Higcelweek5metaG_FD_187173 | JGI IMG/M metagenome (GOLD analysis project Ga0209373, IMG submission 187173) | Freshwater pond sediment microbial communities from the University of Edinburgh, under environmental carbon perturbations - High... | ecosystem: Environmental > Aquatic > Freshwater >...
GCAATACCAAAGATACCAAATTTGTTTTATTATAAAATGCTTGTGTCGGGATCTCGCCTTGCGAATAATGGCGGGGGGGTATTGAATCATCTTTTAAACTAATGTAAGTTCCTTCTGTTCCATAATATGACTCAATTCCAACATTTCTTAAATCAAGATTTTTTAATGCTGGCATTGAGTCTCTTATTATCCTGAAATCAACGGCATTCATCATTCCTTCTACAATCAGATCAGTAATAATATCTTTATCGGACACATACATTAATCCTCCGGGATAATTGTTCACGGTTTGGTATTCCTGAGCTTGCCCTAACCCAACTACAAGACACATGATTGCCACAAAAAAAAGTTTTTTCATTCTATAAAGTTATTTCGTTGTTTTTTATTTCTATTCTCTATTTATTATTAAGCTTGTATCAAAATAAGACAGTCGACAGACATGAAAGCGTGAAACTGTTGAAGCGTTGAACTTGCCTTTGCCTTTGCCTATGCCTGTCAGAACCCGAAACTATCAACAGGCCGGACTGCAGGAAAAGCTAAACCCAGCTAAAGTAACTTTCTCAATATTTCTGCAAATTTCTTACTGTCTCCCATTTTCATATTTCCATCCTTTTTCATTTCGTACGGAATGCCATTTTCAACGGAGACTACTTTTCCGTTTTTATCCAGAAAAACGTTTTTCGGGCATCCGGTCACTCCTACATCATTTATAAAACTTTGCGCATCAACAACCTGAATAAAATCATAGTTGTGTTTTTTCAAAAACTTTGCAACCACTTCTTTCTTTTCGAATGTAATTGCAATAAAGTTGACTGAATCTTTAAATGTACGCTTCAGTTCGTTGAGAGCTTCAATTTCATCAATGCAAGGTTTACATGTGGTGAACCAAAAATTGATCAAAGTTGGTTTAGCTTTCAGATTTGATATTTCTATTGATTTGTTATCAATGGTTCTCAGGTTTTTAACAGGGAGTACTTTCCCAATATATTTCTCTACACCCACTGCCTTAGCTGACTTCTCTTCAGTTTTGGCAATTACAAACTTCCATGTATACGTATAGACAAGACTATCATTGTTCCTGTACAATTCCTTTAATTCATCCTTTAAGCTTACTTGTGAAAACGAAGCTTTAAGATCTTTTAATTTGTCTGATTTTAATTTCGAGTAGCTAACAGCATTAATAATTTTGCCTTTTGGAGTTTTGAAATATTTCGTTTGTCCTACAACAGAAGTCGAAATAATAAAGCTCATAATTGCCAGATAAATGATTCTTGTTTTCATATGGAAATAATTGTTTTAAAATTATACATCTTCTTGTTTGTCAACGTTTGCTTTCACACTCGTTTTATATCATTTTTTGTTCAAATGATGCATCTACCGTTGAAGAGAACTGTTTTTGTTGGCAAGTACACTCGCCCTTCTGCAAAAAGGGAATACGGTTCAACCAACGCTTTCTTGTTGGGTCGTTCTAAATGCAGGAAGCATAAGTAGCAGGGAGCCAGGTGTTATCTTATTCAACTGTATAACCTAAATAAAAGTCAATTCGGATTTTCTGGTTTTTATCAATTTTAATATCCTTCTTTTCTTCAATTAATTGAGCCCAGTTATTCCATTTTGACTGGCATTTAATAGTGTAAGTTCCGGGTAAGGTTTTTAGAGCATAATTGCCAACAGAATCCGAAGTTGTTTTATAGTTTGTATTTTCAATCCAAACCTTCACTGGCCCATAAAGATACCCCATATCAACATCTGATATATGACCTACAAATATAGAAGAATCATTAAGTAGGGTATCTGAAGTAGATATGACTTCAGTTCTTCCCTCGATAAATTGTCTATTCAGACATGAAATATTTGCTAAAAAGGCAACAATGACTAAAAAATAAACACATTTACTTTTCATAGGGCAGTTCGATGTTTAATGATTGTGTGTTTTTAAAGTGTCAGTTTGTGTTCTTTATTTAATTTCGTATTTTACTATTACAGTTTTATTTAACTGTATCTTTGATAAAGATAATGAACTTCCAACTCTTGTTCTGCTTTGTGCCCCATATCCAATCGCTACTATTTCATTTAATTGATAGTCGTCGTATTGATATGATCCTGATCTGTTATTGGTTACCTGATACGTTTCATTGACCGAAATCACTTTGCCTAAATTTACACCCATAGTTTTGGCGATTATATTAGCCTTGTTTTTTGCTGAGATTAAGGCATCCTGAAGAACAAGGTTTTGCAAACTGTCAATTCTTGAATGACCAATTTGGTTGACACTCATATTATCCATACCAGAGTCAAAACATTTTGAGATAATTGTATCCATTAGATTCGTGTTTTCAATCCTTAGTTTGTAGGATTTTGATAATTTGAATTTTGTAGCTTTTGAAAAACTGTATTTTGTGTTAGCTGAGTATCTATCAATGGAAAAACTTTTTGGATCTATTTCAAGCGAGGTGATAAAGCTTAAAATCGAATTTTCCATTTTAACCACATCACTCTGTTTGTTTGTATCCTCGGTGTCTTTTGCACTCATATTCAATTGAACCCAGTCAGGTTCAATTTCTTTATCTGCAACGCCGACAACTGTAATAATATTATCATTATTAGTATTTTGTCCAAATGTAATTAGAGGAATCAATAATAGTATAAAAAGTAGCTTTTTCATGATCTTTGTTTTATTATGTGAATCTATTCTATGGTTGTTTCTTAGCAAGTAAACTAACATCAATATCCACGTATATCCTCTCTCCACGAATAGATACTCTTGAACTGATCCGTTATTCGTTTATATCTCTCTGACGGAAAGTTTATATCACTGCCCAAAGATAAATAACATATTTAACAACAGCAAGGTTTTGGAAGGAAAATTTACACATAACCAGATAAATAGATACAAAAAAGACCTGACAGGTTTTAAAAAACCTGTCAGGTCTGACTTGCGCCTGAATGGAGAAGGAGTTGATCCCCTCATAAAGGGAAATTCATCAATGCTTCCCTGCTGTTGTGTCGAAAATTCAGAATTTATCGGAACCTAATCTTTCAGTATATCTTTATAGCAGTTGATCAGTTTGTCGATGTCTTTTTGATTTCTGAAGTAATCTGTCAGACCGATAATCAATCCAACAACTCCCCCAACCCCTAATGCGATTAGAAATACTGGTTGCATTAATCGGGGACTTACCATAACGAATATTACAAAAAACGGAATCATTAATGACAGGCCGATAATTGTTCTCAACCGTGTAATGATTTTGAATTTTAATGATTGCTGAAGTAACTCGGTGGTTGAAACCACATCTATTTTCATCTTTCGCAATAATACTATTTTATATACCTGCCAAAGTGCTGCAAGCACAAATAGTCCGGTGAACATGATACATCCTACCAGCGAAAAAATGCCGGAGTAATAATAAAACGGAGTTATCAGCGAAAATGCTGCGCTTAAAATCAGGTATCTCACTTCATATTTCATTAGCTGCTCTTTAGCCGTTTGGTGTCTGTTGTCCATAATCTCGTTCAGTATTTTTTTGTTTAGCAATTCATTTTTTTCGAGTCTGGTATTCATATCGTTCCAGATTGATTTTATTTCATCTATTTCCATACTAATTGTTTTTTTGAATGTTTGTCATCTGAGATAATTTTTCTTTGATCCTTTTAATGCGAACTCCCACATTGCTTTTGGTGATCCCCACTATCTGTCCAATTTCGTCGTACGACCGGTCTTCGAGATAAAGCAGAATGATTGCTTTTTCAAAGGCATTCAGTTTGTTGATAAGGCTGTATAACTCTTTGATGGACGACATGTCGCCACTCTCAGCGTATTCCAGCTGTTCATCAGTCAGCGCTTGTGTTTTTGGTCGCTTGCCCGACTTTCTCAAAAAAGTGATACAGGTATTTAACGAAATACGATACATCCAAGTCTGAATTTTACTTTCGCCCCTGAAATCGGGATAGCCTTTCCATAAGTTGATAACCACTTCCTGAAACAAATCGTCCGGAGTTTCCGTTTCATTGGCATACATGTAGCAAAACTTATAAATCAGCGCTTTGTTCTGCTCTATAAGATTTACAAATTGTTTTTTTTGTTCTTCCATGAAATTCAAATTAGTGGAGCATTAACAGGTTCTTGGTATAGGATCCTTTCAATTTTACCGAAAAACGGTCTGCAAATTACTCTTGTTTTCAACCTTAGTCGCAGAAATGTTGAAAAAATTACATACAAAGTATTTTTTTTATAAAGAAATAAAAAAAAATCGGTCAGTACAAGTCCAACCATACTCTCACCGGGTCGTTATTGCTGTTTTGCTGTTGATTGGATATTGCTTATTGGCACGGGGCGTTGATCTGCGACATGTGAGGGAGAACAATTCGCCAGATAGAAGAGACTTTAAGAGTGAGCTACGCGACTAGCATTGTGTAAGTCGCGTAGCGACGACCTATTTTATCGAGAGCGTGTGTGAATTTATTCACATGCGATTATCATTCCACCCCTTATAAACGTTACGTCACTGTTATATTCTTATTGCAGTTGTTGAGCAGTCAACGTTTGTTTTACTCGGTTCTGCTCCAATCGGATGCAAAATGATATGTACTATCGGTTAACTCTTCCAATTTAGCCCTCCAACGATAAGTGGCCATCCATAATTTCCCCGGATTTGGCTGCCAGCCTTTCTCGGGATGAACCTCAATTCCAATTGTTTTACCTGATTTTATCAGATGATAAGTGCCCGCCATTACACCTTCGTTGCTTGATGAGTTTACACAAAACTTACCTTCTAACTGAATGTTATTCTTCAATGCTACTAAATCAGGAATTGCAGGCGAGAGATTAATTGTCAACACTTTGCCATGATAATCAAATTCTTGATATGACAATTCTCTGTATCCGCAGTTGTTGATATAGCCATTCGTTGTTTCACCGGAATGATTCCCATCTTTCAGTTGCATAATTGTATCGGTATTTGGCAACCACTCGGCACTGATGACCGAATGAGAGTATCGCGTTAACCTGTATGTACTAAAAGGAATGACCGCCGGTTTCATCTTTTTTTCGGCTAATGTGAGTGAATAATCTGAGCCGCTTTTCGATAAAAAAATCATATCCTTCATGTAAAGCAAAGGAAAGTATTGAGGATTTTGAATGCCGGAACCTATTGGTGCAATAAATGTTGCTAGTGTGCCTTTTGTGTTTTTCTCCTTAATATCCATTCTTATATTACGTCCGTATTTATCAGTCAACTGCATGGTCATTTTAAAACCATCATTGTTAGTTATAAAAGAGGCTTTAAAATTCACAGGATGCATTTCGGCGTGGTTTATCATTTTTTCATATTCCGATTTCAACAAAGGGATGTCGGTTGGATAATACACATCTACCAATGTTTTGTCAGTGCGATATATGAGTGCTACAACGCCTTTTCCACCAGCATACTCTACGTTTTGTAACTCTATTTGATCATATATACTATCTCCTTTAAACTGAGTGAGAGCCAGTCCTGTAATCCAATAGGGTTTAGTGCTTTGATCTCGGAACGAGAAAATTGACAAATTCCCTTCCGATGGTTTGTTGGCATAAATTTCCAGGTCATTCGAAATACGGGTCTTAAAAAAATAGTTTTCCTGATTGGTAAAGTCGGGTTCAAGGTTTACACAGCTTGTTAGCATCACAGTAACTGACAGTGTGAGTTTATATAATATTTTTTTCATTTTTATTTCTTTGTTATTTCTTTGATGAATAATTCGATATTTCCATAATCAATTTTTGAGACACTCGCTGTAGCTCCGGCCATTTTCTTTACCAGAAAACGTTCAATAAAGTTCATGTCCTCAAACCGAAATTCTCCACCCAGATGCTTTGCACTGCTGGCATGTTGAATCAATGCTTGCGGAAACCCCTTTTCTATTTGTTCCTGGGCTTTGGCAAAGAACATACAACACACAAAGATCCCTACTTCTTTTTGGAGCAGCTCTACCATATTTTGCTCTACAAACTTCCGAACTTTAGGTAGAACCGAGCCTGCATACACCGAACTTCCAAGTATTATTCGATCGAAGTGGCGGAGTTCCACCTTTTGTTGCTCATTAAGGTTGAATAGTACCACCTCGTCATTAACTAATGATTTTTTTATCTCGCCTGCTACTAAAGCAGTTGTTCCATGCTTCGAAGCGTAAATAATTGCTGTTTTCATTGTTGTTTAAATTGATAAATAAGACTTAGTTTCATATAACTCGATGTTGGCATTTTGTATTCCTTGCGATTGTAAAGATCATCGAAAATCTGCGTACCTTTGTACACATCGAAACTCAAACCAATGCGTGAATTGTCTTTGAATTTAACGGGTAAGGTAGAAATGCCAAGTGCTACCCCTCCGGTAAATGGATGAATAGAATATCCCGGTAAGTGACTTCCATTGTCTTTGACAGATGCCAAATTATACTCTAATGCACCTCCAAATTTCAAACAAACTGTTCCTGCCGGAAGTGAATTTTTGAAAAAGTTTACATTATAAGTTATTGGCAGAATAAACTGAGAAAGACCAATTTTTCGGGTGCCGGAAAATCCATTTATTTCATCGTGGTAAGTGAATGTTTGCGGACTGTACATATAATTCAGTCCAACCTGAACATCGTTTCTACCAACCGACAATGTGGCATGACCACCTATATGCCTGCCTATACGTGTGGCTCCTGAAAATGCATCCACCGAAGCTCCATCGATATACGACATATCAGTATTTTCAACAATACCGCCTTTATTTGCTCCGGCTTCTACTCCAAAGCGAATCTTGCGTTTTTGATCATCTTTGCTTAATTCGCGGTTACCCACGCAACCAACCAAAGACATCATTCCAATTAAAATAAGAGTTTTTGTTTTCATTTATGTGCGTTTAAAAATTATGGCACAAAAGTAGATAGTATTGTAATCCGGAAAGTCTCAATAAACCGTTTGGAGGTATCAGAAACGGTAGAAGTAGGTCTCACTAAAAGCGATACGCTCTTTTTTTGCCTAAGACCTTAGAATTATTTGAAAAACAAGAAATATTAGGAGTTCAGTCGCGCATAATCGCCCGGAGTGCAACCGGTTGCATTTTTGAACACGCGGTTAAAGGTGGGTTTGGAATTGAAACCATAATCGTAAGCTATGGCAATGAGCGTAAAGTTTTTGTTCTCAGTTGCCACGCAGCGGGTTTTAAATTCTTCTATACGATAATGATTAATAAAGTCGTAGAAGTTTTTTCCTAATTTACTATTGATAATACCCGAAAGAAATTCAGGGGTTACTTTCAGGTCGCCGGCCAAAGCTGCTAAAGTAATCTCGGGTATTATATAAGGCTTTTGTTCATTCATATATTTAAGAAGAGAATGAATAAACTCCTTCTCCTTCTTATCTAACGAATACGTTTCTTCCGATAATGGTTGTGGTTCATGCAATTCCATTTCAATTTTTTTATCCGAAAAAAGATTGCCTTGCCGGTGACCGTAAAAACCAAGTACAATAATATAAACTGCCCCCAGCATAAAACTTGTTTGATGCAACCACTTAAATGTAGCCAATGGCACAATTAAATCTACAACAAAGGTGAGATAGATCACTGTGTAAACCACTGCCGAAGCTACCATTAGTATCCGAAGCCACGCTAAATCGTAGTTGGAGGTTTCCGAAAAATACACTTTAATCTTGCGATTATATCGCTTCACAAGCACCAGCGACCACGAAAAATAAACTACCGATGACAAAGCCATGGATAGAATCACCACCGGATAATCCCACTGCTGCCTGAACGATTCGGTTTGGATGGAAGCTATTTTCTCAGCTATGGGTTTACCATAGTATTCAACGCTAAATAGTATCAGGCAAAGAATAAAGGGTAACAGGTGCAGCAAATAGATTGGTTTTGACTTAAAATGTTGATCGGTAAGCGATTTCACATACAGCCATATGACTGGCCAATGCAATAATAAGAAGGGCGTGGAAATAAAGAAAAACCACGGATATGAATATCCGTGGGTACGATTATAGATTTCAAGATAGCTTAAAAAGGTGTCGAATGAGTAAAGTAAAAAAAATGCTGACAACAAGTTATCTGAAACAGTTTTTTGCCGTTTCAGCAATAGAAGCAGGAAAATGATTAATCCTTCAAAAACACCGAATAATATTATGGATTCCATTCATTGACATTAAAATCGGGTCAAAATTACAGTTTTTTTATTGAAAATAAGTTGTTAAATGTAAATAACTGAGATTACAATAATCTGTGAAGTTTAAACCTGATCTTCTTGCGCGTACCGTCAGGGTGGCTAAACCGTACGCTTACATTGGCATCTTCTTTCTTAAGCATTTCTCTGTAACGACTCAAATCATTGCTTTTTATTCCGTTTACTGATAAAATCGTGTCGTTTTCACGTATTCCAAGTCTATATGCATCACATGTTTTTATAATGTTTGCAACCATCACTTTTTTATCCTGTACTTTTAGCTTCATTCCGGAAACTGGATATTCAAATGCTGTTTGAGAATATAAATTTGGTTGGAAATAAAGCTTTTGAGTCGAGTAGTCTGCAATAAAATTAAATCGGTGAATTATTTTATTGCCTAAAATTCCTAAATACCCATCGAATGAGCTGACACCAATAGTGTCAGAAGCCAATCCTATTACATGTTCTCCAAACTTGAATTTCCCAATTAGAAGTGAAGCTATAAGGGCTTCTTGTTGTACGGATACTGTACTTAAGTTATTGGTTTGGGTTTCAATTGTTTTTCCAATCTTTTCTGTTATGCGATTTTGGAGTTTAAACGGAGTATTTACAAGCAAAGATAACGCTGCTCCACTATCAAAAAAAACGGTATCCGTATAAGTTGTTCCATTCTTTAACTCTATTGTGATAGGAAATTGAGGGATAGGAATTCCATTTTTAAATGAAAAACTCTGTTCACAAAAGTTTGAGTTATCTGTTTTAGTCCCAAAAGAATATAATTCAATCATATGATGATCAAAATCAACCTTGGTAATATAATTTTTAAGCACTGAATATCCAATAATTCCGTCAAAATTTTGCCCCAAAGTAGCTTTCAATCTCGATAAATCATCTATTACGAAATGTGTACTATCAATGATAATTTTATCGTTAATTTTGATGCATTGATTTAGCGCCATTTTATAGGTCTTATTTCCACCAGCTCCTTGTACCTGCTGTTCATAATCAGGCACTAATCCAATTTTAGACGCTGCACCTTCGTCAATAAGCGTTGTAGCAGCACCGGTGTCAAAATAAAATCTTAAACTATCGCTGTTATTGACTTTCATTTTTATAAAAACAAGACTGTTGTCAACCAATTCAAAAGGAATACGGGCTAACTGACCAAAAGCAATTGCATGGATGCAAATTATGAAACTTAATAGCAAAATTATTTTTTTCATTTGAAAGATTTTTGTTGCAAAGAAAAACTAATTCTTTTATTCAGAGGTCTCAATTTCCCGGAAAAAAGGTCTCAATAATCTACGAGGCCTGATGTATTTCAAAATACTAAAGTTTAATAGTCGCACAAACTCTTTCTTATTTAAACAATGCTTCAACTACAACAAAAGCCTGCAATTATCGCACATTGTATGCTATGGGCATCTTGTTTTTTTATCATCGATTATTTCAACTTTTTCGGCAAAAATTGTTATAATGGAAACATAAGACTTTCCTGTTTGTTCCATCGTTGTTCGTAATTTCTCAATATCTTGACTTGATAGAGCATCTGCTTTCCCTGATTCTTTCTTCTTATTTATCCATACAGAATCTTTACAAGGAATATTATCGATATGACATAACAGTTTCTTTTCCTTTTCCATTTCATCAATGTAGTTTTTATCTATACGAAATTCTTTTACTATTCCCTGAATTTTTACTCTCCTTTTATAAAATGATGCATCGAAACTGTTGAGTGAATCTTTTGGAACAATCTTTATTATCTCTCCATTATCTGTTTGAAATTTCATTTTTTTACCATTTACGCCACATATATGAATAATTATACCATCAATTTCAACACTTTTATCAATGTAGCATTCAATTTTTTTTATTAAACTGTCGGCTTGAAGTTTGCTAATCTGTGAGAACGTCTTTGTGCTATATGTAGCACAAATTAAAGTTATTATTAATATCAATCTTTGTTTCATTTATCTTTTAAATCATGTATTATCAACTCTCAGTTTTTCTAAATCGTTTTTCTTCTGAATGCCAAAATATAATCGCTACTTATTAATTTTGATAAAACGTATTGCTGTAAAAGGTTTTCCCGGAAGTTGAATTAAACAATTTCCACTGAATTCTCCCTCAACAGGGGCGATTGTCATATCCCATCCATTGATAATCTCTGCTTTGTATTTCGAATTTGCAGGCAATTTCACAACTTGAGCAACAGGTTGATCCATGTTGTAGTAATTCAGAAAATATTCGTCCTTATACCCTACAGCAGCATAAGGCATCCACCATTCATAAGTAACTACGGGCGTTAAGTAGCCCGGTGCACTTTCAATTATTTCCTTTAAAAACTTAATCCTATCCTGACTTTTTCCCCTGAGAATTCCACCTTTCGACCACCACATTTCAGCATCCGATTGATATCCCCATTTCACCGGGTTTTCAGTCAGATATGTTTCTCCATGTCCCACAAAACCTCCATTGGTGACGCCACGCCAAAATTTGTTCACCATTTCTTCGGCGGTCAAATTTCCCCACGACCAATTAATATTTCCTTCGTAACGGCATTCGTCGTAAATGATTGGTTTTTTAAATCTCTGTCGCAGTTCTTTTGCTTTGAAAGTTTCATCATTTTGTATGCTGGCATGCGTCAGTAAAGGATTCGTCTGATCATACATTACCGAACCATGATGAATGCTACGAAGGTGATTGTAAGGATCTTTTTCGGCAAACAGTTGAATATAGTGATCCCAATCTTCCATTTTTTTGTTTTTCATAAAATCATATTCATTGGCCATACTCCACCATACATTTTTATAGGCGGCAAAGCGTGAGATGATATAATTGATGTACAAATCATCGGTCTTTCTATCCATCTGCTGGAATCCCCAACGGTCGTATGGATGAAAAACGATTAAATCGGCTTCAATGCCAAGTGCATCCAACTGGGCTATTCTTTTTTCAATATTTTGGAAATAAGCCGGGTTAAATCTTGTATAATCCCAATTGGTTAATGCCTTTCCTTCGAAAGGATACATCAGAGGCTCTTTTTTATTCCAATCATAGTCTTTTGGAAAAATACACATGCGCATTTTGTTGAAATATCCGTTTGAAAGGGTTTTCAATGTCAATTCGGCAAGGCTATCTCCCTGATGTACCCATGCATAACAGGTGGTACCAAAAGGAGAGTAGGCTTTGTTATCAGCATATGCAAAATTAAAAGAATCTTTCACCAGCACTGGGCCATGATTGTTGTCTGCATTTGCAAAGCATTCGAATTTACCTTTTTTATTTTGAAGAGATGTAAGATTACTTGAAGTGATATACGTCCATGATCCGGTTTCCTGAGGCATAAAACGGATTTTATAAATTCCATTTCCGTCGTAAAAACCCGAAACGGTTTTCACTGTTTTGCCGTTCGAAAACTGAGCACTTAACTGCACATCGGTAAAAGGATTTGTTTTTGTAGTTGCTTTTAGTACGATTTCATAAATTCGCCATTTTTCAACTTTATTTTGGGCTGAAACACTCAAAAACGATAAGAGTAGTGTCAATAACAGGAATGATTTACGCATAATAAAAATAAAAATTGGTTTATATATTTTTTCTCCGGAAACCCGGTGAAATTGCGATAATATACTAATTTGAAAATATGCCAATATGCCAATAAGTCCCCGGTCTACAGACTTTGGACTTTAAAGAAAAATCTGTGAATGAATCCGGCTTTTCGTTTAAATATCAGGCGAATAAAATTCCACCTTTCCACATTTCGGGCAGAGATATAAATCGAAGGATTCTCTGTTGGTGAAAGCTTCAAAGAGATTCCCTAACATCCCCACTCTTGTTCCTTCGTGAAACTTAAAATTCCCCGAATATACAAGTGGAATTTTACAACGCAGGCAATCAATTTTTTTCTCTGATTTCTCAATCATAGCATCTTCAAACACAAGAACTTTATTGTCAGTAAAACTAAAGTTGCAATTCCAACATTGGTCAAAGTTATCTTCAACTTCCGAGTTACAATTTGGACAATTTTTCATCTTCAATTTGTTTTTCTTGTTATTCTATTTGTTTTCAATTAATCAGGAAGCACTTTCAGCCGACTAACGAGCAAAGCATAGCTTAAACTTAAAGTCGTTTTTCTTCAAGTACACGACAAGAACGTGTTTATTTTTTCTAATGATATTCAACAAGTTGTATAAGGCGCTATTTCTGTTGGCTCCTGATATACCGATCGATGAGCCATGATGATATTGTGTTATCTTTTTCCAGCTTTTCGAACAAATCCGCTGAATATTTGGCTATAGTTTCACCCCGTTCGTTTTTGACAGCTATTTTGCCTGTTGCCTCTTTTATAAGGCTGGCCACCACATGTCCACTGCCATCTTTCAAAATCTGATTGCCAAAAATATCTTTTTCGTAAGTTGCAATTGTCCGACCACTTCTGTTTTTTACAACTGTATTTCCAAAGATATCCTTTTCGTAACTATTCACAGTCATGCCCCTGCTGTCCTTCACTATAGTATTCCCGAAAATATCCTTTTCATAACTATTTACTGTCCGACCGCTACCGTCTTTCACTATAGTGTTCCCGAAAATATCCTTTTCATAACTGTTTACTGTCCGACCGCTACCGTCTTTTACTACTGTATTCCCGAAGATATCTTTTTCATAACTATTCACTGTCCTCCCATTACCGTCTTTCACTATAGTGTTCCCGAAGATATCTTTTTCGTAAGTTGCAATTTTCTGACCACTCCCATTTTCCACTACCGTATTTCCAAATATATCTTTGGTAATCACCATAGTTTTATTCCCATATTGGTCTTTTATAATTGTATCACCTTTTATGTCGAACGACGTCAAAGGATTTGCAGGGTTTATTTGTGCAAAACCTACCCATGCTACCAACAGCATTACGACTACTGAAATAAGCTTTTTCATAATTGTATACATTTTAAAAAATTACACATGGAGCATTTCATTATCATTATCCATCGCCCTGCAACGAAGTTTCCCAATAAACAATCGGAGGTCGTTCTGACTGCAGGACGTCTAAGTATTAAGAATAGTAAATTTTCTATTTCTTTTTCGCGTGTCGCTTTATTTCTTTAAGAATTTTAGTTGCATATTCATTCTTTGGGTCGTAATGCAAAGTCCGATTTGCTAAATGCAGCGTTAATTCGTCTTTTTTCATCATAAAAGCACACTCTGTCAAATACTCCAAAGCCTGACAATAAATATATTCACCTTTCAAGTCTTGCATAGCAGCCAAACTCCGACTTATTTCATAATAGGCTTTGTCGTATTTATAATAATCCAAATACAAAGTCCCTAATTTCCAATATGCTTCTCTAAACCACATGTCAACAGATACCATCTGGCCAGGTTCTTTATAAATCGAATCCAATCTGTTTATAATTTTTTGATAGACTTTATAACTTTCCTCAATATTTGTCCAATAACTTGCTCTTGCATAATTGTTAAGTATGAAAAGATTGTCGGGTTCTTTTTCAAATGCAATTTTCAAAACATCGATAGCTTTTTGATATTCCTTTCGGTTATAGAAACTGATTGATTGTATTATCTCTTCGTTGTAATAGTCAGAAAAAGATTCGGGATCTTTTTGAATTTCACCAATTTGTTCTCCTGCATGAATAGTATCCCCTACATTTTTCTTTAAATTTGTATAAGTCACATGATAAAAATTTACATCATGCCACTCGTTCATTAAAGGGATATCTTCTACCTTATATTTCTTTTCTTGACAATTTGCAGTCAAGAATATAAAAGTTACTAGTAAAAAAGTCAGTTCTCTTTTCATTTGCAAAGTTTTTTTATTACCCACTGACATCAATATCTCCGCAATACCCATATATTCCCTATATGTTTATAAATACCATTGCTTTTATTTGCTATCCGTTTATATATGTATAACAGAAAGTTAGTTTTTACCGTCCAAAGATAAATAACATATTTAACAACAGCAAGATTTTTGGAGGAAATTTACACACAACCAGATAAATAGATTGATACAAGACCTGAAAGGTTTTGAAAACCTGTTAGGTCTGACTTGCAAAGCAATACTTCTGTTTGTTGCAGTACAGCTATTGTAAAGCTCCGATGGAGTGGAAAGAAATGAGTATTTGTCCAATAGTCTGATAGGGTAATGCATATTTTTAGACGAAAGACGAAGCGGTCGCCACCCTACAGATTCCGATCTCCGGTGAAGGGTTGAATTACGAATTATGAATTATCACCTGCTGAGCTTGAATACTATCAAAATTCAAATTTCTCAACTCTGATCGTAGTCAACTCCTTTAGAACAACTATGTTTTTAATGAAAGAAGCCTGTTTTTCGTGATTTGTCAACGCTTCACTATCTTTCCATGTCTCGCAAATCAGCAATACATGAGGACGGGTAGCACTTTCAAAAACATCATATGCAATACAGCCATCCTCTTTTACCGAAGCGGCGGTTAACTCTTTGGCAGCAGCCAATACGGTGGCGCGATTTACATCTTCCACCGAAATAAATACATTTAATCGAATCATAATCG